>Ga0272441_10010046_pt1 | contig 14437 bp, 8 predicted proteins | sample SSMProp6N_FD_193582 | JGI IMG/M metagenome (GOLD analysis project Ga0272441, IMG submission 193582) | Marine sediment archaeal communities from Little Sippewissett salt marsh, Falmouth, MA, United States - SSM-Prop-6N | ecosystem: Environmental > Aquatic > Marine > Wetlands > Sediment ... | reverse complement strand
GTGATTGACGAGTCCTACGAGGATGAGGACAGCTACGGAGATACTCAGAACGCCCAACTCGGGGCCGGCGACGGTACGGGGAACGGGATCGACATCGCGGCCAATCTGATGGGGGCGACGACGGCCGTGTCCGACAGTAGCTCCGCAGGAGTCTCCATATCGACTCCAACTCTCACGAAGGGCGTGTACGCAATCGACGGAGATGTCGACTATGACGAGGTGCTCGTTGGGCCGGGACAGACAGTCACGTATTCCCTGAAAATCGTGGTCCCGAACGGAGAGACGGAGGCACTCGAGCTCACAGACTACCTTCCGATTCCGTTCCTCGATGCAGACGAGCTGACGGCACAGGCTGCAACTCCACAACCTCAGAGCAACGACCCACCTACCGCCGGTAGATGGAGACTCGCCAGCGACGACACCCTCAGCGGCAGTGGCTCTCCGCTCATCGGCCCGCCTTCCCTCTCGATCAACTCGGCCCAGAACACCGTAACCTTCACATGGGGCAGTTTCGAGGAAGAGGACGCAGCCAACAGAGTTGCACATATCCTGTTCACAGTGACGTCCACGGATGAGCCGATGGCTGATGGGCTGTTCCTGGCCAATCTGGCCGTCAAAGGCTGCACCGACAGCCTTGGCAATCCTCATCCTGCTGCAGCGGTTGACCATATCATTACCGAGCAGCCGCACGTCACCATCACAAAAGGCATCTCAGCGACTGACGGTGCAGGGACGATAGACCCTCTGCCTTCCGTGTTGCCCGTCGACGGAGACCTTGAGGGAGCTGACGCTCAGGACGCGGTCACCTACGTCGTCACAGTCGAGAACGACGGAAGCTGGCCCGCTCATAATCTGACGGTATCTGAAGACACACCAGCCGGACTCAGCGGCTGTGGCATCATCCCTAGTGGGGTGGCTATAGACGGAGTCCCCACGAGCGACTACTCGGGTGACCTGTTCGGCGCAGGTCTAACGCTGGACGCCCCCCTGATAGAGGGCTCCATCCTGACCATCACGTACGCGTGTACCCTCGGTGACGGCGTGATACCCGGCGAGGTACTTGTCAACACGGCTCAAGTCGAACGGTATTCGTCTACCGATGGCGGCCCGAACTACGTCCAGGACGCCTCCCTCTTTGAGGACGACGCAACGGTCACGATTGCCACGCCTGAGATAGACAAGACGCTCACAGGCAGCACTGAAGCGACAACCGACAACCCGGGCCTCACCATAGGAGAGACCGGCACCTTTGAGGTTGAGGTAATACTGCCCGAGGGAACACTGTATGACCCTGCGTTCACGGACGGCATTCCAGCCGGGATGCAGTACGTTTCTGCGGCAGGAGTGACAGTAACAACCGACCCTGCGCTTGCCGCCCTGGCGGCGGCTAAGGCGATTACACCGCCCGTCGGCGGCAATGACGTACTTCTCGTCGAGTTCCCCGGCACGTACGTTACGGGGGGCCTGACGGAGACTCAGAGGACTTTCACAATCACCCTGGATCTACTCATGCTCGACGACCCGGCCAACACATGGCAGACTCCGGCTAAGACCAACACCGCCACACTGAGTTGGAAGGACGCCGAGGACGGTGTCGAGGCGGGTAGCATCAGCGATAGCGAAGTCGTGAACGCTGTCGAGCCCAGCCTTTCGGTCACCAAGTCGATATCCCCCAATCCGGCCACTGGTGGACAGAAGGTCACAGTCACCATTACCGCAGAGAACATTGGCACATCGGACGCCTTCAACGTGTCGATCGCCGACAATCTCGAGGGGGCGGTATTCGACACAAGTTCGGTTGCCGAGGGCTCTACACCAGGGGGCTTTTCGTACGGCTACTCTGCCCCCACGGTCACCTACACGGGAGGGCCAATCGAAAGCGGCGCCACGCAGACGTTCAGCTTCACTGTAGATGTGCTCGACCTCGCCATTGCAGGCTCGTCCTATCCCAACGTTGCAGTCGCGGATTACTCGTCATTGCCGACAGACCCCGACGATGAGCGCGACTACGCGGATACCGGCGAAGACGACCTCGCGATAAGGAACGCCGGCATCGGCAAGTCGCTGGTCGAGACATCTGAGCCCGACACCATCTCGGACGGGAGCGACGTTCTCATCGGCGAGGTCATGACATACGAGCTGCAGGTGGATGTTCCCGCGAACACCACAACTACCGCACTTCTGGTAGCTGACAACCTCCCCAACAGCGTGGCCTATGTGCAGGGGACAGCGAGCATACAGCGAAGCAGTGAAGACGTAGCGGCAACGGGGTTCGCATTCGCTGCCGTTGGCAGCTTCGAGAGCATCACACCCTCGGATAGCCCGGACCCACTTGAGTTCCTATTGGGAGACGTTGTCAACAGCGGAGACGAATCGCAAACAATTGAAATCAGGTTCGACGTCGTTGTTGAGAACATCGCTTCCAACCAACCCGGCAGCGCCATCAACAACCGCGCAACCATCACGTTCACCAACGGACAGGGACAAGACATCACGCTGCGCTCCAATCGAATACGGACGCGCGTGCACGGCCCTCACCTTGGTCTTGAGAAATCAGTGAGTCCTCTCTCCGTCATGGGAGGCGAGACGGTTGGTTTCACGTTGCTTGTGGAGAATTCGGACGAGTCCTACGGAGGTCCCGCCTTCGATCTTGTCGTGACCGACGCACTGAACACCTACTACACCAACCTCGCAACTGTGGGTTGGTCCATCATCAACGATGCGGGACCCTCGATGCTCGTGACTGACAACTCGACTGCGGACGTGGACATTGCCATCGACCGCATGGATCCTGGAGACAGTATCGAGATAACGTTTGACGCCGATGTCGTGGACAGCATTCCGCATGGCGTTTCGATACCGAACGTCTCGAGTGTAGCCGGCACTTCATTACCGGGCGATCGTGGCACAGGCGACGCCACCCCAGGCCATCCGGGTAGTGAAACGGGCGAGCGTACAGGCGATGGCACTGATGGAAATACGCTCCGGGCTTCGGACGATGGCGAGGTGGGCGTCTACCTACCAAGCCTCGAAAAGACGATAGTCGACTCCAAGCCCAGGTACGCTATCGGCGAGGAATTCACGTACAGGCTGGTTGTCGGAGTGCCTGCGGGCTACTCAGAGTGCCTCGGCGTTCGCGATACGCTTCCTGCAGGCGCGACATTCAACGTCGGCTCACTTTCGGTGGACGTACCGGACGCCGTGACTGTGGCCAACGCACCGACAACGGAAATCAACCCGGCATTCTTCTACGAGGAGACGCCAGGAAGCAACACCTACTGGTTCCGCTTCGGAGAGACACTGGCATCCGACTCAAGCGACATAGAGATTCTCTACACCGTCACGGTGGATGACGAACCCGCAAACGTCGACGGCACGAATCTCGACAACGAGGCCGAACTCCACCAGCTCGTGGGAGATGACTGCATACTCCTTGAGACGGAGTCAGCACGAGCCGTTATAGGCGAGCCAATCGTCGAAGTAACGAAGTCGGTCATCTCGAACACGGCCGACCTCCAAAACGGGGACCAGGTCACTTTTGAAATCACCCTTGAGAACACCGGCAGCATCACGGCTCACGTGGTAGGCTTCACCGACACGCCTTCACCCGACTACCTATCGCGGCCTGTCGATTCTCAGGTGTTCGCAAGCTTCGCTCCCGCCCCAACGTTCGATAACACTCTGCTCACTTTGTCCACCTTTGACCTGCCTCCAGAGCAAACGGTCACGGTCTACATGACAGCGACTTTGACCGGCGCCACGGCCGGGGACACCGTGGACAACGTCGCGGCTGTCACCTATTCGAGTTTGCCGGGAGGCGAGGGCAGGGACTACGCAGACGATGATGATGCCTCCTTACCAATGGGCTCGGTCGTGAGTGTCATTAAAGAACTGTGTCCCTGCATGGCGGACTTCGACTTCGCGGTGGGTGAACACATCGCGTTCCGTGTGCGGGTTGACATCAAGGAACTGAAGACACTGGACGTGGTCGTGACGGACACGCTGCCCGACAGCCTGTCTCCCATCAGAGATGACTGCCAGGTGATATCGGGCAACGCAGGACTCGTCTTCTACGAGGCCGGCACCTCCACAGTCAAGTCGGACTACAACGTTCCTGGCGGCTCCGGCCAGGAGATCGTGTTTGAACTGGGCGATGTGGACAATCCGCCCAACGGAAATGACGATGATGACTACATAGACATCGACATACATGCGTTGGTGCTCAACACCGATGACAACTCGTCTGGACAGACGGTGGTTAACGGTGTCGAGGTCGAGTGGCGGGAGAACTCCGACGCAATGTCGGCTTCCGACTCAGCCGACGCCGATATCGTCGAACCGGACCTGGAGATACTCAAGTCCGTCGATAGAGCTGAGGCCACTGTTGGTGACGAGGTCGTGTACACCCTGACAGTCAGCCATACTCCTGACAGCACAGCTACGGCCTACGATATTGTGGTGCAGGACATGCTTGCCCCCGACATGGACTACGTGGACGGCACTGCGACGCTGTCACCATCGGCGTATGATGACGACCCCACTGAGATGCTCGAGTTCACCATCCCCAGCCTTACGCTGGCGCAACACCAGGTCGTCATCTCCTACACGTGCCGACTCGACGACGATCCGTCCCTTGCCGAGCCAACCCCCGTACTGCAGCAGAACACTGCGACTCTCACGTACACATCGCTTGAGGGGGACGCGGACGAGGAGCGCGATGGTGACGACGGTGAAGGAGGACTGAACGACTACGCTGACGAGGCGACCGAAGAAGTCACCCCGATTATCTGGACCAGCATAGAGGCTGACAAGACGGTGGCCGACGACAACGGTGATGAGCTTGTCGCAGGAGAGACACTCACCTACACGATTGTGCTGACCAACACGGACGACGAAATCGTGCGAGACGTTGTCTTCACAGACCCGATTCCCACGTACACAACGTACATACCTGGCTCACTGCAGGTCGACAAGGCTGGAGCGACCGTTGATGATACAGGCGACCCGCTTGTGGTCAACGTCGGCGACATGGCCATCGACGAGGTGGTCACAATCGCTTTCCAGGTGCGGGTGAGTGTCAGCGTTAGCCAGGGAACGGTCATCCGCAACATAGGCGTCGTCGACAGCGCTGACACGACTCCTGCACCAACCGACGACCCTGCCGACGATGAAAGTGACAACGACCCGACCGATACTGATGTCGATGTCGAGATCAGGGGAGTAGGAGGCGAGGCACTGAGAGCCGACAAAGCCGGCCTGGTCTTGCCATGGATCGCGGTGCTGGGCCTGCTTGCGACGGCACTGACTACCCGCAGGCGCTGGAGCAAACCAACCCAGGTCAGGCGCTGATCAAGTTCACACGCAGGGGGTAGCCACAGGCTACCCCCTCGCTACGACCATCGCGAGGCCGCTACCGCGGCGAAGCTGTGTGCTACACTTTTTCAGACCATTCTATGCTCAGCGCCAACAACCTCTCCAAGCACTTCGGCGAACGCGTCCTCTTTGACAAGGTGAATTTCACCATAGGGCCGCGCGACCGCATTGCGCTCGTGGGCCCCAACGGGTCAGGCAAGACTACCCTTTTCAACCTGCTTGCTCGCAGGAGCGACGCGGATGGAGGAAGCCTGAGCATCCGCAAGGGAACCACTATGGGCTTCCTGGAGCAGGAAATAAGCCCTTCATCCCGCCGACTCCTGATCGACAGCGTTATCGCCGGCTCAACGCGCATCACAGGCCTAGCACACCGCCTCAAAATGCTCCAGCAGGAGATACAGGATGCTGAAGCTGATGAGATGGAAGACCTGCTACATGAGATGGGGGACCTCCAACACAAGTTCGAAGCTGTTGGAGGGTACGACCTGGAATACGAGGCCAAGATTGTGCTGGGAGGTTTAGGGTTCGCCGAGTCAGACTTCTCGCGCCCGGTTTCGGAGTTCAGCGGCGGATGGCTGATGCGCGCCGAACTGGCGAAGCTGCTGTTGCTCAACCCTGACATGCTTTTGCTGGACGAACCGACAAACCACCTCGACCTCGAGTCCTGCATCTGGTTCGAGGACTACCTCAAGACCTACCAGGGAGCTGTGCTGGTCACATCCCATGACCGGGCCTTCCTGAACAGGGTCGTAAACAAGGTATTCGCCATCGAGCAACAACGTCTGATCGCTCACCGGGGCAACTACGATTCATTTGTCGACGCACGCGAGAAAGAACTGGAGATACTTGAGGCCACTGCCGGTCGACAGGAGAACAAGATACGGCAGGAGACACGATTCATCGAGAGGTTCCGCGCCAAGAACACCAAAGCCAAGCAAGTGCAGAGCCGCATCAAGAGGCTGGAGAAGATGGAACGCATCTCTGTGCCTCGAACACAGCGAAAGATGCACTTCAACTTCCCGGAGCCGCCACGTTCAGGCGAGCAGGTCATCACCGTGAGGCACGTGCGAAAGGCGTACGGCGACAACATCGTGTACCGGGATTTGAATCTCGTACTGCATCGCGGTGACAGGGTGGCACTGGTGGGGCACAACGGCGCCGGCAAGACAACGCTGCTGAGAATGCTGGCTGGCGTATTGCCATTCGACAGCGGCGAACGCAAGCTCGGGTTGAACGTGTCCCTCGCATACTACGCCCAGTACCAGCTCGAGCTACTCAATCCCAACAACGCGGTCATCGACGAGCTTCGATCAGTGGCAGTGGACCAATCTGACACGCAACTGCGCACCATACTGGGCGGATTCCTCTTTATCGGGGATGATGTCTACAAGTCTGTGTCCGTCCTCTCAGGAGGAGAGAAAAGCAGGCTGGCACTTGCCAAGATGCTCACGGAGCGCTCGAACCTGCTCCTCATGGACGAGCCGACGAACCACCTCGACATACCTTCCCGTGAAGTCCTGTCCGACGCACTCGAAGCGTACCAGGGAACCATCTGCTTCATCACCCACGACAGGACGCTGATCAGGGAGACAGCCAACAAGATAATCGAGGTCCATCACGGCAAGCTCACTGTGTACGAGGGTGACTACGACAGCTTCCTCGAGTGGAAGCAGCAGTCCGCGGAAGAGTCACAGTCCGCAAAGACGGCGCCAAAGCGGGAGGCGACGAGGGAGCGGAGAGACGACGACAAGGCGAAGAAGAGACGGGACGGAGAACTGCGGAACAAGTTCTACCGCCGTCGCGCTCCGCTTGAGAAGCGTATCGAGGAGATAGAGGCCGAACTGCCGCGTTGCGAGCGTGAAATGTACGAGGCCGACCTTCTTCTGGCCGACCCCTCACACTACAGCGACGCCTCGCTCGTGATGGAGACGGTGGAGCGCAAGAAGGAGCTTGAGGCCCGAGCCGCAGCTCTTACTCGTGAGTGGGAAGAGGTCTACCACACGCTCGAAGGCATCAAGACAGAGTTCGAAGACACACGCTCATCAAGTAGTGCATAGATAGTCCCGCTGCGCTGCACTTCGCAACGCTCACTTACCACACGCCTGCAATCCTCCCTAAAGACATATCCAGAAGAAGAGCGCGTAGTCGGGCGAGACCAGGACCCTCATGTCCGCAGGGATGTGGATATGGCTGCCAGCGAAACCGGCGAACAGGGTTGGGCCGACTTCGTAGACGAAACCACACCGCGCGTGCGCCTCAGCCGCTTCGATTCGTTCTACGAAGTAGTGGTCGACGGGGTCCGCGCGGCCGATCGAGGAGTACCACTTCAGTTCAATCTCGTCCAGCTCGCCCTGCTCACCCAGGCTGAGCAGTATGTCCAGGGCAGTTGGCATGTCCGGCTGAAGGGCGTCCGACCTCGTGTTGTGCGCAGAGACAGCTATGTCCTCGAATCGCCGTATGAAAAGCGGACCCTCGATCGTGACCTCCGGGACCACCACTGTTCCCTGGTTTCTACTGAGTCGGCGCACCTCGTCACCGAAGGTCTGGCAGATGGACGCGAAGTACTCCTCGGTTGTGGGATAGACACGTATCGCAGTGTTGTCCTTGTAGGGATAGAGGTCCATTCGAAAGACGTTCGTCTCGAACCATCCCTCAGAGTAGTGAGCCGTATACCAACAGTGTGGGGTCCCATTGAGGGACTCGATAGTATGGGTCGCCATGTGCGGATCGTAGTGGTACTTCAGATCGATATCTCCACGATCGTCGAGGGCAACCAGAATGTCGAACACGGAGAAGTGACCGTTGCGGAAGACGTCCGGACGAGTCGTCTCAATCGTGGAGGCATCGAACTCGAAGCTGCCTACGTCAACTATCTCGATCGTCCCCGTACCTGAGGGAATCCGCCCAACTTGAGTCGACTGCGGAATCCAACTGCCCTCCTCAGTTGGTAGAACGATGGACTGCCCGGTAGACGGTTCTCTTTGGTCAGTAGGCGCCGCGCGACAGCCTACCGACGCCGCAACGACACCCAAGAATGCGACGCCCACCAGGAACAACCGGGTCACTTCCCCCCTGAGAAACATGAGGCACCTCCCACCCGACCCTTCCAAACCGATAGACCACAGATGAATAGTCGTAACCGACCGTGTCTTTGTCAAATCAGGGCGTGAATGTAGACTTCGGGCTAGTGGCCAAAGACTCACAGGCAGACACAAATCATTCTTGCGAACCGTGCCCGCAGCGCATCGATAGCGTACGCGAACTGGTGTACGACCACTACGAACAGCATGGCCGCAACCTGCCATGGCGCAAGACCACAGATCCCTACTGCATACTGGTTTCCGAGGTCATGCTCCAGCAGACGCAAGTAGACAGAGTGGCCCCAAGGTATTTGTCGTTCCTTGAGCGGTTTCCTGACTTCGTTTCACTCGCGTCTGCAACGCCGTCGGAGGTACTCAGGGAATGGCAGGGCCTTGGCTACAACCGTCGCGCACTGTCGCTGCAGGCAGCCGCCCGTCAGGTAGTGGAGTCTCACGGGGGTGTCCTGCCCGAGGACAAGCGTAGCCTGATGAGTCTTCCCGGCATCGGGAGCTATACCGCCTCGGCCATCCGGGCTTTCGCTTTCAATCAACCTGATGCATTCATCGAGACGAACATCAGAGAAGTCTTCATTCACCACTTCTTCCCCGAAGCAGAGAGCGTCACCGACGCGGAGATAATGCCGCTTGTCGAGATGGCAGTCGACCGCGAGAACCCGAGGCGCTGGTACCAGGCGCTGATGGACTATGGAGTGAAGTTGAAGCAGCAGGGCAATGCCTCACGGAGAAGCGCCCATCACCGACCACAGAGCCGATTCAGCGGGTCACGCCGGCAGGCACGCGGCGAGATTCTCCGACTGCTGCTCGCAAGCGGGAGACTCTCCCTGGAGGCTCTGCGCGAAAGCTCAGATATTTGGGACACCCGCTACGAAGACGCGCTCAAGGCGATGCTGCAGGAGGGAGTGGTCAGAGAACACAGTGGCGAATACGGTTTGGACTGAACCTGTGTCGCCCGCGCTGGGTCGACTGTTGACACCTACATAGGGGCTGTCTACCATTTCTCAATACACCCGAAAGGAGAGAGAATGCCCGAGTACGCAGGAGACCTGTACGTTGACAAGCAGGACCAACTCGAGAAGATTGAAGCCATATGCCTACCGGACGAGGTGATTCGTGCCGTGTTCGACCTCAAGGGACGCGGCACCGGGTTCTTAGGAATCACAGACAAGCGTATCGTGTACTACGACAAAGAGTTCATGAAGAGCAAGAAGGCGATGGTGAGTATCCCTTTCAGCCGCATCTCAGCAGTAGCTAGCGAAGACAGCAAGGGTTTCTTCATCTCCAAGGGATTCTTCGTTAGTGATACGCTGGCCATCACTATCACCGGCGAAGGAGTGAAGGCCTTCGAGTTCAGAGGCGGCGACAAGGCCCACCTTGCTCACATGATGATAATGGAGCACCTGCTCTGATGTCTGAATCACAGCACAGTCACATTACCAGACCCTCCGACTACGAAATCAATGATTTCGCCAAGGAGGAGTCGTGGCGCATGTTCCGTATCATGGGCGAGATGGTCAGCGGTTTTGATCGCCTGTCCGGCGTTGAGCCTGCAGTGACCATATACGGGTCCGCGCGAGTACAGCCAGGAGACGAGCTGTACTCCACCACTGAAGAGCTGGCAGAGAGGCTGGCCAAAGTCGGCTTCAACATCATCACAGGTGGTGGACCGGGCATAATGGAGGCAGCGAACAAGGGTGCTCTCTCGGCAGGCGTTATGTCGATTGGCCTCAACATCGAGCTGCCGATGGAGCAGTTCATTAACCCCTACACGACTCTGTCAATCACGTTCAACCACTTCTTTGCACGGAAGGTGATGCTCGCCAAGTACGCGACAGCTTTCATCATCATGCCCGGAGGACTGGGCACGCTTGACGAGTTGACAGAGATACTGTGCCTCATCCAAACACACAAGATGCGTCCGTTCCCCGTCATTCTCTTCGGCAGCGAGTACTGGACAGGCTTCCTTGAATGGATGCGCACGGCAACTCTGGCCGGGGGTTATATCTCGGAAGAGGATTTCGGGCTCCTGGTGTTGTGCGACGACATCCAGCATGTGGTGGACACAGTGCACGAATGGTATGACCGACAGGAGCTATCCGCTCAGAACATTATGCAAGAGATACGGCGCAAGGGAGATTCACCCAAAGACGACTCCGCCTAGAAGAGAGGAGGACGAACAAAGGCCCCAAGTAACCTCACCACCACCTCGTCCCGCCTACGACGGGAATCCTCGCCCGGCTCAGCTTGATTACTCGGGGCCATGGTTACTCTATCATACTCGTATACGACTGTCAATAGCCACGTTCGCATCCTCGTGATACGCTATCTCATCCTCGACTATGGGAGCCCCATGACGATATCCGCTGTCTTCCTGGACTGGTTCAACACGATTATCCACATGGAACCCGACCGCCACGAAGTGTGCGTCCGGGTCTGCCATGATCTCGGCATCGAAGTCGACCCGCTAAAGGCGGCCCGAGGCATCTATGCCGCCGACCGGGAATGTCCGGAAGGCAGGCCCGTAGTAATGTCGGACGAGACACCTGTCGAGGCGTACGTGAGATACAACAACATCGTCCTGCGCGAATGTGGTATACCCGAGCCAGACACGAAGACAAGTCTCAGGATGCTGGCAGCGCTGAAGGGATATGCGAAGGACATGGGCTTCGCTCCATACCGCGACGCTTATTCCGCAGTCAGGTCACTGAAAGCGCGCGGCATGGTCGTAGGAATACTGTCCAACGTGGATGGTTCACTCGAACCATACATCAAGCAAGTTGGACTGGCGGATTCCATCGACTTCTCCGTCACGTCATCGGAAGTGGAGGGTAACGGCAAGCCGGAAGCCCCCATCTTCCTGGAAGCACTGAAGAGGGCCGGATGCGAAGCGGGTGCCGCCGTACACGTGGGAGACGAGCCTTTTTCAGATGCAATGGGTGCCTCACGCGTCGGCATCTCGCCCGTCCTGCTTGACCGACTCGGCGTCCACGCCGACATCCTCGACTATCCGCGGATCAACACACTGGATGACCTCGCGGGCGTGCTCGACAGCCTTAGGGCATAGCGCGGCGGGGCGCTTGGGGCTGCATTGACGCTCACGAATCCGACACTGTAACGTGTCAGGTGCGACGTGCGGCATCACCCGATGCCGAAGGAAAGACAATGTCCGCGGAATCCGAACAGATCTATCAAGCCCTTGTCTCCCGCGACAAGGTGAGAGGCTACCTCTCGAACCTCGAGCGCCTCCGGACTGAGGGCTCCGTCACCGACGAGCAGTACGCCCTGGCGAAGGACGAGTACGACGGTCAGGAGTCTGCCGCCACATCCGAGATCGAGTCTCTCAAGTCCCAGCTCAGACCGCGACTGGATAGCACAGAACAGGAACTCGCTGACGCCCGCTTCCAACTGGGCAGCTTCGAAACACGGCTCAGGGTAGGCGAAATCACGCAGGCGAAATACGATGCCGAGCACCGCAAGCTCGGCAAGCACATAGATGAGCTAGAGGCGGACCGAGAAAACCTCGCCAGCCTCATCGATGCAGAGACGGCTCCCGAACGCCACCTCCCCCCTCCTCCAACCATCAAGCCGCCAAGAGATAGAACTGCGCCTGAGCCGAAACCGAGGCAGCGCCAACGGCCACTCAGCACGCCCCACGAGGGCAGGTCGCGCTTCTCGGCGAAGGATATCGCTGAATCAAAGCCTCGACTCGTCGCATTGGTCTGCTCGGTCCTTCTTCTCGTCAGCGTGAGGCTGGTCTGGGTTGGCCCGTCAGACATGATGGGCAGCGGCACTCCTCCCACCCCGGGCGTGGTGACAAGCGTCCTCGCAGGTCTCGCCGGACTGTTCGGTGGCGTTGCAGGAGTCGGCGCAGCGTTCCTCAGTTCGGGAAAGGTCAGGGGAATACTGCACCTGTGCCTGGGAATCGTGGCAGTCGCCGGACTCGGTGCAGGCATCCTGCTTGGCGAACTGCCGCTGCACAATGCCTACTTCCGCGCCCTAGTCGTCCTGCGTGAGGGCTTCTTCCTATACGTGGCAATCTCGATTGCGCTGTTCGTGGTCGGAATTCTTGAGACGAGAGAGGACTGACAGACCGCTAGTTTCAGAACTTTGACCAGTACCTGCCTGTCCAGTCCACGACATCGACGATCGGGTCAATGACGCCCTCGCGAACAACGGTTCGCAGGCATTCGTGTCTTGCGATGAAGTCGGCAATGGGGGGACTGACGGCATAGTAGAAGCACACGTAGTCGCGACCCGCCTCGCTTGCCATGAGCACTTCATCCCTGAAGTCACGAAGCACGTCTATCTCCCCTGCGCTTGAAGTCCCATAGGCCGCGGTCGCAATGAAGCATTCGTCAAGGAACGCGCCGAGGATGTCCTCACCCAGCTGCTGCTGTTCCTGAACCAGCTTGATCTGGGCATTCAATGCAGCCTCGCCCGCATCACAAGCAGCGTTGACCTTCGCACACTCCTTTGAGATGCATCCTGCAATCTTTGCCTTAGTTGCGGTGCTGGTGCCCTTCTGCTCGGGAGGAACACCGAATATGGCCCCGAGTTGATTGCGCCCCCACTGAAGCGCCCTGTTCTTGCCCTCTTCGACCACCAGTGCGTTGCATGGGGACAAAGAAGTCTCAAGGGTGGCTGCGATACCTGCATTGGTACTTGCCAGGTCCTGAAAGTACTGCGGAGGACTCTCCCGCAGTGTGGCGGCCGTGCCATCGATTATGAGGTTGGCTGCCGCCAACTCTCCCAGGATCTCCGCCGCACCCGGTCCTGCCGGCGCAGTTGCGGGGCCTCCGAAGAACTTGTCCAGCGCGCCGCCAACGGCGGAGCCAACAGCCGCGTCAACCTTTGCTTCCAAGGCAGCAGTCGCGGCACGAGCGTTCGCGTAGGCCTGTCTCATCTTGCCTACGTAGGCCTTCTCATCGTCATTGAGACCTTCGAGGGGATCGTCAGCAAGTACAAGAGTCGGCGCCAGGACAACCGGAAACAGCAGCGCAAACACCAGCGACAACAGCGCCACTCTCATCCCAACAGAACCCGCGCAAAACTTCACTATAGTCTTCTCCACGTAAAGGAATGGTGTACTGCTCAGTGTAGTCAGATACAATACGTGCAATCAAGAAACGAACAGGAAGACTGACGTGCAGAACAACCTTGAGAAACTGAGAATCGACCTCGACAGTCGCAACACCACCCGCGGCCGTATCGCCGAACTTGAGTCTTCGGCAGAGAGCCCCGATACCTCGAAGATGGCAGAGCTTGAGGAGAAGCTCGAGAGGAGAGAGGCTTCACTGGAGAAGTCACGCGGGTTAGTGAGACGCGAGCTCGCCGATGCGAAGAAGGCCCGTGATGATGCCCAGAAGCACCTCGAGAAGGCACGAGAGAACAACACGTTCGAGTTTGAGACTGCAGAGGAGCAGCGTCTCAAGGCAGCCATTGTCCGTGGCGACATGCTCGTGGATCACCTTCAACGAGCACTTGCGGCCGAAGAAGGAGGCACTGTCACAGACATCCTCGCTTCCATCCAGGAAGAGGCATCTAAGATAGGCGGGCCATTCAGCCTCGATTCTTCGCGCTTCGGTGACTGGCCCGGGCCGAGCGTTCCCGAGCGAATCATGATGCTCTTCAAAGAGGCCCGTAATCCAGGCTCCAAGAAGCCCATCCTCTTCAGCGGCGGTCTCATGCTCGTCCTGGCTGCAGTAGTGCTTGGTGGGATCGCCGTGTCTATGTTGAGAGGTGGCGGCACTGCCGCGAATCAAATTGGCATGGGCGAGGCTGTTGTACCCGTCATGGTCAACTCGGCCGATGATGCCGTCGCGATCGAGGTCTCGCTCGAGTACGATAAGGATATTCTGACCGCGCGCGACGTCAGGCAAGGCCTGATGAGCACGCTCGGCAAGATAGCTTCGGACGTCTCCATGCAGGGCACCGTGTCATTCGTAGTAGAGGACAAGGCTGGCATG
>Ga0272441_10010045_pt1 | contig 14441 bp, 4 predicted proteins | sample SSMProp6N_FD_193582 | JGI IMG/M metagenome (GOLD analysis project Ga0272441, IMG submission 193582) | Marine sediment archaeal communities from Little Sippewissett salt marsh, Falmouth, MA, United States - SSM-Prop-6N | ecosystem: Environmental > Aquatic > Marine > Wetlands > Sediment ... | reverse complement strand
CAAGGCGCAGTATCCGGGCAAGATCATCGATGATCCGGTTATCCAGGGCATACTTGAGTTCGAGGACAGCGCCATTACACTGAGGGCCCTCATCAAGACCCACGCCGGGGAACACTGGTTCATTGGCCGCGAATACAGGCTCCTTCTCAAGGAAGCCTTTGATGCTGCCGGTATATCCATTCCTTTCCCGCAGCAGGATCTGTGGCTGAGGAACCCGGAAACACTGACCGCCGCCGCTCAGAACACCAGAGCGTAGGGAACTGCGCGCTCCACACCGCCTGACGGGGCGTTCACCAGAGCGCCCCGCCACCAGAGGGTGGAAGACCCTCCGCCGTCGAGGTTCAGGGCCCATGTAAGGCCTGCTGAACTTGCTATGTTGGCCGTCTCGGCAATGGTGGCCCCACGGCTGTGCCAGGGGTCGCGTCCGTCTATCACCATGAAATACATTTTGTCACCGTCGCTTCCCACCACGCTCCTGGGATGGCGCACCTGAAGTGTACGGGGGCCGAATCCTTCGGCGTTGACTGACCGTTGGCCGTCGCTCAGGAGAAGGGGCCCCGCCTGCAGTACCCATTGCATCGATTCGAACTGCGGATCCGCCCATTCGGTTTTCATGCCAACGGCTTCGCCCTCTTTACATTCCGCAAGTTTTCTTCCCGCATATCCGCGCGCCGATACAAGATAGCCGTTTCTTGTCACAAAATGGTTCGAAACGGTGGCGGGTCGCATGGATACCAGTATGTCGTCTTCCACAACGGCCTCGACCGCGTCGAGCGGAGCGTTAGACACGTACATCCAGAAGTCCGGTGTAAAAATGGAAGTAGCTCCCTGGGGGGCCGGGGCGTTGATGCGCGACAGGGGAAATTCCTTTTGTTCGATCCTGATGCTGGCCTTGCAGTCCCCGCGCCCGAAAACGGCGTCGCCGCCGTTGTTCCATCCGACGGCGGACCTGTCTCCGTAGGGCGAACCGATAAGGCTGCCGTCGGCTACGAGTGTGCCGACTACTTTCCAGCCGCTGAAAAACCCTCCGTTCACGGCGCCTTCAGCCATGCTGTTTTCGGCTATCACCGAAACGGGTAGCTTTCGGCCGGCCAGCGAGGGCGCCGTTACGATTTTGGGCCTGGCGGAAGCGGGGTCAAGTTCTATCATGGCCCAGAAAAGGGCCCTGCTGTCGCTTTGGGCTACGGGGACAACGGTAGCCCCGCTTGCGAAAGGTATCTTCATCATCGCGTCCCACGCCTGCAGATAGTGACCATAGGGCCCCATGCGAACAATATAGCTCCATTGGGTGGCTACGGTCGTAACAGGCAAACCCAGCCCCTTGAGCCTGTTTTCCATCTGTTCGGCCTCTTTCTGTTCTCCGGTTTCGAGCACCTGGACGCACCATGTCGAAGGCGGAAGCCCCCGGTTTTCGCGGTGCAGTGTAAGAGTTGATCTGTCGCTCCTGAATGTTTGTTCCCAAAGAAGGCCGGACCTGCATCCTCGCAGCCAGTTCAACAGAAGCGCCAGATCGCTTCGTGAAAGAGGCTTGTCGGGTTGCTTCATCAGTTCGGGAGGGGGCGGCGGGTCCATGTTTTTAGCCAGGTCCACCCAGGTGGACACCCAGTCGGGGAGCACCGGGTCGTCGGGCGGGCAAAGGCGGCCCAGTATAGCGGCTTCCTTTTCCATGCCCATGGCCTGGAGGCTGAACATGATGGCCTCGGCCCTCATTACCTGTAGGTCCGGGTAGAACTGTTCCGTAGGATGCAGCAGGCCCAGTGCGGCGGCCGTTTCAACCGAGGCCGCGTAGGGATGATCGGGCGAAAGATCGGAATAATGGCCCCCGCCGGACCAGCGCGGAAGGCCGAGAGTCCCGATGATATGGTGAATGGCCTCGGCGCGCGATATCCCGTTTCCGTTGTTGGCTGAAGCCGTGTCCTGAACGGGGAAACAGGTAACAAGCGCCAGGATCGTTATCGCAAAGATCACTCTGTTGCGGCCGGGTCGGTGCCTGCCGGTATTCATGATCGCCTCCGGATATCGTGATATGCTCGTTCGGATCCATGTTCCATTTTAGCGGCAAGAACAATTCGCGTGTGGTTTTCTTCCGAACCGGGCTCTGCAAGGGGCCCGGTTTTTGTTGCAAAAGAAATTGCTTTAGACCAAAACCACGCCAGGTTGTCACTGGGGTTTGGAACAATGGCGCCAAGCTCTAACTGTCCTTACTGGAGCGCCGCTTTAATCCGTGGTATGATAATACATAGGATAACAGGGTAGTTTAACAAGGTATACCTGTCCGGGTGTGACAGTTGTTTCTTTCATAAGATTGTAATAACTTTCGCGTTAGGCGAGGCGAAGGGGCAGGTTGACCATGAATGCCGGGGATCATGTATTACAAGGCCAGAGCGGGAAATATGTCTCTGCATGACCTGGGTGGATATACGGTTCAGAAAACCTGACATAGTGAATTAAAACCATAAGCCTCCTTTTAGGGGTCTTCATTGACAGATTGCCCGTTTTCGTGATGACGCGAAAATGCGCGGGGAGGAATACGCGACCCCGTAACATTTCCAGAAAAGGTGTGATGAGATGGAAAGCGGAACAATACAAAAATTGCAACACCAGTTTGATGCCTTAATCCGGAGAATCCCGGATGGAGATGTCGAATTCTGGTTTGCCCGTGACTTGATGGAACCCTTTGGCTATGCACGCTGGGAGAATTTTCAAACCGCTATCAAGCGTGCAATAGAGTCGTGCGAAACAACAGGTTACAAGGTTGACGATCATTTTCGTGGTGTCACGAAAATGATCGAAATTGGCAAGGGCGGTCAGCGTTCAGTGGAAGATTGTATGCTCACTCGTTATGCCTGCTACCTTATTGCTCAGAATGGTGATCCGCGCAAGGAACCCATCGCATTCGCCCAGAGTTATTTTGCGGTCCAGACCCGAAAACAGGAGCTGATAGAAGACCGGATGCGCCTACAGGCTCGGCTTGACGCCCGCGAGAGGCTTCGAGAATCCGAGAAGACCCTGTCACAGAACATTTACGAGCGCGGAGTTGATGATGCTGGTTTTGGCCGTATTCGTTCCAAAGGAGACGCTGCGCTCTTTGGTGGGCGAACCACCCAAATGATGAAGGATCAGTACGGTATCACTAAAACGCGACCGTTGGCCGATTTCTTGCCAACACTGACCATTGCGGCTAAAAATCTGGCGGCCGAAATGACCAATCACAATGTCCGGCAAGATGACCTGCACGGGGAGCATGTCATTACCGGTGAACACGTGCAGAACAACAAGAGCGTTCGCAAGATGCTTGGGCGGCGAGGAATCAGGCCGGAGCAGCTCCCACCAGAAAAAGACATTAAAAAACTGGAACGCCAAGTCAAAGCCCAGGAGAAAAAGCTGGAGAAGCAGTCGGGCAAATTGTCCCGCGAGGACAAAAAATGAGGTTATTTACTGTTGGTCTTCAGCCGCGCCCTTTTCCAGGGCCCGGTTTTTTGTTGCAAAAGAAATTGCTTTAGACCAAAACCACGCCAGGTTGTCGCTGGGGTGTGAAACAATGGAGTAAAGTTCCAACTATTGTTGCTGGAGCGCCGCTTTAACCCGTGGTATTATAAAAGGGCTATGATTCTTGTTGCTTTAATAGAGAATACGACAGACTACTGTATTGATATTGGAATCTGGATTGAGTAACCTCTGTTGACGAGTAAAGTAAGAGGGGCGTGCGATGACTGCGGAAAAAACAGACCTCACGTTTTTTACAAACGACAAAAACCAGACACTTCTGGATCGATTCAAAGCCACACTCAAGGATACGCAGCTTTTCGATGTGCTGGTCGGCTACTTTCGTTCCAGCGGATTCTATCAGCTTTGCGACAGCATAGAGGAAGTGGATAAAACCCGAATACTGGTTGGCCTGGGCATTGATGAACAGGCTTATGCGGCGCTTACGGGTTTTCATGACCAAACATTTATTGACTTCGATTCCCACAAACAAGTCAAAAGCTGTTTCGAGGAACAGCTTATTGAAGAAATCGAGTCCTCCGAGGGAGCCGAAGAAAGCCTTGAGACGGGCCTCCGGAAATTCATCGAATTTCTCGAAACCGATTGCCCTGATAAAACAAGGGATATAACGCAGGGTGGAAACGGCAACAAACTGGAGATAAGGGCTTTCCCATCGGGCAACATCCATGCAAAGGTCTACATAGGCCGCTTTTCCCCTGAGGACAGGGATTTTGGTTTTGTGATTACAGGTTCCAGCAACTTTTCCTACTCGGGGCTGGTGGCTAACCGGGAATTCAACGTGGAGCTCAGGCAAAGCCAGGATGTCAGGTTCGCCCTTGAGCAGTTTGAGAATTTGTGGAGCCAATCCGTTGATATTACGAGCGAATTCGTAAACGCGGTGCGTAACAAAACATGGCTAAACGATACAATCACTCCCTACGAACTATACCTCAAACTAATCTACGAATACCTGCAGGAAGATATCAACATGCAGGACGAGGTGGAAATCTTTCTCCCGGAAGGGTTTCTCTCGCTTCAGTATCAAAAACAGGCCGTTCAGCAAGCTCTAAAAAAACTCAGGGAATACAACGGCGTTTTCCTGGCGGATGTAGTGGGCCTGGGTAAAACATTCGTTACGGCCCAGATACTTCAACAGGTCAAGGCCCGCATCCTTGTTATTTGCCCTCCGATTCTGAAGGAATATTGGGAGGAAAGCCTTCGCGATTTCAGGGTTCCGGCAAAGGTGGAGTCACTGGGTAAACTGGAAAAAATAATGCGGTCAGGTGTTGACCGTTATGACTACGTAGTTGTCGATGAGGCGCACAGGTTCAGAAACGAAAACACCCATGCCTACGCAACACTTCTGGATATATGCCGTGGGAAGAAAGTGATACTTGTCACCGCAACTCCCCTGAACAATAGCATCGATGATATATTCGCCCAGATAAAGCTTTTTCAGCCGCCCCGAAACTCATCCATCCCAGGGGTTCCAAATCTTGAAAGGTTCTTTGCCTCTCTGAGAAGACGGCTCAAGAAAACAGACAGAACCGATCCTGCTTACGCGGTTGCCCTAAGACAGATTTCCGCTGAAATTCGGGAACGCATCTTTAAACACGTAATGGTTCGAAGGACCCGTTCAGATGTCCAGACCTATTTCAGGGGAGATATGGAAAACAGGGCGCTGTTTTTCCCGAGCCTTCAGGATCCACAGAGAATTGTGTATGAATTCAGGGGGAATATCCAGTCAACCTTCAACCAGACTATTGCGCTTCTACAGGGGTTCAGATACGCCCGTTATATCCCCCTGTTATATTACGCTGGAGACAAGCATCTTTCCGAATTCGAACGGCAGCAGCAACGCAATATAGGCGGCTTTATGAAGGGCATCCTTGTAAAACGCCTCGAAAGCAGCTTTTACGCTTTTCGCAGAAGCGTCCGCCGGTTTGTGGAATCATACGAAAGATTTATAGCCATGTTCGAATCAGGAACGCTGTATATAAGCAAGGATGTCGACATTTTCGACCTGCTGGAAAACGATGATATAGAGGCTCTGGACAGGCTTGTAAACGAAGACAAGGCCAGTAGATATGCTTCCGACGACTTCAGGGCCGATTTTATCGAAGATCTTCGAAAAGACATGCAGATTTTACAGACTATAGAATCGCTTTGGGGCACGGTGGAAGAAGACCCGAAAATCGACGCCTTCGTTAATCAATTGAGAACCGACAAGGCGTTAATAGATAAGAGAATGGTGATATTTACCGAGTCGAGAGAAACAGGGGAATACCTGACTGAAAAACTGAACGGCGTTTACCCCTGCCAGGTTATGTTCTACAGCAGCAGGGGCGGTGTTGCCGGAGACCCTCTTGTAACAATAGGCGCCGCAGAAGCCCGCGAAAATATAAAAGCAGTCTTCGATCCCAACAACAGAGAACGAGGCGGGGACATACGCATACTTGTTTCTACTGACGTGCTTTCCGAGGGAATAAACCTGCACAGGGCGAACGTAGTAGTTAATTATGACTTGCCATGGAACCCTACCAAAGTTCTTCAACGTGTGGGGAGGATCAATCGCCTTGGTTCGGATTACCAGACCGTATTTATCTATAATTTTTTCCCGACCACGCAGGCGGACGTACACCTTGGCCTGGAGACCAACATCACGAACAAGATTCAGATGTTTCACGACACCCTCGGTGAGGATTCTCGTTACCTTTCGGATGGAGAAGAAATCGGCAGCCAGGAACTGTTCGACATATTGAACAGTAAAGACACGTACACAGGCGAGGAAGATGGAGACTCTGAACTGAAATATCTTGACATGATACGGACACTGCGGGACGAACAGCCCGAATTGTTCGAAAAAATAAAGAGGCTGCCGAAAAAAGCACGCTCCGGTCAGAAAATTCAACAAACCGAACCAGGCAGGCTTGTTACGTTTTTCCGCAGGGGACCGCTGAAAAAATTTTACGTAAATACGGGAAAAGGCGGAGAGGAAATAACCTTTTTTGAGGCCGCGCGTTTTCTTGAATGTGACCCCGAAACTCCGAGGCAGCCCGTTCCGCCAGATTACTATAAACGGCTCGAAGATAACAAATTGCAATTCGAGCAGGATACCAAAGTTGATTCTGAACCGGATGGGCGAGGGCGGGGTTCATCCAACTCGGACTATATCGAAAAAAGACTCAAGGACAGATCATTCCGGGCTTGCCCCAGGTTTACGGATTCCGATGATGAATTCGTAGAAGCGGTTATCCGGATGGTCAGCCAGGGGCTTCTGGCAAAGAAACGTGCGCAAACGATAAAGAAGGAACTGGAAAAAACCCTTGACCCACTGGAGATGATCGCGGTTCTTCGCAAGAACATAAAGATATTGGGCGGGCTACCCGGGCAGGCGCAGTCAAAGCCTTTGCCAAAACGGGAAATTATTCTTTCCGCTTACCAGATCGCCGAAAGGGGCGCAGCCGCAGATGAATGAGACCCAGGCGATACAAATGATCGGGGATGTATTCGGCAAGCCCTTTAATAGCGAAAGCTATCGATACTTCCTGAAGAACCTGCTCAACGGGTTCGAGATTCGAGATGCACACTATTCAGGCAACCTTGTGCCTGCTTCCTTTAAAAATTCAATAAAACAATACTGGCGAATAGGCAAGTACGTAGACCCGGAAGGGTCCGAAATGGATTTGCTTGTGGTTCAGGTAAAGAGCTTCAGGAATCTGGAACGCGCTCGCTCCATGCTCCGCAACTTTGCCGTGAGCCGCCTTAAGCAGTTCGAAAAAAACAGCTCACTGATAGCGTTTTACGCGGATGACGACAACGGCCAGGATTGGCGCTTTTCATTTGTCAGGATAGAAAACGAAGCCTATATGAGCGCCAGGGGCAAGGCCAAAATCAGGCAGGAACTTACTCCGGCGCGGAGATATTCGTATCTGGTTGGAGAGCACGAAAACAGCCACACTGCCTGCAGGCAGTTGTTACCCATCCTTTTGATGGAACAAACAAACCCGAAAGTTTGCGAGATCGAATCGGCCTTCAGCGTAGAAAAGGTTACAGATGAGTTCTTCGAGCAGTACAAAATGCTGTTTCGGGCATTATCGAATCATCTTGCAAGCGAACCTTTTTTCAACCCCACAGAACAAGCCGAAACCAGCACCGACGCGGAAGTAACCCGATTTGCCAAGAAACTCCTGGGCCAGATGGTTTTTTTATACTTCCTGCAGAAAAAAGGCTGGATGGGTGTTCCCAATGATCAACGGTGGGGCGGCGGGTCCAGACGTTTCCTTAGCGAAAATTATGAACGCATCGCCCAAAACGGGGGCAATTTCTACCATGATTTTTTGCAGTATCTTTTTTACGAAGCTCTCGCCAGTGACCGCAAGGAACAGGATGACCCGGGATACTACCAACGGTTCAACTGTCGCCTGCCCTTCCTTAACGGTGGACTCTTCGAAGCCGATTACGACTGGCGGAACGAAGCTATCAATATGCCGAACACGCTTTTTCACAACGATGAAAAAAACAGCGCCGGTGACAAGGGAACGGGAATTCTGGACGTGTTCGACAGATACAACTTTACCGTAAAGGAAGACGAACCGCTCGACAGGGAAGTCGCAGTTGATCCTGAAATGCTCGGCAAGGTATTTGAAAACATGCTTGATGTAACGGAACGTAAGAACAAGGGGGCATTCTACACCCCCAGGGAAATCGTTCACTATATGTGTCAGGAAAGCCTTATCAACTATCTGGATGGAAGACTAAACACTTATTCCGATCACGGGAACCCGGATCCGCAGCAGAGCGAGTTGTTCGAACAATGCGCCTTCTGTGATGAACGCCTCACCCTGGCCTCTGAAAAAAACAATATCCGCGTACCCAAACCCGATATTGAGATTCTGATCCGGAAAGGACACATAGCCTTTGAAAACGACGCTCATGTTCGCGCTCAAGGTAAAGAGACCGACACATATAAAGAACAGCTTCCCCGCACTGTAAAAGAACACGCCTTGGAAATAGACGAGGCGCTTGACGACATCAAAATATGCGATCCGGCCATAGGGTCCGGCGCCTTTCCCGTAGGGCTGCTGCACGAGATAGTAAACGCCCGCCTCGTCCTGGCGCCGCACAGCGGCAACTCACATACTGCTTACCACCTCAAGCGGCGCGCCATCGCCGAATCAATCTACGGGGTAGACATAGACGCATCCGCCATTGATATCGCCCGTCTCCGTTTGTGGCTGTCGCTTATTGTGGAAGAAGAGAACTACAATTCCATCGACGCTCTGCCTAATCTGGACTACAAAATAGTAAAGGGAGACTCGCTTATCGGGTTTCCCGAAAACTGGAAAAGCCCGGCCTTCGACAAGATAGAAGCCCTGAAACAACAGTTCTTTGCTGAAACGGATCACAGCAAAAAAGCCGTGCTCAAAACACAGATCGATACCGAGATTCAAAATCGGCTGGCCAATTCAAAGCAGGTGTTCGGGTATCAGGTGGACTTTGATTTCCGGCTGATGTTCTCCGAGGTCTGGCATTACAAGGGTGGGTTTGATGTGGTGATCGGCAACCCGCCTTATCTGAGAATTCAAGGCATCCGTCAAGCTAATCCGGAAATAGCGGATACCTACAAAAGCATTTTCAAAAGCGCAACCGGGTCTTTTGATCTTTATGTCCTGTTTATGGAGAAAGGCTGCGAACTGATCCATTATCGTGGTGTGATGAACTATATCAACCCGGATAAATGGGTGAATGCTTCTTTTGGCAAGGGGATTCGAACGCTGATTGCGAAGAGACGTAATGCGATTCGACTCATATCTTTCGGAGCACACCAGGTTTTCTCCGCCTGCACCTACTCTTCTTTGATTTGGCTGGGGAAAGCTGACAGACAGGCGTTGGACTATATCAAGCTCGATCCGGATGTCTCAGCCACGGTCAATCTAGGCCGCGAATTGGCAAGGATCACGCAAGATTCTTTTACGCAAAACATATATAGCAATCTTAGCAGCGAACCTTGGATACTGGCACATGGCAATAGCGCCAGCATCATGCTATCTCTGCGAGCACATAAAAGATGTATAAGAGATGTGTTTGAAAAAATATTTCAAGGAATCGCAAGCAGCAAAGATTCAGTTTTCTTTTTGAAAAATGCTGAACGGGATGGAGATTGCTACGAAGCAGACTCTCCCGAGTTGGGCAAACGAATTCGTATCGAGGAAGGTCTGGTCAAACCACTCCTGCTAGGCGACCAGGTTCATCGTTATCAGCCACTGGCCTCGACCAATCTGGTAGTTTTCCCGTATGATCTTGAAGGCAAAGGCGGAAAGGCCACTTTGATGTCTGCAGAATACATCAAAACCAACTTTCCACACGGCTGGTCATACTTGAAAGAGTGCGAGACTGTTCTTCGATCTCGTGAAAAAGGTCGGCTAGAACAAGATGTAGATTGGTATCGGTATATTTATCCAAAAAATTTGAAGCTTTTTCAGCTCCCTAAAATTATCGCACCCGATATTTCATTGGGCGGCAACTTTTCCTATGACCCAAAAGGGACTTATTACACCACAACGACACTGTATGGCTATTTGAGACAGGATGGTGCCTGGGAGAGCTATCAGTATTGGCTGGCAATCCTCAATTCATCGCTCTTATGGTTTTACCTTAAGAACTCTGGAAGCGTTTTAGCCAATGGCTATTATCGCTATAAACCAGCGTACCTTGAGAATTTTCCTGTCCCAGAAGTTAATAAGGTCGCTGAGGGATTGATTTCACGATTATCCAGTTATGTTTTGGTGCTAAATGAGTCTGTCGCACAACATAAAGTTGCAATTGCATACTTGGAACAGCTCATCGACGGCCTGGTCTACGAACTCTACTTTCCCAAAGAGACCAGGACCGCAGGTAAGAATATTCTGCCGTATATCGGTGAACTTGCGCCGATAACCGACCAGATGAGCGATGAGGAAAAACAGGCGGTAATTGAGCGCGAATTCAACCGGCTCAACGCCCCCGGCCACCCCGTTCGCCAACGTCTGGAAACTCTGGAAGAAGTAGACGTTGTCCGCACAATCCGCGAGGCGCTTAAACGATGATCCAACAACGAACATTGCGAGGGAATTTGTTTTGAGAAACAAGAATGATCTCTACGATTGGACCCGTTACTGGATACCCCTTGAGGGGGTCATCCAATTGGATGAATACGGGTTCCCTCATGACCCTCAGGGTGAATTTGGTCAATACCATGATTTTGGTTTTTCTACATTAGAACAGATGGAACAAGAACCCCTACTGCTTTTGTTGGGTGAACCCGGAATGGGCAAAAGCACTCTCCTTGGGGAAGAGCGAGAGCGGTTGGTACAAAAGGGTTCCGGGAAAGTCATATTCAAAGAACTTCGGTACATGGATAATTCCGGTTGGCTCAGGGATAATATTTTCCAGCACAACACTGTAGCCGAATGGATACAACAGGATTCTCAGGAAATTATGTACCTGCTTCTGGACGGTCTTGATGAATCTGGAATAGGACCAGAGCTAACATTGGGCAACATTTTGGGGCTAATCAAGGATTATGCGTGGCCTCTTTGCAGACTCAGACTTCGGATAACCTGCAGAACTGCTGATTGGCCATTTGATGTTCTGAATTCCAACAACATCAAAGAACTGTGCCCAGGCAATGATTCTGGAATATCCTGTTTCCAGGAGATTGTCCCTTTGACGAGGAAAGATGTCCTGAAAGCCGCTGAAAGCAAACTGAATGACGATTCCGAAGCATTCTTCGCGGAAGTCGAGCGGTTGGGCGCCGCTTCGATGGCCTCCAAGCCTCTGACCCTGGAAATGCTCCTAGATGAATTCCTTAAGAACAGGACACTGCCGACCTCGAGGAAAGAACTTTATGAAACTGCCTGCCTTAAGATCTGCGGCGAAACTACCGAAGCAAGGGCCAAAAAACGAACCCTTTCCGGTCGGGAATTGTTAGTTGCGGCAGGAAGGATCGCAACCGTAACCTTGCTTTCCTCCGAAAACGAAATTTTCAGGATGCCTCAAGGAACGGACAGGTTATCCGTCGAAGATCTCTCATGGGGGCAGGAGATCATCGATGGCAGGAAGTTCCCCGTGAACTCCAATGCAATTTGGGAAATGCTGGGAACAGGACTCTTTTGGGAACGGGGAGAAAACGCTCGGGGGTGGGCTCATCAAAGCTATCAGGAATTTCTCGCAGCCTGGTATCTGCACTGGAAACAATTGTCTTTAAACCAATTGCTGAATCTACTGATACACCCTTTGGACGATACCGTTGTTCCCCAGCTGGAAGAGACGGCTTCCTGGCTTGTTTCGATGAATCCGAATCTTTTCCCGGAGATCCTCGAAAAAGACCCTCTTGTCCTCCTCCGGACGGATTCGCTGCCCGCGGAGCAAAGAGGGAAATTGGCTATTGCCCTCCTTAGCAGGATAGATTGGGGATCTCTTCCCTTTGAAAAAGCCATCTCGATAAGGCCGTATCTGCGCAACCTGAAACATGACGGTCTAAGCGATATATTGCGCCCATACCTGATTGCCGAAAGCAGCACCTCTTCTCAACGGCTTTTCGCACTGCAGATTGCCGTAGAATGCGGGTTGCCCGATCTCAAGGAAGATATTTCAACTCTTCTCCTTGACCCGAATAAAGATTCCGACATTCGTGTGAAAGCTGCTCTGGCTCTGGAAAAAATCGGTGTGGAGAAAAACATTGATGTATTCAAAACCCTGCTTGATGAACTTTCTAGCGGCAGACAACCTGACCCGGATCATCGGTTGAGGGGTTTAATACTATCTTTCCTTTGGCCAACGAATTTGACCAGCCAAGAACTCTTCCAGTTATTGATTCCACTTGAATCCAAAGTCTATGGATCCTACCGTAGGTTCCTAACAACACAAACGCTTTTTGGTCATGCTTGGGGGAAAAAGGATATTAAATCGGGACTTCAATGGATGCTAAAAACGCAGACATTGCCAGAGAACCTTGACCCGATTTATTTTGCCTTCAATGAAATTATGGATGCTTTGATTGTGAAAGGGCTCTCGTTCATTGAGGATGAAGATTTTCTGCATGCTTATCTATCGGCACTTCAAACGCGACATGCAAAGGAAGGATGCTTGATTCACGATAATAAATCTTTGGATGAATTCAAAAAGATTTTCCAGAATGCTGATGCGCGAATCCAGAGACAATTTATTCAAGGTGCTATTGAAGCTTTAGGAGAGAAAGTGTATAGAGAACTTTACGGGTCCGTTCTGCTACATGTCGTTAAAGAGAATGATTTATGTTGGGTATTGAGTCAAACCAAATCATGTTACGAAAACAAGCCCGAATCACCTGTAAGAGAAAAGGAGATAAAAAGATGGTGTTATCTTTCAAGCATGACTTTTAATAGTCTAAACATAGATCACATCGAAACCGTCTTGGGATACTGCCGTGACATTCCGCCTTTGGCCGGTCATTTCAAGGATTTGGTCGAAATGTCCAAAACCAAATCACCGGAACAAATAGTACGTGGGTTTGAGGAAAGCCGGAACAAAAGTAATGCCATGCAACAGGCGCGTCAGCACAAGATTATTGATCCACCGCCTTCGAAAGGAGTGATGCATTGCCTGGATCAGATAGAAAAAGGCCACCCGGAACAATGGCCTCCCCTCTTATGTATAATGTCTTTAACTCAAAATGGGAACACGGGAATTTCATGGAACATAGACGATATAACGACTCTCCCTGGATGGCAGGAAGCTTCGAATGCGACAAAGAATCGTATCGTTGATGCCGCCGCAGCTTTTCTCGAAGAAGTTACAGTTCCTTCCAGGGATCTAGGGTCTGAAAGCATAAATCAGCAGGAATTTTCCGTTTTCGTATTGCAGGCATTCCTGTTTCTTTGCAAGGAGCGTCCTGAAAAGTTCGCCAGTTTGTCCACCGCTGCGTGGAGCAAGGGCATTCCTTTCATTCTGGATCTTTGGAATTTGTTGAATGGGGATTCCCAAGAAACATTTACCGACATTATTTTTATCGAGGCCTTCAAAAAAGACAGGGCGACCTATCTTTCCACTCTCAGAAAGTTTTTCTTGAAAAACAGAGATTATTATTTTCTCCAGAAAATGAGACCCTGCATTTCACCATGTTGGTGTGATGATATTTCGGACCTTTTAGCTGGCCTGCTTGGTGAAGTTGATTTATCTATAGGCTCCTACAGTGCGATTCTGTCTTTGCTTATCAAGCATGGAGATGAAAGAGGTATTACTGAAGCAGAAAAATTACTAGAGGGAAAATCGAGAACAGATTTTACGAAGGAGTACGCTGTTGAAGCGATAAAAATCCTGTTGAAATATCCGGACCAAAGAAACTGGAAAACATTTTGGTCGTACATAAGCAGATTTCCAGGAATCGTCAGGGAATTGTTTCAATCCGAAACTTACTGCCCAGACAGTTCTTTCCTTACAGATGAAAGACTAACCGAAAGTGATCTTGGTGATTTCTTTTTATGGTTGCACGAGCAGTTTCCTTACGAAAAAGACTCTACAGATGCAGTAAAGAGTGAGAACTCTGAAGGAAATAGCTTTTGTAGCATCCTTCTCAGGGACAGGACTTTAAATGCTCTAGTAAATCTTGGGACAATTGAATCTGTAAGCGAACTTGAAAGAATTCGCAAAGAACTGCCAGAGTTGAAGTTCTTGGATTCTTATCTTGAGAAAGCAAGAGAAAATACATGTAGATGTACATGGCGCCCTCTTTCGGTGCAACAGATTAGAACCCTTTTTGAAAATTCAGATTGCCGCATGGTGCACTCAGAAGGCCAATTTATGGATGTGCTTATAGAATCTCTGGAAAGAATGGAGAAAGAATTGCAGGGTGAAACGCGCCGTTCGGTTCTTCTCTGGAACGAATGCAAGGAGGGTCACAGGCCCCTTTTCGAACACAAACAAGAGGTCCGATT
>Ga0272441_10010044_pt1 | contig 14442 bp, 9 predicted proteins | sample SSMProp6N_FD_193582 | JGI IMG/M metagenome (GOLD analysis project Ga0272441, IMG submission 193582) | Marine sediment archaeal communities from Little Sippewissett salt marsh, Falmouth, MA, United States - SSM-Prop-6N | ecosystem: Environmental > Aquatic > Marine > Wetlands > Sediment ... | reverse complement strand
TTTGTCGAACCGACCACGCTCTGGGGGGCTCTTGTTTTATCCGTGTCTGTCCTTGTTCGTCCGTGTTCGTCCTCTCAGTGTTCCATATTCCTTAGGCCGATTCATCGGCCTCTCCGCGGCTATTCGCCGCGACGAAGGCCCGTGCTTTTAGCACGGGTTTAAAGAACATCCCCCCTCCCCCACTCCACCACGAGCGCAGCGAGTGGTGGAGATTATATTTAGCCCCCTGCGTCAACAGGGGATCTCTTGTCATTCCCGTGAAGGCTTGTCCTCAACTTGCCTGCCCTCAACTCGATTGGGGGATTGGGGACGGGAATCCAGTATTTCTGTTTTGAACCGAAGGGTTGATGATTAGTCGGAATTTTTGTCTCAGGAAGTTGATTATATAGTTGGTGAGAAGCTGCAAAGGCATGAACGTACCGGCAGGCCGCTGGGCAGCGAAAGATTTGTAATGAGATTTGAAGGTATTTTGGATAGAATATTAAGGCCGAAAAAACCTGGGCGTCCTAAAAAAGAAAATACAAGGAAGAAACAGAAAATAATTTAGTATACTGTCCCCCGATTTCCCAAAGTAAAGTATCGATTTTTACCAGGAATATATTTATTATGGCAAGAGCAAGTAAAAAGAAACCATATGAAGGTCATGAAATTGCGTATCAACGAATGCGGAAGGAAGGTAAACTTGTCTGGGGGCAAAAAGGAAGTGGGACATCCGGCAAATCAGGCCGATCTGAAATCAATGGTTTCCTTAAAGACGTTCTCTTCCAACCATGGGCTCCGAAAGGCGGAAGAGCTATTGAACTTGGCTGTGGTACCGGGCCAATATTGCGGAGAGTTTGTAAAAGAGGATTTAGCGGAGTTGGTATCGATGTCAGTAAAACAGCAATCACTATGGCCAAAGAGCAATCAAAAGGACTGGATATCAAATTCAGGCAAGGAGATGTTTGCAATTTAAACGCCAAAAGCCTTGGCAAGTTCGATCTTGTAATAGACGGTCTATGCCTGCATTGTATCACTGGTGCTAAGGATAGAAAGGCGTATTTCGATAACGTATCTAAGATTTTGAAAGATGGCGGGCTCTTTGTGTTGCTTACAATGTGTGGACCAATGAATAGAAAGAGATTCTCAGAAGCATGCAAAGGCCACAAAATCGTCAAGAAAGTTGTTTATGTTCCGTTTGAAGACAAAAGCTATGGAAGGCTAACCAAGTTCAATGGCAAAACTTACCTTCCAAGCCGATACATAGGTCATTGGAAAGAAATTCTCGGTGAAGTACGCAGAGCAAGCTTTGATTTGAAACTAATCAGATACAACGCAAATAACAGTAAAGATTTTTGTGGAACACTCACAGTCGGAGCGATGAAATAATGGGCAGAATTGAACCAAAAGAGTTTGTTTTAAAAGATGGCAGGAAAGGTATTATTCGTACTGCTGAGGAAGCTGATACGGAAAACGTTTTAAAGCAAATAGTTTCTGTGTTAGAAGAAGCAGAGTTTACAGTAACAACGTATCCAGAGGATGGTGCTGACTTTACTGTTGAGAAGGAGAGAGAATGGGTTAAAAAGCATATGGAGGGAGATGGGAAGCTATTGGTAGTCGCAGAGGTTAACGGCGAAATAGTAGGTTCTGCTGATTTACATAACGGTGAACGTAGAAGGATTAAACATGTAGCTACTGTAGGAATAACCGTCCGTAAAGAATCCAGAAGTCTTGGTGTTGGCAAAGCATTGATGGATGCCTTAATTAAATGGGCATCAGAACATCCGGTTATTGAAAAAATAGGTCTTGGAGTCTTTTCGAATAATGCTGGAGCCATCAACTTGTATAAGAAATTAGGTTTTGTTGAAGAAGGCCGGAAGGTAAAAGAAATTAAAATCGATTCTGACAGCTATGTTGACAGCATTTTGATGAATAAGTTTGTCAAATAATTATTAAGACGAAAGTAATAATGAACATTAATCCGGAAAAAATTAAATGTGTTGTTTTTGATTTTGCCAACACGCTTTGTTCCGATTTGTATTTCAATATTCCTCCTTGCAAATGCGATAATTGGACAGAGCTATTGAATACCCACGTATTCGATAAATTTCACAAGAATGTAATTGAAACCAATGCAAGTAGGGCAGGCCATGCCCGCCATCTATTTGAATTTTAAGATGTTTACAAAACATCGCCTTAAAGCAAATAATATCTTTGCAATCTTTGTGTCTTTTAATCTGCGCTCATCTGCGTCCATCTGCGGTTTATCTTCGTTCCCTTCGTTATCTTCTGTTTAATATTTTTTTCTCGGTGTTCTCTGTGACCTCTGCGGCTAAATCTTTTTGTGACTATTAAATCTGTGGAATCCGTGCAATCTGTGGTTTAAATTACATCAATAACCTCAACCTGATTTTCGTCTAATACCGATCTTTCCTGCACTTCGAATTTCTTTTCCGTAATCAGCACATCGATCTCATTGATTTTTAAAACCCTGTTCAGCGCCCGCTTGCCCACCTTACTGGAATCTATTAGAAGATATACTTTGTTTGCTCGTCGAGCGATCAGCCGTTTCGTATTGCGATTGAACGCCGCATTTTCAAACGTCCCTTCCTCCGGTATCAGACCCGTACAAGAAAAGAAGGCCTTTTCAATATTTATATTGCGGGTATCCTCATCCACATCAAATCCCACAAACGACAACGTCTCCGGATCAAATATCCCCCCCAATCCGATCAGCCGTATCTGGGGCGCCTCCGACAATTCCAGCGTTATCAATACCGAGTTGGTCACCACGGTAATATCCGGCGTATGTTGAGCCAGCAGCCGTGCCAGACAGGCTATCGTACTCGAACCGTCCAGAAAAATCGTATCCCCCGGATGCACAAACTCCAGCGCCTTGCGGGCGATTCGTTCCTTTTGCTTTAGGTTGATCTGCCCCCGATTGGGCAGCCTCGCCTCGCGAAACTGACTTGGCGCCTCAATCCGCTGGGCCCCCCCCTTGATCTTTGCCAACAGCCTCGCCTGGTCCAGATATTCCACATCCCGCCTTATTGTAAACGGTGATACTTCGAACATCTGGGCCAGCTCCCCAAACGAGGAAATTCCCACATTATTTACATGCTCGACAATTTTTTGTTGCCTTTCCCGCATCATTTATGTAAATTTTAAGCAAAATTTCAGAAAAAACCAAGAACTTTTCATAATAATCTTGACAAAAATTGCAAAAAATTGACAATAATTGATAGCTTTTAAGAAGTTTGCGCCGAGTTTTGAGCACTTTTGTGAAGTTTTGAGAAGTTTCGGCTGTGTTTCGAGCACTTTTTAGAAGTTTTTAAGTACTTTTGAGACGTTTTTGCTACGTTTTGAGCACTTTTGAGAAGTTTTTGCTGTGTTTTGAGCGCTTTTTGCCGCGTTTTGGGTAACTTTTACCACCCCTAAAACCACAATTTGCAGCTTATAACCTACTGTAATTAAAATAATTGAAACTTGTAAACTTTTTTAATTAAAAGACTTAAACGTTTTACGTATTGTTTGCACATTTATATTACGTACCCTAAAATCCTGGAGGACTTTTTTTCATGAAATCAATAATTGCCAAACCCGATTTTAAACACCGCAAGCTCTCTTTCGGCCAAGTCGAGTGTTTTTCCTACCATAAAACCCTCAAAGACGAGTTAGCCGCCGGGATGAGCAAGGATGATGCGATTTTGATGTATCGAATGATGCTTTATATTCGGGCCTTCGAGACCATGATTGTCAAATTGCGTAGCGGCGAACTGGTCCCCTTTGAGGGATACAAGTTTTCCGGTGCGACCCACCTGTCCATCGGTCAGGAAGGCGTAGCCGTAGGAGCCAACTCGGCCTTAAGGTTTGACGACTATATCACCAGCTCCCATCGCGGCCACGGTCACAGTATCGCCAAGGAAGCCTACGCCCTGAAAGGCTGGTCCAAAGAGCAGCTTACGCAGTTTACGCAGGGTATCAGCTTTACCAGTAAGAAAAAGGACCTCTACGAGCAGGCTATGGAGGCGCATCTGTATCGGACGATGGCGGAATTTATGGGTAAGGAAGAAGGATACTGCCGCGGCCGAGGCGGCGGTATGCATATAGCCGACTTTAACGCGGGGCATCTGGGCGCTAACGCCATTGTTGGCGGCAGTCTCCCAATCGCTGCGGGTGCTGGAATTTCTGCTCTGCTGCAGGATATGGATCGGGTTACGTTGTGCTTTTTTGGTGACGGGGCCTGCAACAACGGTGTATTCGGTGAATCTCTTAATATGGCCTGCATGGAGCAATTCAAGAATGGCGTGCCGGTCATATTCCTGATTGAAAATAATCAATTCGGCATGAGCGGACGCTGCTTTGGCGAGGTAAACGGTATTGATTTCCTGGCCCGGCGGGGTTGGGCTTACAAATTAAACGGTATGCACGCGGAAGTAGTCAACGGCATGGACGGCCTGGCCGTGCGGGATGCGGTTAGTCGGGCCGTGGATTTCTGCCGTAAGGGCGATGGGCCGGTACTGCTGGAAGCAATGACCTATCGCTACAAGGGACACTCCTTAAGCGATCAGAATTTGTACCGCTCGGAGGAAGAGATTGAGGCCTGGATGTGTGAAGACGCCCTGGAACGGATGAAGATGCAATTGGTACAGGCAAACGTCATGGGGCCGGAAGAAGTGGAAAAGATGCAGGAAGAGCACTTCCAGCAGCTGGAAGAGATTACTCTCGCCGCGGCCCGCAGTCCCTACCCTGAGCCCCAAACGATATATGAAGGTTTATATTCCGACAGTACCTCCGAGGTGGTGCCAGCGGAATACATAACCACGGTATATAATAAGGACGCCATCAGAAGTTATCGCGATAATCAAGGACGTATGCCCCAGCGTCGGGCTATTATGGAAGGTCTGACCGAAGAGATGCTCCGTGATAAGCGCGTAATAGTCTATGGTGAGGACGTAGCGGAATATGGGGGAGCCTTTGCGGTAACGGCCGGACTTATCGAGATATTCGGCCGGGAACGGGTTTTTAACACAGCAATTTCGGAAGCGACTATCTGCGGCTCGGCCGTGGGTATGGCCATGACGGGTATGCGGCCCGTGGTGGAACTGATGTATATCGACTTTATCCTGATGAGCATGGATCAGATCGGTAATCAGGCGGCCAAGAATAAATATATGTTTGGCGGCAAGGCTAAGGTTCCCATGGTCCTGCGTATCGCCATCGGGGGCGGTAAAGGTTATGCCGGCCAGCACTCTCAAAGCCTGGAAGCCATTGCCACCCAGGTGCCCGGCTTAATAGTGGTAGCCCCCTCCACGGCAGCCGATGCCAAAGGACTTATCAAAACGGCCATCCGCGATGACAACCCGGTAGTCTTTCTGGAACATCAACTGCTCTACGGCGACCGCGATCCGGTGCCGGAAGGTGAACATCTGGTGCCGCTGGGTAAGGCCGCCATTCAGCGGGAAGGAACGGATGTAACGCTGATTTCCTATTCTTATATGGCCAAGATAATCCGTCAGGCAGCGGAACTGCTGGCCGAAAAAGGCATTTCAGCGGAGGTAATCGATTTACGCTCTCTGGTCCCGCTCGATGTGGATGCCCTGGTTAGCTCGGTAAAGAAAACTAATTATGCGGCTGTGGTTTGTCAGGCCCCACACACCGGCTGTTATGGCGAACACGTCGTCAATGAAATCCAAAAGAAGGCCTTCGATTACCTGGACGGGCCGGTGGAGCTCATCGCCGCCCACGATGTACCGCCGCCCATGGCACCGACGCTGGAAGAGGAATTTATGCCGAATCCGCAAAAGGTCTGTGACCGTGTGATGGCTATGCTGGGTAAATAACTGAAATATAAGCAGGAGTGATTATATATGGCAACGGAACTGAAAATCCCCGTCCCGGACCAGACAACAGAAGAGGTCCGCATAGTACAATGGAAGAAAAACGAAGGAGACACCGTCAAAAGGGAAGAAATTATCCTAGAGGTGGAATCGGACAAATCGGTAATAGAGGTTGAGTCGGTTGCAGACGGCGTCCTGCTGAAACAGCTATTTCCCGTGGACGAGATGGTACCGGTCGGCGAGGTCGTGGCCTATATCGGCCAAGCCGGCGAAAAGCTGGATATTCCCGATACTGCTGCCTCCAAGGCCGCCGCTGCGGCGCCGGAGGTAAAGAAAGAGGCGTCCGCATCAGCACCGAGCACAACATCAACCGCTGCGGATGGCGCTAAGGAAATCAAGATCCCCATCCCCGACCAAACAACCGAAGAAGTGCGAATCGTGAAGTGGCGCAAGGCCGAAGGTGAAGCAATCACCAAAGACGAGATTGTACTCGAGGTAGAGACTGATAAATCCGTTATCGAGGTTGAAGCAATAGCCGACGGTGTTTTGCTTAAACAGCTATTTACTGTAGATGATATGGTACCAGTCGGTAAGGTGGTCGGTTTTATTGGTGCGCCGGGTACTAAAATAGACGATATCCCGGCTGAACAACCTGCCGCCGCTACAAAAGCTCCTGCCCCAGAATCAACAACCCAGCCATCAACGAATGAGCGGATTAAAGCCTCACCTGTAGCCAAAAAAGTTGCGGATAAACTGGGAGTAAATCTAAGCCAAGTGACAGGAACCGGACCTCAGGGTCGTATCACGCGTGAAGACGTGGAAAAATTTGCCCAGGCCGCACCGGCAGCAACCAGCGCACCTGCTGCACCGGTAAGGGCGGCAGGTGGTCGCATATTCGCATCACCCAATGCAAAACGTATAGCTGGGGAACTGAAGGTTGATCTAAGTCAAGTTCCCGGCAGCGGTCCTGACGGCCGGATTCTGGGTAAAGATGTACAACAATATGCCGCTTCGAAACCGGCGTCGGCAGCAGCAGAAACTGCTGCAACGACAGCGCCAGTGGTAATGGAACCGGTAAACGGTCAGCCTCGGCCTGGTACAGTGGTTGCCCTTACCAAGATGCGGCGGGCCATCGGCATGAATCTGCAGATGAGTTCCCGCGATACACCCCACTTCAATTGCACCGTCTCAATCGACATGACCAGGGCAATGGAAATCCGCAAACAACTCAACGGTGCGCGGGCAATTGATAAGCGTATCTCTGTTAACGACATGATCGTGCGTGCTTGTGCTGTTGCTTTGAAGCAATATCCGGCCGTCAATTGCCGACTGAAAGGTGATGAACTTCACTACTTGGCCGACGTGAACATCGGCGTAGCCACCGCTGTGCCGGACGGTTTGGTGGTTCCCTTGCTGACTAACGCCGAGACTCGCGACTGGGACGATTTGGCTGCTCAGACCAAGAGACTGGCCACCGAAGCCCGCAAAGGCAAGATCTTGGGTGCCGGCAAGGGCACCTTTACCGTATCCAATCTGGGTATGTTCGGGGTGGAGCACTTTACAGCAATTATCAATCCTCCGGAAAGTGCGATCCTGGCCGTCGGCGGCGCCAAGCAAGAAGTCGTCGCCATCGCAGGCGGTATCGGCATACGTCCCATTATGAGAGTTACGCTCTGTTCCGATCACCGTCTTATCGACGGGGCCTTGGCCGCTCAGTTCCTCCAGGCGGTAAAAAAATATCTGGAAGAACAGGTCAGTTAATAAGTGGTACTTAGCATTATGAGGTATGCTACATTTAATTTTGCTCAACTCGTAAGGTAACGACCTCGAACTGGGCTAGTTTGGGTGCTGCTGAGAGCGGGGCCTTTTTCTCTTCCATGGGATTGGAGAGCCAGGTTGCACCCACCGGCCGATTCCAATGCAGTTTGACCTGGCGATCACTGTCAGAGGTGTTGAACAATCGCACCATCAGGGCGCTGCCGTCGCGGCTGGGGCGAATAGAGGTGATAACCACGCCTTGGCCTTCAAGTTTCAGCAATGGTTCAGTCACAGGTTGTTCCGGATCCGCCTGGATAGCCAACAGTGGTTGGCAGATGCCACGGCCGCAGCGCTCGGCCCGGACAGGATCATATCCACTTGCGTGGGGCCACAGTACATAGTGGAAGGTAATCTCGCCCTGCTGGTATGCCTTGTAGTTGCACTCCCAGTGGTTGTTCATTACCCAGGAGTAGAAATAGGAGCCGGGCTTGAAACTTTCCCGCCAGTATTCTGTTCCAAAGACAGGTGCAATCTTGATCGGATCATATTGGAGCATAGGGGCATCGAGTGTTATCCACGTCAGGCCGTATTTATCATTCGACAAGTCAATCCATCTCTGTACGCAATAGAAATTGCGGTTGGCACCGGGTAGCTGGTCTTTGTCAACCTGCACTACGGCCCAAGGAACATCTATTCTTGATACGGCATCTGGAATTTTCAGAGGGAAGCCGAAATACACGCCTTCAGGATTGTATTCTTTGAGTTTTTCAGTGGTGTTGGTAAGCTCGACATAATCGAAGCCATCTACCACACGCACACGACGAGTGAGCTTTTTGCAGCCGGGGGCGTCAGATTCGATGCACAACGTGGCAACCAAGGGACCGGGATCTTCCACGGTTACACGCACAGGCCCTTTGATATGCTGATTGTTCTTGGCAGCATCACGGCCGAGGATATACAGGTAATCGTTAAGTCCGCTTTGCTGAGTGCTATCGACAAGGTCGCTCGAAATATCCTTATGGAGCAACGACCGGATCGAACCGGTTTGAGGGTCGATTTCCAGGGTAAGCAGACTATTACTGATCTTAGTGTCCGCTGCCCGAGCCGAACCTGCGCTATGGGCCATACCTGCATGGATGGTAAAACGCCGAGCGCCCAGGGCTGGAACGTTGGGGGCGACAAATGCCAACTCGCCTGAGGCCAAGCGCTGCGAAGGAATTTCCTTATCCTGATCATTCTTAACCAGATCACCCCGCGTCGATTGACTGCGAGATATCAACACCAGGCCGCTACGCGGCCAAGAGGCGGTGTTGTAAACATCAATCGTTCCAGAACCGGGTTGGGAATTTGTTTTGGTTACGTCAGTAAGCAAAGCATAGGTTAACTTTTTCCCATCAAAGGCATAGGCCTGTTTGTAACGATCCTGCTGCATGGCAAATGGTTCGTCCGGGGCAGTGATGCTGTTGTAAGCACCCCAGGTGTGCTCATCATACATTATCATTTTATGCCAAGCCTGGTCGAACTGTTCCTGCAGTTTGAGTTTGGGATCGAGCATGGACCAAAGGATCTGGGTCTGGACGATTTTTTCACAGGCTCGACGATTCACACCTGTTGCCCTGGAAGTCGAGGCGCAACCATCCTCCCAGTAGGGCGTAAAATCGCCCCGGACCACAGGAAGCTTCTCACCGAAACGTGCAGCAAAGGTCTTCATCACCGTACTATTGTTTGTCAAAACCAAATGAGGGCTGACATACTTTTCATTCCACGCTTTAATAATGTCAGATAGCCGGTCACTAGGCGGTCCATTGTCGACACCGATTCCATAACGCCACATCACCATGTCATAGGGATAGCCTTTGTTCTGAAGATAGTCCAGATACGCAAAGACCTTCTCCGGCGAGATGGCACTTCGATCAAGGTGGAAGCCTGAATAGCCCCAACCGGTCATCCAAAAAAGCACTTTATGCTTACCTGACGGATCTACCCACCAAAACGGATTGTCGGCCCAATGAAACACCCGGCCGCCACGAAAAGTGTTACCGACGATGTTATTGCCTTTAAAGTAGTTACTGCCATCTCCGATTGCAAACCAGTTGGGACCCACGGACAGATAAGGGACATTACAGTTAGCCAACACCGTGGCGAGCCCCCAGGTATAACCCGGCACATCGGACTGCATGGCCGAAACAACGGGAACACCATATTTCTTTTCAAACCGCTTGGCGACACCGACCAACTCGAACAACTCTTCATCATTGTACATGCCGGTCATCGCCTGGGCATACAATGCATCGATATGAATTTGGCCTTTGCGACAAGCTTCAATAAAACGCGTGCGCTCGTCAGCTGAGGCTGTCCGTAAAAACTCTTCCACAGCCCACATACCTTCAGGGTGCCACTTGAACTGCGCGTCGGGCGGATAGTCCTTTGTGCGATCAATGTATTCCAAGGCCGTTTTCAAATGGGCAACCTGAAGTTTCAGCACGTCCTCCTGCGTGTGAGTAAAGCCAATATCCAGATGAGTCTGGTGGACAAGGTGAATCTCCCAAGGGCGTACAGGACGTAAAATGGCCTGGCCTTGGGCTACGGTGTTTTCATCTACCGTAAGCTTAAGGTTAACTGATTTTTCGGTTTTGACAGCCGGAAGCAACAGTTCGATCGTTTGTGGGCCCGTTTGCAGTAAAAGTGTTTGGGGTTGATTGCCGGTAACTTCCAACGTAGCGTCCGTTGATTCGGCGTAGGGGTAATTAATAGTGACAAGCAATGGTTCAAGTAACCGGCCATCTTTTCGAATCAGGGCCGGACATGGGTGCGCGTTAATCGATGTTCTTTTGGGTGTCGGTTCAGGATCGTCGGCAGTAAAAAAGGTAATCTCAGTGCCACCCTGACAAGTGTGCTGCGAGATAGATGTTACCTGCCATCTGACGTAGCGAGCAGTTACGGGCTTGAATCGGACAAAGGTGATCCCAATCGGTTTGTTTACGTGGTCCACATCGATAGTTCTAATGACTGAGCTGAAATCGCTGCGATCACTAAAGATCAATTGTGCCGTATCGATTGTGGCCGGATCGGAGCGATCGACATGTTTGAAGCCGCCGATCTGCGTCGGGCGACCAAAATCAAAATCGACAAAAGTATCCTTTCCCTTGCCGTTTGAGGCATAGGCACGCTGAGTTCCGTCGAGAAGTAACTCCGGCCCCATGCCGGGATAAGCCTCGGCAGAAGCGATTATCCGGGGTGTTGGCGTCGGAGTCAGCGGGGTGAATTCTGCAGCCAAGCTGGAATTTGACAAAGCAACCAGACTGACCAACAGAAAATGATAAATCCATAAAAAATACTTCATGAGTACACCTTGTATGCGTTTTCGTCGCCGTTGAGGAGGTTAATGAGAGGTTGGGGCCGATCGGTGCCTTCGATGAATTTCGGGCGGGAGGACCAGGGCGTAACGCTTAGCACACCGGTCAGGTCCATCCAGTGCTGCAGGCGAGCGACGGGGAGATTCCAGGTCATGTGCAAATGATTGGCCGGGGCATATTGTTTGTATTCGATCATATTGGCGTACTTGGGCACCACAAAGGTATGCGGCCAGGTAGGAGTAGTCAGATTGCACATGGTCTTGCCAAGTTTCTTGGGTACCTCAACCGTATAAGCCTCGTCCCAGAACATACTGAATTTATTATTGAGACCGCTATAGGCAATGCGTCCGGCAATACCTTCTATGCCGGCGGGGGTCATAAAGGTAACAGAATTACCGCCGCCGGGGAAATAATCCGGATCTGCGAGCGGCATAGCGACTTTGCTCATAATCTGTTTTATCTTGGTACCGGGCTTAGCGGCCCAATCGAACGATGCGCTGCCGGAATTGTCGCCATCGACCAGACCCTTCTTTACCCATTCGGCCTGGCGGGGCAGATTCTTCAGGCCGATCTTCTTAGCCAGTTTTTTGATCTCCCAGCCTTCCCACACCTTGCGGAAGTCCATAAATAAAGGTGGATTGCCCCCGCTGAGGTATGTCATAAAGAGCATGGTAAGTAAGCCCTGTACATCAGCTTCAGTTGCGTAGGGCAGGGGTGCTTTAACGCCATTGTGATCGAAGGTGCTGTTAAATAGTGATTCCATACAGTCGGCTACGGGCAGGGGTTTGCCGCGCAGATCACTGCCCCATTCCAACTGACTCATAAAACCGCCCCCTACCGCGTTTAGTTCCGCCATTAAATCCCTATTTATCAGATACATCGCCAGCGAGATATTAAAACGCTCACTGTCCGCTGTTGTTTTTAATTGTAACCGTTTGCCCACATGCTTATCGATCCAAGCGCGCAAAGTCTTCAACTCATCTTTGTTGTATGACTTCTTGTCGAGCATGTCAGCAAGCAGTTTCATGTCCAGCCGGGTAATCTCCAGTCCGAAGGTGTTGCGGGTCGGGATAATATGGGCAAGAGCTGTTTCCATTCCCATCGAGTCATGTCCAAAGATCATAACCCGCCGACCGCGCAGGGCCACGGCGGTGACGGCGGCATAGCACCAGTCGATCAGGTTCCGGGCTGTATCGTTGGACATTTGAGGATTCAGACCAGTATCGGCCCAATTGCCTACGTTGAGCGTAACCAATTTACCGTACTGGCTTATCGCTCCGCTTAGGGCATGGGCATAAACTACTCCGGGTTTGGGGCCGCTGTTACCACAGGTGATATTAATCGGGATTTCCCGGGGAAACTGCTGCAACAGGGAAATCGAGGTAAGTTGCGGAAACGCCCAAGTGTCCGGGGCGCAGACGAGAATATTAACTCCAGCCTGGCGGAACTGCTGGGCGACAATGTCCGCCTGAGCCTCGCTATCTACCAGCGTTGAAGAATACACTACCGGCACCGGCTGCTGATTCGGCAGGAGCACCTGGCCGCTGATTGATTGCGCCACCATATGGGCGATATTAACCGCCCGCTCGCGGCTGGCCTGATCGATCCGCGGGTCACACGGCGCAAACACACCGATTACGGGGACTTTGGGCTGGCCCTTACGAATTACCGGCAAACATTCGGGTTTCACTTTATTCGCCATCCGTTTTGTCTCCTTTTTTATATTACACTTAATTACTGTTTGACGTTACTGTATGCTATGTTTCCGCTTGGTAATCTAATTTAACTCTATCATACTAACGAACCATGACTTGGCCACTATCGGCCACCAATACCTGACCGGTTATGGTCCGGGCCTTATCAGAACATAAGAACACGACGGAATCGGCGATATCCTGTCCCTTAATCTCGCGTTTCAAAATTGTTTTATTTACATAATAGGGGATTACCTCTTCCGGTCGAATGCCATACTTTTTCGCACAGGTCTTAATATATTGCGGATTCCAGATTTTCGACCCTTCAAAGACGTTACCCGGACATACACTGTTTACGCGAATTCCATGTTCGCCCAACTCCATTGCCCAGCCGCGGGCCATGTGAATCTCCCCGGCCTTGGTGGCATTGTAGGGGGTATTGTCTTTGCTGGCGTCCAAACCTGATTTGGAGCTCAGGTTAATGATACTGCCACCTATGCCCTGCTGGATCAATATCCTGGCCGCGGCCTGGGCGGTTAAGAAGTATCCAGTTAAATTTACTTCCAGCGCAAAGCGTAATTTGTCCACCGGCAAATCCACCAGTGGATAAGCCGGCGCCACCCCCGCGGCGTTCACTAAAACATCCAGGCCGCCCCATCGTTTCAGTACAGTCTGGAAAGCTTCGGCCACGCTGGTTTCATTGGTTACATCGCAAGGTACCGCTATTGCGGCAATGCCGGGGTTTTCCTTTTTTATCATATCCATCGTTTCTTCAGCCGCTCGTAAATCGATATCAAAACCCGCTATCATGGCCCCGGCCCGGGCCAGACCAAAAGCAATGCTGCGTCCCAGGCCGCTGCCTGCGCCGGTTACTACAGCAATTCGGTCCTTTAGCGCACCTTCGCCGACACCACTTATTAAAGTCTTACGAAAGGCTTCCGACTCCCAGTTGTTGATGAAATCCTGTTCGCTCTTAGTCAGGGTCACCAATCCTCCTAACCTGGTTGCGTGCATACGGATTCTAAGTGTCTCATTGGTTACCTCTTCGACAACAGGGGCGGTCTTTTCCTGAGCCGCTACCAACATTCCCAGTCCCTTAACTATAAACGCCGCTGAAGGTTTCTGTCCTTTCTGAACGAGGGTTTTTAATCTGCGGGCAATGGTTTTGGACTCGGCCTTGTCCAGCCAAAGCGCCGAACCGTTGGCATAAACCAGTTCATCCGGGGTCAATGACGGAGTGGCCAGGAGTTTGGGGGCATCTTTGCGTTTGATAAATGCCGCCACTGAATCTGAAGGCCGGCAATATTTGACGGGGAGATATTTACCCGTCGCCTCAAAAACCGATCTGCGTACCGCTAGCTGCGCATCGGTAATATCCTTCTGGGCCGGGGTTTTTAGTTTGGCGGCCTTTATCTGGCCCAGCTTGTTTGTGCACAACCTGATAACTCTATTAACAAGCCGCAGGGCCATATCGGCGGATCCAGCTGTCACAAAAAGACCGTGCTTTGCCAAAAAGAATATTGCCGGTTTACAGCCATGTTTTGTTTGGTATTGCTCGGTCAGTCGGGCAATCCGCCGGGCCAGTTGAAATCCCGGGTCGGTATAAGGTACCCACAGGGGCGGATATTTCTCCTGGCTAAAAAGTTTATCCAATAGCTCCTTACCATTGCGAGCATTGACAAACGCCCCGACAGCCATCGGATGCAAATGAATAACATAGGTATCCATCAGGGCATGCAGATGGGACTCAACCGAAGGTCGCGCAACATCAGTAACATTATCGTCGCAGGCTTCGAGCAGCCGCCGGACCACCTC
>Ga0272441_10010042_pt1 | contig 14443 bp, 14 predicted proteins | sample SSMProp6N_FD_193582 | JGI IMG/M metagenome (GOLD analysis project Ga0272441, IMG submission 193582) | Marine sediment archaeal communities from Little Sippewissett salt marsh, Falmouth, MA, United States - SSM-Prop-6N | ecosystem: Environmental > Aquatic > Marine > Wetlands > Sediment ... | reverse complement strand
AGCACGAACTGCTGTGTCACGTCCGCCGACCGGTTGACGAACTGGGGCAAGAAGGCCACGAAGAAGATGATGCTCTTCGGGTTGAATGCGGTGACCAGGTAGGTGTTGAGGAACACGCGACGACGCGATTCAGGCGCCGCTCGCCCGGCTACTTCGGTCACGGTGAAGCCTGCCCTGAGCATGCGGATGCCGAGATAGAGGAGGTACATGCCGCCCACCAGCTTGGCTACGGTGAAGGCGAGCGCAGAGGCGGCAAGCAGCGCACCAAGTCCCAGCAAAGAGACGACCAACGCTGTTGAGTCTCCCAGTGCGACGCCGGCAACCAGAGCCACGCTGACGGGTCGCCCCCTTGCTATGGCGTAGCTGATGACCGTAAGGACGGTAGGTCCGGGAATGATTAGCAGCACGGCGGAAGCCGCAACGAACGCCAGCCAGAGTTCAATAGACATGGGCTAGTTCACTCAACGAACGTCGGCCATTGTACACCCGCGCAGGTTGAAACTCCACGCCCGATTGCACCCGCGGATCTTGTAACCTCAAGTTCTATCGCCTGCGTCTCAGGAAACGGATGATGCCTCGTGGGAGGTCCATCCGCGGCACCCTCTGCATGTAGGCGACATAAGCGTCGCCAAACTGCTGCACCAGGTAGATATCCTCAAGTCGGGTGCTGACGTAGAGCAGTACGATGCCCGGGATGCCCATGGCGATGAACGCCCAGTGGGGATACAGAAGGGGTGTCGTGACGAAGATGGCGAGGACTCCTCCCAGGTACTGGGGGTGCCGCACCATGGCGTACAGGCCGGTGTCCACCAGTCTCGTAGTGTGGACGAAGGACTTTCCTTTGCCGACGCCGCCCCTCCGGGGAAAGAGGACAATTGGAGCCATGACCAGCACCATACCCACTGCCCACACGACCCATCCTGCTACGAACGCCGGCAGATAGAAGCCCGGCTCAATCAAGCCTGTGAGGACCAGCGGGTTGACGGGGAAGCAGGCGATGCACAGCACGGTGAGCACCACCATCCCAACCGCTTCGCCTGTACCGAACTTTCGCACATTCGTCTCCATTGCAGTGTCGTAACCAAGGTTCTCATAGGACCACGGTGGCGTCAATCAACGGCAGGGTTGTTCCGTCGATTTGACTCGTACGGTAATAATCGTTAGCCTGTAACTAACAATTAGTAATGGTCTACTATTTGGCGACGCGTAGTAGATTTAAGCGCGTCAGGAGGATGCGATGGCCACAACGGACCACAAAGAGAGGCTGGTAGGGGATATTCTCTCGCTTGCCGACAGACTGTTTCGCGAACTCCTGCCGACGGTACCTCAGGACATCCTCTCCCTGGATGTCACCATGCCCCAACTCAAGATACTGTTGGTGCTGTACGTTGGCGGTTCGAGGCGGATGAGTGATATCGCGTCGCAACTAGATGTGACCCTGCCGACCGCCACCAACCTCGTCGACCGCCTTGTAGAGAAGGCGTACGTGGTGCGGGAGGACGACCCTGATGACCGACGAGTAGTCCTCTGTCATCTGTCTGAGCAGGGCGAAGAAGTCCTCAGGAACGTATGGCATTCCGCACGAGTGAGATGTCACGAATTGCTTGGAGCAATGGATAGCCCGAAGCTGGAGATGTTCGCTGAGGCGCTCGGGGCAATGTACGAAGTGGCCGTCGGCGAACGTGCGACTGCTGCAGTTAATTGATATCTGGCAACACCATGGGAGATCTCAAGCTGGCCTTCTTTCTCGCCCACAAGTCCATATTCAAGGGCAACCGCTGGGCACTCATCCTCATCGTCCTGGTCATGTCGCTCAGCTTTGCGAACCTTCTTCTGACCCCCTCCATCCTCATGGGAGTCACCGACGCCATCAACCGCCAGCAGGTTCAGACCCTGTACGGCGATATCGTTGTTGATCCTCTTGCAGACGAGTACTACCTGGACGACGCGCAGGAAGTGACCGACTCTATCGCGCAAGTGCCGGGTGTAAGTGGAGTGTCAGCCCGTCTGACGTACGGAGGGACGCTGGAGCATGACTGGCGCAGCAAGTCATCGGTCTTCGACAAGGGCAAGATCGGCACATGGTCCATAGTAGGAATCCAGCCGGCTGACGAGGCCGACGTGACGTCCATCCACGATTCCATCGTCGACGGGGAGTATCTGGATGACCGCGACCGCGACTCGATTCTCCTTGGGGTCGAGATAGCTGGCGGCGCAGATGCGAACACGGCGTCGTTCCAGACCCTCGAGGGCGTCATGGTGGGCGATAGCGTCCGCGTGACTTACCCGAACGGCGTTCAACGAGAGTACGAGGTGAAGGGCATCTTCCGCTCGCGCGACAGCCAGGCGGATCGCATGGCTTTCGTGACCACGGCGGAGATGGCCTCTGTCCTTGGCAGGAGCGTCTTTCACGACCGTGCGAGCCAGGTTCTCGTATCTATCACCGATTCCGGAGAAGAGGAGCAGGTCATGCAGGCCATTGAGTCTCTCGGCTTCTCGGGCGAGGTGAGGAGCTGGCGGGAGTATGGTGGGGCAATGACCGGCGTTGTATCCAGCTTCGGCGTTGTGGCGGGCCTCATCAGCGGCATCGGCCTGATAGTGGCCGGTATCGTCATGTTCATAGTCATCTATATCAATGTCATTCACAGCCGGCGGCATATCGGAATCCTTCGGGCCATCGGCATCAAGCGCGATGTCATCACAGGGTCTTACGTCATACAGGCCCTGTTCTACGCGGCGATGGGTGTGGTGCTTGGTGGCCTGGCGTTCCGTTTTGGACTGCAGGGCTATTTTGACTATCATCCACTGGACCTTTCTATCGGACAGGTGGGTCTTACCTTGCATCCGGGCATCGTGGAGAGTGCAGTTATCGGACTCGTGGTCGCAGCCGTGCTTGCGGGACTTGTCCCGGTACTCAATATCACCAGGCAAGGGATAGTCCACGCGATTCGTGGTGACTAGCAGGCATGATTAGAGTAGTCGACCTCCACAAGACGTACGGCCACGGTGATTCGGCAACCCGCGCTCTCAAGGGAGTGGACCTGCGAGTACGTCCCGGCGAGTTTGTTGCCATCATGGGAAGAAGCGGTTCGGGCAAGTCGACGTTGCTCCACATCCTCGGTTTGCTTGATTTGCCGACGGAAGGTGAGTTTCTTGTTCGGGGGCAGGACATGCTCAACATGAACGAGACCGAGCGAGCCAGGTTCAGACTGGAGGAGTTCGGCTACGTCTTCCAGGAGTACTCGCTGCTGCCGGGAATGACGATATTGGAGAACGTCTGTGTGCCCGCGATAGGATTGGGCAAGGACTCCAATGTCAAGAAGCGTGCCAGGGAGTTGCTGAAAGTCGTGGGACTTGACCACCGTCTGAAGCACCTTCCGAGCCAGGTCTCCGGTGGGGAACAGCAGCGGGCAGCTATCGCTCGTGCCCTGGTCAATCAACCGAGAATCCTATTCGCTGACGAGCCGACAGCGAGTCTGGATCTCGCGTCGTCGAGAACCATCCTTGATCTGTTCCGCCGACTCAACAAGGAGATGGGACAGACTATCGTGATGGTAACGCACGAACCGGACGATCTCGAGTACGTCGACCGCGTCATCTGGCTCAAAGAGGGCAGGGTCGACGAAGAGAACAAGGACGGCCTTCCCGCCTCCTCTTGACGGCATTGCCTATTTGGTCAGGCTGCTTGTGCGTGTCTCAAGACACGCTTGCTGACTACGGTCCGGTGGCCAGGAAGGCATCGTGGAAGACAAGCGTTCCGTGCGGTCTGTTCTCTCCGAAGTGCAACACCAGGACGTACTCTTGTGGCACGCCCTCGTGGACCAGTTCCGGAACGCTCCTGAAGCCGAATTGTTCGTAGTAGGCAGGGTCCCCCACGAGTGCGCAGCCGTTTGCGCCAATACTCTTCAATAGGGCCAGCCCCTCGTGCATGAGGGCCTTCCCGATGCCCTGGCGCTGTAGCCCGGGCAATACCGAGATGGGGCCAAGTCCGTACCAGTCAGCCGTTCTGTCGGATATCTTGATTGGCGAGAACGCCGCATGTCCGACAACCCTGCCGTCGATTTCGGCGACGAGTGATATAGTCAGCGCGCCGGCGGCCCTTAGCGCGTCGACGATGTAGTGCTCGGTCTGTCGGCTGACAGGATGGTTCTTAAAAGCTGCCCTGGTGACCTCAGTGATGGCGGGTATATCTGACGGACGTTCAAGTCGGACAGTCATTCGCTTCTCCTCCCCAGTCCGGGATTCAAGAAACCACGCTAATTTCGTTCCCGTAACGTGCTATCGATGGGCTAGTTGCGAGGTTCCAATCTACACCGCACTGGTGCGGAATTGCAGCACGGCTATCGTTCCAAAGACAAGTCCGAAGGTCATCACTGCAAGCATCTCAGGGGCTGCCGCACTGAAATCTCCTCCGAACACCAGCAGCTTGTTGAACCCGGTTGTGGCCCATCCGTGAGGCGTCATCTTCGCCAGGAACTGCATCCACCTGGGCGTGATGAACAGCGGCCACCAGCATCCACCAAGCGGGGCCATCACGAGCGAAGCAACAAGAGCAATCGAACTCGCGCTTCGCTGTGTTCTTGCAAGCGTGGCCAGCATCACGGCAAACGCGGAGGACATCAGCACCATCACGACTGACAGGAGAATGGCCCCACCGGGTGAAGTCCCGAGGTCCAGTTGGAATACCAGCAGTCCCACCGTCCAGAACACGGCTATCTGGAGCAGTCCCTTGAGGGCCACGCCGCAGTAGGTGCCCCCGAGGATGGCTTGCCTGCTGACGGAAGACGTGAGCAGGCGTTCCAGTGTGTTGTTCTGCCGCTCGCGGACTATGGTCTCAGCCGAGAAGGCCGCGGCCATGAAGACGAACATTACCAGGTATCCGGGTATCACGAAGTTGGAGGGTGCCTCCGCTTCCACCTGGCCGACGGTTTCGACCTCGTACTCAACAAGCGATGCACGCATCGGCACGCCGCCCTGAATGGAGATGAGACCCGGTAGCTCCTCGCCAACACGTGTGGAGTCGCCTGCTGAGTCGAGCCAACTCTCCAGCGTGTAACCGGTGACAGCGTTTCTCACGACCTGCTGCAGACCTATCTGGGAGGCAATCGCGTCGCCTATGGCGTTGAGCGCTGCCCTGTCATATGTGGCGTCGGGGTCGACAACGACGTCGATGTGTGAGCCATAGCCCAGTGAGATTCCGTCCGTGAAGTCCTCAGGGAACGAAAGGAAGCCGTTGGTCGAGTGTTCCTCGACCGCGAGGAGAGCATCATGGTACTCCTCGTCCCAGACGATTATGAGTTCTCCGGGGTCGAGTTCATCAACATCGTCCGTCTCGAGTGCCCTGGCTATGTGATGGCTCATGCCGTCGCTGTCTTCCTGTGTGACTACGTGGAGCACCATCCTCTCGTCCTCGCTGCCTACGCCGCCCAGTACGAAGCTGAACAGTGCGACGAACAGGAACGGGAATAGCAGGAACATGCCGATGGCGATGCGGTCAGTGACGAAGAGCTTCAGGTCCTTCGCCGCGATGAACCATATATGGCCCAGGCTTCTCATGCCTATCTGCCTCCCGTCACAGCGGCGAAGAGAACTCTGCTCAGCATGAATCCGACCGCTGCCACGGCGGCCAGCACGCCGAGTTCAAGGCTCACGTCTGTCAGCCCGACTCCGGGAGCCATCAGCGTCCGAAAAGCGCTGATGGAGTAGGTGTTGATGGATGCTTTGCCGATGGTGGCCAGCGTCGAGCCTTCGGGGATCTCGAAGAACGTGCCTCCCAGCATGACCGTTGCCATGGTGAAGAAGACGCTTATCCATGAGGCCTGGTCATCTGTGCGCGAGACCGAGGCTATGATCAGTCCGATGGTGCTTGCGGCAGCCGCGAAGACGAGCGCCACGAGCATCACCATCAGGAACGACAACGGTGTGAAGAGTCGGAACACGATGTAGGCCAGCGTCAGGAGGAGGAACGTCTGAACGAATCCCCTCGCGGTGCCTGCCAGGAACTTGCCCATGAACATCTCTGAGACCGTCAGTTGCGTTGTGAGCAGTCGCTCCAGCGTGCCTTTCCTTCGCTCCTCTACGATCGTACGGCCCGACATCGTGATCGCGAACAGGACGAACATGGCGACGATGCCGGGTAGAGATTGGTGGACGAGACTGGTGTCAGCGCCGAGCAGCGTCTCCGTGACCTCAACAAGAGGAAGCTCACGCTCGCGTTCCAGCAGGCTTTGCACGGCGGTTTCCATCTGGTCTTCACTGATTGCCTTGTCCGCGAGGGCACTGCGGACCTGCCTCTCGGCCTGTACTTCCTGGCTGAGCCTGTCCGCCTCTCCCCTGACCATGCTGGCGACTATCTGTCCTTCCATTCCACCGTTGCCCCTCTGCATGAAGGTAATCTCTGTGGGCCAGCCCGCTGCCAGTTGTGAGGAGAAATCCTCGGGAATGCAGGTGACCAGCAAGAGGTCCGACCTCTTCAGCTTGGCCTCCGCGTCCTGCATGGAATGAAGTTCCACTTCCAGTTCGTCGTTGTCGGCGAGGCGCTCTATGAGCTGCTGGGAATACGTGCCAGCACGGTCTTCGTTGACTATGTGGGCTGTCCCGTTGAAGAGGGTTTGTCCGCTGAAAGCCCCATACATCAGCGCGAAGATGGCAATAGGCAGCAAGAGGCTGAAGGCCAGGTCGGCCCTGTCCGTCAGGTAACTGCGGACTTCCTTGATGGCGATGACGAGAGCTCTGGACATTACGTTCTCAGTCGCGAAGGCCCCTGCCGGTGAGCTTCAGGAAGACGTCTTCGAGCGTCACCTGCTCGGGAGAGCCAATCATCTTCTTGAGTCCATATGGAGTATCCAGTGCCACTATCTTGCCGCCGTCCATGATGGCGACCCGGTGACAGAGGCGGTCTGCCTCCTCCATGTAGTGAGTCGTGTAGAGAACAGTCATGCCGCTGTCTCGAAGTCCTTCGATCGTCTCGTAAATCATGTTCCGCGACTGTGGGTCGATACCCACTGTGGGCTCGTCCAGGAAGAGGAGTTGAGGACTTCCCATCAGTGCGATTCCCAGGTTGATGCGGCGCTTCATACCTCCTGAGAACTTGTCTACTCTTCCTCTGGCCCTGTCTTCCAGACCCATCTTCTCTAGGTTGGCCATCGCCTGGACCTTCGCTTCCCTGCCGTTCAATCCTGACATGCGGCCGAAGAAGACCAGATTGTCCAGTGCGGAGAGGTCGGGATACAGCGCAAGTTCCTGGGGGCAAACGCCTATAAGCTGACGCACCTCGTCAGGGGCCTTACGTACGGAGTGTCCGCCTATCGTCACATCACCGCGGTCAGGCTCAAGGATGGTGGAGAGCATCCGTATTGTCGTGGTCTTGCCGGCGCCGTTCGGTCCAAGCAGACCGAAGACCTCTCCCTGCTCGATGGTGAAGGAAACACCATTGACGGCCTTGTGGTCGTTGAAAGCCTTGTGAAGGTTCTCTGCTGCTACAAACGTCTCAGACATGACGGTCCCACCTCATCAGGGCGACAGTGGCCCGCTTGCGGCCACGATTCTTCTCATTGTACGTGTTCCGCATTCGGAGTGCGCCTGCGTTTCCCTGGAATCCCATAGGCTTTTCGTTGGCGACACGTCTAGTGCTACGATGTCGTCGATGGTAACTGGCCGCGTTCGACACTGCGATGCAACTAGCTAACCGCAAAGCTATGCACAAGGTCAAGGGTTGCGCCCGGAGCAGGGCTGCCGGACTCGGCACGCTAGTGTGCGTCATCCTGCTGACGGCCATCGGTGGCATGGGCTGCGGCCAGACTACGGTCAGCTCGGACATTCCTGAACAGCCCGCGTCCCAGGGCACCGGGGCGTCAGTCTCGTCTCAACCGAATGCCCCACCCGAGATTCTGAGCCTCGCGGCCGTAGCTGACCGCATCGCGCCAGCGTCGCTTTCCGAGGTGGTCTGTGAAGCGGTCGACCCTGATGGGGATGAGCTGACCTACACATGGTCATCCCCTGTGGGACAGATTCGCGGTGCCGGCGCGTCCGCGCAATGGAGTGCGCCGGATACGGAGGGTCTCTATCGGGTCACGGTGACGGTGGAAGATAGCCGCGACGGCGTAGTGGAACAATCGATATCGGTTCGCGTCAGGGCGAACCAGGCTCCGGAGATACATGAGCTCTCATCCGGCGCAGATTGGGTGCCGACCGGTAAGTCGGTCTACGTGTCGTGTGTCGCGGACGACGCCGATGGCGACGATATCAGCTATGAATGGGAGGCGGACGGAGGCGAGTTCTTCGGCACCGGCAGAGGTGTAGTGTGGCTCGCTCCTGTGGAAGAAGGCTCGTACCGGCTCACCGTGTGGGCTCGTGACGCCTACGGTGGGGAGACCAAGCGGGCGATGCCCATGACTGTAACGTATCACGAGCCGCCCGACCTGGGGCGTTTTCGCATCAAGGGCTCGAATCCTGACCTGCTCAAGCCATCTGGCGACGCGTGGAAGATAATGAAAGGCAACACATGCACCATCAAGTGCGTGATTACCGAAGGGGACGGGCCGTTCACCTACGAATGGTCAGCCTCCCGGGGAACGCTGTCGAGCGACGGGGAGGAAGCCACATGGCAGGCGCCCCTGGAGAGGGCCGCGGTGGACATAGTCGTCCATGTGACTGACGTACACGGCGCCACTGCGACGGGTAGTATCCTCATCTACGTTGAGACCTGTGGCTGCGCGTTTTAGCTGGTTTCAGGCAAAGCGTGCACTCGTCTGCTGCATTGGGGCCAAGCGCCTTGTGTCCGTGCGTGCCTTGAGATTCGAAGCACTATCGATGCGGGCTCCCTCCGGCCTGCATCTGTTTGACAGTCACCTCGACTCTCCCACATTTAGTAGCGCCCGTTGATGCCAGCACGCCTCTGATCGTCGGCACCTACCTCCGTATTTGCCCGAGTCGGGCTTCTTTCTTCTTCGCGCTGTGGCGGTGCTCTACCTGTCTGGCATCGGTAGCGCGGGCGGCATGGCAAGAAAGATGGTTCTATGCGGAAGTTCACATTCGCTTAAAGTTCGTAGTTCACAATACTGCGCATACATGACTTACATGCCGACGCGTGAACGGAGAACAGAATGAATCGAAGAGGACTTGTTGGACTGACTGCACTCGTCGTGCTTGCGATGGTAGTGCCGGTGTCAGGTTGCGCTACAGAGCCCATCTCTTCCAGCAGCGGTGAAATCTCCACACAGGAAACATGGACCGAGGCGACTCACAGCAACGACGCAAACCCTGACTACGACCTCGTGTTTCCGCAAGATCAGGTCAATCTGCTGGAGATCACGATTGCCCCTGACGATTGGGAAGCTATGCAGGTAAACGCTGAGGAGCTGCTTGGCTCATCCGGTACTGACGCACGTAACGCCGGGCCCGGCGCTGCCCGACCGCGTCCTGACGAAGGCAGACTGCCCCCGGGTGATATGGCGCAGGATGGCGGAGATGTTCCTATGGGGCCGGGCATACCCCCGGGTGATACGGCGCAGGATGGTGGAGATGTCCCCATGGGCCCGGGCATACCGCCGGATGATACGTCACAGGATGGCGGAGATGTATCCATGGCCCCGGGCGTACCCCCGGATGACAGCGCGCAGGATGGCGGAGATGCACCCATAGCCCCGGGCATACCAGGGTGGGTCGACGTGACGTCGGAGAACCCGACATGGGTCTCTGCGACGGTGGAGTGCAATGGTCTCACCTGGAACAACGTGGGTATTCGCTACAAGGGCAACTCGTCTCTGCGCAGCGGATGGCAGTCAGGTTCGCTCAAGTTGCCGCTCAAACTCGACTTTGACGAGTTCGAAGACGAGTATCCCGAGATAGAAGACCAGCGTTTCTACGGCTTCAAGCAGCTCTCTCTGTCGAACGCGTTCTCTGACGCATCGTATATGCGTGACGCGTTGACGTCCGACATCCTTGCCGATGCGGGGTTGCCGGTGGCGGAGACTGCTTTCTACGAGGTCATCATCGACTACGGAGAGGGACCGGTCGACCTGGGACTCTACGTGGCTATTGAGGTCATCGACGACACGGCAATCGACCGTTACTTCCGCGATGACTCGGGCAACATCTACGAGGGAGATGGCCCCGGTGTGAGCCTTGCGGAAAACACGCATGACTGGATTAGTACCAGCTTCCAGAAAGAAAACAACGAAGAGGAAGCTGACTGGGGAGACATCGAGAATCTGTATACCGTGCTGCACTCTGAGGAACGACTCTCCGATCCCGATGCGTGGCGGGATAGCCTTGAGGCCACGTTCAACGTGGACGGATTTCTCGAATGGCTGGCGATAGGCTCGATTCTTGAACACTGGGATAGCTATGGACAGATGCCTCACAACTTCTATGTCTACGACGATCCCGAGACAGGTCTGCTCAACTGGATTTCATGGGACCACAACGAGGTCCTGCAGGGTGTCTCCTCGGATGCGGCGAGCAGGGGCAAGGGGCGCACGGTGTCGATTGATAGGAGTGAGGTCGGGACGGACTGGCCGTTGATTCGCTACCTGCTTGATGACCCTGTCTACATGGATAGCTACGTTGGCTATCTGGAGAAGGCGCTTGTGGGATCCTGCGAGCCCGAGAACCTGGAAGCGCGGTGCCAGGAGATGGCGGAGTTGATTCGCCCCTACGTGGTGGAAGAATCGGATGGTTCAGATTTCGACAAGGCGGTCCAGCAGTTGATTGATCGCTGCTATGCGCAGTACGACGCTACGTTCGAGTTCCTCGCGGCCATGGAGGGTGACTGACATGGCAGTGCTGCTTCATGGCGTTTTGAACGGTTGCCGGGAGACCCTGCCGGAGAGGTTCGAGCGGAAGTACTACCTGTCACCTGTAGAGACCGGGGTTGCCTATGGGCTTCTAAGCCAGGTGTGCCTTCCGACTCGCGACTACCACTCTGAGCAGATTAACAGCCTCTACTTCGATACCAGGGACCTCGACCAGTATGAGAGGTCTGATTCGGGAGACTACGGGAAAGACAAAGTACGGATCCGCTGGTACGGCGAAGAGGAAGACCTCAAGGGAATGCAGACAGTATTTGTGGAGCTGAAATCGAGGAGAGGGTTTGCAGGTACGAAACAGAGACTCAGGATTGAGGTGCACGCAGACTCTCTTGCGGGTTCGAGCCTTGGCGATGGCATCGTGCCAAGGGATTTCTTGATGGACACACTCGCGAGATTCGGCTATTGCCCGCCGGGTCTACTGTTCCCCGTAGTCAGCATATCCTACTGGCGGCACCGATTCATTGACTTTGCGACCAGCCAGGGGGTCTCGCTCGACACCCGCATCAAGTCCACGATGATTATCGCAGGGCCCGGCAACGGAGAGAAGGGATTGGAACTGCCCGGAGGTGTGGTGGAAATCAAGGGGCAGCATGTCTCCCTGTCCACGCCATTGAGTCATACGAGGATGCTTCATACGGACTGGACGCGATTCTCCAAGTACTCCGCCTGTATTGATGCACACAATGAGAAGCCTGGCACTTTGGGACGCCTGTCCACATCCGGTCGCGTGGCTCGCTTTTAGTTCACATTTAGGAGAGATAGATGTTTGAAGAAATCACTGCACTGGCTCAAGCGCCATTGGGGACATGGGAAGCCCTGATTCGAGTGGGAATCTCGCTGGGCGCGTCCGCAATCGCATACTTGCTCTATCAAGTGTTCTACGGGTCGAGACATATCGGCGCCGGGGTACACCGTGTGTTCCTGCTCGGGGGACCAGCCATTACCATGATATTCCTGGTAATCCAGACCTCAATCCCACTTGGCATTGGTCTGTTGGGCGCGCTGTCCTTCGTTCGATTCCGAACGCCGATCAAGGACCCTGCCGAGATTGGGTTCCTGTTGCTACTCATTGCCTCCTCTATCGGAATAGCGACTGGAAACCTGATGCCTACGGCTATCCTGTTCGGTATCGCGACAATTGCCCTTGCCGTCGAGAGGTTCGTTAACGACCGTGCGAGCCTTGCCGGAAGAGGCCACCTGATGGTATCCATGGATAGAGAGTCCTACGAAGCTCTGGACCAGACCGTTGAACCTTTCCTTGCAGAGCGACTGCGGAGCCTTCGCCTGGAGACGATGTCGACAGTTGATGGTCGGGTCGGTCTGAACTACAACTTCCGACGCCGTTCAGACTTTGACTGGGGTACTTTCAACAGTGAACTGAACAGGCTCGCTGGTCCCGGCGCCAAGGTTGACGTGTTCGTGAGCTAGGAATAGTGGGTACTGGAGGGTAGATGGATGATGAGGCTTCGGGGACACAGTACCCATATCTGGACGGAAATACGACTGGACTACCGGCGTGCACACCGCTCCGAAGCGGTCATTTAGCCCGTCGCCACGAAGCGTTCGTGGAAGGCGAGTGTGCCGCCGGAGAGGGTCCAGGCTGCACTGGTCGTGGACCTTGCCGATATGCGAGGCGCCACGGCCATTGGCAGCATCCTCCTCTACGTTGAGACCTGTGGCTACACGTTCCGGTCGGCCACTGCTGGAGATTTCCCTCTACGCGCCTTAGTCATGGCGGTTGAGAATGTGCTAATGTTTGACCTTCCTCCAGTTTCACCTGTCGGGTGGTGAATAGCCGGAGGGTTTGAACTTGCAGATACCTATCCTGCATGTCTGGTATCTAATCGAGGGCTAATACATTCATGTGTGAGGAGATATAGATGTCAGAGAGAAAGGTTAACTTCAACCCGGGACCGGCGGCCCTTCCGCTGGACGTTCTCAAGACCGTGCAGAGCGAGTTGCTCGACTTCCAGGGCAGCGGCATGTCCATCCTGGAGAGCTCTCACCGCGCGAAGGAGTTCGAGGCGGTCAATGACCGTGCCATCGAACTGGTGCGTGAGGTGCTCGGACTGAGCGCGGACTACCACGTGTTGTTCATGGGTGGTGGTGCATCAACGCAGTTCGCCCTGATTCCTATGAACTTCGTCGGCGAAGGCCAGACAGCTGCCTACGTTGATACCGGTTCGTTCGCCAACAAGGCGATGAAGGAAGCCCAGAACATCACCAATGTCCATGTGGCGTTCAACGGCAAGGAAGAGAAATACCGCCGAATGCCCGCCATGGACGACATCAAGTACCCGTCGGATGCGGCCTATGTCCACATCTGCTCGAATAACACCATCGAGGGTACGCAGTTCCATCAGTTCCCGAACACCGGCAACGTGCCGCTGGTAGCCGATATGTCTTCGGACATCGCATCGCGGCAGCTGGACTACTCCCAGTTCTCCCTCATCTACGCCGGTGCGCAGAAGAACCTCGGCCCGTCAGGTGTGACGCTGGTTATCGTTCGCGACGACTTCCTGGCTACCGCCCGGAAGGACGTTCCGACAATCCTGAGCCACAAGACCCATGCCGACAACAAGTCGCTCTACAACACTCCGCCGGTATTCGGCATCTACATCATGAAGCTGGTACTTGACTGGATACAGAGCAATGGCGGGTTGGCCGGAGTCGAGAAGCTCAACGCGGCCAAGAAGGACCTGCTCTACGGTGCTATCGACTCCGCCCCTGATTTCTACAAGGGTGCTGCCGAAAAGGCCGCCAGGAGCTGGATGAATGTGACGATGAGGCTGCCCGATGAGGAACTCGAGGCCAGGTTCGTCGCCGACGCGAAGAAGGAAGGCATCCTTGGTATCAAGGGCCATCGCTCGGTCGGTGGTATCCGCTTCTCCATCTACAACGCTGTGACACTGGCAGACATTCAGAAGACAGTCGACTTCATGGACAAGTTCCGCAAGTCGGCCTAAACAGCGCAGTCTTGAGGGGCCTTTCGCCATCCGGTGGAAGGCCCCTCTTGTTTATCCAAGACCACCCAGTTACGTTGACTCGCCTCAGAGCTACTGCTCACGACAACAATCGGAGGAGAGACATGAGCACCTACCTGATCTCGACCATGACCATCCACGACCCCGAGACGTATCGCAAGTACACTGCCGGCACCCCGCCGACGGTGAAGCGCCACGGCGGCAAGTTCCTGACCCGTGGCGAAGAGGTCGTCACGATTGAAGGCGAGCCGTTCAAGGAGCGCATGGTCATCATGGAGTTTCCTTCCAGGGCTCACGTGGAGGCATGGATGGCCGACCCCGAGTACGTGGCGCTGGCGCAGTTCCGCTACGCTGCCTCGACCGGCAGGGTCATCATCCAGGATGGTGGCCCCAACCAGGAAACCCCGAACGCCAACGTCTAGGCGAAGAGGGGGCGTTCGCCACGGGGGCTGCACGCCGCCATGCCTACAGAATTGGTGGGGGCAGGGGTGTTGCTCCTGTGAGTTCGTCGGCGGCGGGGAGTCACAGCTTGTGCGCGAGAGCGATGCGCTCGACCGTCGTTGCCGAAAGCATCCGCCTCGTGGGACTGATGTACCGGTCGGCCAGCTCGTAGTAGTCTCGGTCCTCGGCCAGTTGCCAGCCATACCC
>Ga0272441_10010041_pt1 | contig 14444 bp, 15 predicted proteins | sample SSMProp6N_FD_193582 | JGI IMG/M metagenome (GOLD analysis project Ga0272441, IMG submission 193582) | Marine sediment archaeal communities from Little Sippewissett salt marsh, Falmouth, MA, United States - SSM-Prop-6N | ecosystem: Environmental > Aquatic > Marine > Wetlands > Sediment ... | reverse complement strand
ATATAGCACACAGAGTACAGATTCCCCGGAAAAGATGTAGTTTTAACTATTTCTTTAATAATGACTTACGTCTATTTCAGCATTTTAGCTTGAACAATCCGACAACGTTGTCTATACTTGTCCGACTTGAACGGACATCCTTGACAACAGAGGCCATGCTCATTGTTGCATCTATGCCGAGATAGATTAGATCATTATCTCATTCCGTGCATGGCAAAAGGAGTTAGGAGTCAGAAAGGCAAACGAAGAAGTGATGCAAAAACGTAAGAAAAAAACCAGGAAAGAAGTCAGTGCAACCCGAAGGAAGAAACGGAGTCTTTCGGCGGCCGATTTCAAAAAATTCAGAGAAATGCTGCTGGAAAAACGTCGAGAGATACTTATAAACGTCACCGAGTTCGAAGATGAGGCCCTCAAGAAATCCCGGCTGGATGCCACGGGAGATTTATCGTGTATGCCGATTCATATGGCCGACCTCGGAACCGATAACTACGAACAGGAATTTGCACTCGGGCTCATGGATAGCGAGAGGAAACTGCTCAGAGAAATCGACAAGGCCCTGGGACGCATCGAAAACAAGACGTATGGCATCTGTGAAGGCACCGGCAAACCGATCCCGAAAACCCGCCTGAAAGCTCAGCCGTGGGCCCGATATTGCGTCGAATATGCGCGGATGCTGGAACAGGGGCTTGTCACAGAGCCGGAAGAATAAACTTGCATATGGAACTGCGATGTCCGGTCTGCCACAAGACCCTAACAACATCCGCCAAGAAACCAACCGAGCAAGCACCATTTTTTCCTTTCTGTAGTCGACGATGCAAGCTGATCGATTTGGGCGCCTGGTTGGATGTCGAATATCGAATAGCCTCCGATTCTCAGCCCGACGAATCAGAACACTCCTCCGACGATATTCACCCCAATTCTAATGAGGAATGAACGATCCAATTCAAAGACAATTTCTTATGGACTTGTTAATAATCGACCGATAATATCTATAGATACTTGAATATGTTTTAGAAACGCTCAAAAAACAACGAGTACATTCCTGAAAGGAAACAAAATGGGCAACGGCAGAGAATCCTTCCGATTGTTTGACGGCCTTTTCTTTCCAAGAATATTTCAGACGTTTCGCATGTCCATTCAACCGACAAAGCTGATCATAATCGCTTTGGCTCTGGCGGTGATATGTCTGGCGGGTCGAATCATGGACCTCAGCAAAACCGTCGTCGTCGCGGCGGGCTCTCAGGCCAAGCTTACCGAGCTGGACATTTATATTTCTAATCCCGATAAAATACAGAAATTTCTCGATACGTTCAAAGAGCAAGAAGAAGGCGTCGGCGTTTTCGATACGCTCTGGCATTTCTCCGCCGACCGATTCCAAGGCGCGGTCGATTCGGTATTTGCGTTCGATCTTCCCGGATTAGAGGACAACATCACGGGATTTTTCCTGTGCTTGGGATGGGCGCTGAGACATCACACCGTTTATTGCATTATCTTTTTTGTGATCATACTTGCCGTAATGTCGATTGCCGGAGGCGCAATCTGTCGAATCGCCGCTCTGCAATTTGCCCGTGGGGAGAAGCCCGGCTTGACCGAAGCGCTGCGATACAGCACAAAAAGATTTTTGAGTTTCTTTACCACCCCGTTGGCCCCCCTCATCATCATTGCGTGTATTGGCGTGTTTATACTGCTTTCAGGGCTGATGGGTAATATTCCTTACGCCGGAGAGTTGATCGTCGGCCTCGGCGCCCCATTGGCTTTATTGGCCGGCGCCCTTATCGCCGTTATTCTCATCGGAGCGGTCGCGGGATTCAACATGATGTTTCCCGCAGTCGCTTACGACGGATCCGACTGCTTCGATGCAATCAGCCGGTCGTTCAGCTATGTTTATGCCAAGCCCTGGCACATGCTTTTCTATACCTCGATCGCCGCGATCTATGGCTCCATCTGTTATACCTTCGTTCGCTACTTTGCCTTTTTATCGCTTTGGATTACACGATTCTCCGTGCAGATCGCCCTCTGGGTAAACGACAGTGCCGACAAAGCCAACAAACTCACCACGATCTGGCCGAAGCCGGAGTTCAGGGACCTGCTCGGCTCTTCAGGTCCGGTCCCAACGAGTTATACGGAAACCATCGCGGCGTTTTTGATCTACTTATTCCTGCTGGTCGTTGTCGGATTGGTCGTTTCTTTCATCATCAGCTTTTACTTCTCCGCGAATACGATTATCTATTCCCTGATGCGCGGCAAAGTGGACAATACGCCTCGTGAGGATATTTATATGCCTTTTGAAGAGGCGGACGTCGAGCCTTTCGCAACCGAATCCGATTCTAAGAAGGAACAATCCCCGCCAGCGCCTGAACCGCAGACGGACTCCTCTTCATCCGAATAATAAATAATATATACCTAACCTTCGATTTTGCTCAAGCCGATAGAAACAATAAGACTAAAAGGCGGTATGCGCAAATCGCACGGCCGATAAGATTCGGTTGGATATGGCACGAACGGGAAATGATGCCTGAGACAGATATGAACACGTTGCGGGATGATAAGAATCAGGATGCCCCGGTATCCTCACACCGCTCCCGCATGATGCTTCTACGTTATAGAAGACCTTTGATCTTATCGGCCCATATCATTGCCTTTGCCGTCTCCCTGATGCTTTCCTTTCTTATCGTGCAGAATATGCAGTTCCGACGAGAATGGCTTAGTCTGTATGCTCCGTTGCTTCTGTTCTTTCTTGTTATTAAATTACCCGTGTTCGGGCTCTTTAAGCAATATCGCGGCTGGTGGCGCTACGTGAGTATCTCAGATCTGCATGGGATAGTCCAGGCATCCCTCGTCAGCACTTCTCTCATCGTGGTTTTATGGTTTACAGTCGGCCAGATCGCCTCAATCCGCCCGTATCTGCCATCGGGTATGGACCGGCCCGCCGAAGGTGTCTGCATTGCCGATATGTTCGCCACGATTCTAATCCTTGGGGGGTTACGAATCATCATAAGGCTTTATTATGAAGCGTTCCGTACGGCGGAAGCCGGACGGTTAAAGCGATTTCTTATCGTCGGGGCGGGCAACGCGGGCGAAGCCCTGCTGCGAGAGGTCGTCCGTATGCCCGTGGTTCAATACCATGTCATCGGCTTTATCGACGATGATCCCGTCAAACAAGGCACTCACATTCATGGAATACCAGTCCTCGGCACCGTCGATCAACTCCCCAAGGTCTGCGAGGAACGCTCCATCGAGGAAATCGCTATCGCCATGCCGTCGGCCAATCCTCTTCGGCTTCGACGCGTTATCCAGGTCTGTGAGGGTACCCAGATTCGCTTTCGCACCGTCCCATCCATCACGGACATTGCCTCCGGGAAATTCCGCGTTTCCCAGATTCGCGATGTGGATATAAACGATTTACTAGGTAGAGAGGCCATACATCTTGATTTGGACTCGATCGAAGCTTTCTCTAAAGATAAGACGATTCTGGTCACCGGGGCCGGAGGGTCCATCGGTTCGGAGATGTGCAGACAATTGTGTTATTTTAATCCGAAGCTGCTGGTCCTTATCGAGCAGGCCGAGAATCCGTTGTTCTACATCGAGCGGGAACTGCGTAAGCGGTTTCCGGCGGTCGGCATCAAAACGCTTGTCTGTAACATTACTGACGAGAATCGGGTGGACGATATTTTTGAAGCCTATCAGCCCCAGGTTGTCATCCACGCGGCCGCTCACAAGCATGTCCCCTTAATGGAGCTCAATCCGGGCGAAGCAATCAAGAACAACGTAATGGGTACGCAAATCGTCGCCGATGCCGCAGACGGTCATGGCGCCGCGCACTTTGTCATGATTAGCACCGATAAAGCCGTCAACCCGACGAGTATCATGGGCTGCTCCAAGCGAATTGCGGAGATGTATATTCAGGCCCTCAGCCGGACCAGCAAGACGCATTTCGTCACAGTGCGATTCGGCAACGTCCTCGGCTCAGATGGCTCAGTTGTGCCTATTTTCAAGAAGCAAATCGCCGAAGGCGGCCCCGTGACCATCACACATCCCGAGATGAAGCGGTACTTTATGACCATCCCGGAAGCCAGTCAGCTTGTTCTGCAAGCGGCCACTATGGGAAAAGGGGGTGAGATTTTCGTGCTCGATATGGGCGAGCCGGTGAGAATACAGGACCTGGCCAGAGAGCTTATCACGCTGAGCGGCTTTCGGCCCGGGGAAGATATTGAAATCGTCTTTACCGGTCCAAGGGCCGGCGAAAAGCTTTTCGAGGAACTCTCTATCGAAGGCGAAGACATGCAGCGCACGAGGCATCCCAAGATTGGCATATGGAAGAATATCCCCATGGACTACGATAAGCTGCGAACGGGCATCGACGAGCTTCTAACTGTCGCCCGGTGTCAATTTCACGAGGAGTTAGCCGGGAAAATCAAAGAGCTTGTGCCGGAATATACCGGTATGAATGTCACCCACGAGAAAATCCAAAATTACTCAGATTGACCTTTTCTGTCCAAATTCACGTATTGTTGTTTCCCAAATCTCGAAAGTGAAAACGTCTGGCCAGCCCCGCCCCCTTTAGCACGGATTTCGCTTGACAACAAGAGACCGGATTCGGTATATTTAGAATGGTGGAGTTTGTGGATTTCGGTCGGTTGAACTATGAAACCGATGTATTTAGCGAAAAATCAACCTAACCGGAAGGAGAATAAACGAAGCATTGAGCTATCGGCGGAGAGTGAATCTTTCGCAGTCAGCTTACCTGCTTCTCAAGCAGCAATTGGCTCTTGAGGAAAGGAGGTGGTTACAAATCACAACACATCATCCTGTGTAAATGGACAAACTCAATACTGTGTTTGTAAAAACTATTTTAAATTATCTCATTTGAAGGAGGCGTATTATGTATCGAAAATTATTGTATGTACTTTCTATTATGGTGGTCCTCAGCCTGGCCGGCAAGGCCCCGGCTCAGGATGCAGATGTGCTGATCCGCAATCCGGATGTGGGTATGCCGGTGATCGACGGCGTTATAGATGATCCGTGGTCCTACGCTACGGAACAGGAGATAGCAAATACGGTTTCGGGAAGCGATCCCAGCGGATCTGCGGATTGCTCCGGCACCTGGCAGGCGCTCTGGAGCTACGACTATATATACGCGCTGGTCGTGGTCAACGATGAGACGTTGAATAATGACTCGGGTCCCGGAAGTAAATGGAACGATGACAGCGTCGAATTCTATATCGATGGGGATAACAGCAAAGGTAGTACCTGTGATGAAAATGACCACCAGTATACCTGCAGGTGGAATAACAATGAACTGGAAGACCCCAGTGCAATCCATAACGGGGAACCGAGTATCGTGGGCTTTGAATACGCCATCGCGACGACCGGAACCGGTTATATTTACGAAGCCAGAATACCGTGGACGAGCATCATGGGCGAGCCAGCGACAGCAGGCCAATTAGTCGGTATCGAGGTCTTCATCAACGATGATGATGACGGCGACGCTCGAGATTCACAGATTGCTTGGTTCGGAACAGATGGAAACGGTTGGCAGGATCCCAGCTTGTGGGCCACGGCCCTGCTCGTGGCCGGCAATAAAGCCGGGGCACCCGAACCGGCTGACGGAGCTCTTCATCCGGATATATGGGCGACCTTGAGGTGGATAGCCGGACCAACGGCGGTCTCGCATGACGTCTATATCGGCACTGATCCGGATGCCGTCGAAAATGCCACACATGATTCAGAAGAATTCCGAGGCAACCAGACGTTAAACTATATTGTTATCGGATTTCCAGGTTTCCCCTATCCGGAGGGTCTTGCCCCAGGCATGACCTATTCCTGGAGAATCGATGAGATAAACGCTGAGGGCACCGTTTATAAAGGAGTCGTCTGGAGCTTCTCGATTCCGCCTAAGACGGCTTATGGCCCAATCCCGGCCGATGGGGAGGGATTGACGGAAACGACAGTCATATTGACCTGGACGCCGGGATTTGGCGCGAAATTGCACACGGTTTACTTCGGTGATGATTATGACACGGTCAACAACGCCACTGTGGGCGCCCCGCGCGGAACACCTACCTACGATCCCGGCCCGCTTGAAGCGGAAAAGGTTTACTACTGGCGGGTCGATGAGTTCGACGGCCTCGAAACATATAAAGGCGACGTCTGGGCCTTTACGACACCGGGTACGGTTGGGAATGCACAACCGGCAAATAACGCTACGGGCGTGCAAATGACGACCACACTAAGCTGGACGCCGGCGGACAATGCAACCTCGCACCAGTTGTACTTCGGTATGGATAAAGACGCTATGCAAAACGCCACAACCGCTTCGCCGGAGTATGTCGGCACTAAGACGCTCGGTAATGAAAGCCACGATCCGGGCAAGCTCGACTGGTATACGAGCTATTACTGGCGAGTGGACGCGGTCTATTCAACGCATACCGTCAAGGGGCCGGTCTGGAGCTTCATGACCGCCGATTTCGTTTTGGTTGACGACTTCGAGAGCTACACTGACGACGACGCCGCGGGTGAAGCCATCTGGCAAACGTGGGTCGATGGTTTCGGCGTTGCGGATAACGGCGCTCAGGTCGGTAATTTACTTCCTCCATATTGCGAACAAGCGGCTATCCATAGCGGAAGTCAGGCCATGCCATTGTTCTACGTGAACGTCGACGGAGTATCGAACTCGGAGGCGACTCTTCCATTGACCGCGACGCGGGATTGGACGGCCGAGGGTGTCGGGCAATTATCGCTTTGGTTCCAGGGCGGTTCCACCAATGCGGCCGATCCGATGTATGTGGCGATTGCCAACAGCACCGGCGTACCCGCCATCGTCGTGAACGACGACCCGGAAGCGGCGCTGGCACGCGCATGGACCGAGTGGGTGATTCCGCTGCAAATCTTTGCCGACCAGGGCATCAACCTCGGCAACGTCGATAAGTTCGCGATTGGCCTGGGCAGCAAAGCGGGTGTAGCCGTCGGTGGATCGGGTAAGATGATCATTGACGATATCCGGCTATACCGGCCGTAACAATGTTGTCGGCAAAAAAACAGATACTGTTTTCGTCGAATCAACATCAGGATAACACCAAAGGGGCCTATACCGGTCGGTCCGGTATGGGCCCTTTCTTGCATCTCAAACGGGCTCCTCAAATTCCCGTCGATCTATCTATGAAGCTTGTCGAGATGCTTCTGATGATTGGAATTCGATTGACCGGGACGTGTGAATCTGTAATGATGTCCGGCGGTTGCCTCTTTGGTTATCGTCGCTTTGGTGATAGGGGCAGAATAGCCTCATTTTCACCCCGGTGATTCGAGGAACTTTTTAGGATTTTATTGGTCTAATAGAGGAGTGAAACGTTGACGGACGCCGCAAATGTTGACATTTGGCGCCAACAGGCCGCCGGAAAACCAATGAATATCGACGATAACGTGCTGGTCGAACAATGCCGGCAAGGGGATCCTACGGCCATCGAGCGGCTCATTCTCAAGTATCAGAACCGTATTTACAACGTGGTGTTAAAAATATGTGCCGATCCGGACGATGCCGCGGAACTTACGCAGGAAACATTTGTCAAAATAATAGAGAATCTGAATAAATTCGAGGGCCGAAGCAGCTTTTACACCTGGGCATTCAGAATTGCTGTTAATCTGACCCTGAATTATTGCCAAAGGAATGCCAAGCTGGTGATCAGATCACTGGATTCCGATGAAGGATCGTACGATCATCAGGCAACGCACGCTCTAAAGGAGCTGCTGAGTGATGACAAATCGCCCGATCCGGCGGCAATGGCTCAGAATAAAGAGGTGTATGAAATCGCTATTAAAGCCATAAGGGAGCTGGACGAGCCCCAGAGAGCAGTGTTGGTATTACGGGATATCGAAGGAATGAGTTACGCCCGGATCGCAGACGTGTTGGGTATTGAGCTGGGTACGGTCAGAAGTCGATTGAGCCGGGCCAGATCCAGGCTGAGAGAAATTTTGGAGGCCATTTTGCCATGAGAGAGAATTCGGACAAAAATACGTATGATTCTGAGGCGCGTATTGACGAATTGCTCAATAGCTATATCGATGGTGAACTCAAAACAGGCCAAAAAACCGAGGTCGAAGATCTCATAGCTCGTGATCCCACAATGGCACGGCGTCTTCGACAACTCCAGCAATGCAAGACGCTGCTCGGTGCCCTGCCCCGTGCTGAGGCGCCGCCAACGGTGCTGGAGGGCGTCAAGGCCTCACTGGCCGAAAGAACGCTCCAAACCGGGAGATCCGTTACCAACGAAAGAATACAGAAAAAATACCCTCGCGTCCACCGTGTGCTTGCTGCCGCCGCGATCATCGGTCTGGCTGCTGTTCTGACAACCGTTATGCGACCGCTACTCACCGAACGGCCCGCCTCGGAACAGCCATTTACTGCTGAAACAAATGAAGGGACACAATCCCCGCTCAAAATCCTGACGCCGCGCGAATTCAGCGGAACGCTCGAACTCAAAACGAGTGACCTGTTGGCGGTAAGCGCCTCAGTCAAAAAAGCCATTGAGGGTATCCATCGCTTAGAGGCCATTCGTCCCGAACGCCGAGAGGATAGACGTATCTACACGTTAAGCTGTCGTAAGGAGGAATTGAACTCGCTATTAGCTGATCTGGAGCCTGTGTGGTCCGCGCTCGACTCAGCGACGCTGTGCGTGAACACGAACGTCTTCGGTGAACGGGTCGTTGTTGAGACCGTGACGACCGAGCAAATAGCGAAAATCGCCGAGCAGGATTATCTGGAAAATCGCATCGAAATAGCAAGAGATTTTGCCGCCTTGAACAAAATGGCGTCACTGCTTCCGGGCAAAGCGATTGCGACCGCCATCGAAGGCCAAGATGACTATCTTGTCCACCCGTGGCGAGTGCCTAAACCATCTCTGGCCGAGCGTGAAGATCCCATCGGAAAAACACCGGGCCAAACCGAAGATCAACAAACCGTCCATCTGACAATTGTCGTAGGCTGGTAGGGATGCTGGAGATACAAAACAGTTGCCTGGTGGTGGTTGACGTCCAGGGCAAGTTGGCACAGTTAATGCATGACAAGGATGTCTTGTTCAGGAACATCCAGATTCTCATCCACGCCGCTCATATTCTGGACATACCTATCCTTTGGTGTCAGCAGTGTCCGAACGCGCTCGGACCGACGATCCCGGAGATTGCCCAACTCCTCGCCGATCACGAGCCGATCAACAAATCTGCTTTTAGTTGTTGCGGCGTCGAGGACTTTAACAGCGAGCTCAACAAATCCGCGCGAAACCAGATTCTACTGTGCGGCATCGAAACGCACGTCTGCATCTATCAGACTGCCATTGATCTTTTACGAAAGGGCTTTGAGGTAAACGTCATCGCCGACGCAGTCTCTTCGAGGGCTTTGGAGAATAAGCAGATCGCACTACAAAGAATGGCCGTTGAGAACGCCAACCTCTACTGCACGGAAATGGCCTTGTTCGAGCTGCTCCGGACCGCCGAACATCCACGATTCAGAGACATTGTCAAGCTGATAAAATAAGTCCACCACCGTGAGCCATCCTGATCTGTGAGCTTTTTAATCGCTTGTGTATGTTATGCTTGACGAACAAAGGCGAAAACATTAGAATTTTCATTGCTCCTATGATAATTGATTTTGCTCAATAGTTTAAGGAAAGTGATCGTGCGCGGCTGAGAAATGAATTGAGATATCGCCTGAGAACTTTCGGTTCTTGAGGCATCATCATTCAGGGTGATCGCCGATGAGGTATTGATTCGTTTCGGATGGGCAATCGATCATGAGCAAATCATCGTTACAATTTCATCGTGTTACCTACTTTTATGAAACTTCCAGCGAGCCCATATTGGAGAATGTATGCGTACAGCTTACCCATAGCTGGACTGGCATCATCGGAGGCAATGGAGCAGGGAAGACAACGTTCTTAAAGCTGGCTTGCAAGCAACTCAAACCGGTACAAGGCAAAATCATCACTCCACAAAATGTCATTTATTGTGACCAGCGTACGGATGAGATTCCGATTGAGCTGAGTCCATTGCTTCAGTCCTCCGATGCACAAGCACGTAAGCTTCGCGGACAATTGGGCCTTCAATCCGACTGGCAATCACGATGGCACACCCTCAGCCATGGCGAACGTAAGCGAGCCCAGATTGCTATCGCCCTATGGCAAAAACCCCATCTCCTGGCCCTCGACGAGCCGACCAACCATATCGACTTGCCGACTCGTCAATTGTTAATGCAAAGCCTAAAGCAATATCGAGGGATTGGATTGCTGGTTAGTCACGACCAGGAAATGCTGGATCAGCTCTGCCGCCAGACGTTATTTATTGACACGAAAAAAGTGAGTCAATATCCGGGAGGATATACTCAAGCAATCAAACTTAAAGACGCCGAATATCAACGCATGCAAAGAAGACGTTCCAAGACTCGGAATCAATTGACACGTTTACAATGCGAACGTAAACGACGGAAAGTCGAAGCCGGCAAAGCCGATCGGAAACGTTCAAAACGAGGATTATCACCGAAAGATAGTGACGGACGGGCTAAACACGATCTCGCACGCGTCTCAGGAAAAGACGGCCAGGCCGGACGCCAGCTCAGTCAACTGGATGGTAGATACAAACGTATCCAAGAGCAACTCAATAATACATTTGTAGCAAAGCAAACTTCGAGCCGGATCACATTACACGGAGAATATGCACGTCAGGACAGATTGTTACGCATTAAGCCGGGTTTTCTGGACCTGGGTCATGATAGAACACTCCACTTTCCCGGATTGGAGATGGCACCGACAGATCGAATCGGTCTTATCGGCCCAAACGGCGCCGGTAATAGTACACTGATTCAGTATGTAATCAAACACAAGGCCATACCGGAAAAAAGGCTCGTATATATCCCCCAGGAAATGGATGCCGCTCAGGCCCATCAGATCCTGTGTAGGGTTCGGCAAATGCCAAAAACGATACGAGGGGAGCTCTTGAGTTATGTGGCCTGTCTGGGATCAGATGCTCGACGTTTACTGGAGACTGAAAAGCCCAGTCCCGGTGAATTAAGAAAATTAAAACTGGCCCTGGGCATGACCCGAACCCCCTATCTCATTGTTATGGACGAACCTACTAATCATCTGGACCTGCTGTCAATCAAAGCCCTGGAAGAAGCCCTAAGTACTTGTCATTGTGCTTTGATTTTGGTGAGTCATAATCTGCATTTTTTGAGAAGCCTCGTCACGACCATTTGGCAACTCACACCCGATACAACAGATGATTCCTTCGATTCAGTCGGACTCCGAATACAACCTATCGAATCATTGAGCCATCCTGATTCCCAAGCACTTTTCTCTGCAAATAACGGTAGAAAGGAGCAATGAGACCAAAGCCGTATTTGAGATCATCCACCAGTTCGCGGCTGAAAAGTCTGTCGTCTATTTTCTTGTTGCAGACCAAGTACATATTCTTTTTCTGGTACCAATCCTGGATCTCCTCCGGCTTGTTTTTGTCGATGATCCTTTTATACTTCTCGCCTTCTAAAACAAAGCTCTTCTGTTTCGGAAAAAAAAAGATCGCCTTCAAGAATTCATCGGCGTCCTCATCAATCATCTCTCGAAACCGGCTCATAATCGCCGGAGCGGCATTGTAGAAGCCCATCCCATAACGATACGAGTTTATAGACAGCTCGAAGAAATAGCCGCACACATGCGTCGTCCAGTCTTTGCTTCGATTCTTGAAGGTAAACCATACCGTACTTCGAAAAGGCGACTTGTCTTTGGAGAACCGCGTGTCACGATAAATCCTTGAAATCGTTTTATTCACGGCCGGCGTGATCTCAAAGCGGGGATCGATATCCAGCATGAAATCTCCCAAATCCGTCACTAAATCCCGTAAAGGGCCAAGCACGTACTTTTCATAATCCGTCCTGTGGGCCTCAAACCAGTTCTTGCTGTTATTTGCCTTCAGCCCTCTTAAAAATTTCAGTGTCTTTGGCGAAAAACCATTGAATTTTCTCTCGTCTTCCTGAGCCACGTTTTGAACCGCCCTTCCTTTCAACTCATGTTCGACTCATATTCCATGAGATTGTTGAGAATTTGCTTCAGATCCTCTTCGAAGCGATCAATCTGATCTTCCGTAAATCCGTGAAAGAACAATTTTGTATGTTCCTGGGATAGTTTCACATATTCTCTTTCGAGGTTTTTGTCTTTGCTTGTGCGTTGAATCAGAATCTTGCGTCGGTCCTCTTTAGAGCGTTGCCGTTTGACGTACTCCATCCTTTCGAGTCGATCGAGCATGCTTGTCAAGGTTGATTTTTTCAGTTGGGTTTTCTTCGCAAGCTCGTTGATCGAGATGCCATCCTCCTGCCAGAGCGCAAACATAATCCTGCCCTGGGCGGAGTTTATTTCAATACGGCAATCCCTGAGCATCCGTTCAAATATTCTGCCGGCGACCTGACGAATCTTAGCCATCAGGAAACCGGCCTGCCGCTGTTCTTTCATTGTCTTTGCCATATTGAGCCGAGAGGAGATAAGACAAAAATGCCTTATAGCATAATTTGTCGGATTTCTTTTCGATGAAGATCAACGTACTTATACGAAGAAATTATTTGACCTGTTCCTTAATTTCTATCAGTGTTTTTGTTGCGTTCAAATCTGTGAGTTTTTTTATTTCTATAGTTATTCCTCTTATTTTTCCGTATCTTTTCCCATGAATGAATTGGTCGATGTATTCTTTCCTGAGCTTACTCGCTTTTATTAATTCTTCCGCCTTATCAGGAAAGTAAAATGTCGTCTTAAACTTGTTAGGATAAATGGAAATCCAGGATACGGTTTTTTTCTTTTTTGTTAGTTTATAAAGCCAACTTTTTCCGTCATTATAGTAACGCCATTGACCGGAAAACGAAGGATAATGCTCATTTATGAAATCAATGAATGAATCCCACGTTTTTTTCACTTTTCCAAGACAGCGGCTTAAAACTTCATCATCTGGATATTCATCTTTATCGTTCAAGCATGGCTTTTCCATACTTCTCTCCTAAGAGCTTAGAACACATGATATTCATCCTGAAATTTCCCCCTCGTTTTGACTTAGCACGGCTACAGTTTAAATTCGAAAGGCGTATCTTTATACCATCCTTTCGCATAAGTCGGTGAAAATTGAAGTAATGTAAACTCGGGATCTTCTGCGCCGCCCGGCCAATGGACTTTCCACTCATCCTGCCACATCTTTTTCTTCAAATCCGGATCGTCGAGTTCTTCGATTTCACCGACAAGCAACAACGTATGGAGTTCCGCCGCATTGGCAAAGTAAACTGAGACCTTCGGATTTGCCCTGATTTGCTTCATTTTTGGCGATGAGTTGCCTGTCAGCATATAAATCATGAAATCCTCATCGTGGCCTTCAAACAATTCCCTTGCAACTTTACACTGTTGTTCATTCCGCAGATTCCCCATCATTCGCGTGTGCGGAAAACCATCATCACTGATAGTACTTAAATACGCAGCATCAGCTGTTTCCATGAGTTTCAGACACGCTTGTTTGATTTCTTGTTCGTCCATTTCTCCAACTCCTTTCTCGATGACGAAGTGTTCGATTTAGGTTTCCAGCGATTCTCGAATTTCTTGCAGGCATTCTTTGCTGACGAACGGCTTGATAAACAGGTTGAGGTCTTCTTCAGGGATACTTGAAAGATCGACCTTAACGTTTTCTTCAACGAAGTTTATTTTTGCCTGAAGTTTATCACAACCGAATTGCTCGCAATGAGCGCAATTCTCAACATCCTTTTCAATGGCACACGGTCTGACGGTGCATGTCGGATCGGCGCCGCTGACCAAGCATCCCGGGCAGCTTTGAATTTGCTCGGGCGGCACTTCAAAACCACAGTACTTCGCCCAGGCATCACTCATACGTTGCTTGTCGGCATCCGACTTCAGATTCGTCTCGTACGCCGGACAAAGATCGCATCGGTATCCACATTTCGCTATGATTGCTTCCATTTTCGATATTTCCTTTCTTTTTTTACTGTTTTCTTAGAAAACTTCTGATGGTTGAAAACAACTTATCCGGTGATTCTATGAACATAAAATGGCCGGCATCCTTTAGGACTACAAACTGTGATTGAGGTAGATGCGTATGAACTGTGTAGAGTGCTTCATAAGGTATACAGTCATAGTCGCCGTGTACCACCAGAACAGGGCATTTTATCACTGACAGTTCGTCGAGAATATCATACTCACCCAGGTCTTTCATCAACAGTTCAGCTACGGCACGTTGATTCTTCACTGTTTTCTGACTAAATCCCCAATCCAGAGTATCTATTAGAGATTTATTATAAAAGATCGGTTTGACTGCAATCTTGTAATATCTCTCAAATGCATCGATATCCCCTTTGGCAAAAGCTTCTGATTTTGCGATTTCCTCCAGCGAGGCCTTATCCTCCGGCGACGTCCTGCTTT
>Ga0272441_10010040_pt1 | contig 14444 bp, 11 predicted proteins | sample SSMProp6N_FD_193582 | JGI IMG/M metagenome (GOLD analysis project Ga0272441, IMG submission 193582) | Marine sediment archaeal communities from Little Sippewissett salt marsh, Falmouth, MA, United States - SSM-Prop-6N | ecosystem: Environmental > Aquatic > Marine > Wetlands > Sediment ... | reverse complement strand
GTATCAAGTGCTACCAGTGTATCGAGAACTGCCCGATCTGCTACTGCGTCGAGTGCTCGACCAAGAAACCACATCTCGTCACACCGGGACAGGTGCCACCGCCGTTCATGTTCCACCTGATCAGGTATGCCCATATTTCGGACTCATGCATCAACTGCGGACAGTGCGAAGAGCTTTGTGCGATGGATATCCCCAATGCCCTATTCATGCACGCCCTTCAGACAGAGCTCCAGGAGATGTTCGGATACACGCCGGGAATCAACCTCGACCCGCCTGTACTCGCATATGCAGAGGAGAAGGTCGAGAGACAGCGTCTCAGCGATACCGGAGACGACCAAATCTTCAACATCTTCGGAGAAGAATAATCAAATCTTTTTTTTTGCGTTTATTGTTTTCTTCTGTGTTGAAAGACTTGTGTAAGTCTTGTTGAATTATCCCTTGACTCCCATCTCAGTTAGTGAAACATTAAGTAAGACCGGATACCGGGAGAACCACCACAGGAGGATACCATCCCCATTTTGCGATGAATGGTTCAATACACTTGAATGGGGCGAATAAATTGCAATGATAAAATATGTTCCGGGTAAGACTTTTGCACAGCCAGATTTTCCATTACTTCTAACTGCTTTTTATTAAATGAAATGTCCCCCTGATCATCAGAAGTACAGCAATATCACAACACAGGGGACAACACAGTGTGCCAAATGAGGAAGCCCAATAACATCATTAATATGGTAAAATATCGGGCACAGATATCTGGTAAGCAATCACCATTTTTTCTATTGTTCTTTCCTGACCTTTGCAGTGTATGAACTCATGATATCCGTGGACGTAAGAAATCCGGTCAGGAGATCATTTTCATCCCTGTCCACCACAGGGAGGTGATGAATGTTATTATCCATCATCATGATCAGTGCTTCCTCAAGGGAGGTGTCCTGGCAAACCGTGTACACCTTTTTTGTCATTATCTCCGATACAGGCGTTTTCCCGGATCTTCCCGCCAGTTTCAGGTTCTTGTTCGTCACTATCCCCACCATTCTCCCTTCTCCGACAACAGGATAACCGGTGTGTGCGGTTTCATCGATCAGGCGTATCACCTTATCCACCGTATCATCCGGTGACAGTGCAATGACATTGTCCTTATCCCTGATAGCAACGGAAACAGGGATGTCCTCAAGAATCTCAAATTCGAACTCACCCCGGTGGGCAGGCGAAAACGCCTTGTTCTTCACCTGCTGGATGTAGATTGTTTTTTCACCCGTGAGTATGTATGATACTGCCACCGCACCCATGGCAGGAACAAGAAGTGACATGTTTCCGGTCATCTCTATGACCATGATCATGACCGACAGCGGGGCATTTGAAACACCCCCAAACAGGGAGATCATACCAACGATTGCAAAGACCGGGACACTTGAGAGTGGCACGATACCGGGCAGCAGGTAATAGAGAGTCATTCCTACCGCACCTCCCACAGCACAACCGATCAGGAGACCGGGAGCAAAAACGCCCCCTGAACCCCCGCTCCCAATGGTAAATGAAGTGGTGATGATCTTTGCAAAAGGCAGGAATACAAGCACTGCCAGTGGAAGCATATTGTATAATGAAAGCTGTATGAAACCGTATCCTGATCCTATGCTTCCAAGCCCGATCATCATACCTGCGGGAGAAATGTAGGATAGACCAATTACCATGATACCCACGACAAACGCCCCGGCAACCGGCTTTATATGAGGCGGTATATTGTATCTCTTAAAAATATTGTCGATCTTCCTCTTTGTCCCATAGAACGACCATATATACAGGAGGCCGATTGCCGCACATATAACTCCCAGTAGCAGGAACAGAGGAATCTGTATAGTGCTCCAGCTGATCTCGGTGTCCACGAAGATGGGATCGAAGCCATAGAAAAAAGAGAATATTGAATAACCAATGACAGTTGCAAGGAAACCGGGAATTATCGCTTCGGATTCAATGTCCCGGGTATACAGTATCTCTGCCGCGAGGATGGCCCCGCCAAGCGGTGCCTTGAATATGGTTCCGATTCCAGCACCGATACCGGCGGCAATAGCAATCCTTCGTTCACGTTCGGAAAAATGAAGTTTTTCGGCAATGACCGACCCGAAACCTGCGGCGATCTGTGCGGTCGGCCCCTCACGCCCGGCACTCCCGCCCGTGGCAATGGTGAACACCGAGGCAACCGCCTTGACAACAGGCACCTTCCAGCTCACCTTCTCTGCGTTGTGAAACACATTTATTGCTGCATCAGTCCCGTGTCCCTCCGCTTCCGGTGCGAACGTGAACACGAGCAGCCCGGATACCAGTGCGCCAAAGCATATGAGTGGCAAGAAAAGCCATATAACAACAGGAGGAGACCATCCCGAGATGACTGTTGCAGCCATCCCTTCATCAGGGTAGTGATAACCAAGAAAATATTCGAGAAAAAAATATGTGGCGGTATTCAGTGCCTCAAAAAACAGCACCGCACCAAATCCCGCGATCACCCCGATGATGATTCCTATATAAATGGTTCTTTTGAATGTGGTGGATTCACTGAACATTACGGAATTAAAAACCATTCTGGTGTAAATTAAACCTTGAATACAATAATTCTTGCCATCTGTGCCGTATGAAATATTTCCGGCACAAAGCGGCCATTTGAATTATACCAAACTATAGTTGAAAACCAAGCTATTCATACGACAGGGATTTTATAAGCATGTTTGCCATTATATTGGTGTTCAAGACAACATATTGAGCATGCATAACAATTATCTCGTCCCGTCGTCAAATCCAGTATATGCCTGCAATCGGGGAAGTCGTGCACATCGTACCATTGGGATTCGAGATTGACCGTGCCGTTGTGCCTTTTGATACGGCAAAGGCTGATCGCGTCTATCTGCTCTCGGCTATCAACATCAGGGGGGCAGACTGGCAACAGGAGGAAAAACAGGCCTACTATATTAAAAGGGTCAGGGAAAAACTTGAAGCAGCGGACATTGAGGTGATCTGTATAAGCCTGGACCTTCTTGATCCACTTGCCGTGATGAAGACAGTTTCCACTATCGCCGTCCTCGAAAAAAATAAAGGTAACCGTGTAAATATCAACATATCAGCCGCTGGCCGCCTTACATCTGTTGCAGCGGCAATTACAGGGATGTTGCATGACGCCGCCGTATACTATGTAAGGGCAGAAAAATACTCCGAAAATGATGAGGAAAAAAGAGAGCACGGCCTCTCCGTCTGCCCTGGCGGAGAGACAATGATTCTTGAGAATATCCCCTTCATGCTTCCCGAAAAACCGGGACTCGTCGTCCTCTCGTCACTTGCCAAGCACCCAGGGGATATGTCAACAAGGGAACTGCTTGACGTACTTCAGGAATCAGGGATAAACGGATTCGCACAGCTATACGATGAGGTCGAACCGGCAATGCGCCGCTCAGTCCAGACAAAACAGCTGATGAAGCTTGACAAGACCATACTCTTCAAGCTCGAAAACAGCGGTTTTGTCAAAAAGATGAAAAAAGGAAGGAATGTATACATATCCCTAACAGAAAGGGGGAGATACATTGCACACATCTGCGGCATGATGAATGATTACTATGTATGCCTGTGAGCCATTTTCACCGGCATGGGATGTACCTGATCCTCCACTCTGTCCCTTCTTCACTCGTTTTCAGGTCGATCGAGCCGTTCAGCTGTTTAAGGGCGAGAGTCCGTATGAGTGTGATCCCCAGCGAATCCGAGGTACTGATACTGAAGGAGGGATCGAATCCTATGCCGTCGTCCCTGACGATCAGTACATATTCATCCCCGCTGCAATCCATCTCTACGTAAATTGATCCCTCCCCTCTCCCCTTAAATGCATATTTTATGGAATTTGTAACGATTTCATTTACAAGCATCCCCACGTGAATGCCGGTATCAAGGTTCAGCACGCAGTCCTGTGTCCGGACATATGTCCTGATCCTGGTATCCGTCGCCATTGTTCCAACCAGATTTCCAACCAGTTTTCTCAGGTATTCATCCGCACAGATCGATGTGAAGGACTCGGAACGGTAAAGATCTTCATGTACGGATGATATCGCATGTATCCTGTTCTCGACTTCCGTAAGAACCGCCCGGATCTCCTCGTCATCAGCCTTCCTCCTCTGGATGGAGATGAGTGATATGATCATGGCAAGATTGTTCTTCACCCGGTGGAAGATCTCCTTCAACATTATGGTTCTCTCTTCAAGCATCTGCCTTAATTTCTCTTCTTTTACCTTCAGTTCGGTAATATCAAACGCAGTGCCGATATGGTATTTGTATATGCCTTCGGTGTCGTAGAAGAATTCTATCTTATACTTCACCTCCCTGGCATCTCCGGCCGGAGTAATGATCCTTGTTGTCCCTTCAAGAGGCTCTTTTGTATCTATTCGTTCCCTGATGGACTTTTTTAGCGCATTCCCGCATAGAGGTTCAAATATCCTCAGGAATATTTCATAATCTGAACGGGGATCACCCGTCATCGGAAGGTTTTCAAATTTTTTGTTGAGGTGCGCCCAGAAAAGGATCTTTTCGTTTACATTTGAACACCAGCTCAGCAAACCGGATAGCTCATAAGCCTGCCTGAGCTGGGCCTCGCCCTGTACGATCTTCTCTTCTGCATTTGTCAGGTATGAGATATCACTGACAACGGCGATAACAATCTCATTCTCCTTGTATTTGTGCCGGAATATCCTTATTTCAACAGGAAACGTGCTGCCGTCCTTTCTTATCTGCCGGGACCTGAACTGGACCTGCCCCTTTAATGATCTTTTTCCGCCACTTTTGCTAAATGAATCAGGAATGGCCTCGGTCAGAAGCCCGGAAAACTTTTTGCCCCTGATTTCGTCCGGCGAATAGCCCAGCATGAAGGACGACATCTTGTTGCAGTTTATGATCCTGTAATCTTCATCCGGGGTATCCGTACATATGAATGCCGCATCGGATAGGTTTTCAAAGAGATCCCTGAACCTGCCCCTGTAGCTCTTCACCCTGTCCGAGATGATGGAGATGGTTATACCGATCAGGAGAAACACCCCTACTCGTCCCAGCGCAGAATAAAAACCAGGGAAGAGGGGATGGATAAACACCATAAAGATCAACAGATAGGAGACGCTGATGAAGATTGTAAAATAAACTGCTCTCCTTGGATACCTGTAGCAGAATAGTATTATGGGAATGTCAACGATGTGGGGGATGACGATCGTAATGCCCAGATAATGCGAGACCGCCAGTATCAACAATGCGACAATGGTAGAAGAGGCGATCAGCAGATTCCATTCTCTGTTGCTCATTACCTGCATTGATTAAGAGGGATATTATCTGACACCTCATATAACCATTTGTATTTATGGTACCGGGCGCACCAGGTCTGGCCAATCGCAGCCCCAAATATTGCTGAAATTGGTTTATTAAGGAATTGACCGTATTAACATCATTCAGGAAAAACCCGGTTCCCGACTATGAGGCATCTCCATCGATCCAGTTATAAGGAAAGCCAGTATATCAGATGATATGAACAAAAGAATAATCCCTGCCGTCTTACTGGTGTTGTGCGTCCTTTGCCTGCATGTGTCCGCAATAAGTGCAATCATCGGGGAGGAGGTCTACATATCAGGCACGAAGCCTCCAAGGGCGGATATCTACCTGATGGTGACCGGCCCCAATATGCCATCATGCGGTGCACAGATGGACAGCATCCATACAGCAGTGCAGAACGGCGTGTCCGGATCATTTACAAAAGCCCAGGAATCATCGGATATGGAATGGTTCTATCGCTGGGACACGTCCCGGCTTGCAGGTATCAGTCCGGGCACGTACCTGGTGTATGCAGTTACGCAGCCAGCTGATGCCTGCAACCTTGCAGGACAGGAATACAGTGTAACCACGGTGACACTCACGGTGCCCTCGCTCTACGTGGAGACACCGACGGAGACGATGACGCTTGTGGAGGAGACGCCACAACCCGTGACTACAGAGCCAACGCTGTTACAGACTGAAACAATACCTGCTGCCACGCTTCCTGCAACCAAGCCCTCTTCACTCAGTTTGGTATGGCTGTTGCCCGCGATCATCACTGCGGCTGTCCTAGTATATGGCTGTTTCCGGTCGAACAAAAAATGATAATATTCCCAAGAAAAAATAGATCTGCATGAATAAAATATTGATGAATACCTTATTTGCAGGCATAATAATTGCATCTGTTTTTATCATCCCTGCCGGTGCGTTCATGACACCTCCTGCCGGTTCATTTGAACTGACTGCGATAGAAGGTGAGTTCCAGACATTTTCCGGGAATTCGTTCGATGGAGAACCGGCCTACCTGGCATTCACCGGTGAAGGCTTAAACCCGCTGGGAGTAAAGCTCGACGATCCTTCAAAGACGGTGGTAAACGGTGACCCCTACTCGTTTACCATCGGCGAAATGACAGCTGAGGATAAATGGGCCTACTATTGGGATACGGAGGCAGCGGGACTGAAACCGGGTACATATACCGTATACATTCTCCAGGACCCGGTGGACCTGCAACATCTTGATGATCACTGCTACTTCGTGATCGACCTGACCGTTGTTCCACAGGCACAGGAATCCTCCCTGCCCCCTACTCTGGCTCTTCTCGGCGTGGCCGTTGCCGCTCTCGTCCTGATCCGGAACAGGTAGTGAATGGGTCATCCGGCATTCACTTTTTTTACCTGTCCGTCATACAATGTTCAATGAAGATTGCCGTCACCAGACTCGCGGACAAGGCAGAAGGCGACAGGGAACTGTGCAGGGAATTCGGTCACGAATGCTACCGGGTCTCTCCAATTCGTTCAAGGATATTCGATGAAGTCATCGACGGTTTTGTGAGTGAGGCAAATGCAGGGAGGTTCGACTGCATCTTCTTTACAAGCGCACTGCCCGCAAAACTGATCGCCGGAAGGCTCGATCGGGATCGTCTCTCCGGTAATGTCCGCTTCGTCGCAATCGGCCCCAAGACAGCAGAAACCGTGGAAGAGACAGGTTTTGAATGCGAAACACTTAACGCATTTTATTCACGCGAATTTGTCCCGTATCTTGGCCAGTGGATCAAAGACAGGTTAATCGGGATCCCGCGTGCAGATGTTCCGAACCCCGGTTTGCTGGATGATATCAGGAATGCAGGCGGAATCCCCGTGGAGCGGAGGGTCTACGGACTTGAACCAACAGGCGATCCTCTTGATCTCGATGATGCAGATGCAATCCTGTTTACAAGCGCGATGTCCTTTTCAGAGGCGGAATGGAACAGGAGGAAAGAGCTGATCATCATTGCCATTGGTGAGGTGACGGCAACAGGGATGCGAACAGCAGGAGTTTTACCCCATGTTACCGGTGACGGTTCGCTGGCAGGCACCCTTACCACCCTGAATGACTATCTAGAGGGATTGAATTGATGAAAAGTCTCCAATACGGCGTCATTGTGGTTGACAAACCAAGAGGACCAAGCAGCCACGAGGTGGCGGCATATGTGGGCCGCATGCTGGGCGACGTGAAAGTTGGGCACAGCGGTACGCTTGACCCGGGGGTATCGGGAATTCTGTCCGTCATGATCGGGAGGGCAGTGAAGCTGGCACCTCTCCTCCTGAACGAGGACAAGGAGTATGTCTGCCTGCTACGCCTCCACGGCGATGTGCCGGAGGCCCGGATACGGGAGGTGGCATCGACTTTTGTGGGACGTATATACCAGCGGCCGCCGAAGAAGAGTGCGGTCAAACGTGCGCTTAGGATACGAAGGATATACGAACTTGAGATCCTCGAGATCAAGGGAAGGGACGTGCTGTTCAGGGTCGCCTGTGAGGCGGGCACATACATCAGGTCACTATGCCACCATATGGGGCTTCTTGCAGGCACGGGCGGGCACATGCAGGAGCTCCGGCGTACCGGCTCAGGTTCGTTCACGGAGAGCAATGCATATACTCTCCACGAGATCAGCGATGCCTGTGCACTGGCCAGGGAAGGTGATCCATCAGTACTGGAACAGATGATACTCCCGCCCGAACGTGCCGCCCTAGCCCTCCCAAAAGTTGTGATCAGGGATACGGCGGTCGATGCGGTGTGCAGGGGTGCGGTGCTTGCCGGGGTGGGTGTGCTTGAGAAAGAACAATTCAAAAAAGGCGAGCATGTCGTATTGATGACCACGAACGATGAAATGGTATGTATCGGGACCCCGCTCGTATCATCAAAGGACTTTTCTGCCGGTGATACCGGGCTTGTGGTGCAGCCGAGAAAGGTGCTGATGGAGCCTGGCACTTATGCAAAGGGTTGGAAAAGCAGTGAAAACGACTAAATCAAATCTATGTGACTAAATAAAAAGTGTATATTTTTGAGGGTTTAATATGGAACCGGATTGCCCTCGATCTTCTGTTTCCAGATATTCATGACAATTATGGTAAACACCAGAGCTGTCATTGCTGTCATTATTGCAAATGCCTGTACGGTAATTCCGAATATACGTACGATCGTGTCAGTCTGGAGCATGCTTGCAAGCCCCACCACCGTCATGACAAGGTATGCGACAATTACCAACCTAAGGGTGGGTTTCGGACCGAGATTATAGCCAACTTCAACCTTTTCATTCTTTATTCGCTTTTCCATCTCGTTCCCGTATGTCTCTGCAACATTCGACAAAAGGAATATCAGAAATAATAGAGGTACGCTTACTATTATGACAATTCCGACAACAAATTCAATGACATCCATTTAAATCACCACATCTGAACCGGGAAGCTTTATGAGATTGTCCCGGAATCTGTCGCCATTTTTTTCTGGTGTCAGAAGATAAACGGAGCGCCTGCTCCGAATATACCTCACGGTAGAATACGGGTGAAATAATGGTTGGCCGGGGATCTCTGGATTACGTGATAGATTTTTTCGATGAAGTTATTACGCCGGAATGCTGGGTTATGCTATCAATACATTACTGATCTACGCCAACACTACTTTCGCCTCTCTTCTGTTCAGGTACATATGGCAACATGATATACTCATTGTTTTCAATATAAATAGTTTTTGAATTATCAAAACCAGAATCACAATGAAGCCAGATAAATCCTGAATATATTCTGAATAAACCAAAAATATGTATAAATAGAATAATTTATTTACTTAGAATATGACCTTTTTTGGGGTTTGGTCATCTCTTGTTCAGGTTATATGGCAACCTGTTTTGAGTGACCTCTCCCCATGCAAATCTGAATGATGCCGTTTACGCCTTCGGTCGACCTATTTTCTTCATTCCTTTGTCCGGATAATTTTATTGTGAAAACCAGGAGGGATCATTCTTCCATATAATAATCCTGTATGAACATGAACATCCATTTTGATGGATAGAATTAAAAAAAGAGCAGTGTAATAATAAAGGGCAGTGCTGAGGTAGTCTAGCGGTAGGGCGCGGGCCTGGAAAGCCCGTGGGGCGTTGAGCCCCTCGGGAGTTCGAATCTCCCCCTCAGCGTTTGTAATATTTTTGACTATCAGGCTGATGTGGAAAATTTTTCTGAAAAAAACTATTCTTTTGGCTATGTAGAAATCTTCTTAAGGGGCATCTCCTTTCCCTCTAAGAATCGTATGCAGGAAAGTGCATTGTGAATTACACCGGACATATGGAGCATCACTATGGAGGTGGGGGCAGGGGAGGGGTCTCCCCTGCCCTTGAACCCTTCCCCGTTTGGCGATATTCTCCATAATCGGATGAACAAAAGCAGTAATGGATAAATTAAAAAGATGATTTTTTGTTTCCGGAAAGGATTTGTACAGAGCCATTCTTTTTAAAATATACCATTCACTGTTCATAATCATACATTTTTCCGGTTTATAACATAATTGCAACATTCTGCATGCTATTCTGAAGGCACAAACTATAAATCAGTCCGTCAAACCGATCCCTTATTCTCATCCGGTCACCAAGAGAGAAAAGATGGATCAGGGAGAGCTCATGCGGAAACTGTCAGGAGAGATCATGGAATGCAGGGGATGTCCCCTCCACGTATCAAGGAACCATGCCGTCCCGGGAGAAGGTGCCACACCCGCCCGGTTGATCTTCATCGGCGAGGCACCCGGAAAACGGGAGGACGAACTGGGCAGGCCCTTTGTAGGAAGGGCAGGCAGCATTCTGGACGATCTCCTCGAATCAATCAATATCGATCGAAGTGAGGTCTTCATCACAAGCGTGGTCAAGTGCCGCCCTCCCGGAAACCGCGATCCCAAAAAAGACGAGATATCTGCATGCATGCCTTATCTCGTCCGCCAGATCGACCTGATTTCCCCGCAGATCATCGTTCCAATGGGGAGGTTTGCCACTTCGTCGATCTTCGGGCATTTTGACCTCATCTTCGAATCGCTCGGAAAGGCAAGAAGGCATCCAGTCATTCTGGAAAACAAAAAGATCATATTCCCTGTCTACCACCCGGCAGTCATCACCCACAACCCGGGCAAAAGAAAAGATCTTGAAGGTGACTTCATGGAACTGAAGAAAACAATCGATTCACTTTAAATTAAATCTATACTGCGTAAAAACATCTGATGTGATTTTGATGACCTTCCGCGAATAGAAAAAGATAGCCTGAAAAATCACATATTACTGCCTGTAAAACAAAAATAAAGATTGATTACTGTTTCAAGAATCCCTCCTGATCTCCTCAAGGTTTCGTCCGGTTATCACCGAATCCGGAGCTGAATCAAGGATGTCAACACCTGCACCTGCTTTTTCATCCCTCATCTTTATGATGATCCAGCGGACTTTTTCCCCGTTGCCTGTCCGGATCAGGGCATAACCGCCCCGGAGTTTCTCACCATCCAGCCATACCTCAACCTTGCCGTCCTCTATCGATTCAGCCATGGTCATCTCGCCATCACGCAGGTTCCTGTAAGGGCCCCTGTCCCAGAGAAGAACAACGCCCGCACCGTATTCGCCTTCTGGGATCACGCCTTCAAAATTCTTGTATCCAAGCGTATGATCCTCGGTGGGCACTGCAAGACGCTTCACTTTTGGATCGGTGGAGGGGCCCTTGGGTACCGCCCATGACTTGAGCACCCCGTCCACCTCCAGCCGGAAGTCGTAATGCATGCGTCTTGCATCGTGCTTTTGTATGACGAAAACCGGCCGGTCTCCCGGTTCTCCCAGAACAGGACCCGGTTCCGGCGTCTTTGAAAAATCCCTCTTCTTCCTGTATTCATCAAGCCTCTCTGTCATTAATTTTTACACCCCCTTACCGATCAAGGTTTTATTCCTGCCTTAGTAATTCGATCAGACCGGAAATGGATATGTATAACCACCTGTTTCCATCCCTGCCGGCGCAGGTAGATTCATCTCTAACGCCCCCTCCAGGGCTCCCTGAGCGTTGCAGGACAATGATCACGGCACGGGCACGCCCCACAGTTTCGTGGATGCGTGGGGCACCCACATTCCGCCGCATAGGCAGCGGCAAGTGCGGCAGCGCCATCCCCGCCATAGCTGTCTTCCAGCTGTGCAGCACGACGAGTGACATGAACAGGCACCGAATCAGGATAATATCCGCTCCACGCCACATCCAGAAGACCCGTGTCCCGGCATACTTTACATAGCCGATCCATCTCCCTCTCTGACGGACCTGGATGATAGTAAAGGACATTGTTCGGCCTGAACCCGATCAAACGGTACGGTATTGTGGAATCAATGGAGGAGATATACTCAGCTATGTCAGTCACCTCGTGATCGGTCATCCCCGGTATTACCACCGTCCTGAAGACCCTGATCTTCTGCCGGCCATCTTCGGCCAGTTGTTCCACATTACGGAGCACCGGTGCCACGGGTGCACCGGTGAGGGCACGGTGCAGGTGATCCGAATAGGCCTTGATCTCCAGGGTGATGATACTACACAGTTCGATGATCCGCGACATCGTCTCCGGGGTTGCAAACCCCCCCGTCGACATCCCGATCCCAAACCCCAACCCCTGCCGTACGATCTCTTCGCCCACCTCCTCGATATATGGAAGGTGAATGATCGGGTCTCCCCCGGTAAAACTGATATATTTTATGCATGATCCTTCAGGTGTCCGTGTCAGCTCTTTCGCATCGGCCACCAACCGGGCAGGCGGGACATATCCCGCATAGTGCCATCCCGGGTCCGGGTATTGCGAGATCCGGTAGGCGTTGCAGTGCAGACACCGGTAGCAGCATCCAAGCAGAGTCACAATATAACTCGAAAGCGACGGCGAGCACATGGTGGCGGCAACCTCTGCACGCCCCACCCGGCATACACCTCTCTCACCTTTTATGCGGTCGGCACCACACCGCCATTCACAGAGCCGGCAGGACGAGTAGCTCTCCATATGTTCGTATTTGAATATGTACCATGAAGAAGTTATGGGATAGAACAGCCCGGTATCCTGATCATCATATCCTTCATTCTCTTTCCTAAAGATTACGTTCTCTTTCGGTATGTCCCAATGAAATTGGTTACCCGGACGTAACAGTATGCTGAATAACCATGAACCGGTGTTTAGATTCAGCTTCCCAGGAATGGCCAGGTGCCTGAGTTCGCCGATTTAAGGATTTTTTTGTATAATAACGGATATAGCGATGCGAATATTCCGAAACCGATAATCATGCCTGACATGCCGCTCCGGCAAGATACGGTATCCAGCCCATAACATCACTATATCCTGAAGTGATCGGCGGTTATTTAAAAGATGATCCAATCCGGCATAGACTACTCAAGTCGGTAATTGAAAAAGATGTGAATGATCCCCTTTCATACAGGGTTCCCTTTAATTACAGTAATAATATATACAATAACATTGAAAAACACAATTCCCAATGGCTAAATTATATATATTGTATGTCGATGACGAGCCAGTTTTGCTGAAAGCCACAAAGGATTATCTCGAAAAAAATTTCGAATTGAGAGTGGACTCAGTAGATTCAGCTACAAAGGCAATAGAATTGATCGATAAAAACAGGTATGATGCAATCATCTCGGATTATGAAATGCCGGAGATGAACGGGATAGATTTTTTAAAAAAAATCCGAAGCATGGATCATGAAATTCCTTTTATCATTTTCACGGGAAAAGGAAGAGAGGATGTGGTCATTGACGCACTGAACGAGGGTGCGGATTTGTATCTTCAGAAAGGGGGGAATGCAAAAGTACAGTATACAGAACTTGTAAATGGTTTGAAAAAACTAGTGGAAAGAAGAAAAGCACTGGAATCACTCAGAGAAAGTGAAAAAACAGCCAGGGCGCTTCTGGATGCATCCCACTCCGCCGCAGCACTATTCAACCCCAAGGGGATCGTAATAGATACAAACGAGGCATATCCACTTTTGTTTGGTCTGTCGCGGGATGATATAATTGGAAGGAACGTATGGGATCTTTTTCCAAAAGATGTCGCTGAAAAAAGAAAAACAGTATTTAATGAAGTATTAAGAACCGGAAAACCATATCGATCTCCAAATGTCAGATGGAATGGATTCCGGGATTATGTTGTATACCCCATCAGGGACGACAGCGGAGAAGTACGAAATGTCGCAGTCTTTGTAATGGATATCACACAAAAGAGAGAGACTGAGGAATTGTACCATACGGTCTTTGAAAATACCGGATCAGCGATGATGATCATCGAGGAAGATACGACAATATCCCATATCAATGGAGAGATGGAAAACCTTCTCGGCTATCCTAAGGAAGAGATCGAAAACAGATTGAAATGGCCGGAGCTGGTTTCAAAGGAATATATCGAAAAAACAATGGAATACCACAGGCTCAGGCGAAAAAGTCCAGAACTTGCCCCAAAAAAATACGAAATGGATTTGACTACCAAAAATGGAGAAATAAAGAATGTAGCTCTTGTTGTTACGATGATTCCAGGTACAAAACAGGGAGTAATGACCCTCAGCGACATCACCGAAAAGAAAAAAGCAGAGGAAGCCCTCAGAAACAGTGAAGAACGTTACCGGAACATCATCGAGGACCAGACCGAATTCGTCTGCCGCTTCCTTCCCGACGGCACGCATGTTTTTGTAAACGAAGCATACTGTAGTTACTTCGGGAGAAGATGCGATGAGATGATCAGTAAGAAATTCATACCTGAAATTCCGGCGCAGGACAGGGAAAAAATTAAGGCATTCTTCCGGTCACTGAGACAGGAAAACCCGGTCGATACGATCGATCACCGCATTATCATGCCAAACGGTGAGATCAGGTGGCAAAGGTGGAGCGACAGGGCGATATTTGATGAAAAAGGGCAGATCAAAGAATACCAGTCAGTGGGAAAGGACATCACCGACCTGATGAGAACTGAGGAGGCGCTGGAAAAGGCAATGGAAGAACTGCGCTCTGCTCACCAGCAACTTACCGATATAATAAATTTCCTTCCCGATGCCATATTTGCCATAGACCTGAACAGGAATATCATCGCATGG
>Ga0272441_10010039_pt1 | contig 14444 bp, 14 predicted proteins | sample SSMProp6N_FD_193582 | JGI IMG/M metagenome (GOLD analysis project Ga0272441, IMG submission 193582) | Marine sediment archaeal communities from Little Sippewissett salt marsh, Falmouth, MA, United States - SSM-Prop-6N | ecosystem: Environmental > Aquatic > Marine > Wetlands > Sediment ... | reverse complement strand
CCGGCCGAGCCAGGCGCCGTGCCTTGGCGGAGTCCGGGGCCCCGTGAAGGGGAACGCGGGAGCGAAGGTCTTGCGCTCATGATAGTCCGGACGGCGACGGCCTGAGTTCGCCCCCGTCAGTACCCGGTACCGGTTCTCAAGAGTGAGGGAAAAGATCCCGGTACACGTTTCGGGGGACGGGCGGCGCCCGTCCCGTGGCCCAGAGCGTCCGGAGAAGGGAGCGATGGTTGAAAGCGAGAGAGTTCGTGCTCGTCCGCTCCCGCATGCGGGAGGAGGCCTGATATGGACCCGTGAGGCGGGAGCGCTGCCCTTGACGGGGGCTGGACCGAGCCTTATCCTCGGCGGCGACATGGTCGAGATCATAAACCCGTACGGCGACGAGGCTCCGCTGCCGAAGCTCCGGCCGATAGACATCGTCCCGGTCGAGGTCGAGGGGCGGCAGATGTTCCTGATGCGCGACCCGGAGCAGATCTGCCCGGCGCCGGTGGCCGTCTCGGCCGACGTGGTCTTCGTGGCGACCATGCTCGATGGCGAGAACAAACGCTCCGACATCTCGCAGGCCTTCGCGAAGGTATTCAACGGCATGCTCATCGACCCGGCCGATCTGACGAGGATCGTCTCCTCGCTGGACGAGGCCCTGCTGCTCGAGACCGACCGGTACCGCGAGCGCGTCGACGAGCTGACGGCCGAGTTTCACGACTCGAGAGTCCGGCTGTCCACGTGCGCTGGCGGGGTCTACGAGGCCGATCCTGAGGACTTGGGGCGCGAGCTCTCGTCGCTCTTCACGGCCGAGGGCGGGCCCGGCGAGCCCGCGTTCGGCACGGCCGACTTCGAGGCCGTCGGCGCCATAGCGCCGCACATCGACCTTGAGCGCGGCGGGCGGGAGTACGCCAACGTTTACCACGCGCTGGCCGCGGCCGAGCCGCCCGAGACGGTCGTCATCCTCGGCACCGCCCACCGCGGCGGGGAAGGCGTGCTGGCCATGACCCGCAAGGGCTTCGTCACCCCCCTCGGCGAGATGGCGTGCGACCTGGAGATGATCGACCGCGTCGCGGGCCAGCTCGACTGGGACCCCTTCGCCGAGGAGATCCTGCACCGGAACGAGCACACCATCGAGATCCAGACGGTCTTTCTCCAGCACCTCTGGCCCGACGCCGGGATCAGGATCGTGCCCGTGCTCTGCGGCTCGCTGGCCGGCTGCGTGCTTCAGGGCACGCCGCCCGGCGACCTGGAGACCTTCGGCGGGATGATCGCGGCCCTGGCCGACGCGGTGCGCAGCTCGGAGCGGCGCGTGCTCGTCCTCGCCTCCGCCGACCTCGCGCACGTTGGAGCGCAGTTCGGCGACGAAGTGCCCATCACCGAGAGGCTGCTCGGCAAGCTCGAGGACGAGGACGTGAAGATGCTGGGCCCGGTGAAGGACCTCGATGCCGAGGCGTTCTTCGACTTCATTGCCGCCGAGGAGGACCGCCGCAAAATCTGCGGGCTGCCCCCCATCTACGTGCTGCTGAAGGTGCTCGGGCAGCTCGGCGGCGACATCGCCGGACGCCTAACCGGCTACTGCCAGGCGCACACGACGGAGATCGCGTCGGTGGTGACCTTCGCCGGGATGCTCTTCACTCGCGGCGGGAAGTCGAGCCCGTCATGACGCCGGCCTGCTACTCGCCGGGCATCACGACGCCCAGCTTTTCGCCGACCCACTCGGGATCGGGCATGCCCGAGACGGTGACGGAAAGGATGGTGAGGGAGGCGTCGGTTGCCTTCAGGACGGGGGCGAGCGCGCTGTCGAAGTCCGTCTTGAAGCTCCCGACGAGCTTACTTCCGATGTACGCGTTGGCGCTGGTGCCCGAGCGCTCCAGGCGGAGCTTGACCTTGCCCGAGAGGCTGGCGGGGACGGGGTCGCCCCGGCCCTCGACCATCGCGTCGCCCGAGGCGTACCTTACCAAGTTAGCGCCGCCGGAGCCCGGGATGAACTCGAATTTCAGGCACTTCTTCTTCCTGCCTGGCGCGGCCAGGCCCACCGACAGCCTGCCGGGCTGCCAGCCGTCGACCTCGACGGCCAGAGAAACGTCGCCCGCAAATACGCCATACGGGCTGACGGGCTTGCCCGCCTCGATGCGCCCCCTGAGGCCCGGGTACTCGACGAAAGCCGCGCCGTCCGTCAGCCGCGGCTTCTGCTCGGTGAAGAGCTTCGCGAGCAGCATCTTGTCCAGCAGCCGGAAGCGCCACACGGCCGACCTGGCCAGGTTCGATTCGCCGAGGTCGGTTGTGCCATCGTCGCCGATCGACGCGCAGTGCCCCTCGGCGATCGTGACCTCGTCGGTCGACTTGACGAGCGCCTCGGCCCTGAAGACGTCGAGCCACCACGCGTCGCCCACGGAGGCGAGCATCACGGCCCCGGCGTCGTTCGAGACCTCGCCGAAACCCGCCTCGATGCGGCACGGGCCCTCGCGCGAGGCCAGCACCGCCGCGCCGCGCTCGAGCCTGAAGCCAACGCCGAAGCCGCCCAGGCTCTCGGTGAAGGCGCCCCTCGTAAGCGGCCCCAGCCAGAGCTCCTTGCCGCCCTCCAGGCTGAAGCGCGCGACCGCGCCCTCCCCGGTCCGGACCGACTCGCCCGCGAAGAGGCCCCTCCCTGCGGAGAGGTCGGACCACGAGGCGCCTCGCTTGCGGAAGAAGACCTCTATCTTCCCCGTAGAGGCGTCGAGCTTGGCGACCGAGTCGCCGATGGGGCCCTCGACCTTCTCCTGCTCGGAGCGCATCCTCTGGAGCACAACCAGCAGGACTATCACTGCTGCGATCGCCGCGGCGGCGGCGAGCATCATCACGCCGGTCTTCGGCCTGGCCGCGGCGGCGGCCGCCGCGCGGGCCTCGGTGGCGGAGCGTCGCTTCTCGACGCCCTCCTCGCGCATAACCGCGATGCGCTTCTGCGACTCGACCCGGGCGAGGCGCCTCGTGGCGTTCTGGAACTCCTCGTTCGCCTCGATGTCGGTGAAAGCCGGGACCTTGCGCAGGGCGATGCCGGTGCCCTCCAGCTCACTGAGGCGCTTGGCGCAGTCGCGGCACTCCAGGAGATGTGCCGCCACCCTGGCGCGCTGGTCCTCGTCGACCTCGCCGACGGAGAAGTCGAATAGGAGGCTCTTGATCTCCTCACAGTTATCGCTCAACGCACGTCCCTCTCGACGCTGCCCTGCGGGCGGTATAAACCACCCGCGGGGTACATTGTTGATACACCGCCTCTTTCCGAACGTTCGCGGCGATGGGGCAGATTGGGGGCAGAATTCGACATATCACAGGAGGTCCTTTATCTCCTTTCTGATGTGGTTGAGGGCGGAATGAAGCCGGCTTCTTACTGTTCCCAGGGGCGCCTCCGTGATCTCCGCGATCTCACGGTAGTTGAGCCCCTGGAAGCGATGAAGGATGAGCACCTCGCGGGCCTTCTCGGGAAGCGTCTCGATCGCCTGGCGGAGCCTGTCCTCGAGCTCGCCGTCCAGGACCTCCTGCAGGGGCCCGGAACCCGGAGATTTCAGGCAGTCGCGGATTCGCAGCGCCATCTGCCCCTCCGAGCGGGCGAGCTCCTCTTCCAGCGAGAGCGTGTAGTGCCGGCTGCGATAGCGCAGCTCGTTCTTCGCCAGGTTCCTCAGGATCGTGTAGAACCAGGTCGAGAACTTCCGCGGGTAGTCGTAGCTCTCGGCGTCGCGGAATATCCTGAGGAACGCCTCCTGGGCGATGGACTCGGTGCGCCCGAAGTCGCCGAGCATGCGGTGGAGGAAGCTCAGCGACGCCCGGTTATAGCGCTTGAAGAGCTCGTCGTAGGAGGCCAGGTCGCCGAGTGCGCAGCGGTACATAAGATCCTCGTCGTTGGCTGCGCCGACGTCGATGGGCTCGAGCTCGACCTTGAGCTCCTCCTTCGGCTCGTCGCCCTCGTCGGGAGGGGGCCCGGCCGCGTCGGCCTCGGCCGAGTCGGAGTCGGTCACCTCCTCGAGCTCCTCGGCGTCGATGACCTTGTCGGCGCCGGCCTTGTCGTCTGCGGCGTCCTTGGCATCGGGCGTGGCGGGAGTGTCCGGGGTGGCGGGGGCGTCGGCGTCGGGGGTATCCCCGCCCGGTTTGCGGGAACCGTCCTTCTCTTCGGGCTCGAGGACTTCCTCGATGTCCCGGGGTTCTTCGTCATCGGCCACGGGAAAGCTGCCCCCCCGGGGAGAGATTATAGGCCTTCGGGTCGGAACAAGTCAAGGTGCGGCGCGGTCACGCGGATGAGCGGTCAACGAGCTGCACCATTCAATGGCCGGGCAATTCGATGCACCGGCTTCATTCTCAGCCTCTGCCCCCGGGCATCATCCCCGGCGTTCGGGATCTTGACCGGGCCCCCGGGCCGGGTCGTTTCTCCTGGCCTTGCCAGGGCCGTAGTACTTGTCCCTGGCCATCTCCCGCCACTTCTCCAGGTTCTCCTGCAGGCCCCCCGTGCTGTTGTCGCCGTAGGTCAGCATGTCCAGGAAATCAGCCACCTCGGACATCTTGCCCCCTATGATCGTCGCCGCGCCGGGCTGCGCGGGATGCCCCTCCGCCTGCCAGTGGAAGCGATGTATCAGAGTATCGATCAGGATGATCTTCTCCTGGTATGTCTTGGCATGCGGGTACTTCCTGCAGAACTCCTGACACGGTGCGAGCATTCCTGCGCACCCGAGGTGCTTGTTGTGGAAGGTGTTCCGGTAGTCGGTTCACGGCAACTGCCAGTCGCAACCGGGGCATCGCAGGATGTCCGGCTCGGAACTGCGGCGAGGCCCCATCTTCCGGTCGAAGCTGGCACCGCACTGGGGGCACGTGACCCTTCCTCTCTGGGCCTCGGACACGACGAGGCAGCTCTGTACGCGCAGGAGCATCGTGATGCCGACGTCGTTCACGAGTTCCTCGTCTCTGATGCCTCTTGCGTCGCTCTGGTAGAGGCGCCATATCTTATTGCGCGGGACCCGCGGCGCCCACCTGGGCAGAATCGGACCTTCGGGTTCTGTCCCTTCTCTGCCGGGCACTCCGGGCTTCCTCCGATTCATGGCGCCACGCGGATGAGCGTATCCATTCCCTCAGTCGAGCAGACGATTCTCCCCCGAGAGCCCCTGGATCTCGGTGATGTCCTGGGAGCATTCGAGGCAGCCCAGGTACTCGCCCTCGCCATTGCGCAGAGCGTAGTACTCGATCATGACCTTGCGCGTCCCTGCGTCGCCCGGCAGGTCGATCCAGAACCTGGCCTTGTCACGGTCGCCGGTCTTCATCTCCGAGAGGATGGCCTGCACCTTGTCGAGGCTCTTCTTGGGATGGCAGTCCCGGACGTTGCGCCCCAACGCCGCCTCCGGCCTCTTGAAGATGCGCGTGTCGTGCCTGTTCCACGCGGCCACCTCGTCCTTCGCGTCAAGGACGGAGAACTCCACCGGCAGCGTCTCCAGCACGGCCTGCAGTTGCTCCTGCGACAAATTCCCGATCATCTGCGCTCCCCTCCCTCATGCGGCGCCCGATGTCACGCGGTTGAGCGGCTCGGCCCGGCCGCCTCTTCCCACCGCAGCATGTTAACCCCCATCCGCGTCCGGGGTCAACCCCGTCCGGCCCTTGACTCCGGCCCGTCGCGCGGCTTAATATCCGGGGCGGTTCCGCAGGAGCGATGGAGGGCGCACCATGAAGAAGAAACGAGCCACGAAGGGCAAGGGCAGCCGGAAGCCGCGGGCGCCCGAGCCCCCGCCGAAGCTGTTCAGCCTCGCGCGGATGCCCCGCGTCGACTCGCACGTCCACCTGCACAACATCGACGCGATGGCGAAGTTTCGCCGCGGGATGCACGGATTCGGGATCGACGTGGCCGTCAGCCTCGGCTTCCAGAGGAGCCGCGAGCTCGTCGACGAAATGAGCGAAGTTGACCGCCGCTTCAAGGGGCGCATCCTCTTCGCGCCCGGCATCGGTTTCCGACTCGCCGCCGGCGGCACGAAGGGCGGCCTCTGGTGGTCGATGAAGGATCTGCCGCGCTTCAAGGCGGCGGGCTGCGTCGGCACGAAGATCTACGCCCAGTACAGCCTCGGCCTCACGAAGAGGTCCATCATGTCGAAGATCCGCCGCCAGGGGGAAGTAGGGCTGCCGCTCATCGGCCTGCATATATGCGATCCGCCCGAGCCCGGCTGGTACCACCCGAACTTCGACGCCGCAATAGACGAGGCCGAGAGGCTGATCGCCGGCTGCCCCGGCACCACGTTCATCATGGCCCACGGCTTCTGGCTGATGAACACCGACAGGCACCTCGACGTCCTCGACCGCTTGTTCAGGAAGTACCCCAACCTGAACGTCGATCTGAGCGCCGTCTACCAGTGGTGGGACGCGCCGGAGCCCGGCCAAGCCAAGCTACGCGACTTCATCATCCGCCACAAGGCGAGGCTGCTCTACGCCACCGACGGCAACGAGCGTTACTCGAAGAAGCGCCATTACCAGAACAGCTTCCGCATGCTCGAGACTCGCGAGAAGAACTGCCACGGCTTCTTCCCGCCGCGCTACGAGCCAACGTACATAACCGGCTTCGGCCTGCCGAAGGAGGTGCTCAACTACATCTACTGGTGGAACGCGGCGAGGCTGATACCCCGGGTGCGCGACTCGCTCCGGGGGCTGGGCTACGACGTGTAAAGCTAGCGCGCCGTCCAGCCGAGGTCGATCGCCCACGAGGCGCCGGTCACCGCGCCCGCCGAGTCGGAGCACAGATACGCCACGAGCCCCGCGACCTCGTCCGGCTCGATCAGCCGCTTGACGGCGGCGGGGGCGAGCATCACCTTCTCGACGACCTCGTCCTGGGTGATGCCGTGCACCTTCGCCTGCTCGGCGATCTGGCCCTCGACGAGCGGCGTCCGTACGTAGGCGGGGCAGATCGCGTTGACGGTGATGCCGTGCTCCCCGCCCTCGAGGGCGGCCGTGCGCGTGAGGCCCACGAGGCCGTGCTTGGCGGTGATGTAGCCGACCTTGTGAGGCGAGGCCACCTGCGCGTGAATGGACGCGATGTTGACGACCCGGCCCCAGCCGCGCGCCTTCATCGACGGCCAGGCGTGCTTGGTGAGCAGAAACGGCGCGGTCAGCATCACCGCCATCATGCCGTCCCACCACTTCTCCTCGAAGTTCTCAATGGACGCCACGCGCTGGAAGCCGGCGTTGTTGATGAGTATCTCGACGGGCCCGAGCTCCGCGGCGGCACGCCCGACGAGACCGCGGCACTCGTCGCGGTTCGAGAGATCGACCTTCAGGAAGGCGCCGCCGATCTCGTCGGCCGCCTCGCGCCCGCCCTCGGCGTCCATGTCGGCCACGGCGACCCGGTGGCCCTCCTTGGCCAGCTTCGCCGCCACGGCCCGGCCGATGCCGCTGGCGCCGCCGGTTACGAGCGCGACTCGCGATGGCATCGTGCTCCCCCTCACCCCCTCCGCTCCGTCTCCTCAGCCGATGGTCACCAGCCCCGCGCCGAGCACGGCAAGGACCATCCCGGCAATCCTGAGAGGGCTGTGGCCCTCGCCCAGGATCGCCATCCCCATCGCCGCCCCGATCACGGGCGTCAGGCAGAAGGCTATGACCATCACCTTCGACAGCTCGCCCGAGGCCAGCCCGTTGTAGAAGCAGAGCAGTCCCACGGCGCCCGCCAGAACCCCGCCGCCGACGGCTATCATCAGGACCGGCTTCCAGCCCGCCCTGGGGATCTGTCCCCAGAAGGGCGAGCTCGCGGCCGCCAGTATCAGCAGCGAGACCCCCGTACGAATGGCCGTACCCATGACGGGGGTGAAGTTCCCCATCTTGACGCCCTTCTTCTCGAAGAAGCTCCCCACCCCCCAGCAGATCGCCGTCAGGGCGGCCCACAGCTCAGGTCTCATCGTGTTGCGGCTCCCTTCGGTGTCAGTCCCGGCCAGTGTGACGCGCCGTCTTTCCGGGGCAGCCCCCGGGCGGAAGCGCTCGCGCTACGCTCCGTGCACCATCTCCGCGCCGACGAATACCGCCTTCACGTCGAGGTCGCCGTCAAGGTGGACCATATCGGCCAGCCGCCCGGGCGCGAGCGAGCCCATTTCCTCGCCGACGCCGAGGACGTCGGCCGGCCGGCTCGTGAACATCGGCGCGCTGAAACACAGCGCCTCGGTGCGGCTGGGGGCGGCGGGCAGGATGCCGTCGGGGTGGTAGACGCCCGCGCGGTTCTCCTCGAGCCACTGCGTGACGTTCCGGAGGCCCCGGTCCATCGTCAGGCACGAGCCGAAGAGCAGCGTGTCGGAGCCGGCCAGTCGTATGACCTCGCCCGACGGGTCGACCTGCGCGCCCTTGCCGAACATCTCGAAGGACTTTATCTCGGGCGCGCTGACGGTCATCATCGCGTCGGTGATCCCGGTGCAGTTCCACTTCTTGGCGGCGATGAAGCTCAGCGCGTAGCCCGGGTTGATGTGGTGACCGTCGACGATGAGCTCGGCGGTGACGCGGCCGTCGCCGAGGACCGTCTCGGTGAACATCCCCGGCGGCTTGTAGCTCGACGAGATGGGGCCGTTCGAGAAGTGTATCGCGAGGCGCAGGCCGGCGTCGATGGCCGCGAGTGCCTGCTCGCGGTCGCATCCGGTGTGGCCGGCGCCCGGGGCGACTGTGTCATACTTGGTCGTCATGTGGCGGATCAGCTTGACGGAGCTCTCGCCGTACTCGGGAACCACGTTCACCACGCGGATGGTGCCGCGCGCGGCGGCCTGCATCTCCTCGAAGAGCTCGACCGACGACTCGCGGAAGTTCTGCGGCGCCTGCGCGCCGGCGTAGTTGGGGTCCTTGAGGAAGGTGCCCTCAACGTGGGAACCGAGCACCCGGCCGAGCGTGGCGCCGCCCTCGGCGGCGTCGGCGATGCGCGAGAGCGAGGCCTTGACGTCGTCCATCGGCGCGGCGACGGTGGCGAGCGTGATCGCCGTCGTGCCGTACCGGCAGTGAGTGTCGGCGATGACGACCGCGTCGTCGTCGGCCCCGCCTGCGAACTCCCGATTCGCGGCGTCGTAGGCCCCCATCGTGATATCTCGCCCGCCCCCGCCGTGGCAGTGGGTGTCGACGAAGCCGGGCAGAAGGTATCCGCCGCCCAGGTCGACTGTCTCGCGGCCGTCGGAGGAGGCGCCGTCGGCGGGGCCGGCGTAGTCGATCCGGTCGCCGTCGGTGCCCACCGCGCCGTTCTCGACGGCCTCGTCGGGGGTGATGAGCGTGGCGCCCGTGAAGAGCTTCTTCTCTGCCATGACGTACCGCCTCCTAGTGTGGGAGTGACGGCACGATTATGCTGCGCCGACGGGCACGGCGCAAGTGAGTTGGCCTTACGGCTACTCCAGGCGGTCCTTGGCCCTCCTGGCGGCCTTCGTGCCCGGATACTTCTCGACGACCTGGCGGTAGAAGCCGGTCGCGGTCTCTCTCTGGCCAATCCGCTCGGCCCGCCGGGCCATGCTGAGCAGCCTGGCGGCCGCGCGCTCGTCGGCACGGCTGGGCGGACCGGCGGGCTTAGGGGCGGCTCCAGTGGAAGAGGCGCCGGCGGAGGCCTTCCTGCCGGTGAGGAGCTCGAGCACGCGCCGCCGCCTGGCGATGTAGTCCGACGGGTCCTGCGAGTAGATGAACATGTTCGTCACCAGGCCGTCGCCGCCGGCGAGGAGCTTCTCGGCCTCGGCCTTCTGGTCGCCCGTGAGCTCCGGCAGCTTCGCCTTCAGCTGCCAGAGGAGCTCGTTATCCTCGAAGCCGTCGCGGAGGGCCTCCAGGCGGAGCGAGTTGACGGGCTTGCCCCCGGGGCCCGGATACGCGAGGTACCCGTCGCCCGACTGGCGCTTCGTGAACTTCCACGAGGTGGTGAGCACCCCGTCGGGACACGTGATCCACGAGGCGTCCTTGGGGTTCTGCTTCTCCCAGGATGTCATCTGCCAGTACTCGAAGCCCGCGACGCCGTACTTGAAGGCCGACCAGCCGACGACACGGGCGTCGACGAGCGGGTACTCGACGAAGAGGTTCGGGTGCTCGCGCGGCCAGATGCAGATGGCCCACCAGATCTCGTTCCCCTCGGCCTTGCGCGCCTCCGCCTGCTGCTGGTCGGACTGCTGGACGTAGACGTCCCACGTGTCGGCGAAGCCCTTCAGGGCATCCAGCGCGCCGACGGTGTTGACGCAGTGGTAGACCTTGACCTCGGGGTCGGCGGCCTTCGCCATGCGGTACATGTCCTTGCACTGGTTCCAGCGGCCCTTCGAGGGCTCGTCGATGTTGTTGTAGTAGGCCATGTCGAACCAGCCTTTGGACTTGAGGAACTTGCCGTACTCCCTGATGACCTTGGTCATCTTCTGCTTCCAGCCGGCCGAGTAGCTCTTGGGGAATCCCCACTTCCCGGACTTCGGCGTCGAGGCCATGATGAACGAGTTGAGCCCGCGGTCGATCGCGTACTGCAGCTTCTTCTCGATCTCGGTGAAGTCGAAGGAGTTCCCCTTCGCGGGGAAGCGCGGGTTGGTCCAGCTCATCCCCGCGTAGAGGTTGCCGATGGGGATGCGCTGCTGGAGCGCGAGGTCGAGGTACGGCTTGTCGGACTTGCCACCCACAAGCATCGTTTTGAAGTGGAGCCGCGTGGGCATTGCGACGTCGTGAACGGTCAGCTTGACGGGCACCTTGGCGGTGCCGGCGGAGCTCTTCACTTCCACCGCGCCGGTGTAGTCGCCAGCCTTCGCGTCCTTCGGGCAGTAGAAACGGAGATAGACCGGCTGCACCGTCCCCTTCTGCACCTTGAACTTCCTGTTCGGCAGCAGCGGTTCCGGCCACCACTTCGACGTCTGCCCGTCGTACCACTTGACGGGCGGGGCGCTCGACCGGTCGCAGTAGGCGACGGGAAGGACCTGAACGTTCTTCGACTCGATCGTGCCCGGGCCCTTGAGGTCGGAGACGGAGATCTCGACGTCGGTCACGTCCTGCTCATAGGCCGAGATGAGGAGCTGAGCCCCCTCGAACTCGTGCCGGCAGATGTCCAAGGCGACGGACTTCTGCCACGAGCCGAGAAACGGCTGGTCGCGGAAGACGCGGCGGCTGCCGTCGGTGGCCAGAATGCCGAGGTGGGCCATGCGGTCGTTCCGGATCGAGTCGGCCCTCGCGCGCGCGGTCGTCTCGTCCGCGAGCTTTCCCGCCGCCTCGACGTCGCGGGTGATCACCCGGCACTCGATATCATCGATGAGGACCTTCCCCTTGCCGTATACGTAGAACCAGAGCTCTATGCGCGCAGAGGCCGGCCCCTTCTTCGGCACGGTCGTCCGGTGAGTGTATTTGATCCAGTCGTGAGTGCCGCCGGCGAGGTGGAACTTGGCGAAGCCTTCGCCGGCGGAGCCCTCGTAGTTGACCCACGTGCCGCCGACGTGTCCCTCGCACTTCACCCACAGCGTCACGCGGATGTCTGCGCCCGTGGGGACCTGAAAGCCCTTGTGGTAGAACTTCCCGCGATCCTTTGTGCCCGTCGAGACGAGTGCGGCCGCCTTGCCGCCGCCCTTGCCCGCTCCATCCTTCGCCGAGAAGGTGTTCCTGTTGTTGTTCCACTTGTAGTGCTGCGCCAGCGCCCCTCCCTCGAAGTCGCCCCCCTTGCACAGGTTCTCTCCCGCCTTCTCGAAAGGGCCCTCCGCGCCGCTCGCGCATGCCGCGACGAGAAGCGCTGCCAGAGCGAGTGCGACCGTGCCGAGTGCTCTCATGGATGCCTCCCTGGAACCATTTGCCGAGTTAGTGCCCTAAATATATACACCGGCCGGCGCGGTGTCGAGGAAAGAGGGGTTGATATAGTTCCGGGCCGAGTGTATATGTATTATGGAGAACAGGCGACCCTTGCGGTCGCCGGCAGAGAGGAGCGGGTGGGCATGGCTCGCAAGTCGCGGGGTTCGAGGCGTAGAGAGCGGGATGACGACTACGAGGATGAGGCGCCGCGGAGGGGCCGCAGCGGCGGCCGTCGCTCGAGCGGCGGGGGCGGCGCCGCGATAATCGGCGTGATCGCCGGCGTCTGCATCCTGGTCGTGGTGGTCGGGTACCTGGTCTCTAAGGGCGGCAAGACGGGCGAGCTCTCGGCCGCCGAACGCCGGCGGATCAAGGAGCGCAAGGAGCGCCTGAAGGAGAACGAGAAGGCATCCGAGGCCGAGGTCGACTACAAGGAGCCCGATCCGAACGAGATCAACATCTCGCCGCGGGCGAAGACCCCCGCGGACAAGGTCGGCGCGCTTCTGTTCGAGGCCAAGCGCCTCGCCAAGCTCGGCAACCTCCAGATGGCCGAGAAGGCCATCACGATGGGGCTCGAGATAGGCCCGGCCTACAAGGGCGACCTCATGCATTGCAGGGGGCACATCCAGACCGAGTACGCCGCGGCCAAGGACCTGAAGGGCGGCGCCCTGCGGCCCTACTGGGAGAAGAAGCTCCAGTACTACAAGGACGCGAAGGCGGCCTACCAGGAGGCAGGCGCGCAGACCACCTACCCGGAGCCCGTCCAGGGGCGCGTCAGCCGCATGGCAACGCTCGTCAAGATGGGCGAGCGGCAGATGCAGCACGACGTCAGCAAGTGAGGCCGGTGGAGACTCCGCAAGGGGCGTGTCGCCGCGCATTTCTGCCTTCAGTTCCCTTGACACGGGGCCGACGGTGGTGTAAGAGTTGACTGTAGTCGGGGAGTAGCTCAGCTTGGCTAGAGCGCTGCGTTCGGGACGCAGAGGCCGCAGGTTCAAATCCTGTCTCCCCGACCATTGACTTCTGTGAGATAGTCAAAGCTTAGTCTGACACTTCGGTTAGGATAGGACGTGAAGGATCGGTGCAGCGAAGCGAAGGCGTAGCCGTAGCGGAGCTGCACCGACCGGCGTCCACGGACCAGGGGGGTGTCAGATGACGACGCAGCAGAAGATCATCCGCAACAAGGTGGGGCTCCTCAAGCTCGCCAGGGAGCTGGGCAACGTCTCCAGGGCGTGCAAGGTGATGGGCTTCAGCCGGGACAGCTTCTACCGCTACAAGGATCTCTACGAGACCGGCGGCGAGGCGGCGCTCCAGGAGATCAGCCGCCGCAAGCCCATCCTCAAGAACCGGGTCGAGCCCGAGGTCGAGGAGGCCGTCGTCCGCATGGCCTTCGACCAGCCGGCGTACGGTCAGCTCCGCGTCTCGAACACGCTGAAGAAGGACGGCATCCTGGTCTCGCCGGGCGGGGTGCGCAGCATCTGGCAGCGGCACGACCTCGAGACCTTCAAGAAGCGGCTGAAGGCGCTCGAGGCGAAGATGGCCCAGGACAACGTGGTCCTCACCGAGGCGCAGCTGGCCGCGCTGGAGAAGGCGAAGGACCGCCGTGAGGCTTGCGGCGAGATCGAGACGGAGCATCCGGGATACCTGGGCTCCCAGGACACCTTCTACGTCGGGACGCTGAAGGGCGTCGGGCGCATCTACCAGCAGACCTTCATCGACACCTACTCGAAGGTCGGCTTCGCCAAGCTCTACGACCGGAAGACCGCCCTAGTGGCGGCGGACCTCCTGAACGACCGCGTGGTGCCCTTCTTCGACGAGCACGACATCCGGCTGCTGAGGGTGCTGACCGACCGGGGGAGCGAGTATTGCGGCAAACCCGAGCACCACGAGTACCAGCTGTACCTGGCCGTCGAGGACATCGACCACACGAGGACGAAGACGAAGAGCCCGCAGACGAACGGGATCTGCGAACGTTTCAACAAGACGCTGCTCGACGAATTCTACAGGATCGCTTTCAGGAAGAAGGTCTACAACACGATTGACGAGCTGCAGGCCGATCTGGATAATTGGCTGCGGGAGTACAACGAGGAGCGGACGCACTCGGGGAAGTACTGCTTCGGCAAGACCCCGATGCAGACGTTTCTGGACTCGCTGCCGATGGCGAGGGAGAAGATGCTGGACGGGACCGTACAGGCAGGGGCCTGCACGGCATGACTGTCAGGCTAAGTACTGGCTATCACAACTTCTGATAGGAAGCAGAACGGCTTCCTGTAGGTCGGATAGAGCCTTTCGCCGTCGAATTCCAGGTTCAAACAGATGATTTCGAGGAACCTGCGCTTAGTTCCGGGATCTGCCTTCAGGAACTGTTCTGGCAAGCTCTGAGCGAGTTCAAACACTTTGAGCCCAAGCTCGAGATTGTCCTGACTGGCGCCTTCCAGTTCCCCCACCTGCTCCTCGATGCCCCTCATCTCACTCTCAGTCTCAGACTTGATCTGGTAGTACTCATCTCTTGACATCTCGCCGTCAAGCTGCTCCAGACAGCATCAAGTATGCGATTTCGTCAAGGACGTCCGCATGTGCATCGGAAGTGAACCGGGAGATCGCACGCTTTCTCACCTCCGGCCGCTCGATCGCTGCTCCCCACCAGTTGTTTTTCGCATGTACCGCGCCCCATATATTGGCGATTCTGCTAGCGAACATGCCGTAGGCTCTGTTGCCAGCGATGTTGCAGTCTC
>Ga0272441_10010038_pt1 | contig 14446 bp, 11 predicted proteins | sample SSMProp6N_FD_193582 | JGI IMG/M metagenome (GOLD analysis project Ga0272441, IMG submission 193582) | Marine sediment archaeal communities from Little Sippewissett salt marsh, Falmouth, MA, United States - SSM-Prop-6N | ecosystem: Environmental > Aquatic > Marine > Wetlands > Sediment ... | reverse complement strand
TGAAATGCCAGAGTAGAACATAGCGTACTCCCTTGTAGATCTTGCACCCACGCTCCCTGCGCGCTTGCCGCCAAACCCAATCAATCGCGCACCAGGGACTCCTCGATTTCGTCGCGCTTTGCCTTGCCCGCGAGGATTTCGACCAACGCGAGCGCGAAGTCCATGGCCGTGCCCGGCCCCCGCGACGTGATGACCGTGCCGTCGCAAACCACCGCCTCGCCCGTGTAGGTTACGTCCGGCAGGTTCATGTTGTCGAGGACGCCCGGATAGCTCGTGGCGCGCTTGCCCGCCAAGACCCCCGCCTTGGCGAGCACGGCCGGCGCGGCACAGATGGCGCAGGTAAACTTGCCCGCGCGGGCCATGTCCTGCAACAACGCGATCACCCGGGCATCGTTCGCCAGATTGTCCGCGCCGGGCAAGCCGCCCGGCAACACGACCATGTCGAACTCCTGATCGAGCGCCTCGTCAAGCGTGGCATCCGGGACCAGCGTGACCTTGCGGCTTGCCACGACGTTGGCCCTATCCAGCCCTGCGGTTATGACCTTCACGTCGGCGCGACGCAAGATGTCCACCGCCGTGACGGCCTCGAGTTCCTCACAGCCCTGAGCTATAAGAACCAATGCGTTCTTCCTCACAATCGCTACCTCCGCTCACGCGCTCCCTGCGCACGCGCCGCAAGAATCCGCAAACACGCCGAATCCCGCGTTGCCATCATGGAAGTCTAGCCCGTTCCGAGACCTCAGTCAACCGGGCGACGCTTTGCGCCGGAAATGGGGGTTCTCGGGGTCGGTTCTCAGCGGCACAAGCGCGCTCGCCAAGTCGGCACGGCCCCGTGAGAGCGTGTGAAAGCATCGCCCGGAACGTGTGGCACAGCCGCCCCCGGCTGTGCAAATCTTTGGGAATGAATGCGTGGCGCATTAAAGAGCACAGCCGGGGGCGGCTGTGCCACATTCTCTCACCGCCTCTGGGAAGTGGGCGGGGCATGCCCCCAAACCTGACGCAGGCCGACTCGCGTTGACTCGTTCCACATGGTGGGGTACTATCGTGCAGGTTTGCCGGCATTGCCGCGTTGTCCCTGCGAAGAGGGTGCAAGAGGAGTGGTGCGTATGCAGTGGTGTGTCGTGTGCCTGGTGGCGCTGACGGCCGCCGGCACAGAGACCGTGGAGGCGGACAAGGAGAAGCCCCTCGAGAAGGTGGCGCGCTTCGCGATCGGCCAGGTGGTTTCGTTCGTGCTGGATTCGCCGACTACGGTCGAGCGCGTCCGGCTGAACAGCGAGGAGCAACTCCTTGAACTGAACAATCTCAAGATCGCCAATCCAAAAGGGTTCGACGGCGACACCGCGATCTTCGTGGAGAACGTTCGGGTCCAGGCGGATCCCAAGTTGTTGTTCTCGGACGAACCCGTGGTTCGCGTCGTCGGGGTCACCGGCGCGTCCGTGAATTCTGAGGCGAACCTGGGCCGGGGGTTCAATCTCAAGAAGCTGCTGGACAATGCCATGCGTTTCGGCGAGCCCAAGCTGCTCAAGAGACTCCCCAAGAAGAAGTGGCGCATCGAGAAGGCCGTGGTCGAGACCTGCGAGGTCAACATGATCACGAAGCTGCTCGAGAAGCAGACCACGACCAAGCGGCTTGAACGGTTCGAGATGGATTTCCTTGGCGAGGACGGCAAGGGCATGACAGCGGACCAAGCCATCGTGAAGGTACTAAAGACCCTGATGGAGAAGGCGGACGTGCCCGGCGCAAAGGAGATCCTGCCGGGCGTATCCCTGCTGGACGTGTTAAGGAACAGATAGGAAGGAGACTGGCGACGTGGGCAAGTTGACCAAGAGGGTCCTGGCCTTCTCGATCCTTGTGGCGTTCGTGTCTTGCGGTGCATGGGCCGCGGGCTACCGGACGTCGGTGGGGGTCGAGCCGGACGCCATCCCCCTGGTGGTGGTGACGGGGACGCCGTATGAGATGGGGTTGGCCTTGGGAACGCTGATGAAGAAGGAGGTCAACGAACTGCTCGGGACGTTTCTGGGCGGTGCGCAGTTGCTCGGCGGCAAACGCTATGACACCGAAACGCTGGACGCGGCGTGGAACGCGGTCTCGCCCTACATCCACAAGCGTTTCGTGGAGGAACTCGAGGGTCTGGCGGACGGTGCCGGGCTCCCGTTCGAGCAGGTGCGGCGAGCGCACATGATCCCGGTGGTCAGCGACTATGCGTGCAGCGGTGTAGCGGTGTGGGGCCAGGCCACGAACGACGGCCATCTCTACCAGATCCGCAACCTGGACTACACGATGCTCGGCCGGCTCCAAGACTACCCGCTGGTGGTCCTCTATGTGCCGGAGGAAGGGATCGCGCATGTGAACGTGACGTTTGCCGGCGTGATCGGCGTGAATACCGGGATGAACGCCGAAGGCATTGCCCTGACGGAGATCGGCGATACGCCGGGAAGAGATTACCCCTTTGACCTCGACGGCGCGCACTTCATGACCCTCTTCCGCGACATCCTCTACGACGCCCATGATCTCGACGAGGCCGTCAAGATGATCACCGAGGCCAAGCGCATCAAGAAGTACCACTACGTGGTCGGCGACGGCAAGAACAACAAGGCCGTCAAGATGAAGGCGCATGCCCCGGGCCTCGATATCTGGTCGGACAACGACCCGGATGACGAATTGGCCCCGCGCATACTTGAGGACATCGTCTATCACGCCGAAGGGCGCGACCCCATAGCGTTCGCCCATCTCTCGCGGTACCGCGGCCGGTATATGGCGGACGGTATGATCCAGCTCTCGAAGAGCATCGGGTCGATCGGCGGCAACCTGATGAACGTTGTGTACGACGCGACCGCGCTCGAGCTCTGGGTGGCCTATGCCGACAAGCTCGAGTGCGCGTACCTGCGGCCGTACGTTCACATCAAGCTCGAGGACTACTTGGAGGCGTCCGGCCCGCCGGAGGGCGCCGTTACCTTCAAGCAACCGTAGCCGCGGCGGGACGACCCGTGAAAGCTCAACGCGGTCGTCACAGATACTGGCGAGAAACCAACGCGGCAAGGGAGTGCTCTTTTTTTGACACGATAACAGGATACACATGATTCCTTCGGCGTGGAACGTTCCGTTTGAAATCCGGTCCATCAGAACACGGGTCTGGTCAGTCTTGCGCGTTGCAGACAATAGAAGAACCAGGACTCATGTCACGGTAGCCAACATCTGGGCACTGCGCGGACGTTGAAATGTTCATTTCCAAGGAGAGACCTGTAACTTGTTGGGGACTGCGCCTTGGTGTCAAGCGTTTCATCCGTGTTGTGATTGCACTTGATCGAATCCATCGGTCCGCGAACCTGGGTCCAGCCGGACCTCGCGGATAGCAAAGAAGCGTCAGGATCCAAATGATTGACGTGATGAGATCTCAGATGAACTGGATTTCAAAAATCTGGTTCATCCTGTTATCGTGTCAAGAAGAGGATATGATCTGTTGCACAAATTCTTCTGAGGAACCGTTGAACGTATGCCCTTGAAAAGAAATTGGCTGGTCTGTGCATTCCTGCTGCCTCTCGTCGTTTGTTCCGGTCTTGCGGACGCGTTCGAGGCGGGCGCCGCAAAGGTCGAGATCACGCCTCCGCTCGGCAGTCCGATGAACGGCTACGGCGACCGATTGGGCCGGGGCGCGGTCGAGGTCCACGATCCGGTCTGGGCGCGTGCGCTCTACTTGAGCGACGGCGAAACCGCGGTCTTTCTCGTGACCGCCGACCTCTGCATGATCAGCCGCGAACTCCGGGACCGCGTGCTCGAGTTGGCCCCGCGCGAGGCGCCGCGCGAGAACATCATCCTGGCCGCCACCCACACACACAGCGCCCAAGGCGGGATGATACGCAGTCTGCCGTTCCGTGCGGTATCCGGCCGTTTCGCCCCAGAAATCCTCGAGCAGACCGCCCGGGGCTTTGCCGAGGCCATGCACGAGGCGTATCGCGAGCGTGTGCGCGCCGCCATCGGCTACGGCACGGCCAAACAGGAGGTACTGTCGACGAACCGGCGCCACGAAGGCGGGCCCATCGACCCGCAGATCGGCGTGATCCGCGTGGATGACGCAGACGGCGACCCGATCGCGATCCTTGGCAATTTCGCTGCCCATCCCACGACCGTGGGGGATGACGACGCGTACGCGATTTCCGCGGACTACCCCGGGTTCTTCTACACGGAGCTCGAGAGCCTTGCCGCGGAAGGCTGCGTGGCCTCGTTCGTGAACGGTGCTGAAGGCAACCAGCGCTGCGCCAACCCGGAGAGCAAGCCGGGCTGGGAAAGGACGGAATCCATTGGGCGGTTGCTTGCGGGCCGCGTCAAGGAGATCGCGAACGGCATCCGGTGTAGCGACGCCAAGCTCCACGTCGGGTATGCGGCGCCGCAGTTACCCCCGACCATGGCCGCGGACCTGTTTCCCGCGTCCACCGTGCTGCAGACCCTCGAGATCAATGATCTGCTGCTCGCGTTTGTTCCCGGGGAACCATGCGTCGAGATCGGGTTGGCCATGCGACAGCGCGCCTTGGCGCGCGGGTACGCCGCCCACTTCACCGTGGGCTTGGCCAACGATTATCTCGCCTACTTCATCCCGGTCACGTGTTACAGCCATTTCGAATACGAGAACTCGGCGAACTTCTACGGTCCGCGCATGTTGGACTGGTTCTGCCGCGAGTTCTCCAAGCTCATGACGCGCGGCGAACCCGAGACCGGCAGGCCGCCCGCCGAGGCGCCCAAGATGGATAGGGTCGGCGAGGTCCCGCGGGTGGTGCTCGAGGGCGACGCATACGCGCTCGGCTACCAGCGCGGCCTCGGCTTCCGCGATGCCATCCTCGCCAAGTATGAAACGGCCATCGTCGCACCCATAGGCCGCGGCGATCTGTTGCCCAAAACCGGCTTCTGGAAAACGGCATCCCCCTACCTCAACACAACGCTGCTCGGCTTGCCCGCGTTGAGCATTGGATCGCGCCCGCTGCTCGCCGGCGTCAGCGCGCAGGTCTTCGAAGAGATCGAAGGCGTGGCCGACGCGGTGGGTCTCCCGTTTGACGCGGTGTGGCTGGTCCAGTGCATCCCAACGTTCGGCACGCGCGACGCCCTCGACGCGTTCTACCGGACGGCCATGTGCACCGTGTTTGCCGCGGTCGGCGACAAGGCCGGTGCCGATGACCTGGTCGTGGGCCGGAACCTGGACTGGCCCGGTGACGAGCAACCCATCGTCGCAGACGTGCGGCCTGCGGCTGGCCACCGCTTTATTCAAATCGGCTTTCCGTGGAACGTCGGGGCCTTTACGGGGATGAACGACGCCGGCCTGGTACTGTGTGCAGAGCGCGTGGCTATGCTCGGCAACCCGGCATCCGAAGGCGCGCCCATCGAGTTCGTGCTCCGGGACCTGCTCCAGACCTGCGGCAGCCTCGACGAGGCCGTGGCGGAACTCCAGACCCGCGAGAACCTCCGAGGGTATCACGTGCTGGCGGCCGCGCCATCCGGGGCGCTAGGCGCCCTCGAGCCGGTCCAAGGCGGGAGCGGGGCTGCGGCCTGTGTGCTCGAATTCGGTGCGACCGTCGAACTGCGCAGGCAGACCGAGGGCCTCCTCTTGGGGGCAGACCCCGGCTCGGATCGGGTCGACGAGGCGGCAAAGGCGCGGTACGCCCGCGTGGCGGAACTGCTTGCCGAGGAGCACATCATCGCGCCCGCCGAGATCCGCGAAACCCTCGTGGATGCAGACCCGCTCCAGGCCGGGAACGCGCGCATTTGGAACGAGGACACCAAGTACGGCGTCGTGTTTGAGCCGGGCGCCCGCCGGTTTCACGTCTCCTTTCCAGACGCTTCGGGCGCGCCGGGCGAGTATGTCACGATTTCGATGAAAGGGGGCGCGTCATGAGTGACGGCATCGACTCCTATGAGCCGCCCATACGCCTCCGGAAGCCAGGCCGCAGACGAAGGTCGCACACAGGGTGGGGGGCAACCCTCTTGGTCGTGATCCTGCTGGGCGGTGGCGCCTTCTGGTGGCTGACGCGCGATACCTACCCGCTGGCGCGCCTGATTCCGGCCGGCCAGCACTATCAGCTTTTCGCGGACGATGTATTGACCAAGCGCGCCAAAGTGGCCCAGTCGCGATTGTGGCAGGCGCTACCGGCCTCCTTGGGGTGGGCCGACGTTCCGCAGAACCTTGCCCGGGATTTCGGCATGCCCGAGTGGGTCCTCAATAACCTGTTGCCGGACCAGTGCTACGTTTCCGGCAACGATCTCAGATCCTTTGGCGACGTCCTCTTCGTCACCAGGACGACCCGTATCGGCTGTCTCTTGGCGAAGGTCAGCCGGTTCCTCCCCAAGGCCGAACACGACCCTGCGGGCGGGCTGCACTTGAGGCGCTTGCCGGAGCCGGGCCTCTACTATGCGGTGCGAGGCCGGCTGCTCTTGGTCAGCCCGTCGCGCAACGCGCTCATTCGGGCGTTGACCGTCCGGCCGGAGGAGTCCCTACAAGACAAGGCACCCGAACACTGGAAGGTGTCGGGCGCCGAAGACCTGCGAGGGACCATTGCACCCGCACCCGACGATCCACTCGGGCGGGTCTTTGATAGCGTGAGTTTCGCGTTGCGCCTGGATAGCGCCAGCGCGAAGATGAAATGCCGGGGCGTTCTCCGGCCCGATTTGGCAGACCGCCTGGGCGACCTCCTCGCCGAGGTGACCCCCGGCACGCTACGATCGCCCCCGGAAGGCATGCTGCGAGTTTCGCTGAACCTCGGCAAACCCGTCCAAGACCTCTGGGCGGTCGCGGGCCAAGCCGTCGGCAAGGCCGAGTTATTCGGCGGGCTCTGGGAACAGTGGTCGACAACGCCTCCGGACGCGCCGCCCGGGCTGCCGCAGATCGCCACGGCCCTGCTCGGCCCGCTGGGTCCAGGCGTCCGATTCAGTTGGCGGGGCGTGGATCTCAATGAGATGGTGCCGGTGCCCGAGATTGTGGCCGTCTTCGATGCCGTCCCGGAGCGACTCTTCGAGGCGCTTGCCGCGATTCCGCCGCCGCCCGAAGGCGTCCAGCCCTGGGATACCTATCCGCGGTATGACGCCGAGACGAAACGGGTGCACGTGCCTATGGTGGGCGGCCCCTCGATCGAGCCGACGGCCGGCCCCTATGGCGGGGCATTGCTGGTGAGCTCGAGCCGCACCGTGGGCGACGCCTTGCTCGACAGACCCCCACAAGACGGCACGCTTTCCCAACAGGGCAACCTGTACGCATGCGTGCGGCTACGGCCCTGCGTTCAAACCGTCAACGACGTGGCCGCGTTGTTTGCAGAGCACAACCTGCTCAATCCCTCATTGAACGACACGCTGGAACGGGTCACGCGTCCCCTGATGGACGTAAGCGCCGTCGTGGACGAGATCTCGGCGCTCGCCGCCTATGAGAAGGGCGCGCTCACCGCAGACATCCACGTCGCGTGTACGGAGAGCGGGGCCAAGGCGCCCCTCGAGTAAGCCGGCGCGTCTCACCCTCCCGCCGTCAGCCGCGTACGTCGCGCATCGCATCGCGGACCTGTTGGAAGGCCGCAACGGCCCGCGCCACGTCCTCGTCCCCGATATCGAGGTGAAACACCGCACGGATTCGGGTCGGCCCTGTTCCGTTTACCCGGACGCCGTGCTGGGCCAAGCGGTCTGCGAACGCCCGCGCATCGGGCACCTCGACGTAGACCATGTTGGTCGGCGAAGGCAGGGCAAACTCGAAGCCCCCGGCCTGTTCGAGTGCGCTCCGAAACAGCCGCGCACGTCGGTGGTCTTCCCGCAAACGCTCGATATTGTGATCGAGTGCGTAGAGCCCTGCGGCAGCCAACACCCCGGCCTGCCGCATGCCCCCGCCAAGCATCTTGCGGTACCGATGTGCCCGGTCAATCGTGGCCGCGTCGGCTGCCAGCACCGACCCGACCGGACACCCCAGGTTCTTCGACAGACAGAAGCAGATGGTCTCCGCATGGGCCGCGTATGCCGCTGCCGAGATCCCCGTTTCCACAACTGCGTTGAAGATGCGGGCCCCGTCGCAATGGACCTTCAACCCGTGTTTGCGCGCCAGCACACTCACCGCTTCGGCGGCTTCAAACGGATAGATGCAGCCGCCGCCCCGGTTGCACGTGTTCTCAATCATGAGCAGGGTCGTCGGTGCGTAATGATGATCCTCGCCCTTGGTGAGGTACGGCGCCACCTGTTCTGGGTGAAGCACGCCGTCCTGGCCCGGTATCGTGCGCGTCAGCACCCCGGCCACCATGCCCAAGTTGCCGGATTCATAGTTGAACGGATGCGCCTGCTCGCTCAGGATGACCGTGTCGCCCGGCCGCGTCTGCGCCAGCGCCGCCAGCAAGTTCGCCATCGTGCCCGACGTAACGAACAGCGCGGCCTCCTTGCCCAGCAGTTCCGCGGACCGGCGCTGCAACGCGTTAACCGTCGGGTCCTCGCCCATCACGTCATCGCCCACCTCGGCCTGCGCCATGGCCTCGCGCATCTCGGGCGTCGGCCGTGTGACCGTATCGCTCCGTAAGTCGACTTCCTTTTCCACTTCAAGTCCTCCAGGTGCTCTCAGAGTCTGTGAGAGAATGTGGCACAGTCGCCCCCGGCTGTGCTCTTCAATGCACCACGTGTTCATTCCCGAAGACTTGCACAGCCGGGGGCGGCTGTCCCACACGGCTGTCCCACACGGCTGTCCCACACGTTCCGGGAGATACTTTCACAAACTGTCAGCCATCGTCCGATTATATACTGCCGCACCCGTACGAGCACCCTTCGTCCCTCGTCATCGTCCCTCGTCATCGTCATCGTCCTCGTCATCGTCCCTCGTCATCGTCATCGTCGTCATCGTCCCTCGTCATCGTCATCGTCCCTCGTCATCGTCATTCGTCATCGTCATCGTCGTCGTCATCGTCATCGTCACAGTCACGCCGGTTTGTTTGAACGCACACCGTGGGGCTAGGATGACGCGACGAGGCACGGCGTGGTGTCCCCCGCAAACCAATGCATCCGCGAGGCCGTTACGTGAGCTTTCGAGTCGGTACATTCATTCTTACGCCCACCGTGTTCTTCCTGCCCATGGCCTTAGCCTTCTTCTTTGTGGTCTCGTTTCAGCGGCTGCACCCGGGGGTCCTGCCAAGCCGGCGTCAGGCGGGCCTCGCCCTGGCGGGCGCTGCGATAGCGGGCGTAGTGGGCGCGTGGGCCAACGGCGTGTTGGGCGCTGGGCAACACCTGGACCCGCTGCACTCCTGGCTGGCGTTGCGCTTCGGGTCGTTCGGCGGTTATTGGGGCGCCCTCGCGGGGGCCATGGCCTGTGCGGCGCTTGTCCGCACATCGCCGATGAGGGTGGCCGACGCCCTGGTGCCGGGTCTGCTCATCGGCGGCAGCGTTGCCCGTTTGGGATGCCTCTTCACGGGGTGCTGCCGGGGTATCTGGATCGGGCCCATCCCGGGCGCCGGGTTCCAGCCGTTCCGCCCGTGGCCGGTGTACGACATCGCGGCGCTGCTGCTCACGCTCGCGGTCATCCTCGTTGTCTCGCGCAAACACCGCAAGGGGCAGACCCCGGGCCTTTCCCTGTGCCTGTTGTTGACGGTATATGGGGTGCTGCGCTTCATGCTCGAGTTCCTCCGCGACCTGGACCCGTTGCTCTTCCGCCTCACCGCAGGCCAAATGACGGCCTGCCTGCAGGTGGCCGTCGGGATTGCGCTGTTCGCTCGACTGAGGCAACAAACCTGTCGCGCAGACATCTCGCCAGCAGACCCGGTGTAGCGCAGGCGTGTCGCCTCCAATCTGTGTCGCGAGCGCCAAGAAATACCCAACCGGCCCGAGTGTGTTATAGTTAGCCGCTTGACAAGGAACTTGAAAGCAATAAGGTCAGGATCGACAACAACGAAATACACGAAACACACGAAACAAGCCGGCCTACGCTGGTCAACGTCGTGCGTGACCCAGGCTCGGAAAAACAACGCACTGTGAATCGAATCCGGTCCTCTTTCGATTGTTCTTTTTCGTGTATTTCGTGTGTTTCGTGGTACGCAAGAGTTGGTTCCGGCTTGTCCGGGTTAGAAAGTCATTCTTGCACCCCGTTGCGCGTGGGCGGGAGCAACACGTCGAGGAGTATTGATGAAAGCGGTCAAATGGTTCGCGCCGCGCGATATGCGCGTGGTCGATGTAGACAAACCCGTCCCGAAACCCCACGAGGCCTTGGTCCGGGTGGAATCGGTCGGCGTGTGCGGCTCCGACCTCCACTACTACGCCGAGGGGCGCATCGGGTCCACCGTCATCACCGAGCCCCTCATCCTGGGCCACGAATTCGCGGGCATCGTCGAGGAAGCCGGCCGCGACGCCGATCCCAATCTGATCGGACGCCGCGTGGCGGTCGAGCCGGGCATCCCGTGTCAGCAGTGTGAATGGTGCCGCACCGGCCATTACAACGTGTGCACGAACCTGTTCTTTCCGGGCGGGCCGCCGTATGACGGCGTGCTCTGCGAATACGTGGCCGTGCACGCGGGGTTCTGCTTCCCGGTTCCCGACGCGATTGGCGCGGCAGAGGCCGCGATGTTCGAGCCGCTGGCCGTGGCGCTCCACACTGTGGAACTGGCCGGGGTCAAGCCGGGCGAGACCGCCGCGATCCTCGGGCTTGGGCCGATCGGCCTGCTCACGACCCAGGTGGCCAAGCTCGCCGGCATAAACACGATCTACGGCACGGACCTGCTGGATTACCGCGTCGAGGCCGGACGCCGCTACGGCGTCGACCGCGCCTTCAACGCCGGCAACGAGGATACCGTCGAGACCATCATGCGCGAGACCAACGGCCGCGGCGTCGACGTGGCCTTTGATACGGCGCGCTCGTCGGAAACGCCCGGCCTCGCCTGCCGGGTGGCGCGGCCTGCCGGACGTTGCGTGTTAACGGGGATCTCGGGGCAGACAAACGATCCGTTCCCCGTGGACGTGGCCCGGCGCAAGGAGCTTACGTTGCGTTGGTGTCGTCGCTTCAGACACGATTACCCGAGGGCGATCGCGCTCGTCACGTCCGGCAAGATCGACGTGGCCTCGTTGATCACCCATTCGTTCCCTCTGGACAACGCGCGCGAAGCGTTTGAACTCGTGGCCGATTCAAGAGACAATGTGTTGAAGGCTTCAATCGATCTATGAGGAACACGTTCCGCGTCCTACTCGAGAATGCCGTCATCGTGGCCGGGATCCTGTCGTTCTGGCCGTGGGTGTTCGGATACCGCGGTGCGGTCTATCAACTTGGACTTATTGGCGTGGTTGCCGGACTGGCCGTGCTGGCCGTGGTCCGTTTCTTGCGCGTGAAGGGCGCTATCGAGCAGATGAAGCGGCCGCTCGACAGTGCCGAACCCGCCTCGCAGTGTCACCCCCGAAAGTGACCATCGAGGCGTTCTTGGGAGTATTCAACGATGCGTCTGTGGAAGAAGATCCTGTTGGGGATTGGCATGTGCCTGGCGTTCGTCGTGGGGCTGTTCCTGGTCTTTGTCGGCCCATGGCCGACGTATGCCTCGAGCTTCGAGAACGAGGGCTATTTCAAGAAGGCCGTTGCCGCCATCGAAGAAAACGGGCGGCAGTCCGCGATCACGGACAAACCGGGCCGCCTTCAAGCAGGCTGGGGCTTCAGCATCATCACCCCGCAGGTCGGCACGCCCATGGCCGGCTACAGCAGCCGGGGCGGCAAACCATCGACCGGCGTGCATGATGACCTGTATGTGAAGGCCCTGGCGCTGAGTGACGGCGAGGACGTGGCCGTGTTGGTCGGCGCGGACATGCTGCTCATCCCGGAGAACGTGGCGGCCATGGTGCGCGAAAAAGTCGCCGCGCGAACGCCGTTGACGCCGAACGACATCTACTTCGCGGCGAGCCACACCCACGCAGGCCCGGGGGCCTTCGGGCCGGGCATTGCCGCCTATGTCACTGGCGGTAAACACAATCCCGCGATCCCCGTCTTCCTGGCCGAGGGCTTCACCTCGGCCATCGTCAGGGCCTACGAAACCCTCGAGCCCGCCAAGCTCGCCCACGGCGGCGTCAACGCAAAGGAATTTATCCGCAACCGGACCCGCGAGGCCCCCGTCGACGATGAGCTGAGCTATCTTGTCGTCGAGCAAGACGATGGCGATCGCTGCTACCTCGTGAGTTTCTCCGCGCACCCCACCGTGCTCGGCGGTGGCAATATGGAGTTGACGGCCGAGTATCCCGGATTCCTCCAGCAGGCGATCGAGAGCGAGACCGGCGCCACGGCCGTCTATCTCGGCGGCGCGGTCGGCAGCATGGGCCCGAGGGCCCCCGAGGGTTCCAGCGGCTATGCCCGCGCCGAGGCCATGGGCCACGCCCTCGCCGAACGCGTGCTCAACGACGCCAAGGAGCCCGCCTTTGAGGACCATCTGGACGTCGCGTCCGTGGGCGTCCCCCTCGACCTACCGCCGTTCCAGGTGAGGATCCTCAGCCCCAAGTGGCGTTTCTCGAAATTCCTGCCTGTGCTGGCCGGCGTGAACACATCAGGTTGGATGCAGACCGTTCGCGTCGGCAACGTCGTCTTTGTGGGCGTGCCGGCCGACTTCAGCGGCGAGATCAGCGTCCGGTGGAAGGCGTGGGCGGAACAGCGCGGCTACGACCTCTGGGCCACGAGTTTCTGCGCCGACTATGCGGGCTACGTCTCGCCCGACGAGTACTACATGCAGGTCAAGGACGAGAAAGGCGAGCCCGAATACGAGACCGGCCTGATGTCCTGGTGTGGCCCGCATCAAGAGGCCTATTTCACCACGCTGATGAACCGTATGGTCGACGTCATCAGCGGATCGCCCCAGCCGCACCCGCCGGCAGGGGACGGCGCGCCCGCGTGAGCGCATGCAGATTCGGGACCCTGAAGAGACCCCACAACCGGTTTCACTGACGCGTCCATTGCGCCAGCGTCTTTGGCTTCCTTTGTGTGTGCTTGCCACGGGTGTGGTGCTGATCGCGCTTGCGGAGCGGTTCGACGCCAAGACCTTTGGTCATCACCTCTGGGGCAATGCGCTATTGGCGCCGGACTCTCCTCTGCCTGAGCACGAGGCCGAGGGGGTGATTCCTGTCGCAGTGCGACGGCTGCCCGAGGAGGATCCGGGCCAGATCGGCCGCCTGCTCAAGGGGCTCGAGCCTGAGCCGCTGCGTGAGGAGTTGCTCGCCATCCTCCCCATTGATAAGGGGCCGCGGGTCGTGCGCGTCTCCTTGCCGCCGGCGGAATTGCAGCCCCTGCTCGCCTCGGGCCGGACGCCTCGGGCGGGAACACGCGACGCCTTGGCCGGCGACCTCGTCCGCGGCGACACCTTCGCCATGGACGGCGAGACGTTCCACGTAGTCGGCCGGCTGCAGCGGAGCGTATCCGGTCTGGGTTACGCCTTCGTCGTACTCGACAGCGACCTCGTCCGCTCCCACTTCGCCCTCGACTCCGGCGCAACCCACGGCTGGATCGACCCGGAAGGGCTCTTACGAATCGCCGCGGGCCAACCGCCCTTCGACACCGATGACTTCCCCGAGGTTGTCGGTGGGTTTGCCCGCACGCGTCCCCTTGTCGTCGCGGCGAGCATCTTTGGGCTCATCCTTGTCGCCGTGGGCGGTGCCCTGATGCAGTATCGTATCCTGCATTGGCTCGCACCGCGCCACGACGGCGCCCTCAACCACGTGCTCGCGGAGCTTGCCGCCCGCCCCCGGCTTGTCTTCGTGGTCCACGTGGCGCTCTACGGCGTCTTCTTCGTATGTATGGCTGCGGCCTACGCCTATCCTGTCGTGAATTTCAACCTGGCGGACTACGTTCAGGGTGAGTTCGCGGAGGGCAATCTCAGCTACATTGGCAGCGCGTATGCCAGCGGCGACGTGCTCCGCGCCTCGGCCGCCACGTTCCTGCACAACTTCCTGACCGCGACCGTGGCCTTCACCATCCTCCCGTCGCTGATCATCCCCTTTGCCGGCCTGATCAAGAACCTGCTCACCTTCTCGGTGGTCGGGTTTGTCATGGCGCCGATATGGACGGGCACCGCGGCCCAGCTCACCTATCACGCCATCACCATGACGCTCGAACTCGAGGCCTACATCGTTGCGTCGTTCGTGGTGGCCGTTTTGCCGCTCCGCATCGCGAGGGGGCTCGCGTCCGGCGGATTCGGATCCCAGGTGCTGCAAGGGCTCCGCGTGATGGCAGGCGGGACCCTCCTCGCCGGACTGATGCTGGCGCTCGCCGCCCTCTACGAAGCCGCCACCATCCTCCTGATCGGCCCATGGTGACGGCCGGGTGGCTTCGTGCTGCCGCGACAGATCGCTCTGGAGCCCGTGAACGCTCACGTCGAACGACGGGCCTGCCTCATTGCTTGTCGATTAGGCCCAGCGTCCAGCGCAGGTTCGGATAGGGGCCTCTGTGTTGGCTCCTGTGCATGCCCTGGATGAGGAAACGGGTGCGTCCGGGATCGTACTC
>Ga0272441_10010037_pt1 | contig 14446 bp, 11 predicted proteins | sample SSMProp6N_FD_193582 | JGI IMG/M metagenome (GOLD analysis project Ga0272441, IMG submission 193582) | Marine sediment archaeal communities from Little Sippewissett salt marsh, Falmouth, MA, United States - SSM-Prop-6N | ecosystem: Environmental > Aquatic > Marine > Wetlands > Sediment ... | reverse complement strand
AAACCTTCGATATCGTGATCGATGATCGGAAAGCCGGAAAAGCCTTCAAACACCTTCCCGGCCAGTTCGCGTAAATCTCGGTCCTGGGACGGGGAGAAATGCCCATTTCAATCACCTCATCCCCCCTCCCGGACGCCCGGCTCCAATTCTGCGTTAAGAAAATCGGCGTGGTGACCACCGCCCTTCATTCCCTCGACGAAGGTGAAAAAATCGGCATCCGGGGCCCTTACGGAAATTCCTTTCCCCTTGATCTGATGCGTGGCAAAGACATCGTCTTCGTGGCCGGCGGGATCGGCCTCGCTCCTCTCCGTTCCCTGATTAACTATATCACCGCCAAAAAGATGAGAAGAAATTATAAGAATATTGTGATAATATACGGTGCCCGCTCGCCCGGGGACCTCCTCTTTAAATATGAGCTGGAGGACTGGGAGAAAAGAAGCGATCTCAAATACTATGTGACCGTGGATAGGGGAAACGGGAACTGGAAGGGTAATGTCGGGTTGGTGCCGGCGCTGCTGAAGGAGGTTTCTCCCGGCTCGAAAAACGCCGTTGCCTTCACCTGCGGTCCCCCGATAATGATCAAGTTTGTTATGCAAGCCCTTATGGAGCTCGGCTTCGAACCGGAGAACATCATAACCACGTTGGAGATGCGGATGAAGTGCGGGATCGGCAAATGCGGCCGCTGCAACATCGGCAGCGTTTATGTCTGCAAAGACGGCCCGGTATTTTCCCTGGCCGAATTGAACCGGATGCCGATGGAGTACTGATCCACAATACCGGCATTCTAAAAAACAGAGAAAACCACGAGATTACACAGATTTTCACCAGATTATTTTCGGAATGAATTAAAAAAATCTTGTGTAAATCTGTAGTTTAAAATCACCGGAACGAAATGAAAGCTAAGTTTCTGTTCTGAAATTCCAAAAAATAGCAAACCGCGGATTAAGCTGGTTTAACGGATTTTCAAAAAATAATCAGCGAAATCCGCGAAATCCGCGGTTAAATTTATCGCGGAGCTATGTGCCAATCGGAAAGGAGGAAAGATGAAATCGGATCTGGAGATAGCCCAGGAGGCCAAGTTAAAACCGATCAAAGAGATCGCGGAGAAAGCGGGCCTCAGGGAAGACGAGATCGAATACTTCGGCGAATACAAGGCTAAGGTTAAACTCTCGGTACTTCAGCGCCTGAAAGACAAACCCAACGCTAAATATATCGACGTGACCGCGATCACCCCCACCCCGCTGGGAGAGGGAAAGACGGTTACCACCATCGGGGTGAGCCAGGCCCTTCACTACATCGGGAAAAACGTCTTCACCTGTATCCGACAGCCCTCTCAGGGACCGACCTTCAGCATCAAGGGCGGCGCGGCCGGAGGCGGCTACGCCCAGGTCGTTCCGATGGAAGATTTCAACCTCCATCTGACCGGGGATATCCACGCCGTGGGAACGGCCCATAACCTCTGCGCGGCGGCGATCGACGCCCGCCTGATGCACGAGCGCAACTACAGCGATGAAACCCTCAAGAAAAAGGGGCTGAAGAGAATCGGGATCAATCCCTACTCCATCACCTGGAACCGGGTGGTGGACGTCAACGACCGGAACCTCCGCGAGATCATAGTGGGATTGGGAGGAAAAATGGACGGCTATCCGCGGCAGGCCGGTTTCGACATCACCGTGGCTTCCGAGGTGATGGCCATCCTGGCCCTGACCACCAGTTTAAAGGATCTTCGAGAGCGCCTGGGACGGATCGTCATCGGGACCGACTGGAAGGGCGACCCTGTCACCAGCGAGGACCTGGGAGTGGCCGGAGCGATGACCGTTTTAATGAAGGAAGCGATTAAACCCAATTTGATGCAGACGCTGGAGGGAAGCCCCGCTTTCGTTCACGCCGGTCCCTTCGCCAATATCGCTCATGGAAATTCTTCGGTCATCGCCGACCAGATCGCGGTCAAACTCGCCGATTACGTGGTTACCGAATCCGGCTTCGGGGCCGACTGCGGGATGGAAAAATTTTTCGACATCAAGTGCCGGCTCTCGGGACTGATCCCCAACTGCGTGGTTCTGGTTACCACGGTCCGCTCCATGAAAATGCACGGCGGCGGCCCTAAAGTTCGACCGGGAATCCCTCTCGATAAAGCCTACACCGAAGAAAACATCGAGCTGCTGCAAAAAGGCCTCTGCAATCTGGAAGCCAATCTGAAGATCGCCCGGCTCTTCGGCATCCCGGTGGTGGTGGCGGTGAACCGGTTCCCCGCCGACACGGACAAGGAAGTGGAAGCCACCGTCGAAGGGGCTCTGGCCGCCGGAGCGGAAGCGGCGGTGGAATCGCTGGTCTGCGCGGAGGGTGGAAAGGGAGGGGCGAAACTGGCCGAGGCGGTGGTCGCAGCCTGCGATAAACCCTCGGAATTCAAATTCCTCTATTCTCTCGACGCCCCCATCAAAGAAAAAATCGAGACCATCGCCAGCAAAGTTTACGGAGCCGGAAGGGTAGAATACCTGCCGGAAGCCGAGGCCAAGGTCAAGCTCTACACCAAGCAGGGCTACGACAAGCTGCCGATCTGCATGGCCAAAACCCATCTTTCCCTTTCCCATGATCCCACGTTAAAGGGAGCGCCGAAAGGGTTCGCCCTTCCGATCCGGGACATCCGGGCCTCGGTGGGAGCGGGGTTCCTCTACGCCCTCTGCGGAGAGATGAAAACCATGCCCGGCCTCCCCTCGGTACCGGCCTTCTTCAACGTCGATATCGACGACCAGGGGAAAGTGAAGGGGTTATTCTAACCCCTGGTGTAAAGTGGGAAGTGTAAAGTTTTAAGTGTAAGGAGTGCTCAAGCTAAATCTTTACACTTTAAACTTTAAACTTAGAAATTTTTCGGAGAAAAATTTCTATGAAAGTATACGTCGCCGCCACCAGACAGAATGACGGCAAAACCGTTCTTTCCCTGGGCCTGATCCACGCGCTGGGGAGGAGGGTCACTTCGGTCGGATACATGAAGCCGGTCGGCCAGCAGTACCTGGTGATAGATAACGACAAAATAGACAAAGACGTGGTCCTGATGAGCCGGATTTACAATCTGAAGGACCGACTGATCGACATGAGCCCCATCGCCATCCCCCGGGGCTTCACCGAAGATTACATCAACCATCCCCGGAAAGAGGTTCTTCAGGCGGAAGTCTTAAGGAGCTTTCACAACGTGGCCCGGGACAAAGATCTGATCCTGATCGAGGGAACCGGTCACGCCGGCGTGGGTTCGGTTTTCGACCTCTCCAACTCGGAAGTGGCCCGGCTGCTGAAAGCCAAGGTGATTCTGGTCAGCCTCGGCGGGGTGGGAAAACCGATCGATGAAATCCTCCTCAACAAGGCGATGTTCGACCAGAAGGGAGTCGAAATTTTGGGCGTTATCATCAACAAGGTGAAGAAAGATAAGTACGAGAAAATCGACAAGCTGGTCAGGAAAAGCCTCAAAGCCCACGGTCTCAGAACCCTGGGTGTGGTTCCGTTCGACCCGATCCTTTCCTCTCCCACCGTCGGAGAAATCCTGCGCGAAATCAACGGGGAACTTCTGTGGGGCCGGAACAAGCTCGATCTTCAGGTGGAAAAGTACGTGGTGGGAGCGATGCCTTTGAAAACGGCTTTGAATTATTTTTCCGGCAAATATTTGCTGATCACTCCGGGCAACCGCGAAGATCTGATTCTGGCCGCCCTGACCCAATCTTTGCTCGGAAACTGCGTTGATAACTGCCTTCTGGGAGTTATCCTAACCGGGGGGATTCTGCCCCACGAAAACATCCTCGGATTGATAAAAAAAACCGACTTTCCCCTCATCCTGGTAAAGGATGATACTTACACCGCCACCTCCAAGATCACCAGTCTCAACTTTAAAATCAAGGCGGAGGATTTTGAAAAAGTTGAAGAGACCCAGGAACTGGTTGAGGAATATGTGGACGTGGATGAAATTTACTCCCTTCTTAAAAAATGAAGCTCCAGGCTTCATTTTTTGAGAAATTAATACCCCTTGCTGCATGCCGAACTTGGAATTAACATAAGCGTAACATTTTAGCCCATTTTCTCGTTCCGACGCTCTGCGTGGGAACGAAAATCAGCTTGCAACCACGCTGAGCTTAGCAGCGAGGTTCGATTTGGCGTGTTTTCAAGGTGTAACATGTTGCACGTAATCAAACTTTTGCAAGCTGTAATTTTTAAAATTTTCCCGAAGGGAAAATTTTAAGAGGAGGCGATGACATGGCCGAACAGCTTTCCAAAGATGATTTTGTTATCAGGGCGATTAAAAATCTCCGCCGAGAACCATACCGGGGAATACACTCGGTTTACAGCGGCTTCAATCAGGCCTTCCGCCAGGAGTACAATGAGAATCCCGTTGATACCACCACCCGGATGGCCCGGGAAGGAAAAATTTTCATCCGGCCGGTGAAGGGGGGCGTGATACTTTATCTCCCCGATGATGCCCCCTCCTCTCTGAATATCGGTGAAGTGATCAAGAAGATCAAGGAAGATTAGCTCAGGAATTTGTCCAGTTGCGCCAGTTTGATCGGCTTGCTCAGTACCGCGAATACCCTCGGACGCAGGATCTTTTCCTCCGCCTCCGGAAGCGGACGGCCGGAGATGATGACGACCCGGCTCTCCGGGGCCGCCTTCATAATCTCCTCGCACAATTTTTTACCCGACAGGCCCGGCATCACGTAATCAAGGAGAATGGTGTCGAATTCTTTCTCCCGGCAAAAGCGCAGCGCCTCATCTCCCTTGGTAAAGGCGGTCACCAGAGCCCCTTTGCTCTCCAGATATTCTTTATATACCTCCACCAGGTCGGGCTCATCGTCAACCACCAGGATTTTTTGCCTGGCGAGCTGTCCGGCCTGAACTTTAATCTTTTTTCCCTTTTCTTCGGGGTCCAATTTTCCAGCGCGGGGAAGAGTGACCGTAAAAGTGCTTCCTTTCTTGCCTTCTGACTTGACTTCGATCTCCCCCCCGTGCTCCTCGACGATCTGCTTGCAAACCCAGAGGCCGAGGCCCAGGCTGGGAATTTCCCGTCTATTTTCTCTCTCCTTGGTGGTGAAAAAAGGCAGGAAAATTTTGCTCAATTCTTCTTTGCCGATCCCCTTCCCGTTATCGCTGACCGAGGCTTCCACCATTTCTTCCCTGTTTTCAACCCGCAGGGTGATCACTCCCTGCTTACGATCGATTAAAGCCTGGCGGGCGTTCATGATCAGGTTGAAAAAAACCTGCTCTATCTGGGAATAATCGGCTAAAACGTACGGCGGCTGCCGATAAATTCTTCTCACCCGGATATCGGCCAGTTTCAGCTCCCTTTTTTGCAGATCGACCGCTTCGTCCATGATCTTGGTCAGGTCCACCGGAGCCGGCTGCGGCTTTTCTCTTTTCCCGAAGGCGCTGAGCCGCCGAATCAGGGTCCGTCCCCGGTCGCTCTGGCGGAGAATCGTATCAAACGCCTTCCGCACCATCATCCTTTCGTTGAGGTCGGCGAGAGCGAGCTGGGCGTACCCGCTGATTCCCATCAGTATATTGTTGAACTCGTGGGCGATTCCCAGGGACAGCGTCCCCACCGCTTCCAGCTTGGAAGACTCCCTCAGCCTGGCCTCGGCCTGCTTCCGTTCGGTGATGTCCCTGATGACGGTTATCACCCGGATGGTTTTTCCTTTATCGATAACGGGTATCTTCCTGGTTTCGCTGATCACTTTCCGGCCGCCGTACACGCCGCTTTCCTCGGTTATGAGCATCCGGCCGCTTGTAAAAACCTCTTCGTATTCCTGAAAAACTTTCTCCGTCAAGTAGGGGAACGCCTCGCCTATTTTATTACCGATTACTTCCGGATCGAGCTTCAAATCCCGCAGCCGGTGCTTCAAGGCCTGGTTGATCAGGAGAATCCGCAGATCGGGATCGACGACGTGGATCGGGTCTCCCATCGAATCGATCGTGGTGCGGTAGCGCACCTCCGATTCCCTCAGGGCCTTCTCCATCCTCTTCTGCTCGGTGATATCCCGCCACATCGCCTGAATGAAATCTTTCCCGCCGATGGTAATAGCCCGGGTGCGGACCAGAATGTCCCTGATCTCACCGTCCTTTCTTCTCTGCTTCGTTTCAAATTGACCGGAACCTTCTTCGACTATTTTTTCAAGGTGCCGGCGGACTTCACCCGCGGACTCTTTAACCTCGAAGTCCGATATTTTGAGTTTCTGGAATTCATGGCGGGTGTAACCGAGGCTTTCGTGAGCACGCTCGTTGAAATTGATCAGTTTTCCGGTCCGCGCGTCGATGAGGAGAACCGAGTCCGGCGCCTGCTTGAAAATGGCACGGTACTGCTGCTCCGATTCCTTCAAAGATTCCTCCGCCCGATGACGACGGGTGATGTTGATATCCGTACCCCGATACCCGACCAGATTATTTTCATCATCAATTATGGGAACTCCGCTGGTCGAGAGCCAAACGATTTCGCCGTTCCTATGAACATTCCGATTCGTAAACTCGCGGAAAGGCAATTTACTTTCAAACATCTTAAAGGCGGCTTTTTTCAGCTTCTCCCGGTCTTCCGGATGGAAGAAATCATAAAAATGCTTTTTAAGCACTTCCTCGGGTTTGTACCCCAAAATTTTTTCGACAACCGGACTGGCGTAAGTATATTTTCCCTTGGTATCCACTTCCCAAATCCATTGCAAAGTATGCTCAGCAATATCTCGGAACCTTTTCTCTTTCTCAAGAAGCGCGTCTTTAGTTCGTTTCTGTTCAGTGATTTCCAGAAAATTCCCCAAAACTGCCGGCTGACCCTGGTAATTGATGGGGGTAGCCCTGAGTTCGATCCATCTGACGCTTCCGTCTTTGTGGAGAGCTCGGCATTGATAGTGATCGGGAGATGATTGGCCTTTAATCCGTTTGCTGAAATACTTCTTCACCCATCCCCGGTCCCGGGGATAAACTAAGCTGAAAATAGTTTTTCCCTCAAGTTCACCGGCACTGTACCCGGAAAGGATTTGAAAGGCCTTGTTGGCAAATAGAATTTTCCCTTTAGCAGATATGATATAGATTCCGCTGATTAAATTCTCCGTCAGAAGACGGTATTTTTCTTCCGATTCGGCCAGTTTTTGCTCGGCATTTCTTCTTTCACTGATGTCCCGGGAAATCCCGACGTAACCGAGCACTTCACCCTGTTTGTCATAGATAGTGTTCTCAATCAACTGAACCGGGAAAAGACTGCCGTCCTTCCTGCGGTTATATACTTCTCCGATCCAGAAGCCGTCCTTCGCTTCCTTCTCGATCAAGCGGGCTAAACGAGGGGGGTTCCCCGGAACCCCCTCGAAAAATTTATTGGCTTTTTCCCCGATGACATCTTCGGGCTGATAACCCTGTACGAACTGGATAGCCGGATTGGCGTATATAATCGTGTGCTCACGATCGGTGATGTAAACCGAATCCCGCAAACTCTCCAGGGCGGCGGAAAGAAGCCGGGCTTTCTCTTCGAGCCCGGAGCTTGCCAGCGAAGCTACTTTTTCCCCTTTCTTTTTTCGGAAAACCGCGGTCCTTCGACGGTTCTTCTTGCGATTTTTGCTCTTCATGCTATTCTCCCGGGAGGCGGCGGGGCGGGCCGAACCATTCGTTGTAGATCCGGTCGTACTCGCCGTCTTCATCCAGCTTTTCCAGGGCGGCGTTGAGTTCTTCCACCAGTTTCTGATTGCCTTTTCTCACGGCGATGGCGTAGATTTCGTGGTCAAGACCGGTTTTAGCTATCTCGAAGCGGTAGGAGCGGCGCGCGAGCAGATACTGGAGGATAGCTTGATCGAGGAAGATAACCTTCACGTCGTCGTTCCGCAGGGCCCGGGCCAGGCGATCGGGCGAATCGTAGGTGCTGATGGTTCGGGGACTGAGGTTCTTTTTCACCCACTTTTGGCCGGTCGTTCCCTTCATCACTCCCACGGTCACTCCTTCCAGGCGTTTATCAAAATTTTTCAAAAAATCCCGGTACTTCTTCAGGATGGCCGCGGCCAGGTCAGTTTTAAAATAAGGACGGGTGAAACTGAAGTACTGCTTCCGGTCCTCGGTAACCGAAATGCTTGAGATGACAGCGTCGGCGCGGCCGGACTGCAGTGCCGAGGCAAGGGTGGGAATGTGAAAAATCTGCTGCTCCCATTCGACCCGGGCCTCCATTTTCTTCCCCAGGGCTTCGCCGAGATCGACCTCGAAACCCCGCCGTTTCAATCCTTCCGTGTAGGCGAAGGGGGGAGCGTCAAAAGCACTGACGAAACGCAGCGTCCGGACCTCGGTTTTCGCCTCATCCGCTCCTGTTGCCGTGACCTGGGCGGCGGACGGGTGAACGCAAAACACAGCGAACAGAATTACGATTACAATATATTTTTGCATCATGCCCTCCATTTCAAAATTTTTTCTCCGATACATTTTCCTCCGGAAAATTTTTCAAGCAGATCTCCTGAAACTCGCAATGGCGACAGAAATTTACATTATTATGCCCGGGAAATTCCTCTCTGGCCAGAGGGATATTTTTGGAAGCGTCTTTCAGGTACTCCGACATGGCCTCCATTTCCCGGATGATGGTTTGTTCCGCGCCGGCCATCATTTCATCGTCGATTGCAAAATCCACGCTGGAAGAGGACTTAAGGTAAACCAGAACCGCCTTCATCCGTTCGCCTTCCGGCTGAATCCGATGGCGGGCCCAGAGGGCGGCGGCCGCCATCTGAAGGCGGTCGCTTTCGGATTCTTTCCCCGTCTTCCAATCCATGATGACGATTTCCCCGCCCTGGCGGAAAACGAGGTCCGGGGCGGAAATGGCTTCGAATGGCGGTACCGGAAAACAGGTTTCTTCCGAAAACCTTTCATGAGCGGGATCGATCCAGAGAAATCCATCCGGCGGCAGGGCTTTCAAGGAAAGGTAAACCGGCATTTGCTTTAAATTGGCGATGACACGCCGGGCCGAGTCGGCGTAATCGCGCAAATCTTGAGCCGGTGGAACGCGTTTATAGTAAATTTCAAATAAAGGAGGATATCTTTTCGGATTGCTTCTCCATAGTTCTTTTTTGGCGTTCCGCCAAACCCGGCGCATCTTCTCCACCGCCTGTTCCGCCCTCAGTTCCCGGAAACTTCCCATCCTCATCCCCTGGAAATGACGGGCGAGAACTTCATGAACCGCGGTCCCCACCAGCATCGGCATGGAGAGCATTTTGCCGAGGCGGTAAGCCAGGCGATTAATTTCGGGGGCGTCTTTCTCCCATCCCCCCCAGTGCTGGTAGTAGCGGAGGTAATATTTCCGCTTGCATTCGGAAAAGATCGATGACCGGCTTTTTGACCACCGGAGTTGATTCTCCAGTTCCATTAAATTTTCCCCAGATTCATTTTTGCAGCCAGAATCCCATACCGGAGTGAATAAACCATATGCCCAGCCCCGCAATGAAGAGCGAGCAAAAGCGGAGTACCCAGCGATGCACGCCGGGTTTAAGAAATTTTCTTCCCCCGGCCACGGCCGCGGAAATCAGCGAGTACCAGAGGAGATCCGCCATGATATGGCCGCTGTAAAAGCTGGTCAGGCCCGCCCAGCCGTACTTCCATGCTTGACCCAGATAAGCCATCCCGATCGTCGCCCACCAGATGAACCAGTAGGGGTTGGAAAGCGAGGTGATGATTCCGGCCCGAACGATCTTGATATCTGAGGAGGACGGGCCATCCACCGAGGCCGCGTTTAAATTCATGCCGACGCCGGAGCGAAACCAGCCGAATATTCCCATCCCGAGAAGGACGGCCCCGCCCAGAATTCCCACACCGGTTAAGAAAAGTGGATCCCTGAAAACCGCCGAAAAACCGAACAGCAAAGCCGCGATCAGACATATTTCCAGGATTCCATGACCCAGTATCACAAGGGGCCCGGTCTTTAATCCGTTGCGGGTGCTTTCCCGAACAGTAACGGCGAGAACCGGGCCCGGCATCAAGGCGCCGCTCAGTGCCACCACGAAGGATGTGGGAAAAAGAAGCCAGGGGTTCATATTTTCAATCTAACGGATAGATAAAAGGTAGTCAATAACATATGCTTCATGCGCTCAATTATCTATTGTATTTGCAATCATATAAAGAGGGCACGGTCAGGACAGGCAAAAAGTTTCTTGACAAATAACGTCGAATCAATGCTAATATTCATACCATATCAGGGTGTCTGATAAACCGATGTTTTTCCCGCCCGGATGGGGACGGGACGGGAAAAACATAAAGAAAGGAGCAAGCGAATGAAGAGATTGGCAGTTTTGTTTTGCTTGCTGGGTATTACCTCGGTATTTATGATCGTCTCCCCCGACGCCGCGGCCTCCGGCTTCGCTCTGGTCGAACAGGGCGGAAAAGGCCTGGGCAATGCTTATTCGGGGGGGAGCACCGATACCGAGGATGCCAGCAGCATTTTTTACAATCCCTCGGCGATCGCATTTTTGGAAGATAACGAGGTCACGGTTTCCCTGAGTCTGATAGATATTTCGGATAAATTCAAAGATGCCGGTTCCACCCTGGGTTCGGGCACCGGCATACCCCTCACCGGCGGTGACGGCGGAGACGGCGGCACAACGGGCTTCATTCCCACTCTTTACTGGGCCCAGGGAATCACCGAGCGGGTCAAACTGGGGCTCGGCGTAAACGCTCCTTTCGGTCTCGCTACCAAATACCCTGAAACCTGGAAAGGACGCTACCACGCCATTGAGAGCGATCTGATGACGGTCAACATCAGTCCCACGGTCGCCGTTGAGGTCATACCCGATCTCTTCTCACTCGGCGCCAGCGTCAACGCCCAGTACCTCGACGCCAAGCTGACCAACGCCATCGATTTCGGCTCTATTCTTTACTCCGCGGGGGCTGGAACACTTCCGCAATCCCTGGACGGAATTGCGGATATGAGCGGCGACGATTGGGGCGTCGGTTACAGTCTCGGCCTGCTCTGCGAGCCGGCTGCTGACACCCGCATCGGCTTGAGCTACCGCTCAAAAGTCGATCACAACATCAAGGGCAAAATAAAATTCGACGTTCCCGCCACGGCCAGGACGATACTCGACGCAGCGGGAATGTCCTCACTTTTCGTCGATTCGGATGTCGAAGCGGATCTGACCACGCCGGAAATGATTTCCCTGGGTCTCTATCAGGGTCTGGGGGAATCATTCGCGGTTACCGCCGACGTCACCTGGACCCGCTGGAGCCGTTTTAAAGAACTGCGGGCCCAGACCGCCACTCCGGTTCTGCTGGATCCGAACACCGGCGGGGCCACAAACGAATCGGTCACTGAAGAAAGATGGAACGATACGTTTAAATACGCCCTCGGCTTAAGCTATTTCCTCAACGACGCCTGGACGCTTCGGGCGGGAACCTGCTACGACGAGTCACCGATCGACACCGAATACCGCACGCCGCGGATTCCGGGCAACGATCGAATCTGGCTGTCTCTGGGAGCGAGCTGGGAATTCCTGGAGGATATGAGGGCGGACCTCGGATACGCTCATCTTTTTATCAGCGATCCGAAAAGCGACCTTCAGGTGAATCCTGCCGACAGCCGCCTGGTCGGTAAATACGAGGCTTCGGTGGACATCTACAGCATGCAGCTGGCTCTTTACTTCTAATAGTATGAGCTGCTTTTATCCGGGATAAGATTTATAAATCCCAAGGGAGGAACGCGATCCCGGAAACCGGTTCGCCGGTTTCCGGGATTCGTTTATTATTCTCAATACTTTTTCTCCAGACGGCTGATCTTATTCACCCGGCGCCGGTGCCTTCCGCCCGCGAACTCGCTTTTCAGCCAGACCCTCACAATCCGGGAAGCGGCTTCCTTCCGGCAGGGCCGGCCGGCCAGCACCAGGACGTTGGAATCATTGTGTTCCCGGCTCAACCGCGCCGAGCGGGGATCGTGGACCAGGGCGGCCCGGATACCGGGTATTTTATTGGCGGCGATGGAAGCGCCGATTCCGCTGCCGCAGGCGAGAATCCCCGCTTTATTCCTGCCGCCGGCCACCCGCAGACCCAGTTTCTCCGCGTAATCCGGGTAATCGACGCTCTCGCGGTCAAAGGTTCCCACGTCCTCCACACGATAGCCCATCCCATCCAGCAGTTTTTTTACGTGCTCCTTGATATTAAAGCCGGCGTGGTCCGACCCGACCACGATAGTAGGTCTCTTCATGGAACTCTCTCCTGGTTTCAGTCAGGGAGTTCTTCTCGGCATTCTCGGTATCTGTCTTTTCAGATTGAATTTTTTCTTTAAAATTTGCTGCCGCCATTCCTTTTCCCTGGCTTTTTTGCTTTTGCTTATCATTGATTCCCTCCCTGTGGTTTCCCCGGAGCCGTTTCTTCAACTAGCCACCGTCCGGCCTCCCCCGACGCCGGATCAATCACCTCCTCCTTTCGTGTTCTCAATGCTTCGCCTCAGCTTCTCAATGTTTTTAATGACATCCCCCTTGAAGACCGCGCTGCCGGCGATCAGGCAGGTCGCGCCCGCTTTTACCACCCGGGGCGCGGTTTCCGGATTTATTCCCCCGTCCACCCCGATGGTGATTTCGAGCTTCTTCTCCGCCAGCAGGCGGCGCGCTTCTTTTATCCTCAACTCGCTGCCGGCAATGAAGCTCTGGCCCCCGAAGCCGGGCTCGACGGTCATGATCAGGATAAAATCAACCAGCTCCAGTGCCGGTTCGATGCTTTCCACCGGGGTATTGGGACGGACCGACACCCCCGCGTCCAAACCCATATTTTTAATTTCCCCGATCACTTCCGCGAAATCCGCTTCGATCTCCTGATGGATGATGATCTCGTTCACCCCGCTTTGGCGGAAAGCCTCCAGGTAACGCCGGGGTTCTTCGATCATGAGGTGGGCGGCAAGGTAAAGGTCGGTGACCCGCCGCACCGACGTAGCCACCACCGGGCCGATGGTGATATTGGGGACAAAATGACCATCCATCACGTCCAGGTGAAGCCGGCGGCAGCCGGCGCTCTCAACTTTTTTAATCTCATCGGCAAGACAGGCGAAATCGGCGGACAGGAGCGAGGGGGCGATTTCGATCTTTCCCCGGGAGTCGATTTTTTCTTCCGAACCATTCATCGTTTCATCCTTTCTTCTTCGGATAGAAACCGGTGGATGCGGGGCAATGGATTCATTACCCCCGAATATACATCAATCATCTTCGTTTTTCCAACGAAGATTTATCAAAACGCCCGATGTTTAAACACGGTTAGCAAAAAAAATGTATGCCATCCGAACCGTATGTTAAAATTGATTTTTAACTTTTTTCCGGGCATATTTATAGCCTATTCGGAAAGGTTTTCAAATATGAACTCCTAAATCCTAAATAATGACGTAATCTATTTTATTCTCTCCTTAGCAATATAATGGAGAAACAAACGAGATGGAAAAAAATATCCGGGTAAAAATCAATCGGGAAGAGTTCATCCTCCCCTCTGGTATTTCGGTGGGAGACGCGCTGAAAAAGGCGCGGGGGAAAAATGTTCTGCCCTATCTCGGCGCCATCGTCCACAACCGTCTGGTCGATCCCGATTACTCTCTTAATCAGGATTGCTCGCTCCGGGCGGTCACCTATCACGATTGGGAAGGCCTGGCCATCTACCGCCGCAGCGCCACATTGATTCTGATCGAAGCCGCCCATCAGCTTTTTCCCGGGAAACGCCTGGTCATCGGCCAGTCGATCGCCCACGGTTATTACTTCGATCTTTATCTGGACCGCCCCCTTTCCCCCGAGGATATCGGGAAAATCGAGCAGGGGATGCATCAGATCACCCGAAAAGACCTTCCCTTCAGAAAAAGCTTCATCCCCTTCCGTGAGGCTAAAAACTACTTTGAAAAACACCGCCTCGAGGATAAGGTCAAGCTCCTGGATTACCTCCGCTCCCCCGAAATCTGCATCGTCAGCTGCGGCGAATTTTGCGAACTCTACTCGGGCCCGCTGGCTCCATCCACCGGCCAGATTGAAGTTTTCTCGCTTCAACCTTATCAGAAAGGGATGGTCTTGAGGTTCCCGGTTTGGGAACGGAGTAAGGGTTGGTGCCTTTCGCCGGTCGGTGAGGAGCCAAAGCTGTTCAGCAGCTACCGGGAAACCCGTCAGTGGAATAAAATTCTCGCGGTCGAAAACGTGGGACAGTTGAATGAGATGTGCGTGAGCGGTAAGGTCCGGGAATTGATCATCATCGCCGAGGCACTTCATGAAAAGAAAATCGCCGCGATCGCCGACGAGATCGCCCGGCGGGCAGATCAGATAAAAGTGGTTCTCATTGCCGGGCCCTCCGCCTCGGGCAAAACCACCTTCGCCAAGCGCCTGATGATCGAACTGAAGGTCAACGGCCTCGACCCGGTAGCGCTGAGTATAGATAATTACTTCCTCGACCGACGGGATACCCCGCGGAACGAGACCGGTCTCTACGACTTTGAGGCCCCGGAAGCGCTGAA
>Ga0272441_10010036_pt1 | contig 14447 bp, 11 predicted proteins | sample SSMProp6N_FD_193582 | JGI IMG/M metagenome (GOLD analysis project Ga0272441, IMG submission 193582) | Marine sediment archaeal communities from Little Sippewissett salt marsh, Falmouth, MA, United States - SSM-Prop-6N | ecosystem: Environmental > Aquatic > Marine > Wetlands > Sediment ... | reverse complement strand
GCGCGTGTCATAGGTCTCTACCGTTACTGAGAATCTGAAGGTTCCGGATTCCTCAGGTTTACCAGAAAACCTGATGTTTCGATCGAAGATCCTGTATTGAACGCCTTCCGGAAGAGAACCCATCACATCAAAACCGTAATCAAAGGAATCCTCATTTGGGGAATTCTTGATCCAGGCGGTGATGAGACCCGAATAGGGCTCACCCACTTTACCATCACTCAATTCGGCTTTAAGCTCGGGTTTATGAGGAAAGACGCAGTCAACCGCCTCTCCAAGCACTTCGTTTACAATTTCTTCACAGGAAGAGAACAGAAGTGTCAGGGCAAACAGTAATATCAGGGGTCGTTTGTGAATTTCAAAAAGCTTCATGAGGGATAATTTTGAATTCTCGTAACCTAAGACAAATATCGTTCCAAGAATTAAAAAGCAAGTCTTAAACCTGATTATCAGCCCTTAAAAAATTTCATTATCCTGCCATTCATATAGACTTTATAGCCTTTAGTTGAAAAATATTTTTATCTTTAAAGTTAATAGGGTTCAAAAAACTGGTCATGTCATCAAGAGAAATAGAGGTTATCCTCAGTCGTCAATGGGCGGATTCCCTTTCAACCGCTGTATTCATCGTGGACCCGGAAGGCAATTTGATTTTTTATAACGAACATGCTGAAGCCTTGCTGGGCCTGAGATACGAAGAAACTGGAGTAATGCCTGTATCGGAGTGGTCCTCCATTTTCACGCCGAAAGATGACGAAGGAAATATTCTTCCAGCAGAGAAATTGCCCCTGGTCGTGACCCTGACTGATCGAAGACCGGCACACGGTGAATTCTGGATACGAAATCTAAAAGGTACCGACTACAAGATCTCTGTGACATCGTTCCCGATCATGGGTAAGCCGGATCGCTTCCTTGGCGGGATAGCCATATTTTGGAAAAAGAAAGCAAAATGAAAGTGACGATTTGGGGCTGCCGAGGATCTATGCCCTCCCCTGGTCGGGACATGGCCAAATACGGGGGCAACACTTCCTGCGTGCAGGTTGAACATGAAAACACCTGCCTAATCCTGGATGGAGGTTCAGGGATCCAGGAGTTGGGGAATGCCCTTGATCCCGATACCCCGGTGATAAATCTCTTGTTGACACACCTTCATTTAGATCACATTATGGGACTGGGTTATTTCAAGCCCTTTTACAATCCAAAATGCACGGTCAACATCTGGGGGCCCAGGGGATCTAATGAAAGTCTGGTCGAACGCTTGCGCAGGTACTTTTCACCTCCATTTTTCCCGGTGCGACTCAAAGAACTGCCTGCTAAGATCAATATTTTTGAAATTGACAACTCAGCGTTTGAGATAGGCTCTTTCCAGATACAGTCAGAATACATATGCCACCCTGGACCCACAGTGGGATACCGAGTTGAGTGTGATGCATCGGTTCTGTGTTATCTTCCAGATCACGAACCCGCACTGGGCTCCAGCGATTTTCCTCATTCCACCGAATGGTGCAGTGGCTTCAATATTGCACAAAATGCCGATCTCCTGCTTCACGATGGGCAATACAGTCAAAAGGGCTATGAAAGAAAAGTGGGTTGGGGGCATTCCTCAATGGAGGATGCCATCGATTTTGCCCAGCTTTCGCGTGTCAAGAAAATGCTGATTTTCCACCACGATCCTTTGCACTCTGATGAGACCCTGGAAAGACTGTTTGAAAAGAGCACTTCTAACAAGGAATTTGACTTCAAATTGGCCCTTGCCCGTGAAAATGACACCTTTGTCCTGGACTGACTTCTCTATCCTGATCTGAATTTCAATCTCATATTTAAATCCATAGTCGATCCATGCTCCTGTACTGGATCGCTTCTGCAATATGATCGGCCTGAATATCATTGCATTGGGAGAGATCTGCAATCGTCCTGGATACCCGTAGGATTCGATCATAGGCTCTTGCAGAAAGATGAAGACTCTGCATAGCCTGTTTCAACAAACGCTGCGCTCCGGGTTGAATCCTGCAACAACGACGAATTTCCCGGACTCCCATCTGGGCATTGCAATGCAAGGAATTTGCATTGCTGTATCTCTTGTTCTGCATGACTCTGGCCTGGCTTACCCGGGAGCGAATGGTTTGACTTGACTCTCCCCTAAAATTCGAGGATAACTTCTCATAGGGAACAGATTGCACCTCGATTTGCAGATCAATTCGGTCGAGCAGGGGCCCCGAAACCTTCGATACGTATCTTTTTGCCGATCGAATGGATGACAGATCTGAGCTTTCATCCAAAAAAGAACCTCCCGGACTTGGATTCATGCTCGCCACTAGCATGAAGCTGCTGGGGTAGGATACTTTAGCACGGGCTCTTGAAATCGTGATGCGTCTTTCCTCAAGAGGTTGGCGAAGCACTTCCAGCACTCCTCTTTTGAATTCGGGAAGCTCATCCAGGAAAAGCACTCCATTGTGGGCCAGGGAAATCTCCCCGGGCATAGGGTACGCTCCTCCACCAAGAAGTGCAGCGGAACTTGTCGAATGATGGGGTGACCTGAAGGGACGCCGCTTCAGCACACCCCCGTTCTCAGTCAACTTTCCGGCAACGGAATGAATCTTAGTCACCTCCAGAGCCTCCTTATTTGACATGGGTGGCAGAATAGAAGGCAAACGCTTAGCCAACATGCTCTTGCCCGACCCCGGAGGACCTACCATCAGGACGTTGTGCCCGCCTGCAGCCGCGATCTCCAGGCAGCGCTTGACCGTTTCCTGTCCTTTAACCTCCGAAAAATCGGGCAAATCCTCCCCGACACTGTCCTCCTGGTCTTTGAGCCCCGGTGATGTTCGTGTTTCCAGTCCTGTCCCGAATTGGAGAAAGTGAACCACTTCTGTCAGGTTGTCGGCACCTAAAACCGCAAGTCCGTCCACCACGGAAGCCTCGCAGGAATTCGAAATCGGAAGAATAAGACCTTTGAAACCGTGGTCCCGGGCCGCCAGTGCAATGGAGAGAACCCCACGAACAGGTCTCAATCCGCCGTCCAGGGACAGCTCCCCAACCATCAGGTATTTGTCAAAAATACTTGAGTCAATCTGCCCGGAAGCAACCAAAATGCCAATGGCCATGGGGAGGTCGTACGCGGACCCCTCCTTGCGAAGGTCAGCCGGGGCCAGGTTAATGGTAATCTTTTTGCCCGGCATGCGAAACCCCGAGTTTTTGAGAGCCGCAGAAATCCGATAGCCGCTTTCCCGGATGGCACTGTCGGGCAAGCCGATCAGGTGATAAGCTATTCCTCTGTCAATATTGACCTCAATACGAATCGGATAGGCGTCCACTCCCAAAAGGGCGGCCCCATTAACAATCACCAACATGAAATTTGCTTTTCTATGGGTGATTTAATCCCGAAAAGTCAACATTTGGATCGAGAAGAATAAGCCTGATTCGAGAGAAACCGGTATCAGAGGGTGCCTCTTCTCTCCTGCTCTGCTTCGATGGACTCAAATAGCGCTTTGAAATTCCCTTTGCCAAAAGACTGGGCTCCCTTTCTCTGGATGATCTCGAAAAACAGGGTCGGACGATCCGCAACGGGTTTCGTAAAAATCTGGAGCAGATAGCCCTCGTCATCCCGGTCCACCATGATTCCATTTTTTTTGAGCTCTGCCATGCTCTCGGCAATTTCCCCTACCCGTTCTCCAACCGTATCGTAGTAGGTTCCTGGGACATAGAGAAACTCAACGCCGCGCTTTTTCATTTCACTTACCGTAAAGACGATATCATCAGTCGCGACGGCAATGTGTTGGCATCCGGCTCCCTGATAGAAGTCGATGTATTCTTCGATCTGCGATTTCTTTTTGCCCTCAGCGGGCTCATTGATCGGGAACTTGATCCGACCGTTGCCATTTGTCATCACCTTACTCATGAGGGCGGTATACTCTGTCGAGATGTCTTTGTCATCGAAGGTGATCAGATTGGCAAATCCCATCACTTCATTGTAGAACTTCGACCAGACATTCATCTGCCCCCAATCCACGTTGCCTACCATGTGATCGATGTACTTCAATCCGACAGGGGCCGGGTTGTAATGCGATTCCCAGGGTTCGAAGTTGGGCATGAAGACACCATTGTAGTTTTTTCTTTCCACAAAAACATGCACGGTGTCTCCATAGGTATGAATACCCGAACGAACCACTTCTCCGTGCTCATCCGATTCCTTTCTCGGTTCAAAATATGATTTTGCTCCTCTTTTCGTGGTCTCCTCCCAGGATCGGGTTGCGTCATCTACCCACAGGGCGATCACCTTGACACCGTCACCGTGCTTGGCCAAATGATCGAATATCTCCTGATTGTCGGTTCCCGGCATGGGCGTGGTTAGGACCAGTCTGATTTTGTCCTGCACCAGCACATAGGAGGTGCGGTCTTTCAAACCAGTTTCCAGGCCTGCGTAAGCCAAAGATTGGAAACCGAATGCCGTTTTGTAAAAATGTGCCGCCTGCTTTGCGTTTCCCACATACAGCTCAACATAATCCGTTCCCAACAGGGGCAGAAAATCATCCGCCTCAGGAAATATCTTCTCGAGGCCATAGTCAAAGTTTTGGGCATCTTTCAAGTCACTCATGATTCTGTCAATTTATTTTGTCATCGGCCTTTTCAGCCTTTTTTGATTCTCTTCTACAACCAGGAAAGATAATAGTCGGGGTCAGCTATCTCCAAGGCGTTCTTTGTCACCATCAGAGGTTTGAACGTATCCACCATAACTGCCAGTTCCTCGGTCGATTTCTTTCCGATGCTCCTTTCCATGGCGCCGGGATGCGGTCCGTGAGGTATCCCGGCCGGATGCAAGGTGATCTGCCCAACCCCTATATTGTTGCGGCTCATGAAGTCACCGTCAACATAGTATAGAACCTCGTCCGAATCGATGTTGCTGTGATTGTAAGGAGCCGGCACCGCCTGGGGATGATAGTCGTACAGGCGCGGCACAAAGGAACAGATCACAAACCCGGCAGACTCAAAGGTCTGATGGATGGGTGGAGGCAAATGAACACGTCCTGTGATCGGTTCAAAATCATGGATCGAAAACTTGTAGGGATAGTTGTAGCCGTCCCAACCGACTACGCTGAAGGGGTGGCTTGCGTAAATGTATTGATGCAGGGTGTCTTGTTTCTTCACCTTCATCAAAAAGTCACCTTCTTCCTTGTAAGTCTCCAGTTTTCCCGGTGGGTGCATGTCCCGCTCACAATACGGAGAATGCTCCAGGTGCTGACCAAACCAGTTCCTGTATCTCTTTGGCGTGTACACCGGACTCGTGGATTCAACGATAAACAAGCGATTGTCGCTCGAATCAAAATCGATCTGGTAAATGGTTCCTCTCGGAACCACCAGGTAGTCCCCGTACTCAAAATCAATGCTTCCGAGCATGGTGCGAAGCGTACCCGAACCCCGGTGAATGAAAATCACTTCGTCGGCGTCCGTATTTTTGTAGAAATAGTCCCGGAGGGAAGCCTCCGGAGCCGCCAGGCTGATCACGCAATCACTGTTCACCAGCACGGGGACGCGACTTTCGAGATAATCCTTGGCAGGTTTCACGTCAAACCCTCGCAAGCTCAACGATTTCATATTGGTTTCAACGGCGATCTCGGGTTTGACACTGATCGATTCAAGAAGGTCTTTAACTCGCGTAGGACGTTGGGTATGGTACATAAGCGTTGACATGCCGTCAAAACCAATGGTCCCAAAAAGCTCTTCGTAGTAAAAATTGCCCTCGGAATCTTTGAAAACAGTATGTCTTTTGGGTGGAATGCTACCCAGGGTGTGATATCTTGGCATAGTCTGAGATTTTGATGCTACAAACAACTTAGAAGTAGAAAATCAGCAAAAATGCCTTCTAAATCATACTTGCTCTTTCGATATTAGCAAATATAACGAATAATCTTTAAGAATTTGAGGATTTGAAGCCGAACAGCCTATTTGACCTCCACGACTTTCTGCACCTGGGGGGCGTATTTTTTTATTGTGGCCTCCACTCCGTTTTTCAAGGTCATTTGGTTTACGGAGCAACCGGTGCAGGCCCCGTGAAATTTTACTTCCACAACGTCCTCCTCATAGGAGACCAGCGAGATGTCGCCACCATCGGTCAATAAATAGGGGCGTATCTCGGCCAGGGCCTTTTCTATATTTTCAAGCAATTCCGTGTCTGTCATGATTTCTTTTCTTTTATCGCGCTGCAGCCTGACATATTTGTAATCCTAACGATCTCCGTCGGTGGCAAATTCTCATTGCGCGTGACGAGCTGTGTCAACATTTTTTTTGTCGCTTCTTTGAACGCCTCATGCAATGGCCCGTCTTCCTGCATAGCTACTGGACGTCCGACATCCCCGGCTTCCCGGATGCTCTGCACGAGCGGTATCTCGCCCAACAACTCTGTTCCGAGATCCTCCGCAAGGAACTTGGCTCCGTCCTTGCCAAATATGTAATACTTGTTCTCCGGCAATTCCGCCGGAGTGAAATAGCTCATATTTTCTATGATCCCCAGGACAGGCACTTTGATGTTCTCCTGCTCAAACATGGCAACTCCCCTCTTGGCATCGGCCAAAGCGATGTTCTGTGGCGTACTCACAATAACGGCTCCGGTAATCGGCACGGCCTGAACCATTGAAAGGTGAATGTCACCCGTGCCTGGAGGAAGGTCCACCAGCAGAAAGTCCAATTCACCCCAATTCGCATCAAAGATCATTTGGTTCAGAGCCTTGGAAGCCATGGCGCCTCGCCAGATAACCGCCTGATTCGGATCGGTGAAAAATCCCAGGGACAACAATTTGACCCCGTAATTCTCAATGGGCTGCATCTTTGAACGCCCCTCTACCTGCACCGATAAGGGCCTTTCTTTGGCAACATCGAACATAATCGGCATGGAAGGCCCGTAAACGTCGGCATCCAAAACACCCACCTGGAAGCCCATTTTTGCCAAAGTCACGGCCAGGTTGGCAGTTATGGTAGACTTGCCAACGCCCCCTTTTCCGGAAGCGACCGCAATGATATTTTTTATGCCCGGAATCTCCTTTCCACGGATGATCGGCTCTTGTTTGGGTGCTTCGACCTTTACATTGACTTTGACATCGATTTTTTCATCCACCCGATCGTGAATCACTTTCATGATTTCGACTTCGGTTTTCTTTTTCGCCTGAAGCGAGGGATTGCTGATTTTGACATCGACGATCACTTCTTTGCCAAAAATGACCACATTGCCAACAGATCCGCTCTCCATCAGGCTCTTTCCTTCGCCGGGAGCAGTAACGTGCTCCAGGGCTTCATAGATATCTTTTTTTGAGAAACTCATTTCTTACGTATAATCATTCTAAACAACAAAGATACTAATTACCCGTGATCTGAGCAGCACGCGCATGTCATTTTCAAGGCTCGAGGATCAATTGCTCCACGACCTCCCAATTTGCCTTCGCGTCGATGACGTTTTTGAAGTAATAAACCTCTTCGGGCTGCAGGAGTTCCAGAAAATTTCCGGTGTCCCACTTTTGATTCTCATTGTCGTCGTAGATAACCCGGACCTTGAAACGGGCCGGCTCCAGGTTGCGAAATTCGAATTCACGAGCCTCTGAGGCAAAGGCTTTTGCGACGACCATCCCCCGGTCATTGATAAGGTCGACGATGATGGGATAGCGTTTGATGTTCTGCAGGGTGAGAAATATGGAGCAATAGTCAGATCGGCGACCGGTCTTGAATTTCACCCGGATGGAATCATTCGACATGCCCATAATATCGGTCAGGCCGCCGGGGTCGATCTCCATCTGATATTCCTCCCCGAATTTCTTTTCAAAGTGAATGAATACTCTTCCGCGCTCCGGGGCCAGGCCATAGTCAAAGGGCACTCGAACGGAATCCTTGTCCAAAAATCGAATCTTTGAACTGTCGATCTCCATCACGGGAACATTGCTCAATATTTTCAAGGTATCCCTTGGGTGGATGACCCCGTAATGAGAGAACCCGATCTTCATCGAGTCGATTTCCTCTTCGTCCAGGGTGATCCGCACTGTGTCTTTTCTTTCCCCGTTGATTACCAGCATCCGAATCGAATCCTTTTCAAAACCCGACATGTAATAATGCAGGGTGTCTTTTTCGCGATCCTTGTACATGAAGGATTTGAAAGAATCCGATGTTTCAGATAACGGCTCGATCACGGTCTGGGAGGCGTCCCCCTCGAATCCAAATATGAGGTGTCCCTTGCTGATGTCCTTTGGCCTTCCCTCAATCTCAAAAGGAAGGATCTCTCTAAACAACCTCAGATCAAAAATCGTATCCCCGGGAACTTCAATGATATCCTTGTAAAAGGCTATTTTATCTTCCGACGGGTTGAACAGGTAATTTTTGCTCCTGTCATTGAGCGCGATCAAACGGTATTTTCCTGCTTTTATATTGGTGATGCTCCAGTTCAGGCTGTCGACCGTGCTTCCGACGTAAGTCGGTTTTTCCTTGAATACGATCGAATCTCTGAAATTCTCATCTACGGGAAAGAGCATAACCGTCGGACCTTCTGTCATCTCCAGGTCAAAAGCGTCGCTTATCCGGCCCCCGATTTTTAGGGAATCAATATAATCCCCCGTCGAAAAAATATACTTGAAATTGTCAAGCACATTTCTTTCGGTGTTGTCTTCAATGCTCTGCCCGAAATTGAACGTATAAGTCGTATTCTCCTTTAAGGTATCGCTCAATTTGATCGTTATCCGTTTGCTCGGAGTTCCCTGGGGAGTAATCACGGGAGGATATTTCAGTGGAGGGGATACGATCAATTGGGAAGTCACGCTCTGAAGTTTGACGAACTCATCGAAATAGATCTTGATTTCGTCGGCATCGAACTGCAAACTCAAAAACTCCGGATCGGCCCGCACCATCACGGGTTTGTCAAAATCCTTTGGGCCGCCTTCAGGCCTTCCCCTGCGCGCGCAGCTGAAAAGGACAAGTATTGCGATCAATGATAGAAAAAGCCTCAATTCCTTCGTGTTTAGGAGTACAAATTAACCGGTTTTTTTCTGTAAAGACTAACCTGAGGTCAAATTTTACAGGGTAAATGCCATGCTTGCCAAACTTACCCGGGTACCTGGCAAGTTGAGAAGCTTCTGTGCGCACGCCTCAAGCGTAGCTCCCGAAGTGATAATGTCATCCACCAGAAGAATGTGCTTGCCCGCGACATCAATTGAGCTGGTCAGGTAGAAAGCGTCTTTCATGCTCTCATTTCTGTCAATTCGGCTCTTGCCGGTCAGCGATTTCCCTTTTCGAATGCTTTTCAAGGCATTTTCTTTCAAGGATACCTCCAGCTGATCGGCCAGCGCCTGTCCAAATCGAGTGACTTGGTTGTAGCCCCTTTTTCTCTTCTTTTTCGGATGCAAGGGCACAGGGATCACCAGGTCAATGCCTGCAAACCTGCCGCTCCCTGACATTTCTTTGGCAAGAGCTTCTCCGATAAAGGTTCCAATGTCCTGCCGGCCGTTGTACTTCAAAAGATGCATCAGACGCTGGACAATGCCGTATTTTTTGAAATAGAGATAGCTTGTGGCGGCTTCAATGCGAGCCCTTCCGTAAAACATCTCTTCCAAACGATTTCCTGCGCGGTTTGTAAAACCGCATTTGGGCAGCTCGGTCAGACATACATGGCAGAGCACCTCAGCATCCGGAAGAAGCTGGCGTCCGCATTCCAGGCAGCAACTCGGATAGAAAAGCCCCAACAAATCATCTCCAAGCTGATGCAAATTCTGAAAACTTAATAACCTTTTATATCTTATTGCCTCCATAGCTTTCTTCTTGTTAAAAAAAAATTACATTTGTGCACAATTTTTTTAAAATCTTGCGTTTAATAAGTTAAGATTAATCTCAAATGTAAACCCAATTCTAGAATTATGGAAGACAACAATAAATCTTCAAACAGCAAAATTCTGATCATCGCACTGACCGTATTGCTGTTCGCTTTGATCGGTTACACGTTCTACAACAACAATGATCACAAAGAGGCGATCAAGTTCCTGCAGGATGAAAAGGAGCAGATCATTGGAAACCTCACCGCTATGGAAGAGAAGTACGACGTTGCGATTGCAGAGAATACGAGCCTTTCGGATTCGCTGACGATGGAGAAAGAAAAAATAGCCTTGCTTAAGGATTCGGTTCAAAACCTCAAAAAGGTAAATTCTGATGTTTTGAGAAGATACAGGAACCAATTGGCGACTCTTGAGAAAAACAATGAAAGGCTTTTGGACCAGGTAGATTCTCTCATGTTTGCCAACAACATTCTCACCGAGGAAAAAGACAGCATCAACAGTCAGTTGGAGATTCAAACCAGCTACAACGACACACTTGTTGCCCAAAACATGGAACTGGCTCGCAAAGTTGAGATCGGTGGAGCAATCAATGTTGAGAATGTCAATGTGACTGCAATGAAAATGCGTTCAAACGGAAAATACACCGAGACCAACAAGGCGCAGAAGACTGATGCCATCAAGGTTGAATTCAGGCTGATCGAAAATGAGATCGCAGAACCGGGAGATAAAGAGGCGTATATCGTACTCAAGAATCCTGCCGGACAGGTAATCAATGCCAAAGGCACTTTTGAGGCCGAAGATGGTGGCGAGAAGAAATACACCGACCAGACCGTTGTTAATTACTCGAACGCAGACCTGGATGTGGTCATGCTCGTTGAGAGAAAAGGAGAGAAGTACGAGAAGGGCACCTACCCCATCGAAGTTTATGTTGATGGAAAGATGGTAGGATCTGCCAATCTTGAGTTAAGCGACTCTTTTTTAGGTCTCTAAACACAACCAAAACCAAATAAAAAAAGGAAACACATTTGTGTTTCCTTTTTTTTATTCCCCTGTTTAAATTAATTATTTTTGGCGCATGAAAAACAAGGACGATATCTTCAAGAAAGTGATCTCGCATGCGAAGGAGTATGGGTTCATCTTTCAGTCAAGCGAAATCTATGATGGTTTGAGCGCGGTTTACGATTACGCTCAAAACGGCGCCGAGCTCAAAAACAACATTCGCAGCTACTGGTGGAAGGCCATGGTGCAGATGAATGAGAACATCGTTGGAATCGATGCCGCCATCTTCATGCACCCGACCACCTGGAAGGCCTCGGGTCACGTGGATGCATTCAATGATCCGCTGATCGACAACAAAGACTCTAAAAAGAGATATCGGGCCGATGTACTCATCGAAGACTACGCGGAGAAACTCAATCAGAAGGCAGAAAAGGAGATCGCCAAGGCAGCGAAGCGCTTTGGAGACAGCTTTGACCGCGAACAGTTCGTCAGCACCCATCCCCGGGTGATCAAATATCTGGCGGAAAAAGAGGATATCCTGAAAAGGATGGCTCTTGCGCTGGACAATGAAAACCTGGCAGACGTCAAAGCCCTTATTGAAGAGTTGGGAATCGTATGCCCGGTATCGGGCTCGAAGAACTGGACCGATGTCAAGCAATTCAACCTGATGTTCGGAACAAAACTCGGAGCGTCAGCCGATTCGGCCATGGATCTTTACCTGAGGCCGGAAACGGCTCAGGGAATATTTGTCAATTTCTCCAACGTTCAAAAAACCGGAAGGATGAAGATTCCTTTTGGAATCGCTCAAACGGGCAAAGCCTTCAGAAATGAGATCGTTGCCCGCCAGTTCATTTTCAGAATGAGGGAGTTTGAACAAATGGAAATGCAGTTTTTTGTGCGACCCGGCGAGGAGATCAAGTGGTACGATCACTGGAAGGAGAAACGATTGAAATGGCACCTTTCATTGGGCCTGGGCAAAGAGAAATACCGCTTCCACGACCATGAGAAGCTGGCCCATTATGCCAATGCAGCCGCAGACATAGAATTTGATTTTCCTTTTGGCTTCAAGGAACTCGAGGGCATTCACTCGCGTACCGATTTTGACCTGAAAGCACATGAGGAGCACTCCGGAAAAAAATTGCAGTACTTCGACCACGAGGTCAACAAGAGCTATGTGCCTTATGTGGTTGAGACCTCCATCGGCCTGGACAGGATGTTTCTGGCCGTGTTCTCAACAGCCCTGCAAGACGAAAAGCTCGAGGATGGTTCTGAGCGTGTTGTCCTGAAGCTGCCTTCTGTTCTGGCACCGGTAAAAGCCAGCGTGCTGCCACTGGTCAAAAAGGATGGTTTGCCAGAAATCGCCAGGGAGATCCTTGACAGCCTGAAATACGACTTCAACGTGAACTACGACGAGAAAGACGCAATAGGCAGGCGATACAGAAGACAGGACGCCATTGGAACCCCTTTCTGCATAACGGTAGACCACGAAACCAAAGAAGACGGCACAGTGACAATTCGCCATCGGGACTCTATGGAGCAAAAGCGGGTAAAGATTGAGGAATTGCGATCGATCATCAGCGAGGAAGTTTCTGTGGGAAACTGGTTGAAGAAAGTCTGATCGAGCATAGAGTCAGAACGTGGCCCTGAGCTGCATCGTTCCGGTGTGGATGGCATCCGCCCCTTCTGACTTGCGGCCGAGATAGTTCAGGTTCAAGTCCAGAAAAGATGTAAGCCGTTTCTGCAACCCCAACACCCAGGTGTAGTTTGTTCCCGGCTGCAATCCTTCGAGCATTTGGTACGCAACAGGAGAATTGGTCTCCCCCTGAAAATCATTGTAGATGAAATTGAAGTTGGAGTTCAGTGAGAACTTCTGGCTGTTCGCATAGCGAAAATTGGCCCCCAGGTTGTGAAGGACCAGGGTTTCCATCTCCTCGATTTGATTTTCCTTGTTTTTGTAGGTATAGAAAGCCTCAAGTCTTGTATTCTTGTTGTAGAGGTAGGATATTTTGGGTCGGAAGCTGGCCGTATTCAACTCGTAGTTCCTGTTGCCGAAAACCACGGAGCTGCTTTCGTTGACACCTGCTCCCGCTTCGGCTTCCAACAACCAGAAAGACCCGAGTTTATGAATGAACTGAAACTGGTGTGTGCTGATCTGATTGTTTTGATCCCCAAAGGTGTAGATGGTTTTCTTCCTGGTATTCAGATAGGTATACACAAAACTGAATCTCTGCATCCCTCGGTTGAAGAAAAAACTGTTCTTGAAGTTCTGATCCAGGCCCAACAGGTCGTCCTCGTCATATCCAAAGGGAGTCCAGGCAAAGCCCTCCCCTTCTCTTGTGGTTTTCGCATCGATCAGAAAATACGTCTGATTCGAAAAATGCGAGAGGAATTTCCTGAATCCATCACGGTTTTTCCAGCCGCTCGCATCGATTCTCAGGGATTGGCTCCACTTGTTCTGATTAGTCCGAATGAAGTTTACGGTGGGCAGCAGAACCCTCACGTAGATGGCCTGGTCGGGGAAGCGGGCAACAACGAATTCATCGAGTTCCTGTATGCCGTTCTCATTGAAATCTATCCATTCGTAAAAACCTTTGCCGGGTTCCACTTCCACGTAGGTGAACTCCTGCTGGGGAAGGCTTCCTGAGCGGGTCTCCAACAAGGTCTGCAGCTGCACAAAATCCTGAAGCATCTTTTGCCTGTAGTTGAGCCTCCCGTTCACATTGGATTCATCGTCTCTAAATTCATTGTTGACCCGGCGATAATTCAAGAAAACGGAGAGATCGGCTTTCGAACTTTTAACAAGGCGCGATTTCAAAAAGTAGGTATGGGCCCCGTTGACCCCGGCCAGTTCATTCGAAACGACGCTGTCGGTCTCCCTGAAATTGTATCCGATTTCTGCAAAGACCCGTGTGGAGTCGCCGACCCCTCCATAGCCCTCCATTTCGAGAAATCGATGGCTGAGGGCATTGAGCTGCAACGTCGATGTGTTCTCGCCCAAACTTTTCTCATAGTTGAATTTGGCCCCTATCCAGAACTTGGATATGCGCTGGGTAATATGGGTGTAAAGTCGGTCAAAGCTGTTCTTCTCGAAACCCTCTTCGCTTCTCATCAGGCTCCCGTTTACAAATAGCGAAGTACCCTTATTGTTTAACGCTCCAAAAATTCTGTGCTTGGACCCCTTGTACTCTTCACCGATCTGAAGCTCGTCAAAGCCATAGGAAAAACGACCCAGGCTGTCATTGGCGAAAACAAGGCCTCCCTTGAACAACTGTTGTCTCTGACCTTGTTCGATGTCGAGCAAGTCAATGTTCCAGTCGCGGGCGAATTCCACATTGCGAATCCGTTCAATCGAGCTGAAATTATCGCTCAGGTATTCCACTCCAATAACACCGTTGAGCTTCCAGGCCCGGTCGAGTATCCGCTGATCGTAGTCCAGCTTTCCGGCGAACCCCTGGTTTTTATCATTGTCTATGCCTGAATACAGGTTCAGGTCGCGATCGCTGATAGAAAGTTCCGCTGCAACCTCTGTCTTGTCACTGGGATGGTAGCCTCCGGCGAAATTGATCATCTGATACTTTTCGGGAGCCACAAGTTGAATGATCGGCATATAGGAACCCTGGGGGATTCCGTTTACGGGACCCACATAAGCGTAGACCC
>Ga0272441_10010035_pt1 | contig 14448 bp, 13 predicted proteins | sample SSMProp6N_FD_193582 | JGI IMG/M metagenome (GOLD analysis project Ga0272441, IMG submission 193582) | Marine sediment archaeal communities from Little Sippewissett salt marsh, Falmouth, MA, United States - SSM-Prop-6N | ecosystem: Environmental > Aquatic > Marine > Wetlands > Sediment ... | reverse complement strand
GTACGGAATGAACAGCGATGGGCTGCACTCCTCCCTCAGAAAGGGCACCACCTGGTGGTGCATGTCGACAGAGATTCCAGTGACAGGGCCTTTTGGTCTCCACCACCGTGTACGTTAAATTCAGCTTGACAAACAATATTTGGTATGCCAAATATGGGCATATAAAATAACAGCACGGGAGCAGCAGAAATCGATGGCAACCGACGACAGGCTTATATTTCTTGTCTTTACAGCCCAGCAGAAATTGCGGAATTATCTAAAGAATGAACTTACCAAGGCCGGCATCAAAATCACAATCGCACAGGGAGCCATTCTGGCACTTCTGAAACAAGACAACGGCAAGACCATGTCGGAGCTGAGCCAGACCTTGTCTATTGACAACTCGACCATCACAGGTCTTGTTGATCGTCTCGAACGGGCCGGCTTTGTAAATCGTAACTCGAGCCCTCACGACCGGCGGGTCTCGCGAATCATCATAACTCCCGAGGGCGTTGCGGAGGTGAACAAATCGGTCGGTCTTTTCAGACGAGTCAATGAAGAGGTGAAGGCCGGGTTTTCGACCCGGGAGGTCGAAACCTTTAAAAACGTCCTGGGAAGTTTCTTCGAAAAATTTAATTACAAATAGATCACCCTGCCTGCGGGCCGGGTATTCTTGAGGACTTTCAATGGCCACCGCTCTTGATGAAAAACTGACACACCTCAGGGAGAAAGTAAGCATTTTCGCTGCAGAGATCATTGCACCTCGCAGCAGTCGCCTCCGCGCGCATCTTGAATTTCCCTTCGACATATGGCGCAGGATGGCAACCGAGCAACTCCTCGGCATCGGGATTCCCGAACAGTATGGTGGTTTCGGCGGCACCTACCGTGCCATATCGGTTGCCGGCGAGGCCCTCGTGAGTGGCGGCCATAACATGGGGCTTTCGCTGTCATGGACGATTCATCAGGTCATTGCCCGCTTTTTACTCGGCGAATTCGGCAACGAGTCCCAGTGCGGCACCTATCTTCCTGCAATGGCAACGGGCGCCAACACAGCCGCTGTCGCAATATCTGAACCCGAAGCCAAGGCCCACCCCAAATACATGAGTACATCGGCATCGATGCACGATGGATATTATCTCCTGAACGGGACCAAATCCTTTCTGACGAACGGACCGATCGCCGACTTCTTCGTCGTGTGTGCGATCACCGGTACCGGAAACGACAATCGGAAGGATTTTTCCGCATTTATCGTGCCGAAGTCAACCGAAGGCGTGTCAATCACCAAATTCATCGAGTTTGAGTTTCTGCGCCCCTCCCCTCACTGCGAAATCACCCTGTCAGGGTGTCGTGTACCCGAGGCGGGCATCCTGGGAGTCAAGAATCAGGCCTACGACTCAATGATTAAGCCGTTCAGAGATGTTGAGGAGATATGCCTCATGGGATCCGTTGTCGGCGGCATGGCGCAGCAATTGGCGCTGCTAGTCACCCGCTTCCGGGCTGCTCCGGTGCCTGCGTCGGACGGACTGAAACTTCGGCTCGGACATTTACAATCGATCCTCGACATGCTGCGGATTGCGGCCTATGAAGCCGCCCACATGCTCGACAGCGGAATTCGGCATCCTGAATTTCTTTCGCTCCTGCTTTCTTTCCGGTATCTGGCGGGAGATTTTCAGGAATCGATCACACACCTTCTGTCGGAAATCACGTCAGAACCCTATTCCGAATTTTCATCGTTGTCAGTTGACGTAAGTACGACTGTCGGCATTGCCGCGTATGTCGCCCGGATAAAACAGCAGAAGCACGGGGAACAGCTACTTGCAGGGAAGGAGTAACAATGGTGTGCATCAATGAAAAAATTTCAACCATAGAGAATATCGGAAGGGCATTGAAAGAGGTCGATTATATATGTGACACACATATTGCGACAACGCTCTATCTGGCCTTCAATCTCAACAAACCGGTGCTCATTGAAGGTCCGGCAGGTGTCGGCAAAACGGAACTGGCCAAAAAAACCGCGTCATTTCTCGACCTTCCCCTTGTGCGCCTGCAATGTTATGAGGGGCTTGACGAATCAAAATCGCTCTATGAATGGAAATACGGAAAGCAGCTGCTCTATACGCAGATTCTGAAGGATAAGCTCAATGATATCGTGAAAGAAAAAAACAGTCTGGCTGAATCAATCGAGGCCCTCCACCGGTATGACGACATCTTTTTCTCGAAACAATTTCTCGAACCGCGGCCCCTTTTGAATGCCCTTCAGTACGATGCCGGTGCAATACTGCTCGTGGATGAAATCGACAAATCAGATGACGAATTTGAGGCGTTTCTGCTTGAGATATTGTCCGATTTCCAGGTGTCCATACCGGAAATCGGCACCATTAAAGCCACATCCACACCCCTCGTTTTTCTGACAAGCAATAACACCAGGGAATTGAGTGATGCCCTGAAACGCCGATGTCTCCATCTGTACATCCACTTTCCCGAATCCCGTCTCGAGCGTGAGATTATAAGTGTCAGGGTCCCCGGAATTTCGGAACATTTGAAGGTGCAGCTTGTTGATTTTATTCAGGAAGTCAGGAAACTTGATGTGAAGAAAATCCCGTCCATCAGTGAAACTATCGACTGGGCCAAGGTCCTGCTGCTGCTTCATGCGGAAAACCTGGATACCGAGCTTGTCAGAAAAACGCTCAATGTATTTTTAAAGTTCGAATCCGATATTGCCCTGGTCAACGATCATCTTCAGGAATTGACACACCATGCAGTAAAGGAGGCAAGCGGGTAAACGCATGCAGCGCATTTTGACAGATTTTATCATTGCACTCCGCAATGCGGGCGTTCGTGTATCAGTATCTGAAAGTATTGATGCAGCCAATGCCCTCTCCTTTATCGGTTACGAAAACAGGGATCTTCTCAAGATTTCTCTGGCAGCAGCCCTTGCCAAGACACTCCACGAAAAAGAAATTTTCAATACGTGTTTTGATCGTTTTTTTTCTTTCGACGATATTACGAATACCCTCTCCGACGAATTCCCGGACTCGTCGGACGGTTTTCCGGCTGAGATGTCTTCGCTGACGGAAATGCTTCTTGCAGGCGATCAGAGCGGCATTCTGACTTCGCTTATGGAAGCGGCCCGCACCGTTGAGCTATCAAAAATGGAATACTTTACCCAGAAGAACGGATTCACACGGAGAATCCTGCAACACATGGATTTGGAGGGGCTGGAACGTGATATTGCGGATCTTGCCGGCATCGATGACGAGAGCATACAATTCCGTGCCGGTGCACTGAGGGATGCACGCACCGTTCTTTTCGACCAGGTCCGAAACTACGTCGACCGAAGCTATGAATTGTTTACCAAGACCGCCAGACACAATGTAATCGAATCGTATCTGAAGAATCTTCCACTCTCCAGCATTGAAAAGCGTGACTACTACTCCATGCATCTCATTATCCAGAAAATGGTGAAACGGTTGAATGACATCCATTCGCGGAAAAAAAAGAATTTCAGACACGGACAGCTTGATTTCAAAAAAACTCTCCGGAAAAACATCACCTACGGCGGCCCTCTGTTCGAGATTGCCTGGAAGACAAAAAAGATAGACCGCCCCGACATAGTGGTACTGTGTGACGTCAGCCGCTCGGTTCGCATGGTCGTCCGATTCTTTCTTCTCTTCCTTTACAGCCTGAACGAAACCATCGTCAAGATTCGAAGCTTTATTTTCTGCAATAACCTCATTGAAGTGAGTTCCGTGTTCGACCGTCACACGGTCGAAGAAGCGGTTGAAATACTGCAGACCGGTGAAGGGCTGGACATCGGACTGAGCCGCACAAATTATGGTGAGGCGCTGTGTGATTTCAAAGCCATGTATATGGACACCGTGTCAGCCAAAACAACCGTCATCATCCTGGGAGATGGACGCAACAATTATTTTGAGCCGGAAATACAGATTCTGAGGCTGATCCACGAGAGAGCTAAAAGGCTAATCTGGCTCAATCCAGAGACGCGTCCCTTCTGGGGAACGGGAGATTCGGAAATGCACCACTATGGAACACTCTGCGATCTTGTTCGCGAGTGTAATACGCTGAATCACCTTGAAAGAATTATTTCTGATATTTTATAGTAGCGTGTCTACCTAAGGGGTGGTATCAATGACGATTCATGGTCCAACAGCGTTCGGTCCTGTCAAAATAATTCCGGGGAAACACAAGAGCAGGTTTCCCTTCAGCAATTCCATCTTCATCGATGACGATGTGAAGGCAATCGTCGATACGGGCGCGGGTTCGGAAGCGCTGGAAGCGCTCAAAAAAAGCAGCCACATTGATCTTGTCATCAATTCACACTATCATTTTGACCATATTGCATACAACTATCTTTTCGACGATGCGAAGATTCTGTTAAACGACATTGAGGCGGAATGTTATCGCGATCGTCACAGGATTGGTATCCTGCTGGGAATGACTGAGGTGTATGGTGACGCGTGGGTTGACGACTGGCTGACGCGTATATCGAACCCAGCCACCGAGCAAAGCCCCTATTCACCCCAGAACAACCATAAATGGTGGCTTTCCACTGCCCGAATCGACGCAGAATATAAGTGGGGCGACATATTTGATTTCGGGAAAACCAGGATGCATGTTATCGGTGCGCCCGGTCATTCGGAAGGATTCTGCTGCATGTATTTTCCGGATCTGGGGATCGTGTATGTCGCCGACATCGATCTTACTGTATTCGGTCCTTGGTATGGGGGAACGGATGGCAACATCGATCTATTTATCGACTCCTGCCGCAAAATTGAACAGCTCGATGCGAAATATTTTGTCACCGGCCACGAATTCGGCGTCGTCACCAGGGATGATTTCCGGGCGGGTCTGGCCGCATTCCTCGACAGCATAAACCAGAGGGATTCCCTCCTCCTCGCGCAATTGACGCGCCCCATGACACTCGCCGCGTTATCGGATCTGGGCATTATCTACGGTAAAAAGTTTCATGTTGACGCATGGGTGTACATGTGGAATTATCTCATGACAAAAAAACATCTGGAACGACTCATCACGCGCGGCAGAGTAGTACAGACAGACGAGGGGTATGTCGCCGTGTGAGTTCTGTGATTCCGGTGCGCAATACCCAAAAACATTTCAAAATAAATTTCGAGTGGGATTTTGTTTTGAAATCCGGCTTTCAGAGATGTAATTACTTCGACCATGCTGACCGATTATTCGTACGACAAAGCGCAAAGAATAACGAGGGACATTGCAGCATCGCTGGAGTCTCCAAGATTCTATCGTGACAACAGAGATGCGGTTGCCAGATCGCGCCACCTTTTCCAAAATCACCCGATCGTACAATCATGCCTCGCGATCATGGCTACCTACAACAATCCGTATGGTCACGGATTATCGCACGCGGAAAAAGTTGCAATCGACAGTGGTGCAATCGTCATTATCGAATGCACCAACCACGGTAACGTACGACGGCAGCGTCTGGTATTGCTGTCGCACCTGGCGGGTGTTCTTCACGACATCAAACGAACCGCGCCGAATCATGCCCTCGCCGGTGCGGAAGAGGCACGCCGGATACTGCCGGCATTCGACCTCACGGAGGCCGAGCGAAACGTCATACCCCGCATGATTGCGAACCACGAGGCATTCCAACCCGATCTTCCCATGGATACGCCCCTGGATCAGTTGCTGTCGGATGCGCTTTATGATGCCGACAAATTTCGATGGGGGCCCGACAATTTCACTGAAATGCTGTGGGACATCATCATACCCAAGAAGGTGCCGCTCACGAAAATGCTGACCCATTTCATGACCGGCATGGAAGGCATCAAAAAAATTCGGCACACATTCCGTTCATCCACGGGCCGGAAATACGGGCCTGAGTTTATTGATCTGGGGTTGCACCTCGGCGCAGAGCTGCACGCTGAACTGCAAAAGTGCCTCAACGCGGAATAAGATCATACAGGGCATGGCACACTAATCGTGGAGAGGCATTGCTCATGCAACATACCGACATATGCCTGATGCTGACACGGTCTCATCACATCGCATCCATGACGGCACTACAAATCTCACCAGCGGCGGTACCCCACGTTTCATCGACCTTTGCGATAAAACCCGTATAATTCAATCGGGGACAAGATTGCAGAAACCTGGAATGAGGAAGAGGAATAATGCGAAGCGTGCCTTGCCGTGACGAAACCGGGAGGATCGTTCCCGCATAAAAGGAGTAAGCACCGGGTATTTGAATCTGTTCGAGTATGCAGATGCCGATATCATATCTAAACTGGCACGGCGTTACAATGAATACCGGCAACCACCAACGGTCGAAGTGAATGAAGCGCAAACCCGAATAAGCAGAGTGCCGGCGGTTTCAGAGATAAAAGGCGGGGGTAAGACATACCCCGCTTCGTGAACGATTTTAAAACCGATATCCGTGCTGCCTGAGCAGACATGAAAATGCATCACGGACAACCGCGAAGCGACGTTGTGACGCACACGTTCGTCATGACAGCCTCCGGGGCCGGTTTTCCGGGATTCCCGGATTGGAGAGCCACTACGTTTCCCGTGCTGCGGTATCGCACAATACGCTATAACAGACAATCGGTTCTACCCTGTTTTTAATTAATATGTTCCCCTTCTTCTCCGTTCGAAAGCATCCCCTGGTTCTGAGATATGTTTCTTCTCCTATGATGATCTCACCTTCGCGGGCCATTTGTTCCAGACGCGCAGCCATATTCACACTGTCACCAATAACGGTATAATCCATGCGTTCGTCACACCCAACGCTTCCCACAATTGTCTGGCCGGTATTGATCCCGACCCCGATTCCATACGTGACCTTCCCTTCCCGCTGCCGGGCCGCCATCAATTCATCAACGGCAGCCTGCATTTCAAGACCTGCCTTGACCGCATCGGCCGCCCCCCCGTCGTGTGAGGAAATGACGCCGAAGACCGCCATCAATTCATCACCGATAAATTTATCCAGGATGCCATTATGCGTAAAAATGATTTGCACCATGATCCTGAAAAACTGATTCAGCGTAGCCACAACCTCTTCCGCATCCACCCTTTCAGAAAACGCCGAAAACGACCGTATATCGGCAAACAAGACGGTGGTATGCTTCCGTTCACTCTCGAGAAACATTGCATTTTTTGAACTGACCAGTTTTTCGACGACATTATTTCCCACATATCTGATGAGCTTATTCCTTAATTCATCCTGTTCTTTAATTTTCTGATATGAAAGTGACAGATCCCGCCCGTAGGTCATCAATTGTACGGACTGCTCCTTAATCTCGCGATTAAGTGTGTTTAATCTCTTTATAAGAATATTGAAATTGTCCGCAATATCGGTGAGTTCTTCGTCCGCTGTGATTTCGATGAGCCTGTTTTCCTCATCTGTTCGGATCACCGCCGTTTCACGGGCAAGAAGGGCAAGATTATCGGCTGACTGCCGCATCAGAGAATATCCGGTGAGAATCGAAAAGAGCACGAGTGCTGCAAGGAGCACCATCGTATCCGTGACATTCAGTTTCTCATGGATAAACAGATAAATGACGAGCAGAAACGGAAGAATACCGACAAGTACCAGTACAATCGGCATTTTACCGGTAAAGCTTTTAGGGGTGGAATATGAGTGTTTATTCATTGATATCTTATGAATCGTTATTATCGGTTACTTTCATGTGAGTTGAAAAGGGTATCGTCGCGAACAAATCTCAGCCGATCGTGAAACTTCACGGCAACAGCCACCCGTGTGCGCTCCTGCGCGTATCCGGCTTCTCTCAATGGCTCTATTCGCACAACCGTTGCCTGCCCGTGCATGATTGCGTTGATTTCGTCGGTTCCCGGAAGAGATACCCTGATCTCAAGTATCTGCCCGTGAAAATAATTACCACCGTTTTCAGCAATAAACTTCGCACCCCCCCCCGATACGTTATCCAATATGCCCTGCCCGATAAATGGCACACCATCGCGATCATGTGCCGACACGTCAATAGTCAACCCCATGGAATAGCGCTGAAAAGCTCTTCGTTCTCCCGTAACATCCTTCCTGTCCATCTGAATTATCTTTCTGCCTCACTCAAAAACCGGTTACCACCTGATTTACCCATTCACATGATGAATATGTTTCCCGAAACGATGTCCTCATCGAACGCACCTCAGCTTCTCGTCCGGATAAGAAACACATATGTTCATAGTGGAATATCGGTCATGTGATTTTTTTCTTGAGCGTGTCCATACATACGTCACACGGTGTTGATGGATGTCCCCGCCGCAACGAAGCGCCATTTTATCCCACGGCAAATCAGGTCATACTCATGAAAATGTTCGCAACAGAAAAATATATTTGAGGAATCATCTAAATTCTGGCAGAGTGGGATGGTGTCGGGCACGTCATCGAAGTGTCGGAACCGCGAAACGCAACGGCCAGGCAACAAGATTCTACACAACCGAAAGGACTCCATATGGGACTCACATCAAAACAGCTGGAGAAGTACGCCGAGGTGCTGATCTGGGGGTTGAAGACAGCCCGCACGAATCGTTTCAAAAAGAATGATATCATCCTCGTCAGGTTCGAACCGCCCGCCGTCAGGCTCGCCGAAATTCTCCAGGCCAAAATACTCGATCTGGGTATGCATCCTGTCATGCGGACAGGGCTCACCTTTATCATGGAGAAAAATCTTTATGAGAAGTCAAACAACGCACAACTGACATTCCAACCGCCGGGAGAAAAAGAATTTTTTGAAAACTTGAACGGCAACATCTTTCTCCACGCACCCGAGTCTTTGACGCATCTCGCGTCTGTCGATTCGAAAAAAATCGGCAAGGCCCTTGTCGCGAGAAAATACATCCGTGAGATCCTCGAGAAACGGGAAGAAATGGGGGCATTCGGCTGGACTCTCTGCACATATCCGACGGAAGAACTTGCAAAGCAGGCTAAGCTCTCCCTGAGAAGCTACACAAATCAGATTATTAAGGCATGTTATCTCGATAAGGAGGATCCCGTTTCGGAGTGGAAACGCATTTATATTAAGGCCAAACGAATCAAGAAGTGGATCAACGGCATGGAGGTAGAGTATTACCATGTCCGCTCCGACAATATGGATCTGAAAATAAAACCGGGCGCCCAAAGACAGTGGATAGGTATTTCCGGTCACAACATACCCAGTTTCGAGCTTTTCATCTCGCCTGACTGGCGAGGTACGGAGGGACATTACTACGCCAATCAGCCATCGTTCAGAAGTGGCAACTATGTGGAGGGGGTACGGCTTGACTTCCAAAAAGGTTCTGCACGCACGATCAGGGCAAACGTGGGGGAAGAGTTTGTCATCAAACAACTCTCTATGGACAAGGGCGCGAATAAAGTAGGAGAATTTTCACTGACGGACAGGCGATTTTCCAGGATCAACAGATTTATGGCCGACACCCTTTTTGATGAAAACTATGGCGGACGTTACGGTAACTGTCACATTGCCGTGGGTATGTCATACTCCGACACATATAATGGAAATCCCGCTGAGCTCACCAAAGAAATGAAAAATAAACTCGGGTTTAATGATTCTGCACTTCATTGGGATCTCGTCAATACGGAAAATAAAACTGTCGACGCCTATCTGGCCTCGGGGCAAACAATACGCATATATGAGGATGGCATGTTTACGGGCTATTAAATCACTGAGCTACGTCCACGCCGGCCGAGACTTGAACATAAGTAATTCACACTTATGAGAGTGCTTTTTCGCTCTTTTTTCTGCTGAAGCACGTTTCACATATCGGTTTTCTCATCAGGAGTTTTTCTATGAGATTTTCAAGAATAAAGATATGTATTATTTCCTCCCTTGAGTAAATACCGTTCATGTGGGAGATATCGGGAAAGGCGCTGTCATCGACTCTATCCGCAAACCATTCACATGCGTTCTGCTCTTCAATTGAAAGATCCATAATTTCGTCAAGCGTGTGAATGAAATCATCCCCGTCATCACCCTCAAGCTTTCCGCACTCCCTGCATCGATGTTTCAGCAATGGGTAATTACTCTTCAGTATCTCCGCCATTTTCACCCCTTACAAGCCTTATAGGAAAAACGTTATCCTTTAATACTTCCCTAATATAATAATCAGAATCGTAAAATCAAGAATTAAACATATCCACGATCACAAATATTTTAATGGGCTACCGGATATCAGGAAAGATCATTCGGAATAACCCGAGAATCCACTTATCACGACACGCAGGCTGTGTGCGCGTGGTAAGTTCGTAACCATTCAATGAATACGATGAGGTTGCAGCACTGTATTTTGCGCCACTGCATCTGTCATAATTTTAAAGAAATATAATTGACTCGTCATGAAATTTAAGTGTATTCTATCAAAAAGGAAGTTTGCACAGGTATCTGTCAACGGTTAATTCGAACACGGTTCATTGGCAAAAGGCCCTGCTTTTTCTGGGAAAGCAGGGTTTGTTGCTTCCGCGGTATTTGCATGCGTTTCTGTTGCCGTTCACATGATGCGCGTGTAAAATCCTATGCATGTGCCTGAGCGACGTACGCAAAGGCGCTGCTCATCTGATCAGCCGCGGTTACTTCGTATAAAAGGAATAGAAGATGCCTGCACATCGTGGCAACGCGCGAAATCGGTACAAGCTCCTTATAATGACCGTCCTGCTTTCCATCTGTTTTATTATCACTTATTATTTCCACTCCGTGCTTGAGTATGGCACCGTATTTACCCATTTTTTCTATATTCCCATAATTCTGGCTACCCTGTGGTGGAAAAGAAAGGGCATGATCATCACCACAGCGCTTGCAGGCATACTGATTGTCAGTCATGTACTATTCAGGTCACATGTCCCCCTTGTCACCGATATTCTCCGGGCATTCATGTTTGTCACAATAGGTCTTGTCTTCACATTAATGAGCGAACAGATCGAAAAGGCTACAAAGGCCCTTGAGGAAAGTGAACGTACTCTCATGGCAATCCTTGAAGGCTCACCGATCCCAGCCTTCGTAATCGACACACATCACCGCATAACTCACTGGAACCGGACGCTGGAAAAGATGAGCGGGCTTCCAGCCACCGACATGCTCGGCACGGATAATCAGTGGCAGGCATTTTATGATACGAAGCAGCCGTGCATGGCGGATATTCTCATCGAAGAAGAGGAGAGCAACGTCTGTAAATGGTATGCAGGAGCGGAAATCTGCCTCGAATCCGAATTCGGTGAAAGGATGTATGAGGCAACTGATTTCTTTCCGGCCCTCGGCGAGGATGGGAAATGGATACGCTTTGCCGCAGCGGTGCTGAAAGACGCCAAGGGGAAGCAACTCGGGGCCATCGAAATTTTGGAGGATATTACCGACCGCAAACGTGCCGAAGAAGCATTAAAAGAAAGCGAACAGAAGCTGAAAACTATTCTGGCGGGCTCCCCCTTGCCAACCTTCATTATCGGAAAAGATCATGGCGTGATGTACTGGAACCGGGCCCTTGAGGAACTCAGTGGTATCAAGGCCGAACATGCCGTCGGGAAGAAACAGCCCTGGAAGGCATTTTACGACAGTGAACGGCCCTGTCTGGCAAACATCCTGGTCGACGAGTGTCCGGAAGAGATTCCCCGGTGGTACGATGGCATATATCAGAAATCGGTCCTCATCGATGAGGCCTATGAGGCAACCGATTTTTTCCCTCTTCTGGGCAAAAATGGCAAATGGTTGCGCTTCACGGCGGCTACCCTGCGTGATTCCAAAGGATTTATTATCGGAGTGATAGAAACACTTGAAGATATTACCGACCGTAAGATTGCCGAAGAGGCGCTGAAAGAAAGCGAACAACAGCTGCAATCCGTGATCGAAGGATCACCCATTCCCACATTCGTCATCGATAATTCTCGCAGAGTGTTGTTCTGGAACAGGGCCCTGGCAGAAATGAGCGGCATCAGATCGGATGAGGTCGTTGGTACCAGCCAACACTGGAGAGCCTTTTATGATAAACAACGGCCCTGCATAGCCGATTTACTCATAGAAGGAATGACGGATGAAATACCCCGCTGGTATGTCGGGAAATACCATAAATTGAAACTTATCGATGATGCATACGAGGCAACGGATTTCTTTCCTGCCCTGGGCACCGGCGGGAAGTGGTTACGGTTTACCGCCGCGATCCTCAGAAATTCCTCAGGAACTGTCGTAGGGGCTATCGAAACCCTGGAAGACATCACAGCCCGAAAACTCGCCGAAGAGGCCCTTAAGGAAAGTGAAATGCGGTACATGGAGTTAAGCATTACCGACGGATTGACCAGACTTTTCAATTCAAGACATTTTTATACGCAGTTGAAAGCTGAGGTGGAACGTGCCGATCGTTATAACCACCCGCTTTCACTTCTCATGCTCGATATCGATAACTTCAAACACTATAATGATACATACGGTCACCTCGAAGGCGATAAGGTTCTTCAGAGGCTCGGGCAGGTCATTCAAAGATGCCTCCGCAAAACGGATTCCGGCTATCGCTACGGCGGCGAAGAGTTCACGCTCATACTCCCGGAAACCCAGGGTCAAGCGGCGCTTCCGCTTGCAGAAAGAATCAGGCAAGAATTCGAAGAAGAAAACTTTTCACCCAAACCCGATACGACGATCAACAAAACGATAAGTATCGGCGTGACCGAATACAGCCCGGGAGAAGAACTATCCAACCTTCTGAAGCGGGTCGACGAGGGAATGTACAAGGCAAAGGAAGGTGGCAAAAATCAGGTATGCTATGCGGAACCATGACCCGGGATGCACCGTGCCGATTATGGCAGGTTGTTCTTAAGCTTTTTAGCCAAATCCTCGAGAATAGCATCGAATTGCCTTCGCATCTCAAGCATGTTGCGCCGCATGTGTAGAATTATCTCGACCCCCGGCAGATTGACATCCATTTCTTCCATAAGAATTTTGGCAAGGCGGAGATTTTCCACTTCGTCGGGATCGTACCGTTTTTCTATCCGTTCCTCATCCGCCATGGGGTGGAGAATATCCTCTTTTTCAAGTTTGATGAGAAACTGTTCTTCTACCTCAAATGTTTCTAATATCTCCACTATCGTCCAGTAATTACGCTTCATATGCTTACAGCCTTATATCTTTCCTGATATCCTCACCATATAGGGAGTCCATTTTTCTGGCCGCCTCAAGCACGCTGTCATCCTCGGTTTGTGGGACCTTTACCGTCAGTCTGACGAGAATATCCCCCCTCTTTCGTTTCTTTGGATTCAGTGCTCCTTTACCCTTTACCCGAAGTGTCTGGCCGTTTTGACTTTGCGCGGGAATTTTCACGTTAACCATTCCGTCAATGGTCGGAATGGTAATCGTTCCACCAGCCATGGCTTCATAAATGGTCACGGGAATCTCCATGTAGAGATCATCATGTTTCCTGGTCAGGATCGGATGAGGTTTCACTCGGATGATGAGATAGAGATCACCTGCAGCCCCGCCGTGCAGTCCCGGCTCGCCTTTTCCGGCAACTCTCACCTTCGACCCTTCACGAACACCCTCGGGGATTTTGACCCTGATTTTCTCGACGCCCTGAGCCTGGCCCTGACCGCCACAGGCAGTGCAGGGAGTACCGATGCGACCATGCCCACCACACTGCGGACAGGCCTGGGTAAAATGCATCGGTCCCTCGGCAACGCTGATTCTTCCCGATCCGCCGCATGCTGGACAGGGAATAAGCTTTGTCCCCGGTTCTGTCCCTGATCCACCGCATCGGTCGCAGGGTTTGATTTTCTGCATGGCGATTTCGGTTTCCAGGCCTCGCATGGCAGCAATAAACTCAATGGTCATTTCATACTCGATATCTCGTCCTTTCATGGGACGGGCGGTCCTGTAAGAACTCTCGCCTCTTCCCCCACCGAAGAGATTGCCAAAGACATCTTCATAACTGTGATACTGACCAAACCCTCCTTCAGATTCGCCCCTGCGTGCCTCCTGAGCAGATTGCCAGGCCCTGTATTGCCTCATTTTTTCACTGTCAAAACCGGGCTGGAGGCCTTCTTCCCCGAACTCATTATACAATTTCCGTTTTTCATCACTGCCAAGACATTCATACGCCCTTGATATTTCTTTGAATTTCTGCTCCGCCTTTGTGTTACCCGGGTTGACATCTGGATGCCATTTTCTGGCAAGTTTTCTATACGCCTTTTTTATCTCCTCCTGGGATGCATCCCTGGTCACACCCAGAATATCGTAAAAGTCCTGTGCCATTGCGTTACCGATAGTCCTTTTCTTTCATATTATATGCTGGCAATTTATCATTGATTCCTGCGACGAATCAAGACATATTCCGTAGATATTGCATCGCTCCCATACAAACAGTGGACAGCAACGGCAACTATTCGAGACTTGAACCGTGAAACACCCACGGGTATATCAGGCGGGTCATACTCCTTTATTTTATGCTATCTTTATGTTACTGTGTCCATAACATACCGTTATC
>Ga0272441_10010034_pt1 | contig 14449 bp, 15 predicted proteins | sample SSMProp6N_FD_193582 | JGI IMG/M metagenome (GOLD analysis project Ga0272441, IMG submission 193582) | Marine sediment archaeal communities from Little Sippewissett salt marsh, Falmouth, MA, United States - SSM-Prop-6N | ecosystem: Environmental > Aquatic > Marine > Wetlands > Sediment ... | reverse complement strand
AACACCTTTCCGTCATGAACCGTGAGCACCTGATGGAAATAACCGTTTAACTCGGTGAACTGTGTTATATAATCCCGGACATCCCTGTGGACTGTATGGAATATATGGGTGCCGTACCTGTGGGTCTCTATGCCCGTTTCAGGGTCGTCCTCTGAGAAGCAGTTACCTCCGATATGCCCCCTCTTATCTATGACGATGACCTTCTTCCCCATATCATTGGCTATCCGCTCGGCCAGCACGCTCCCGAAAAACCCGGCCCCGACTATTAAGTAATCACATTTCATGAAATAAAAACCTTCCGCATTTTTAAATTGATATACATCCGGAAAAGAAAAGACAACACGGTCATTTTGGACCTGACCAGAGTCCCGTCGAACCAGAACCCCTTGTATTTATATCCCCTTTTAAAAGCGATCATCCAGAGATCCTTGTGACCCAACAAAGGCGCCAGTTCACGGACACCCTCTTCCGTTTGTTCCAGGCTTATCAAGAAACTGCCGTAAGCGCAGGCTTCGTCATAACATGGCGTTCTAATGAATTTATGAAGAATCGCCTCCGATATATCCCTGGCGGCCCCCTCATCCGGCAAACCGGGGCCGCAACTTCCGGCGAATTCCTCGGCGAACCTCAAAACGCTGTCCTGCTGCACGTCAACTCCCCACTTTTCGGCTATTTCTCCTGACCGCTCATCAAGGACTGGAACATAAACGCCGCCTTGCTTGCGATGTCCGGTCACCCTGTCTCTCGCAGAAGCCGCAAAAGTCTCATAAATGGCGTTGTTGCGCAAATGACCGTTCCTGCCGCTTTTTGTCAGGTCGAAAAAATACGGGAAAAGGCTGTCATTCTCATATACTGTTTTCTGTTCGCTCAAGCCGAAATAAAATCCTTTAAGGCCGTCCACTGGCCTGAAGCCGGCTTTCTCACTGATCCTGCTCAGAGCGAACTGGGACCTGGCGCCCCACCCGATATCCACAAGGCCGTATTTCTTTTTTTCCGCCAGACCTTCCTGCTTTAAATACGCCGCTGCGGCCTCTAACCGCCGCCTGGAATTTTCTGTTATTATTTTAACGACATCTTCGTCCCTGAGAAAGGTTTCGATCTGCTCTCTTTTCAGGCGAGAAATATCAAGCTCAAGATCGTCCTGGGTAAAACCGTACTTTTCCAGAAAATGTCCGGACGCCGAGGGATCCATATCAAGGCGGTCGCATACCATCTTAGCGCTCAAAAAACCGTTGTCCTCGCTTAGTATCCAGTTCAGATCAAATCCTGCCGGGGCGCTGAAAGAAGCCAGGAACCATGCCTGTCTTGACCCGTTCAAATACCTGCATTCTATCCCGTAACCCCATCTCTTATTGATCACATCGGCGATCTTCAGCAGCACTTCACCGTCCCTGCCCAGGAACCATAAACGCTCTATGCCGGAACGTCTCGCGCTCTCCAGGATCCACCATACATAGAAAAAGAACACAGGGCCTATAACACAGGCCCCCGTCTCCCATATGGCCTGTTTATGGCCGTTATCCTGCATTTTTGCCAGGCGCGCTACGCGGGAAACGCCCGAAACCAAAGAACGGAACTCCCTGGGGCCGGACTTGACCCCGAGCATCGCCTTTTCATACCTGTTTAAATTGAGTTTTGACGCCGTCATCTTTGGTCTCTTATCGGCTTTTCCCGCCAAATATCTTCCGTAAAATGAATTCTAGGCGTTTTATCACGCGGTTCTTAACGCGTGAAGCGCCCAGGATAGCGAACAGTATCAGCTTATTTGTCCTTCTGAACGATCCCTCGACCCAGTAATTCTTCATCTTTTTTATATTAAAGACGTCAAGCCAGAATTCGGCGCGGCTTACCTTCGGCGAAAGCTCTCTCAGCTCCCTGCCAAGGACATCTGATTCCCTGAGGTAACTTCCGTAAGCTTCGGCTTCCCTGAATGAGGGCCTTTGTGAGAACTTACTGATCAGCCTCGAAAGGATCCTCTTGATGTGACGTTTCTCGGGGAGACAAAGCCCTTCGTATTCACTGAACGCGCGCGCGAACTTTATCGCGCTTTCCTGCTGCATGCGGACCCCCCATCTCAACGACCTTTCGACACCCCCTTCCAGAAACACGGGGCGGTAAACTCCGTCTTCAATTTTATAACCTACTGTCCTGCCGTGGTCAGCGCTCATAAATATATCAGATAGTTCTAATATGTTCATTTGGTCGAATTCGATCTTTTTTGTCCAGTCGAACAGGAATCCCGTAAGCTTGTCGTTTTTATATGTTTTTTTTCTGTCTGTAAGACCGAAATAGAAGCCTTTAATGCCGTCGCCGCTCCGCGCGGAGCGTTTCTCAAGCATCCCGCTCAATACGAATTGCAGGCTTCCACCCCAACCGACATCCACCAGGCCGAACTCTACTTTCTCAAAAAGACCTTCCTGTTCCAGGTAACCGAAAAGAAGTTCACGCTCTTTAAGCGACCTCTCCTTTATTTTTTCCACACAGGCATTTTCGCGGAGGCATGATATAAGTCTCTTCCTCTCGGGGGGGGAAAGGTCTGCTTTCCACGAGCTCCTTGTAAAACCTTTGTTTTCGAGGATTTGCCCGAGATCTTCAGGGGCCAGATTAAGCCTTTCCAATACCATCTCCACGGAAAGGAAAGACCCTTTCTTCCACATGATCCATTCTGATTCAAATTCCCCGATATCCTCTATGGCAGGCAGCAACCATGCCTGCCTCGAGCCGTATAAATACCTGCAATCCAAGCCGTAACCGCACCTGTCATTGAGGATATCCGCTATTTTGATCAGGGTCTGCCCTGCCCGGGCCATGAAATACAGGCGTTCGATCCCTCGCTTTTTCGCGGCATCCAGCGCCCACCATACAAAAAAATAGAACGCCGGGCCTATAATGTCCGCGCCGGTGTCCCAGATGGCACGCAGGTGTTCGTCGCTTAGCTTGCGGCCTTTTCTTACTCTATATGACGCCTCAGCGATCCTCAGGGCTATGCCCTGCCGGCCGGGACGCATGCCCGTTAATGTTCTCTCGTACCTGTTGAGATCCTCCGCGTGTTTGTTGAACGGCATCCTAACGCTCCCGCCTTCTCGCCGCGAGTTTCCTTTTAAATAACTCCCTCCTGAGCTTTTTCCTCAAAGAGTACAAGCTCCGCTTAAACATGTGTAACCTTAACAGATCCTCTGACCCCTTGTCTGTGAGAAACCTGACCTTTATTCCCAGCTTTTTCGGGATATAAATATCGCTGTGGATATCATCGCCGTAATGACAGATCTGATCCGGGCTGCAGCGCTCCACAGCGATTATCTTTTTATAAAGGTCGCCGTTACTTTTGCTCAATCCCACATGTCCCGATATGTATATACTATCACCTTGCCTGAAAGCGCCCGCGCTGGTCAACATCTCCAGGATAACATGCTCGGGCAAATACATATCGGACACAAAAGCGACGCGGGCGCCGGTACCGCGCGCCGCCCCTATTAAAAGCATCGTGAGTCCTACCGGCCTTACAGACCGCTTCTCCACTTCTATTTCTTTTTGGATAAGCCCTTCCACCTGGTCTTCGTTAAGGCCGAAGCGCGCCTTCATCCTGGAATAAATATCGCTTATGGTTATCTCGCCGGACTCAGAAAGATACCTGGCCTCAGTTTCCGCGTTTATCCTTTCGTATGGAAAATTTTCGCGTAAACCGGGCGGTAATCCAAGGGCTCGGGGATCCAGTTCCGATTTCATGAGGAAAAAAATATCCCTGGGGGCCGCGACAACGCGCGTCAAAGTGGTGTCAAAAATGTCAAATGAAAATACTTTTACCCCATCCTGGCGGTCGGTCAAAGAATTCATAACCGGCGCTTCCGTGTTCATAGTATCTTTTCCAGATCGACTCTCTCAAAAACTTCCAGTTTACCGCCCCTTGTGGCGTTGTATATGTTCACACCCAGTTTTTCAGCGGCGATCTTCGCGGCGGCAAAAGACTTCTCCTGGAGATAAAGCCTGGGGGCGTGATATACCTCCCCCGGTTTTCTGTAATCCTTATGAAAATGGTCCTTCTCGCCTTTGGAAGTCACGAAAACGTCCTTGCCCACGGCCTTTTTGTTGTGAGTGAAGCTGAAATCCATTCCGATCATGTAGATCTTTTTGAACCCCATAAAAACGGCGGACTGCAGGAAAGAATATACCACCGTCGCTCCCCAGTAAAAACCTCTGAGCGGATCGCGGCTGAATTTTGAGAGGCCCGGGTAATACTTTTCATATATCAAATTATAATAGTGTCCATCCGGTATCAGGCTGCCCCATATCTTCGACTGCCTCGGAAAGAATTTCACCATGCCCTTTAATTTTTTCACTTCCTCCTGGTCCCTCCTGAAGACAAGGGCATCTTCCACGAAATAGAACGTGGGCCTCCAGCCTGTCTCCTCAAAAGCCAGGTAGATCCTGTTAGCCGCAAAGGTCTTTTCGCCCTTGAGCCTGTCCAGGTCGCTTATCTTCAGGCTGGGGCCATTGCCTATTACAAAACAGCGCTCGCCCCTGTACCTGTCTTTGTAGGAAAGTATCTTATTGTAGTTGCCGGTGACATACACTCCGCTCTTCGCCGAATGCCGCGCAGCGGCGTCCTGCCAACGGTTATAGAAAACCTTTGTTTTTATCTTCAGGAAAGGAAGGATCCTATCCCGGTGTTTATATATAAAGACAGGGTTCAGGAACTTATTGATCGCCATTGTGTTACGAAACGGAATATTCGGCCTTTCCTATTATAAGATCGCATACCGTCATAAGCCAGAACATGTGAGTGGATTCCACTATGTTATAAGAGCCGCTACGGGCCCAGAAGTTGATATCCCCCAAAGCCTTGAGCGGGTTCTCCTCGCTGAAACCGGTAAGGGTGATCAGGAAATGTCCTCTTTCCTTGGCCTGTTTGGCCGCATTGACCATGTTAGGCGACTTTCCGCTGGAACTTATAAGCACAATAAGGTCGCCCTTGTCCGCATAGAATTCCAGCGCTTTTTCCACCCAGTGCTCATACCCATAATCATTGGCGAAAGCGGTCAGAAGCGCGGGGTCACTGAAGCATACGGAACGGACCCCCGCCTGCTTCGTGAAATCAGTGGCGGCGTGGCCTGATATCGACGCGCTGGCGCCGTTGCCCGCGAAAATGGCTTTTTTCCCGTCATGCCGGCATTTTAAAAAAGCCTCCTTAGCCGCTATGATATCCCGGGAAACTCCTTCCTGGAAAACCGTTTTTCCGTAATCATCGAAATATTTATCTATGAAATCCTGTTCTTTCACTCTTGCCCCTCCTGTTTATAGACCTCGCCTATTACCTTCATCAAATTCAAAGCGTCTTGAGAGTTCCCTATACTTATCGGCGTATCCTCCCTGATCGCCCTGAAAAAATACTCTATTTCATGCCGCCAGGACATGTCCACCTGGTATGTTATCCTCTCTTCATCTTCCCATGTCGCGGCCGGGGCAGTGGTCCTGTTCCTGGCTATCGAAAGGATCTCTTCGCCATAGGTCCCGCTCTGAGTCTTAAGACCGTTGAGCACCATATATCCTTTTTCAAGGAACACTTCCAGCGCGAACAGATGCCTCCACTGCGTCATGGTCGAATGCAGTGACGCTACCATGCCGGTCCGGCTGTTCTTGAAAATAGCGAACACGTTATCCTCGATATCGAGTTTCCAGTAAAGGTTTGACACATACGCTTTTACTTCATCGATACCGCCGCCGAGGTACATGAAAAGGTCCAGCATGTGTATTCCCTGATCAAGCAGAATGCCTCCCCCTGCCAGCTCTTTTTTGGACCGCCAGTTCTCAAAGAACTTATCGTCTACGCTTTTGCCGTAACGACCTCTCATCCACAATATCTTACCGTACTCGCTGGAATCTATAAGCGACTTAATATGCATTATACTCGAGTGGTGCCGGTGATTGAAACCGTACATGAGCTTTTTGCCTGACTTTTTCTCGGCAGCCATGACCTCCTCCACCCCTGAAGCGTTGAAAGCCGGCGGTTTTTCGCAGAAAACGTGCTTACCTGAAGACAACCCCTGTATCGCCAAAGGCCTGTTAAGATAGTTCGGCGTACAGATAAAGACGGCGTCGATAGAGGCATCGGAGAATATTTCTTCCGCGTCACTGGCGAACCGGTATTTATCGGGGACCGCGGCCTTGTTTATGTCGTACACAGCGGTCACTTCGCCGCCGCCGACCGACTCCAAAGCTTCAGCGCGAACCTTTCCCATTTTCCCGAAACCGATAATACCGACCTTAATCATTCTGTACCTCCTCTATGAACGACCTGAAAGCCTCAGCCGTCCCTTTTAAGAACGCTTCGCACGTGCTTGCCACGTGCGGGGTCATGAAGAACCTGTCAGGATGATAACGTTTTAATTTGCCCTCATAAGGCTCTTTCCAGAAAACGTCGAACGCCGCCCATAGACGCCCCTTTTCCAGCTCGGAATACAGGTCATCCTCGGAAACTATGCCGCCTCGCGACGTGTTAATAAGGCAGGCGCCGTCTTTCATTAACCCCAGCTCGCGGGAACCCATTAAATCCCTGTTTTCATCCGTCATCGGGATATGCAAAGACACGATATCCGCCTTACGCAGCATTCCATCCAGATCTTCAGGTTGGTCGACAGCGATATCATACGTGAGGACTTTCATGAATATTCCCATCTTTTCAGCCACCCGTCCCCCGATATTGCCCTTTCCGATGACCAATAGGACCTTATCCCTCAATGCTGGCCTTGAACGTTTTTTCCACGGCTCGATGGACCCCACATCCCTGTAGGCCATTCTGAATATAAGGCCGCATGTGAAACAGGCGGTTTCCTCGTGGATTATCCTTACCGTTTCATCTGGAGGAAAGGCCACTTTGATACCCTTTTTGCGGGCCTCTTCAACGGGAACGTTGTCCCTTCCAATACCTGCCCGGAAAATACCCCTCAGGTTCGGGAATCCTTCAAGTGATATGGGCTTGCTGCCCAAAAGAGCTATATCCGCCTCCTCTTGCGAGCCGGTGAACTCAAGCCCCTCAACAAGGCCGTCCAGAGTATTAGTGTTCTTCCATATCTTCATGCGTCAGCCTCTCCGTCAGATCATGTTCCTTGCTTTTACCATCAGTTCCGCCATTTTAAAATCTTCTTCCGTGCTGATCTTAACGGCCTTTAGCGGGCTTATCGGGAACAGTTCCCTGCGCTCGCCGAAAACTGCGTAACCCAGTTCCCTGTATCGTTCAGCGTACTTGCGCGCGTCCCAGATAGTAATCGCCCAGTTGCACACTTGTACGGGCTCGTTGCTCTGAGTGGCCGCCAACTTTGAGTTTATATCCACGTTCACGGGGTTGTTCCGGTAAAAACACTGCATTCTCGTCTCGCTGACGCTTATGAGGGTATCAACGTCCTTGCTCTGAAAAACGCCAAGCGCCGCTTCTATGTCCGAAGACTCTATCAGGGGACACACGGGATTTATCATGACCAGTGTATCGGGGGTCAGGGCATCTATGATATCCATGTTGAATTCGTCGCTGGTCGTGGTATCCGACGCCAGTTCGGGGCTGCGCCGGTAAACCGCGACGCCCAGTTTTTCCGCCAGGGAAGCTATCTCGTCAGAATCCGTGTTCACATAGACCGGGAATCCCCCTTTACATGAGAGCGCCGCATTAACGGCATATGCCAGCATGGGCTGCCCGGCCAGGGGCCTGAGGTTCTTACCCGGCACTCGCTTGCTTCCGCCCCTCGCGGGGATATGAGCTATTATGCTGCCCAGGTCCTTCATATTCCCCCCTTTTTGAGTGAAAGATATCCTTCGATGATACCGTCTGTATCTGTGTTCATTGGGACAAAAACTTTTTCAACAATGCCTGTCCCGGACGGCAATATGAACGAATACTCGCCTTCCCTGTTTTTCTTGTCGTGTCGAAGCGCGCGGAAAAAGATCTCCACATTAACACCGGCCAGGTCCGTGTCCCGGAGATGAAATCCCACTATCTCGCGCAGTCGTTCATAGTCTTCGGCCTTTATCCGCCCCATTTTCCATCCCACGTAATTCGCCATGTCGACTCCGAGCAATACCGCGATACCGTGAGGTACCCTGAAATCCGTGGCTGTCTCGAGCGCGTGGCCGAAAGAATGGCCGTAATTCAGGATAAGCCTCTGCCCCTGGTCAAACTCGTCCGCCTCGACTATCCGCGCTTTGGCTTCCAGCGAGTCTTTTATAGCTTCGGTAAGCTCGTTAGAACCGACCGATAATCTCTTATAAACCTTCGATATTTTACGGACCATCTCCGGCCCTGACAGAAAATGGACCTTTATTATCTCGCCCAGACCCGAGCGGAAGTCGTCATTATTAAGGGTTTTAAGGAATTCCGGCGCTATGTATATCTCCCTGGGGGGATAGAAATTCCCTAACTGGTTCTTCCAGTGCTTCAGATTAAGCGAACTTTTGCCGCCCAAGCAGCTGTCAGCCTGCGCGAGGAGTGTCGTAGGGACAAAGACCCAGGGCACCCCCCTGAAAAGAATGGAAGCGGAAAATGTCACTATGTCCTGTATCGTACCTCCCCCTATCGCGAGCAGGGTCTGGCCCCTTCTGAACCCTAACTCCAGTAAACGTTCACAAATTAAAACGCTGGTATCAACTGTTTTCAGTTCTTCCTCCGCCTCCTGGATGATAACGCGGTCCGGATCGAGCGCTCCCAGCGTGTTCCTGTCGCCGCCGTAGATATCCCAAACGTTCTTATCCACAACTGCGACACGATGGGTCCTGAATAGATCCTGGTACTCTTTTTCACCGAAAGTGTTCCATCGGACCCTGTAACCCCCAGTGCTTGAACGTACTTCAAAACCCTCAGCCAATTATAAAACCTCCGTCTGCAGTTAAAACCTGTCCTGTTATATATGTATTCAACCCGCTCGCCAGGAACAAGACCGCCGGAACAATATCTTCGGGGCTGGCCATCCTTCCGACTGGTATCCTGCCGATGATCTCCTTCATGCCCTTTTCGCCCAGGATCTTCTTTGTAAGGTCGGTCTCCACGAATCCCGGAGCCACGGCGTTAACCAGTACACCTTCCGCCGCCAGGTCGAGCGCGGCGCCGCGTGTCTGCCCTATGAGGCCCGCTTTCGCGGCGGAATAACTCGACCGTTCCGCCCGTGACTTAATGCCGAATATCGAAGAAATGTTGACTATTCTGCCGTATCCATTTTTCGCCATTTGGCCTGAAACGCGCGATATGACCATGGCCGGAGCCGCCAGATCGACGCGAAGGACCTTATCGAGATCGTCCATCTTAACGCGACGAATATCCGAAATGATATTTATACCGGCGTTGTTGACGCAGACCGATATGTCGGGGTGCCGTTCGACTATCCCGTCAAGGGCACCCTCCCATCCCGGCTCCAGGAAATCCAGCCGGTAGTAGTGTACGGAGTCCTTCATTCCGGAAGGCAGACCCCCGGCCCAATCAGGCCGGTCCCCGCCTGTCCCCGTGATCACGACCTTCCCTCCGGAATCCAGGATCCCCCTGGCAACGGCGGCCCCGATACCCCTTGTGCCGCCTGTCACAAAAGCCAATTGACCCTTAAATGATATCTCCATTAGCGCCCTCCAGACTTATCCTTGGTCCTGAAACTTCAAACATGCCTTTTCCTCCGGCAGGATCCTCCACGCCGCGTGGTAAGATTTTTCAGAAGGGTTGAGGTTAAACATCCTCTCCGCCTCCTCCCCGGTCATGACCCGGTTGAAATAACCCAGGACGTCCGAGGCCCGGATATTCGACAGGCATATCTTTTCGGGGTACTTGCACTCCCACGTGCAGTCGTAACAATCTAACGCATGATATATGATATACTGGTTCCGCGCGCCGGGCCAGGGAAAAAACCTCCTGAACGTCCCTCCTCCCATTATGATCAGACATTTCGGTACTATCATCCCGGCAAGGTGCGCGAACCCGGAATCGTTGCATATTGCCGCGGAAAGCCCGGCCAAATGAGGCAAGGAGTCCGCGAGTGACAGCTTACCGACAAGATCCTCGCACCCCCCGATCTTTCCGGCTATCGCGGCAGCATAGCCTTTAACATCCCCGCCGCCGAAAAGCTTCAAGTGATACCCCTTTTCCTGCAGGCTCCTCAGAAGCTCCACCCAGTGCTCCACCGGCCACCTGCAGCTGTGCCCGCTCAGGCCTATGCCCACGACCCCGGGCACGGGTCTTTTATCAAGGTCGTCGACGCAACGCAGCCTCGGCTGGAGACCGATCTCCGACCCAAGCGAGCGTTTTAAAAAATCCCGGTAATAAACAGACTCATGTATCGTCGACAGGTCGCCTTTGTAACGTATCCAGCCGTCTGAACATCTTTCAGCATCTCTAAAAGACGCGTTGGTCGGGAACTGCCAGGCGCAGTATTTGCGCTCGGCCCGGACGCGCGCCATCAATATCAGGCTGCTCTGCCTGATAAAGCGCCTCAGCGAGACAGCGCACTCGTACCGGGTCTTCCGCAGGTGCTCAAGCACCCTCCTGTCCTCTCCATCCAGCCGTAATACCGGGGACAAGACGCCGAGTTTTCTCAGAAGGGGCTGGAACCTCAGGCCGTCCCTTGAAACATAAAAGCATTTGTTCAATCCGTATATATTTTCGGCTATTTCTTTATTTCGCGCGCAAGTGACAAGATCAACTTCACCGTCGAATATATCAGATATACCCGCGATAAGGCCTGAAGCGAGTATCAGGTCGCCGATGCCGTCGTTCTTGATTATCAGGCATTTACCTTTTTGCATTTTTTTATTACAAGCTCAAAACTGTATAGACCGCTTGGAAATTTCTCGTGTATTATCTCTACGCCATCGATATGGTTCAGGATCTGTTTAATATAATCAAGGCTGAAATCAGCGTGCACATGATGCACATTCGGCTGGACCCCTTTTTCTCTACAGTTTTTCCTGTAAGCCTGCTCATCAGGCAAGTACAGCACGAGTACGCCTCCCGTCTTTATTACCCTGAGCCATTCGGACATTACTGCTTTCGTGTCCTCGAAATCCTCTAATAAATGCGACGAATACACGTAATCCAGGCAATCTTCCCTGAACCAATGCAGGTCCCGCGCGTCACCGTGCAGGTGCTGCGGATGGCGTTTATAGCTTGCATAACGTTCTGGCAAATCCAGACAAATAGCATGCGGAACTATCGGGTCCCCACCGTATCCTATATCCAGGCCGTTACCCCTACAAAATGCAGCCAGCGACCCTCTTGCTTTTGAAGTTTCCGATACTGCTTTTTCTCGTTCAAAAATTCTTAAAAAGAAATTTTTCATGTTTCTGTAAAATTTTTTAGAATATCTCATAATTATTTGATTCTTTCAATATATTTTTATATAGGGAATTTGATATTCAACGCCGTATCCCCTCGGGCCCCTTAAAACGAATTCATCACAATTAACGGCATGAACTATCGTCTGTTTCTTTGAAACATCCAGAACAGTTATGGTTACCTCGTACTCCCCTTTTCTGAGGCAGGCCGGGCCGGCTTCCAGAATAAACCTGTTTTTTCCGCGTTTTATCTCTTTAAATGCTTCGGAAAAATCGGTCTGGCCTACATATACATCCGCTTCCGAAACGGCCATAAGACAAAGGCCTGTCCTTATATCCTCTGATGAATCGAACGAAAGCTCTATTTTCAGATTGTCACCGTAATTGACGTCCCTGTTCAGGACCCTGCAGGAAAAACTGTTCATTGACGGGCAGGTAAAAATGCCCCGGGGCTCCTCACCCGCGGTCTTGAGCAGGGAGTGATACCTGTCGATAGCAAGGTCGGTCTCTCCGTGGAAAACGGCTCGGCCGCCTTCGAGCACGATAGTGTTCTCGCACAGTCGCGAGATGTTGACCATGTTATGTGAGACAAGAACAACCGCTGACCCGGGGAGTATCTCTCCTATCCGCTTGTAACATTTAGCCCTGAAGGCGGAATCTCCGACCGCGAGGACCTCGTCCACAAGCAGGATATCGGGCTCGCTGTGCACCGCCACCGAAAAACCGAGTCTCACGAACATCCCGCTGGAATAGAACTTCACCGGCGTATCAAGGAAATCGGCTATGCCTGAAAATTCGACTATTTCGTCGAACTTCCTGTCGGTCTCTTTTTTCGTCATGCCCAGGATAGAAGCGTTAAGGTATATGTTCTCCCTGCCGGTAAGCATCGGGTGGAACCCCGCCCCGACCTCTATCAGGGCGCCTATCCTGCCCTTCAGCGTGATCCTGCCCTTATCCGGCCAGAAGATCCCGTTCATGAGCTTAAGCACCGTGGTCTTGCCGGCCCCGTTCGGCCCGATAAGGCCTAGAACCTGCCCTTTTTCAAGCTCAAAGGAGATGTCGTCGACCCCCCAGAATTCATCCCTTCTAAGCATGCCCGGCCTTGACCCGAGGCCGATCAAGTTCCTGCTAATATCGCTTATACCGTAAAGCATCGACCTTTTCAGCGTCTTGCAGTATTTCTTTGAAACGTTCTCTACTTTTATCGCGATATCGTTCTTCATACTATATCCTCTCGGCTACCCTTGTTTCCGTGAGATGAAAGGCCAAAATACATGCCGTGAAAACCGCCAGTGAAAAAATACTCGAGGCCAGAAAGCCTTTCCAATGGACAACAGCCCCCGTCAGCACAAGCTCCCGGGGGGCCGCTACCAGGTAATACAAAGGATTGTATCTCGTTATAACCGCAAGAACGCCCGCCGACGGTTCAGCGTACAGGACGGGGGTGAGGAACATGAAAAAAGTTATCACCATGGAGAGCGCGTTGCCAATATCCCTGAAAACGCCGTTAAGCAGCGAAAGGATGAGCCCCAGACCAAGCGTCAACAGTACAATGGGCACTATCATAAGAGGGATCAGAAGTATCCTGACGTCCGGCACGAAGCGGTAGAGGACGAACAGGACCAGAACGAGAATGATCTGCACCGCGAAGGAGATCAGCGCCTGGCCGGCCGAGGCTATGACCAGTGATTTCTTGGAAAAATTTATCTTGGTTATCATCGGTCCGGCCTGGACCAGGGAATTGGCGCTTGCCAGGATGCCGGTGGCGAAGATCTGCCAGAACGCCAGACCGAGAACCGCGTATATCGCGTAAGGGACCTTCATATGCCCCAAGGAGAATATACCTGAACGGTTCAATATTATGAACGTTCCCACGCTTATCAAAGGAAGAATAACGGCCCAGAAAACGCCTATAAAGGATTGCTTGTAAAGGGCGAGAAAGTTCCGCTTGAACAGCTGGTAAGTAAGCCACCTGTTCCTTGCCAGCTCGCGGAAGATCTCGGCGAAAATCGAAAGGTATCCGCTTTTCAGCGAGTTGTCAGGCTCGTATGTCACTATTCTCTCTTCCATCGTCCTCCTCTCCCTCGTCATCTGGCGGCGCCTCCCTCTAACGCCAGGCGGATCTTCTCCTTGACGTATACGCAGCGCACGAAAAAGATCACCAGCAGGACCTTAATCCTCTCCCCAATACCATTAAGCCGTCTATCCGAAAAAACAGCCCTAATATCTCTAAAAGTAGAAGAAACATATGCGGAAAACGTTCTCAGGTAATTCCCCCTTCTTTCAAGCTGGTGGAAACCCGCCGTTAGCGCGCGGCATTTCTTCGCCAGGTCCCCGAGAGTATGCCGGGCCGGGTGAGAAACTGCCGCGTCACCCGCGTATACAAGCTTGTATCCCGCCGACACCGCCCTTTCGGACCATTCCTTATCCTGGCATGTAACAAGTGCGGTGTCGAAAAACCCGGTTTTCTCGAACACCTCACGCGGGACGAATACGTTGGCGGTCACGCAGTGCCCTTCTTTCGCGTAATCCTCCTGTCGGAACGCGTATATCTTTTCGTAGAGCTCGGCTGCGGTCAGATTATCGGGATCCCTGAAAAATAGTTCGACCCTGCCGCACGCTATCCCGGGCGCCCGCATTTTTTGGAGCGCTTCCACGCCCTTTTCTATCCAGTCCGGTGCCGGCACGCAATCTGAATCCGTGAAAGCGAGCACCTCGCCATTTGAAACGGAGATCCCCCTGTTGGTGGCGGCGGAAACCCCTTTTTGTTCCTCTTTCTCCAGGACCACGTTGTCGAAAAGGCGCGCCACACTCTCCACGTCGTCCGTGGAACCGTTATCGACTACTATGACGCTGTACCTGTCCCCGGGATACGTCTGGCCTTTTAACGCCCGCAGGCATTTTCTCAGGCGCTCCGCGTCGTTGTAGACCGGTATAATTACCGACACTATAGGTTTTGCGGTTATATCCACCATTTATTTTCCACCGCGTCTTCAGGTGCTGGAAAGATCACGATCTTCTGAAAATGCCTATCATGCACGGGCCTCCAGCATGAGGCTTTGGGCCAGTATATGGTCAGACCTGTCGGTTATCTTGATGTTGGTATCTTCCCCGGCGACAGCCTTGACCGGTTTCCCCTGCCCTAAAACAAGAG
>Ga0272441_10010032_pt1 | contig 14452 bp, 13 predicted proteins | sample SSMProp6N_FD_193582 | JGI IMG/M metagenome (GOLD analysis project Ga0272441, IMG submission 193582) | Marine sediment archaeal communities from Little Sippewissett salt marsh, Falmouth, MA, United States - SSM-Prop-6N | ecosystem: Environmental > Aquatic > Marine > Wetlands > Sediment ... | reverse complement strand
CATGGAAATTTATTGTATATACCAGGGCATCTTTACATAAAAGCCCTGTCAGGGTTTTTCACAACCCTGACAGGGTGAAGCTCTACACATACATTCTGATTATCGGTCTAGAACGCGTACCTGAATGCCAGTCTGGGCTGGAACCGCTCCTGGGGTTCGTACATCTGTGTATCTTCATTAAACCTGAAATTCCAGATATAATCCATATACAGCAGCAGGTAGGGTTTTATCTTGTATCCCACACCCACTCTGGCCACTGACCGGTAATCGAGGGTTGTAGCGTCTTTAAGATTGTCTACACCCCACTTGTCATAGGACGCTTCCAGGCTGACATAAGGAATTGAACGGGAAAGCGCAGTGCCCAAATGCATAATACCGCTGTTGTCCTGGCCGTCAATACGCTGATACGAACCCATCGCAGTAAGCAAATGCAGAAAATGGAACCGCATTGCCCCGAACCACCCCTCACGCTTCTCAGTCATCATGGGAAGCAGCATCTGCTTGTTTACAGGCACGCCTGCAATGGCATCGCGGTACTCATCGGGTATGCCGTCGATAGTCCCTCCCATGGACTCATAGTACTCTATAAGCTCGCCCAGGGTCGTATTCCTCAGCAGCTCGTAAAAGGGCCCGAAATAGCCGGCCAGGAACTGTGTGCCCAGTATCCTGCGCTCGAATACGAACTCAAAATCGAAAAATGTCTCCAGATTGTTTACATCAGCCTTGAAACCGAAGGACTGCCCTGATCCGAAATCATTTATCTGTGCGTGATCGACATAGGTGATAAGATTAAAAAACTTTGACTTGATAATCGGCAGCTCAATATCTACACCATACTCTGACACAGACTCATCAGTGCCTTTCCATGCGTCGGGATCGACATCAGCAACATAACTGGCTCCGAATCCCAGATTTTTCAGGAATGGAATTTCAGAATGGTACAGAGGACGAACATACACCCTGCCGCCTAATACCTCAAATCTGCCCAGATTGTTTGTAAAGGTCTCAAAACCGGCTACGCCGCAGTCAAGGTCAAAGGCCATTCCCAGTTTTCTTGAATCATAGTTTATCTGGTTGTTATAGTAATTCATAATAAGGCCGTGGCCCAGGGTTGCTCCGTCAATAGCCCCCACTCTTGCATAGAAGGGATCTCCCTTGTACCCGTACCGCAGGTACCGGATTATGCGGGCGTAATCATATCCCGAATCCCAGTCCCGGGACCGTATCTTGCCGGTATTTACATTATACAGCAGGTTCAGGCCCAGCCCGATACCGAATTTACCGATGGAAATATCCGGCTGGAAACTGATCTGGTAATAGGCCTGGTTATCTATCCAGGTTATGCCAATACCGCCGTCAAATTCATTGATTTCTCCTGTGGGATAATACCCCTGCCACTGTGCAAACCCTGGTGAAAAAAACAAACAGACTACGGCGCATATCTGAAAAACCTTTTTCATGACTGCCTCCTCCGATTATGTGCACCTGTTTCAGCACGTACCGTGTAATGTATTCCTGAATTCCTGCATCCTTGCAATTACAGCTTCAGGGTCTGTATAGGAAAAAATATCGCGCCTGAGTCCGGCACTGTTCCGCATGCCTTTCACATACCAGGCAATGTGTTTTCGCATCTCTTTGACACCCCTTCCCGGCCCCAGCATGTCCACAGCTTTCTGAAAATGTTCAACACACATGTCTATGATGCTGCATGCACAGGGATCCGGCTCAATAACCCCTGTTTCAAGATATCTGTCTATATGCCGGAATATCCAGGGCCTTCCAAAAGCGCCCCTTCCAACCATAACAGCGTCACATCCTGTAGTTTCGACCATCTCTCTGGCGGTATGCGGCCCGGTAACGTCACCGTTTCCTATGACAAACACAGAAACTGCCTCTTTTACACGCCTGATTACATCCCAGTCAGCTTTTCCGGAAAAGCCCATGCTCCTTGTCCTGGCATGAACAGTAACAGCCTGTACCCCCTCCTGTTCCAGCAGCTGCGCTGCTTCAACAGCAACCACCGATTCAGTATCCCAGCCGCTCCGTATCTTGGCAAAAACCGGCACTGACACGCTTTGAACAACCCGGCCTGCAATAGACCGCATACGCTCAAGGTCTTTCATGAGGGCTGAACCCGCCCCCCGCTTGACAACTTTCTTAACAGGACATCCGAAATTAAGGTCTATAATATCAGGCTTGAACTGCTCGGCATATACAGCAGCCTGCTCCATAACAGCAGGATCGCTGCCGAACAGCTGCAAACCGAAGGGCCGTTCATCATCATGGATAACGCAAAGCTGCTGTGTACGCTGGCTATTGTACACCAGGCCGTCACTGCTGATGAGTTCGGAAAACATCAGGTGAACACCCTGCTTCTTTACCATGAGTCGGAATGGACGGTCAGCAGCGCCGGCCAGCGGAGCCAGCACAGACCGGTTTTTAATACATACATTACCAATATTCATTATAATTAACATACAATAAATATTTGTTTTGCGCAAGTACTTTCAACCCCCATGCACCGGGCCTCTGTTAACACTGGTATGAAACTGGATCAGCCTCCTTTAACAAACACAATAATATCACCCCGTCCCGCGTGTTCAGCGCGGTCAACTGTTTCAGGGTCTTCAACAGGGACAACTGATACCACTGTAATATTCAGATCAGGGCGCAGCATTAGAAGCTTCTTTACAATACCTAACCGGAAATCCGAGTGAAACGCTCCCTGATACGACACAATCCTGGTACTGCTGTGCTCATCGAGAAAGCTGTCAATGGATTCAGCCATAGTATCATCTTTAAGGCACTGAGCCTCATACATTTTCTGGGGAGTCATCATAGCCATGGGCCCGGGCTTGTGCCTTCCAGTCATTAATGAGACAAACCGTTTCCTGTATTCATCATTCAGCGGTTTCACTTCTTTTGCAATCCATTTCTTTTCATCAGGGTTCAGTGCTTCAAGGCCCTGTATACCGCTTCGTGCAACAACTGCAGCGTACCGCCTGGGAACATTCATGGCAATTACCGGAAACCGGTGCTCTTTTGCGAATTCAACCAGGGGCCTGTATGCCGTCGCATAATTATTCCACGGCCGGGTTTTTGACAGAAAAACCTCTTCATCGATACTGCCGGCAAGGTACTGGTCTACATACTCCTGCACATCGCGCTCGAACATTTCCATTGACACTGCGATATCCGCCGACCGGGCAAACAGGTCTTCGAGTATCTCCATCTCCAGCCGGTGGGTAAGGCTGTCAGTATGGATCTCGCCCACAAACACCGCGTCCGATTCTGAAAGCCTGCTGATCATCTCTGCATAAGAAAGCTCGGCCTGACAGCTGCTGTCTGTTATATACACAGGAAGGCCTGTTTCCGGTACCTGCTTCTGCATACATCCTGCAGCAACCAGTAAAACTGCTGCGCTCACGAATAAACGTTTCATGCACTCTCTCCTTTTTTTCATGTATTCCACAAAACAAAAAGGCCCTGTGCATAGTACAAGGGCCTTTTTTGCTGTATCATTGTATATTACTTTGCCATGTCGCTGTACTTCTGATACCGTTCTTTCAGGAACTGTTCAACACGGCTCCAGTACCCTTCAACCTTATCGGGGAAGGTCTGCTGCAAAGAAGCGTACCTGCGTTCTCCCTTAAGGAACTCGCGTACAGATACTGTGGGTTCCTTCGAATCGAGTATAAAGGGATTCTTTCCCTGCGCTTTGAGGGCAGGATTGTACCGGTACAGCAGCCAGTAGCCTGTATCAACAGCTTTTTTCTCTTCCTGCTGGGTATGAGCCATATCAATACCGTGGTTGATACATGGTGCATAGGCCATGATAATTGATGGGCCGTCATATGCTTCGGCCTCAACAAGGGCTTTGATAAGCTGGTTCTTGTTGGCGCCCATGGCCACAGAAGCCACGTATACATACTCATAGCTCATCATCATGGAACCCAGGTCTTTCTTAGTAGTTGTTTTTCCTGCTTCTGCGAACTTGGCAACCGAACCCAGAGGCGTTGCCTTTGATGCCTGCCCGCCGGTATTGGAGTACACTTCTGTATCAAGGACCAGGATATTGACATTTCTTCCCGAAGCCATAACATGGTCAAGTCCGCCGTATCCGATATCATAGGCCCAGCCGTCACCGCCGAAACACCATACACTCTTCTCGACGAAATAGCTGTCCAGTTCCTGTATCTTGGCAAGAACAGCCTTAAGGTCTCCCTTTGCCTTGTTCAGTTCTTCAGGAATCATCTTCTTAAGAGCCTCGGCATTCTCCTTGGCTTCGTCAGAAAGAGAGTCCCACAGGTCGAGGGCTTTCTTCAACGCATCGGCAAAGGGGCCTGAAACGCCTTTTTCCAGTGCAGCTTCAGCACTGTACCTGAGCTGTTTTCTGTTGGAATTCACAGCAAGGCGCATACCGAATCCGTATTCGGCATTATCTTCAAACAGAGAATTTGCCCATGCCGGCCCGCGCCCGTCCTTGTTCTTGGTATATGGAATGGTCGGGAATGTGCCGCCCCAGATAGAGCTGCAGCCAGTGGCATTGGCTATAATCATTCTGTCACCGAAAAGCTGTGTAACAAGTTTCACATAAGGCGTTTCACCGCATCCTGCACATGCGCCGGAGAACTCTAGCAGCGGCTGCTTGAACTGGCTGCCCTTGACTGTTGTCTCTTTAACAACAGTACTCAGAACATCCTCGGGAAGAGACAGGAAGAAATCCAGGTTCTCGTTCTCACCGGCAGCCCGCTCTTCTCCAATGGGTTTCATTACCAGGGCCTGTTTGGGACATTCATTGACACAGTCCATACAGCCCACACAGTCTTCAACAAACACCTGTACTTTGTAATCGTACGTCTCACCGTCTTTGCTCAGCGCCTTTACTGTTTCAAACGATGCAGGCGCATCTTTAAGGTTTTCGCGGTCGATCAGCTTGGCGCGGATCGCTGCATGAGGGCATACAACCGAACACTGGTTACACTGTATACATTTCTCCTTGATCCAGTGAGGCACCAGCGGAGCCACTCCGCGTTTCTCAAGAGCTGTTGTCCCGGAAGGGACATACCCGTCAAGAGGCATCTGTGATACAGGTATGGAGTCGCCTTTTTCCCGCATGATGGTCTCAATTACGTTCCTGGTGAATTCACCTGAATCATCAGGAACGAGTTTTGTCATCTCCTTGAACTCTGCAGGAACACTGTCAGGAACCGGCACCTCCTCAAGGGCCTCATTGACCCTGTCAACAGCCGCCCAGTTCATCTTCACGATCTTCTCGCCCTTTTTCATGTATGATTTCTTGATAGCATTCTTGATGAGTTCAGTAGCTTTTTCTCTTTCAAGCACATTGGAAATAATAAAGAACGCTGCCTGCATGACTGTATTGATGCGTCCGCCCAGTCCAACATCCTGGGCTATCTCCAGGGCGTTTATGTTGTAAAACTTGATGTTCTTGTCAATTATGGTCTGCTGCATATCCCGGGTCAGGTGGTTGAACACAGATTCTCTGTCCCACTGGGAATTAAGCAGGAAGATACCGCCCTCTTTGATTCCTTCGAGGATATCATAGCGGCCGATAAAGGCGGGATTGTGGCATGCCACAAAATCAGCATTGTACACCAGATATTCCGACTGGATGGGAGATGTTCCGAAACGCAGATGGCTTCTGGTAATACCGCCGGACTTCTTGGAATCGTACTGGAAATATCCCTGGGCATACATATCGGTGTTGTCGCCGATAATTTTAATTGAGTTTTTATTTGCGCCGACAGTACCGTCGGATCCCAGTCCCCAGAATTTGCAGCTTATTGTACCCTTGGGTATAGTATTTATATGTTCCGTTACAGGAATTGAGAGATTGGTTACATCATCGGTAATACCAACAGTGAAATCATGGAAGCATTCACCGTCAAGGTGCTTGAATACCGCGCTGGCCATGGAAGGAGTGAACTCTTTGGATGAGAGTCCGTATCTTCCTCCGATAATTGTGAGGTCTTTTCTCTCCTTCAAAGCTGCAACAACATCGAGATACAGGGGCTCGCCGATTGAACCGGGCTCTTTAGTCCGGTCCAGCACTGCAATCTTCTTCACTGAATCGGGTATTGCTTTGATAAAATGGGCAACAGAGAACGGCCTGTAGAGCCTCACCTTAATGAGCCCGACCTTTTCACCTTTTTCCTTGACCAGATAGTTGACTGTCTCTTCAACAGTCTCACATCCGCTGCCCATGGCAATGATAATCTTTTCGGCGTCAGGAGCGCCGAAATAGTCGAATAAATGGTACTGTCTTCCTGTGTATTTTGCAACCAGGTCCATATACTCCTGAACAATTGCCGGAGCATCCTGGTAGTATTTATTAACTGTTTCCCTGCCCTGGAAGTAGACATCAGGATTCTGGGCCCCGACTTTTACTCTTGGATTGTCAGGGTTCAGCGCCCTGCTCCTGAATTCCTCGATATACTTCATATCGACCATTTCCGTAAAAGCTTCATAATCGATGACTTCTATTTTCTGGATCTGATGGGAGCTGCGGAATCCGTCAAAAATCTCGATAAACGGGATTTTCCCTTTCAGGCTTGCCAGATGTGCGACACCTGACAGGTCCATTATCTCCTGTATTGATCCCGAGAAAAGCATGCCCCAGCCTGTATTCCGGGCCGACATCACATCGGAATGGTCACCGAAAATTGAAAGGCTCTGGCATGCAAGAGAGCGTGCAGATACATGAAAAACAGCAGGGAGCATCTCACCGGCAATTTTGTGCATGTTGGGAAGCATCAGCATGAGGCCCTGGCTGGCGGTAAAGGTAGTTGTAAGGGCACCGGCAGATAATGAGCCGTGTACTGCTCCTGATGCGCCTGCCTCGGACTGCATTTCAATAACATCTACGGTCTGGCCGAAAACATTTTTCCGGCCGTTTGCCGCCCACAGGTCAGCAAGCTCGCCCATGGGAGAGGACGGGGTAATAGGATATATGGCAGCAACATCACTGAAAGCATAGGCCACATGGGCTGCTGCTGTATTTCCATCCATACTCGCTTTCTTAAAACTTTTCATTTGAGACATACTCCTTGTTTATTAAACGACAATCAAACTTTTTGGCACAATTTAATGGTGCATACAAATTGGATTAACTGGAAGAATAGCTGAAAGAGCGTATTGCGTGAGTCTCCGCTGCTAAAGCATAAACAGTAAAAAATAAAAAGACCAAATGAAAAAAGCAAATTCTTTCTTGTTAATTTGACGGCACACCCGGCATTAGTGAATCAGTGCCACCATATCCCGCACTGCCGCTTCCATGCCTATACTCATTGCCCTGGCCAGAATAGCGTGGCCTATATTGATTTCTTCTATATACTCTATTGCAGCTATGCCCGATATATTCTGAAAATCAAGGCCGCTCCCTGCTGACACACCCAGTCCCATCTTTGCCGCACCCAGGGCTACCGACCCGATAGCTTCCATCTGATCCATCCTGTCTGCCATGTCCCGTGCGTCTGAATAGCGGGTCATCTGCAGCTCTACATAATCAGCGCCGGCTTTGGCTGCGGCTTTCACCTGCTGAAGAATGGGATCAACGGCGAATGTCACTACTATTCCCTGGTTCCTTATTCTGGATATGATTTTCTCAAACCGGGACAGGTGTCCCAGCACGTCGAACCCTCCTCCCTCGGTTGAACCGGCATTCTTTTCCGGCATAAGTGTGATCATATCGGGTTCAACACTCAAGGCCATGGCCAGGAGCTCCTCCTCGGGCGCCATCTGTATATTGAGATGCGTTTTTACTATGTCCCGCAAAACAGTAATGTCGCGCTCTTTCATGACCGGCGAGTCTTTCCTCAGCCTGCATACAATACCGTCGGCCCCGCCCAGTTCGGCCAGAACCGCACAGGCAACCGGATCGGGCTCTCCTGTTTTGGCCCCCATCCTCAAAAGCGCCACTTTTTCTACATTGACTCCCAAACGTGCCATATTATCATTCCTTCCTTATGTTCTATAAAACATCCGAAATAAAAACAAAATCGAAGCCTTTGGCCTGAATCTTTTCAATCTCGCGCTGCAGCACCCTCAAAGTGGCCGAGCGGGCGTGCCCGATGCCTACTGCGTGTCCCTTCTTCTCAGCTTTTTCCGCCAGTTTCCACAACTGTCTGGCAATAGTCGCTTCATCCATCTCTGTATCGAGAAAAACATCTCTCTTTGTACACGGCATTTGTATTCGTTTGGCAACCCTGTACGCCTCTGTTTTTGCGGTTGTCCTGCTGTCCACAAAAAACAGTCCCCGATTGTGTATATCCGTCAGAATAACTTCCATGAGTGCGGCATTCTGGGTAACTTTTGACCCCATGTGATTATTCATCCCCCGGGCTGCAGGAACCTGGTCCAGAGACCGCTGGATTATCCGCAGAATATCGGCACGCCCCATTGTACTGAGAATAGTATACTCATCTCTTGGAAACCTGGCGCTGACAGGTTCCATTGGAAGATGCAGTATGACTTCACACCCTCTTTCAGCAAGGCCCCGGGCTACAAGCGTACTGTTTTTTCTTCCGGGCAGCACAGAAGCGGTAAATGGTATACCCAAATCTGTAAACGACCGGGTGAATGAATCCCAACGGTCACCGAAATCATCTATAATCAGAGCTATGGCGCCCCGGTCCCTTTTTACATTCCTGCGGGGCATGAGCACAATTGAGAAGTAGACCGAATCTTCAAATCCGATACTCAGCCGTACCCTCTTTGAAACAGGGTCGCATGTTGCTGAAATGATTTTCGCCGGAATTCTGCTTACCCGTTCCTGCAGCGCCAGGTGGAAGTTCACTACCGGAAGATCACCGGGTATATTCAGGACAACATCCTGTGCCGGCCTGGCTGACAGGGAAACAGGGTCAAGGTCATAGGTTTCACACACTTCGTCAATGCACTGGTACAGAGCCTCGACCCTTGGATAGTGCGAATAGTCGGCAGGAGGGGCAGCCGGCCTGCGTCCAGTGACACGTATAACAAGAACCGCCGTTACTACAAGGACAATGCCTGCTACAGGTATCCAGGGGTCTCTGAAAATCCTGTCAGTAATATTTTTTCTGTCGCGATTCAGGTCTCACCCTCCAAGCTTCGCTTTGAGTACTGTCCAGGGTGATATATCCGACGTTCTCCAGTCCAGACACCGGTATACGGACCACTCTCCCCTCATATCTGAAGCCATCCAGAATTCTGCTCTTCCTTTAAAGACTCTGTTTTCAAGAGCTGTGCCTGTATGCCCGACAGAAAGGGAATAATCAACCACCATGACAGCGCTGTCCGATGCCACTGTCTGCTGCACCATGGAAAGGATGAGAGTGCATACCGAATCGTCGGGGACAAGAGAGAACATCTGCCGGACAACACCCTCCTCTTTCTGCCTGTTCCACCGGTTAAATATCCCGGCAAACTGGGCGGCTGATTCAGGGTCAGGTATAAAGATGTATTTTTTTTCAGTATATGCGGTATCAGCCAGACAACGGATAAAATATTCAGCACTCTTTTCATGCACTGAACGCTGCAAATTTGACAAAACAATTTCAGGGCTCACCGGGATCGTCCATTGGGACTGGGACGTATCAGGCTGTTCCGGCTCCCGTATTGAAAAGGGGAACTGGCACGATACTGCCGCCGTGCAGACCAAAAACATACATATCACGATTCTGCTCATCTGTCCACCCATGCCTATTCATACCAGTTCTATAAAATAACAATATGTTTGTAATGAATCAACACGTATTTTATTGTTTCACCGCCATTCGGACCTGAATTGGGCGGAAATTCATTATTTTTCCCAAATAACAGGTATCTCTTTTTCAATGGACACACACGAAGGGCCGGTGACACATCTGTAACCGATAATTGATACACCTGCGCATTGGGCCTGGTTTAAGCATGTATAAAACTCTTTGTCTGCTTCTCTGTTTGCCATAACAGCATCAGCGTCAGGACGCTGAACAATGAACACAACAGCAGCATCATAGCCACTGCGCACAAGGCTGGTCAGTTCCCTTACATGTTTTCTTCCGCGCTCTGTAGGAGCGTCAGGAAAGAGGGCGAGCCTGTTCTGCACAAGTGTCACTGATTTAACTTCCACAAAACAGTCCTGTGAGCCTCCCTGCAAAACAAAATCAAGGCGGCTTGCGCCAACGGCCTTTTCAGCCTGAAGGGATGTATATGCACCAAACCGGTCAAGACGGCCCTCATAAAAAGCGTTTCTGAAAAGTGTATTGGGCAGCCTGGCATCAGCTGATACCCAGAGCCCCGGCCGGGCTTCTGTCATAACAAGGGTGTAATCGGTCTTCCTGCCCGGCCGTGCCGCATACACTACACCCACACGGCTTCCGGGAACCAGAAGCTCCCTGAGCCTTCCCGAATTTACCAGATGAGCTGTTACTTCCCGGCCCGAAAGCATGACACTCACCGCAAACCGGTTCAGCCTGCGGACAAATAGTGCATTGAGTACATTGGAATAGTTCATACGCATAAAAAAAACAGGCGCCGGCTATACATTACATAGCGGCGCCTGCATATTGATCTTTCAAAATCAGTTATTTTTCTTCATCAGCTTTGGTATGGTCGTCCAAAGGGGTTTCTTCTTCAATTTCCTCTTCGGAATCCTTACGCTCAAGAAGATTTTCACCGTCTTTTCGTTTTTTCAGTGCCAGGAAAATGAGGCAGTTGCCCGAATTGAACACTGCCATCAGGTATGAAAATACAAAGCCGGTAATAAAGAGTAAAAAGATCGCCATAATCCATGATGAAATAGTAGAGATTAAAGGCGTCTGAAGATTTACCAGCTCCCTGCTGAAAAAGAAATAACCTGAATATTCACCAAGCAAAGCCCTGGTCCATGCAACTGCAGGATAGAGCCAGCTCTGAAGCAAGTGAGAAGCGCCATAGGAAACAGAAGCGAATTTGTCGCCCATACTCATTACAAATATCTGATTCATTACCATCCAGGCCCGCTTCATAAAAAAGGCGAAAACACTGAAAGAAACGACTGACAGTATCAAGAGCAGCGCCTGGTACAGAATAAATCTCCATGGCTGTGCCCACAATACCGAGAAGCTCTGAAACATTCCTTCAAATGCGTCATCATCAGTCACAGCGATTATTGAGGGCGCCTGGATCAGAGCGACAATCATTGCCAGTGCAACAAACACGACAAATACAGCCGCACTGAACCATAAAAGAGTAAAGAGGCTGATGCCGATCTCTCCGACATATGGAATTCTTCCCAGCAACCCAACGACATATCCGCCCAGGCATGTGAAAAAGAGTATAGTAAAGATAGCAACCGGAGTAGACAGTACGGCTCCGCCTTTCCGCTTTAAAGCGAATGTAAAGGCCTCTTTCCATGTATAGAATGTATTGCCTTTCAGCTGCATATATACCGCACGGGCCACACCTGTGGCGCCGACAAACCAGAAAAACAGGAGAAACAGCAATCCAATACCGTAGATGATCCAACAATACCAGGATAGGTTCAGCCCGGCAATTCCGGGAACCAGCCCGTATCTGGAAAGGATCCCTGCCAAGTTTTTTCCTCCAGCCAGCAGGCTGATGTAGGTAAATATCACATATCCTGCATAACCAATAATAAAGCTGACAAACTGGATCCATAAGCGCTGGAAGCTGAATGCCAGTCTGGCTGAACGGAATATATCCCGATAGTCAAACCGCATCTCAGTCATTAACGACCTCCTTTGTTTACAATGCCTCCGGTTTTACTTGGTAGGCAAAATTTTGTACATCCCGGTTCCACATTTGGCGCACTTACCCTTCATTGCGGGCCGTCCGTTTTTCATTGTTACTTTTTGCGCTTCAACCATTTCTGTCTTTGCGCGGCATTTTACACAATAAGCCATCTCTGCCATTAGAATCACCTCCTTGGTATTGAATCATTGATTTTAAAATAGGTACTTAAAATTGATAAAAATATTATTAAAAGTCAACAGGAATTTTTATTTATGACCGCTGAAGTATCGTTTATACAAAAAAAACAGAGCGATTCCTGCTGCCGCACCGGCAGCATCCGCGGCAAAATCGGCAATCTCAGCGAACCTGCCAGGTATAAATGCCTGGTGCATTTCATCAATTCCGGCAAAAATCACTGTGCCTGCTGCTGCCATTGCAGCCTGCCTTGCCGGGCTGTTCCATACTGCGGCTGCAGACCTGCACACGAGAATCGAAAAAACCGTGTATACTGCAAAATGGGCAATCTTGTCTTCCCACCCGATATGCGCATCAGGCAGCTTGAGCCTTGGAATTGAAGTCATTACAAGAATGAACAAGGCCATGCTAACAGTCGGCAGATGTATACGCCAGCCCCCTGCAGACCCATGGTTACCAGATCTGTTCATTGGTAAACATTCTCCTCTGCTGTGCTGCCCGCATCAGCCGGCACAGGCTGATCAGCATGCAGTATATACAATTCATAAGGATTACCACACAATATACACTTTTTTTCTTGAATCCCACAATAATTTTATGTACTTTTGTTCAAAACCTTCAGCAAATCTTTGCGTACAAAGAAAGTGGAGTTCTGTGGTAAACCAGGACATTCAAAAACTGGTCAGAGACGCGATACAAGGCAGACAGTACGCCTATAAGCAATTGATGAACCGATATAAGCCCGGCATCTTCAAAATGATCTACCAGATCATTAAAAACCGGGAGGAAACCGAAGATATTGTACAGGAGACCTTTATTAAGGCGTTCAAATCTCTTGACAGCTATAACAGTAAATATGCATTCTCCACCTGGCTGTACAAAATTGCGTACAACCACAGTATTGATACAATACGAAAGAGAAAAATGAAAACATTTTCTCTGGACAAACCAATAAAACTGAGCAAAGGCGAAGTCAAACACGAGATTCGGGATGAATCATTTGTGCCCGACAAGGAGCTTCTGCACCGGGAGAGCATAAACAATATCCTTAAACAGGTGGAATCACTGCCTGATAAATACAAACAGGCACTGATACTGCGTCATCAGGAAGAACACTCGTATGAAGAGATCAGCAGTATACTGAATATCCCCATCGGCACAGTAAAAGCCCGGATATTTCGTGCGAGAGAGATGTTAAAAAAGAAACTACAGGAATAATACCATGAAAAAACAGGCCGCACTCCTGTTGATCCTTTTATCATGCACCGCAGTCCACGCCCAGAAACCCGATACATCTATTACGTCGAGGCAGCTGAAGCAGCTCAGGGACTATATGCATCTGTACTCTGAAGTTATGGCTCACCGCAAAGACGCGGTCACACAGGAACTGGATCCTGTTTTCCAGATAAATATCAATGCCAATGTACTGGATTCAATGTTTAAATATCTGCCTGTACTTCCTCAGTTTTCCGGGCAGTCCCAGGATGAGCCTTCAGACTCTTTGCTGCTCTACTTCTCCCGCATGCTTAACCGTCCGCACCGCACCCAGAGACAGGGGATAGTAAAATTCGGCGACAATGCTCTTGTCGGCCGCAATGAAATTGTCAACGGAGATGTTGTAGTCGTAGGCGGCGATGCTGATATTTACGGTGAAGTCGAAGGCGGCGTGATTGTAGTCATGGGAAATATCCGGCTGACTTCCACCAGCATTGTCAATGGAGATGTAGTCAGTGTATGGGGCGGCACAGACATTGACAACGGAGCCAGAATTCTCGGTACCACAAATATCTTCAACTTCGGCAAGATCCTTTCTCCCGATTTCTTCAAGGTCAGCAATATGGCTTTTATGCCGCTGCTGCTGCGTATAATCGGCTTTCTTGTCCTTTTTTCAATGATGGCGCTGCTCTACTACTCCTTTAAGAAGCCCACTGAACTTGTAAGCATCCATGTTTCCCGTTTTTATGTAAAATCCGGAGTAGTGGGTATAATTGGTATTCTCGGTATGCCCGCAGTATTCCTTATTCTGATAACAACAATAATAGGAATACCAGTTGCCCTGTTTGTACTGCCCCTGGCCATTATTGCGGCTTTTCTCATGGGCATAACAGGATGCAGCCTCGCTGTGGGAAGGCACATTTTGCCGAGAACAGGCATAAAGACCGAATCACCGGCAGCCGCACTCATTACAGGCCTGTTCGCCATTCAGCTGCCTGCGATGCTGGCAAAACTTTTAGGTTTTTTTAGCGCCACCCTTGAGACGACATTTGCCCTTGCTGCCATTATCGTAATACTTCTGGCATGGATCCCGGGTTTCGGCGGGGTTATTCTTACACGATTCGGAAGAAGGTCACAACTGGACTGAAAAACGGAAAAAAGCAGGTACAGCCGATAACGGCCCTCTCTATTCCCGTTCAAAAAAAATAGAAATGATTGATTTACTGGTATGCCGGAAAACGAGTGCACATGGTTTGCAGTATGCCCGATGAAACAGTTCTGGATTCAGGGAAGGATTACACCGCACTGGATCGAATCTTTCTGC
>Ga0272441_10010031_pt1 | contig 14455 bp, 14 predicted proteins | sample SSMProp6N_FD_193582 | JGI IMG/M metagenome (GOLD analysis project Ga0272441, IMG submission 193582) | Marine sediment archaeal communities from Little Sippewissett salt marsh, Falmouth, MA, United States - SSM-Prop-6N | ecosystem: Environmental > Aquatic > Marine > Wetlands > Sediment ... | reverse complement strand
GGCAGTTTCAGCCGGGTAACCAGAATGCCGTTCATGGCTCCGGCCGCGATCCCGGCGGCAAAACCGACCAGAAGTGCCAGTTCCACTGGCAGCCCCATCTTGACCGCCAAATTACCCATGATGACGGAAACGAGGACCATGATGGCGGCGACCGACAGATCGATGCCGGCGGTCAGGATCACCAGGCTCTGCGCCGCGGCCAGAATGCCGATGATCGACACCTGCTGCATGATCAGCGACAGATTGAAGGCGGAGAAGAACCGTCCCCCCGCTATGAAGCCGAAACAGATGACGCTGGCGACAAGCACGATGACCGGCACCATGGTGGGGTTGCCGTGCAGGAAACGCTGGGTCTTGGTGAGAAGATCGTCAGCGTCATGCTCGAATTCCGCTAGTTTCGTGTCGCTGGTCGCCAGTGCCGCTTCATAATCGTGATGGGGCTCCTTGTCCGATGCCTTGCTCATGATCGCCAATTTCTCCTGTCACACGACGTTATGGTTGCAGGGCCGGCGAAAGGGCCCTGCAACCATGATACGGGTGATTGATCATGTGTCGGGCGGTTTAACCCCAGCAGCGATCCTTGCCTTCCTGAACGCTGATCGAGGGAACACCTTCAACGGCCTCGTTGGTGACGAGATTCACGCCGGTGTTGAAGAAGTCCAGACCAGGGGTGGTTTCCGGTTTCGCCCCGTTGTCGGCCCAGGCCTTGATCGCCTCGACACCAAGCGAGGCCATCAGCAGCGGATATTGCTGTGACGTGGCCCCGATGATTCCTTCGGCGACATTTTCGACACCGGGACAGCCGCCATCGACGGAGACGATCAGAACGCCTTCCGTCTTGCCAAATCCGCGCAGGGCCTCATAGGCGCCGGCGGCGGCCGGTTCGTTGATCGTATAGACGACATTGATGTCCGGATCCCGCTGAAGCAGGTTTTCCATGGCCCGACGGCCACCTTCCTCATTGCCCGAGGTCACGTCATTGCCGACGATGCGCGGATCATCCTCGTCGCCGATACGGTTGATGTCCTTGGTGTCGATGCCGAAACCGGTCAGAAAGCCCTGATTGCGCAACACATCGACCGAAGGCTGGCTTGGCGCCAGATCGAGAAGGGCGATCTTGGCGTTGGCGGCCTCATCACCCAGTTTCGCTCTCGCCCAGGCACCGGCCAGTTCGCCGGCCTTGAAATTGTCCGTGGCAAAGGTCGCGTCGGCCGCATCGATCGGCTCCAGCGGCGTATCGAGCGCGATGACCAGAAGACCGGCATCACGCGCCTTGGTGACCGATTCCACGATGGCCTTGGTGTCCGAGGCGGTGATCAGGATGCCCTTTGCGCCGGAGGCGATGCAGGTTTCGATGGCCTGGACCTGTGTTTCGTGATCGCCGTCGATCTTGCCGGCGAAGGTCGACAATTCGATACCCAATTCATTGGCCTTGGCCGTCGCGCCTTCCTTCATCTTGACGAAGAACGGGTTGATGTCGGTCTTGGTGATCAGGCAGGCGCCGATCGATTGCGCTTGCGCCAGACCGGCCGTCGAGGCGAGTGCCAGCATGGCAATACCGCCAAACAGTGCGGTTTTCGTGATATGTGCAGGTTTCATGATTTTCCTCCCGGTTGCGTTTTCAAAAGCTTTCTGGAACAGTTTCAGGCTTGACCCTCCCAGGTCAAGTCCGCGTATCTTGTTCAGCGGAGCGCGATTTTTGTAGCCTGTGTCGGCAAGGGTGTGAAGGCATTCGTTGAAAATTTGCCGGCACGCGAGCATGACCATGTCGCCACCAGGCGGGACTGGCCGGATTGCACCTGTCGCCAGATCGTTACCGTGATCATGGCGTTCTCATTCTTGATGCCTTTCCTGAAAGGCAACGGACCGGATAGAACAGGGGTTTTCATCCGGTTGCCGAGGCAATCGCGGCGATAAACGCCGTGATGGCTGTTCTTTAACCGATCCGGTCGAGAACCGGCGGAATGCTGTCCGGTTCTTCCTGTGAAATCGTGTAGCAATCGACAAGCCGTGCCGCCGCCGCCTCGGCCTCTTCCTGCGTGCGGGCATGCACCGTTGCCAGCCGGTCGCCGCGTGCGACACGGGTGGCGATCGGCACAAGATCGCTGAGGCCGACGGCATGATCGATCGTGTCTTCCGGTCGGCGTCGCCCGCCGCCCAGTTCCACGACGAGGAGCCCGACATCGCGTGTCCGGCATTGCGTGATCCAGCCGTCCTGACCGGCCGTCACACTGTGTCTGACCGTCGCCTCGGGGAGATAAGCCCTGGCCTTTTCGACGAAATCGGCGGGTCCGCCAAGTTCGGCCACCATGCGCTGGAACACTTCCGCTGCCGCGCCCGATGTCAGCGCGTCCTGCGCCTTGATTCTTGCATCTTCTATGGTTTCGACGAGTGCGCTGGACACGAGCATTTCGGCAGCCAGGTCAAGTGTCACGGTGAAAAGACGCCCGTCACGGTGGCTGCCGGTCAGAAAATCAACCGCGTTTGCGACTTCCAGCGCGTTGCCGGCGGCGCTGGCCAGAGGCTGGTCCATATCGGTGATCAGGGCGCGTGTCGGCAGGCCTGCTCCCGTGGCGACCTCTACCAGGCTCAGGGCCAGCCTGCGGGCGCTGTCGGGATCGGCCATGAAGGCGCCATTGCCGGCCTTGACGTCGAGAACCAGCGATTGCAACCCGGCGGCGAGCTTTTTCGACAGGATCGATGCCGTGATCAGAGGAATTGATTCCACGGTCGCCGTCACATCGCGGATGGCGTAGAAGCGTTTGTCGGCCGGTGCCAGATTGCCCGTCTGGCCGATGATGGCGCAACCGGCCTCGCGCACGGCCTTGCGAAATTGCGCGTTCGACGGTGCGGTCCGGTAGCCCGGGATCGAATCCATCTTGTCGAGCGTGCCGCCGGTATGGCCGAGGCCGCGTCCCGATATCATCGGCACGGCTGCCCCGCATGCCGCCACGATCGGCGCCAGCATCAGCGAGACATTGTCACCAACCCCGCCGGTGGAGTGCTTGTCGGTGATCGGCCGGGTGATTTCGTTCCATTCAAGAACATCACCGGAATCGCGCATGGCCTGTGTCAGCGCCACAGCTTCCGGTTTTGACATGCCGTTGAGGAAGATCGCCATCGCAAATGCTGCCACCTGTCCCTCGGAAAAGGATCCGTCCGTCAGGCCGTGCACGAAATTCAGGATATCATCGCCCGAGAGTGCAGCGCCGTCGCGTTTCTTGCGGATGATCTCCTGCGGCAGCATGGTCTAGTAATCCGTCCTTGCCGGGTTGCTGGTTGGCATGTCGCCCAGTTCGGACAGGATCGCGCCAAGCAGGCCGGAAGCGCCGAAACGGAAAGTTTCCGGCCGTGCCCAGCCCTTGCCCATGATGGTGTCGGCAAGGGTGAGATAGGCGGCGGCATCCTCGATACTGCGCACGCCGCCGGCCGGCTTGAAACCGACCGGGCGGCCGCTTTCACGGATGGCGTTCAGCATGATATCCGCGGCCTCGAGCGTGGCATTGATCTTCACCTTGCCGGTCGAGGTCTTGATGAAATCCGCGCCTGCCATGATGGCCAGATGCGCAGCACTGCGCACCAGCCCGGGATCGGCCAATTCACCGGTCTCCAGGATGGTCTTCAGGACTGTCGGCTCCGGAGCCGCTGCGCGAACCGCCTGAATCATCTCGCGCACGGCCATTTCGTCCCCGGCCATCAGTGCCCGGTAGGGGATCACCAGATCAATCTCGTCGGCGCCGTCGGCTATTGCCGTTTGCGCTTCGCTCACCACCGCGTCGATCGTGTTCGTGCCATCGGGAAAATTGACCACCGTTGCGATCCTGACGGGATGACCGTTGCCAAGACGCTGACGTGCCTCGGCCACGAAACGCGGCCAGATACAGATCGCCGCGACCGGTCCATGCGGCGTCATGGCATCATCGCACAGGCGGGCCATGTCCTGCGAACTGGCCGTGTCCGACAGATCGGTCAGATCAAGCAGGCTCAGTGCCGTGCGCGCAATCGTCGTCCTGTCCGCCCCTGTCGTCATGCCTTTTTCGTGCCTTCGCTCAGCATTCTGGTCAACACCGCTGCCAGACGGTTTCCGCCGATCGGGGCCATGTCCTTTGTCTCGTCATGGCTGAGTTCGCTGCCCGTCATGCCGGCGGCGAAATTCGTGATCACCGAGGCGGCAGCGACTTTCAGGCCGAGAAAGCGCGCCAGAATGACTTCGGGAACCGTCGACATGCCGACCGCGTCCGCCCCCAGAAGCCGGGCGGCGCGAATTTCGGCCGGGGTTTCGAAGGAGGGCCCCGAAAACCACATATAGACCCCTTCATGCAATGTCACATCGACGGCCTGCGCCGCCCTGGCCATCCGGGCGCCAAGTCCGGCGTCATAGGCGTTGGTCAGGCCGACAAAGCGCTTTTCGCTTTCCTCGCCGATCAGCGGGTTCATGCCCGACCAGTTGATGTGATCGCTGATCCGCATCACCGAGCCGGGCGGCATGTCGTTTCGAAGCGAACCGGCGGCATTGGTCAGGATCAGGTTTTCGATCCCCAGGCCCTGCAGGATTTCCAGTGGCCGGCGCATGGCGGCTGCGTGACCCTGTTCGTAATAATGGACACGCCCGGCCATCAGCAACACCGGCGTTCCGGCCAGATTGCCGGCCACCAGCCGTCCGGCATGCCCGGAAACCGCGCTTTGGGGAAAGCCGGGAATGTCATCATAATCGATGGTGATCGGGTTTTCGACGCGCTCGCTCAGGCCACCCAGCCCGGAACCCAGAACGATGGCAAGGCGTGGCATGAACCGGTCGAGCCGTGCCCTGAGGCTGTCGATGGCCGGCTGCATCAGCCAAGCTCCGTTTCGAAGCTTCTTGGCAGCAGATCGGCAAGCAGAAGGGTTTCGATGACGCCGTTCATGTCGCACAAATGCACTCTGGTCCCGTCGGTTGCAAATTCCGCCAGGCGTTGCCGGCAGCCGCCACAGGGCGGGCAGCCAGCCAGCCTTTCGGCAATCACCGCGACGTCGATGATCCGGCGTGCACCGGCCATCACCATCTGGCCGATCGCCGTCGTTTCGGCACACCAGCCCTCGGGAAAGGAGATCACCTCGATATTGGCGCCGGTATAGATCCGGCCGTCTTCGGCGCGGATGGCGGCGCCAACCGGAAATTTCGAATAGGGCGCGTGCGCCATGCGCATCGCCTCCCGTGCGGCCTTGAAAAGATCTTCGGCCATCAGGTCCTAGCGCTCCTTGACATAGGGCACACCGCCGGCCTTTGGCGGCACGGCCTTGCCGATGAAGCCGGCCAGCAGAATGACCGTCAGGATATAGGGCAAGGCCTGCATCAGCTGCACCGGCACCTGGCCGATCAGCGGCAGTGGATTGCCCTGCATGCGGATGGCGAGCGCATCCAGAAATCCGAACAGCAGACAGGCAAACATCACATTCACCGGCTTCCATTTGGCGAAGATGAGGGCGGCGAGCGCGATGAAGCCCTTGCCCGCCGTCATGCCCTTGACGAAACCTGCCGTCATCGCCATCGACAGATAGGCGCCGGCAAAGCCGCACAGGATCCCGCAGCAGATGACGGCCCGGTAGCGCAGCCAGGTGACCGAGATGCCGGCGGTGTCGACGGCACCCGGGTTTTCGCCGACCGCGCGCAGCCGCAGCCCGAAGCGGGTGCGGTAAAGCACCCACCAGGAAAACGGCACCATCAGAAAGGCGAAATAGGTCAGCAGGAAATGGCCTGACAGAAGGTCATAGATCGGTCCGAGAACCGGCACAGCCGACAGGGTTTCGACAAAGGGCAGTTCGACGGTCTGAAACCGGCTGCCGGCTTCCAGTTGCGGTGTGCGGCCGCCCTGCTCGAACCAGGCCTGACCGAGAATGACCGTGGCACCAAGCGCGATGAAATTGATCGCCACACCGGACACGATCTGATTGCCGCGCTCGGTGATCGAGGCGAAGGCGTGCACCAACGCCAGGAAAACCGAAACCGCAATGGCGGCTGCAAGCCCCATCAGCGCAGATTGGAAGACCGCCGCGGCCGCTCCGCCGGCAAAGGCAGCGGCCAGCATCTTGCCTTCCAGGCCAATGTCGAAAATGCCGGAGCGTTCGGAAAACAGGCCGGCCAGGGCGGCCAGGATCAGCGGCACGGAGACGCGAATGGTCGATTCGGCGAGAACGGACAGGGTCGACAGAAATTCCATGCATCACTCTCCCGCTTCAAGCGCCCGATCGGTCGATCTGAGAGCGCTGAGATTTGCAAAAAACACCGTCAGGGCCGGGCGGAACATGTTTTCCAGCGCGCCGGCGAAGAGTATCACGAGGCCCTGAATGATGACGATCATGTCACGCGAAATGTTCGGCATTTCGAATGAAATTTCGGCCCCGCCCTGATAGAGCATGCCAAACAGGATGGCCGCCGGAATGATTCCGGCCGGGTGCGAGCGGCCCATCAGGGCCACCGCGATGCCGACAAAGCCAGCGCCGGTGACGAAATCCAGTTGCATGCGATGCTGATCGCCCATGATCGGATTGATCGCCATCATGCCGGCCAGTGCGCCGGAAATCAGCATGGTGATGATGATGATGCGGGCTTGCGGGATCCCGGCATAGCTGGCCGCTTTCGGGCTCGCCCCGGTGGTACGGATCTCATACCCAAGCCGTGTGCGCCAGATCAGCACCCAGACCAAAAAGGCGGCCACGAGCGCCAGCAGAAAGGAAACGTTGAACGGTGCCCCGCCGATGTCGAGCCCGAAAAGCGCGAGCAGCCAGTCGAGCTTGGGCAGTTGTCCGCCCTCGGCAAAGGCGCGCGTGTGCGGCGCCATCGAACCGGGCGGCTTCAGGGTCTCGACCAGCAGATAGACCATCAGGCTCGATGCGATGAAATTGAACATGATCGTCGTGATGACGATATGACTGCCGCGTTTGGCCTGCAGCCAGGCCGGGATCAGCGCCCAGCCGGCGCCAAACAGCGCCGCGCCGAGAATGGCAAAGGGGAAGGTGATATACCAGGGCACGAGATGATCGAGCCAGAGGCAGGCCAGCGACACGCCGAGCCCTCCGACATAGGCCTGTCCCTCGCCGCCGATATTGAACAACCCGCAATGGAAAGCGACCGCCACGGCCAGGCCGGTAAAGATGAAATTCGTCGCGTAATAGAGGGTAAAGCCGACACCCTCGCCATAGCCGAAAGCACCTTCGACCATCAGAATGGCGGCCCGAACCGGGCTTTCACCGGCCATCAGAACGACAAGACCGGCAAACAGGAAGGCGACCGTGAGATTGAGCAGGGGAATGAGACCGAAATCGACCCAGGCCGGCAATTTTGCGTAAGGGACACTCATGGGTCTATTCGGCCGCCTCCCGTGTTTCTTCGACACCGGCCATCAACAGGCCAAGCTCGCCTTCGCTGGCCGTATTGTCACGCTCGCCGACGATGCGCCCGGCAAACATTACCAGAATGCGGTCTGCCAGGCTGCGGATTTCGTCAAGTTCGACCGAAACGAGCAGGATCGCCTTGCCGGCATCGCGCATTTCGATGATCCGTCTGTGAATGAACTCAATCGCACCCACATCGACACCACGGGTCGGTTGTCCGATGATGAGGACATCGGGGTCGCGTTCCATCTCACGCGCCAGAACGATCTTCTGCTGGTTGCCGCCGGAAAAATTCGCCGTCTTCAGGCGGCAGTTGGGCGGTCTGATGTCGTATTTCTCTATTTCTCGGGCTGCCTCGCCGCGAATGCCGTCGATGTTTAGCAGCGCGCCTGAAAGGTAGGCGGGATCATCCTGATAGCCGAGAATGGAATTCTCGTTTTGCTCGAAGGGCAGGACAAGGCCGACATTGTGGCGATCCTCGGGCACATGGGCGAGGCCACGTTTGCGCAGCGCGGCCGCATCGGCCTGACCGGTGACATTGATGGATTGTCCCTTCAGCATGACGGTACCGGAGGTCGCCTTTCTGATGCCGGCAATCGCTTCGAGAAGCTCCGATTGTCCGTTGCCGGCGACCCCGGCAATGCCGACGATCTCGCCTGCCCTGACGCTGAACGAGACATTGTCGACCATCGTCACGCCGCGCTGGTCGATCACCGTCAGATCCTTGACGTCCAGCTTGACGTCACCGGGATGGGCTTCTCCCTTGTCCACCCTGAGAAGGACGTGACGACCGACCATCAGTTCGGCCAGTTCTTCGACCGATGTCTGGGCCGTTGGCCGTGTTGCCACCATCTCGCCGCGCCGCATGACCGATACCTCGTCGGTGATCGCCATGATTTCTCTCAGCTTATGGGTGATCAGGACAATGGTTTTGCCCTCCTCCTTCAACTGCGCCAGAATGCGAAACAGGTGGTCGGCCTCTGCCGGGGTCAGCACACCGGTCGGCTCGTCGAGGATCAGGATATCGGCGCCGCGATAGAGAGCCTTGAGAATTTCCACCCGTTGCTGGAGACCGACGGGAAGCTCTTCTATGATGGCGTCGGGATCGACATCGAGCGCATATTCGGCCTCCAGACGTTTCAGTTCGGTGCGGGCGCGGGTGATGCCGCGATTGAGTACCTGATTGTCCTCGGCCCCGAGCATGACATTTTCGAGCACGGTGAAATTCTCTACCAGCATGAAATGCTGGTGAACCATGCCGATACCTGCGGCAATCGCCGCGTTCGGATCCTTGATGGTCACGGGCTGATCATTGACCACGATTTCACCGGCATCGGCCTGATAGAAGCCATACAGGATCGACATCAGTGTCGATTTTCCGGCGCCATTTTCGCCGATGATGCCATGGATCGTTCCCCGCCTGACGGTGAGATCGATATCCTTGTTGGCATGGACAGACCCGAAACTCTTGTCGATGCCCCGAAGTTCGATTGCAATGTCACTCATGTGGGTTTGTTCGCCCGTTGGTATTCAAGACCTTGATCTGTGTGTCTTTCATCGACCGATCTTTGCACTCTCGACACTTCCCCTTCGAAAGTCCAGTTTGATATGCGCAAATGCGACATTTTCGGTCAATGCAATCCGTTGGGCCAGAGCGAAAATGCTTCATGACAATAGGATGGAGCCTTTTGCCTGATTGTGCACGGGCGAAAGTGCCTTATGAGGGGAAAGCATGGACAGTTTCGTTTTCAACACCACGCCACGTCTGGTGATACGGCCCGGATCGGCCCGTGAACTTGCGCAATTGTCGGCCATGATGGCGGGCGCTCGTAGCCTGTTTGTCACCGACAGGGGTATTCGCGAGCATCGTCTGGATGTCGAGATCATTGCCGCGCTTGAAAAGGCCGGGGTTGATGTGAGCGTATTCGATGCGGTCAAGGCCGATCCGAGCCGGGCAACCCTGGACGCGGCAATCGAGGCCGCCCGTATTTCAAAAGCCACGCATGTCATCGGTTTTGGCGGCGGTTCATCCCTCGACATCGCCAAGCTTGTCGCCCTGATTGCCGGATCCGGTGAGAATCTCGACGAGGCCTGGGGCCTCAACAATGCCAGGGGGCCGCGTCTGCCGCTCGTTCTGGTTCCGACCACCGCCGGGACCGGTTCGGAGGTGACGCCCGTGGCCATCATCACCGTCGGGGCCGAGGAAAAACGCGGTGTATCATCGCCCGTGCTTCTGCCCGATCTTGCCATTCTTGACGCAGACCTGACGCTGACGGTGCCGCCGGCGATAACCGCAGCCACCGGCATCGACGCGATGGTTCATGCCATCGAGGCCTTTACCTCGGCCAGCCGGAACAACAATCCGCTCTCGCGCATACTGGCAGTCGAGGCCTTGCAGCTGCTCGGGCGCCATATCGAACAGGCGGTGTTTACGCCGAAGGATCTTGGCGCGCGCTCCGGCATGCTTTTCGGCGCGTGCCTGGCCGGCATGGCCTTTGCCAATTCGCCGGTCGCTGCCGTGCATGCGCTTGCCTATCCGATCGGTGGCCAGTTCAAGGTCGCCCATGGCCTGTCTAACGCCCTGGTTCTGCCGCATGTCCTGCGCTTCAACGCTGACGATCCTTCAAACGGGGCGGCTCTTGCCTATGGCAGGCTCGCGCCGCATCTGTTCGATCCCTGGCAAAGCAGTGACGAGCCGGCAAGCGATGCCCATGCCTTTGCCGACCGTCTTGCCGATCTGTGTTTCAGGCTCGGTCTGCCGACCAGACTGCGTGATGTCGGCATTCCCGAGAGCGCGCTTGCAGCCATGGCCGCTGATGCGATGAAACAGACCCGTCTTCTCGTCAATAACCCGCGTCCGATGACGCAAAAGGATGCCCTGGCGATTTACAGGGCCGCCTGGTAGAGCGCCCGAATGACCAGCACAGACAAGCGTCCCGCCCCGCCCATGCGCTCGGATTTCGTCATTTTTCGCCCGCTGCAAACCCGCTGGGCCGACAATGACATCTATGGCCACATGAACAATGTCGTGCATTACGCCCTGTTCGACACGGCGATCAATGCCTGGCTGATCGAGGCCGGTCTGCTCGATCCGGCGGGCGGCACGACAATCGGTCTCGTCGTTGAAACCCGCTGCCGTTATCATGGCGAGATGGCGTTTCCCGACCGTGTCGAGGCCGGTTTGCGCGTCGCGCGTCTCGGCACCTCTTCGGTGACCTACGCGATCGGTCTGTTTCGCAATGACGAAGCGCAGGCCACGGCGGACGGCGATTTCATCCATGTCTATGTCGATCCTGCCACACGGCGACCGCAAGCCTTGCCGGACCATTGGCGCAAGGCGCTGTGCGGTTTGATCCTGCCGCAGTGAGGCCGCGGCGGATGCTGCATGAAACGGTGTCACGCCGTCAGGTTGCGACATGTCTTCGTGTTGTGACAAGCGGCAGCAGAATGGCGAAACCGGACATTGCGAGCGCCGACAGCATCAGGCCGAAACCGGCATAGCCGAAATTTTCGATGACGGCAGCCGAAACGGGCGGTCCGATCACGGTGCCGATGCCACCGCCCTGCGCCACCAGGCCCATGGCCATCGGCACCGAACCGCTCGGGGCGACAAGATAGGGAATGACGGCAAACAGGATCGAGGCCACGACGGCGCCGGAAATGGCGTAGACGGCGGCTGCCATTGTTGCCACTGGTGCAAATAACCCCGCAAAGACAAGCCATGCCGAGGCGGCGCTGAGCAGAAATCCGAGAGTGCCGAGAATGACCATGGTGCGCACCGAACGCCCGGCCACCAGCATGCCGGCCAGCAAATTGCCCAAGGGCACCAGAAGCGCGATCGCCCCGGCCGAAACGAGCAGAACGCGCCCGCTTGCGGTTTGAAGATAATTCGGCAGGAAGGCGAAGAAGCTGATCGACAGAATGACGAACACACAAAAGGCCAGTGCCAGCAGCATGACCGGAGCGGAAACGCCGTGCCACAGGGAGGCCGGTGTTCGCTTTGCCGACAGCCGCTCCAGCCCGGCGCACACACGGTCGCTGACAAGCGCCGTTGCGGCAAGCAGCAGCGCTGCGGCCATGAGAAAGTCCTGGCTGGAGGTGAGGACCAGCCATGTCCTTGCCAGAAGATCGGACACGGCAAAGCCAAGCGGCACGAAGCCGCTCCACACCGCCAGGACAGGGCCTTTCCAGCGTGCTGGTGACAGTTCGTTCAAGAGCGCCGGCAAGCCGACGCACAAGGCCAGATAGCCAAGTGCCTCGATCAGCCGGAACGTGAAGATGAGTGCCGGCTCACGCGACAGCGCCAGACCGAAGGCGCCTGCAGCAAGCGTGATGGCGCCCAGGCGAACCGAGGTGATGGTGCCGATCCGGTCGATCACCCATCCCGTCGGCAGCGCGACAAGGGCAATGAAAATGCCGATCAGCGCGGTCAGCCAGCCGATCGCCACCAGCGAAAGACCGATCTCCTGTTGATACCAGCCGACAAGCGGTGCGATCTTGGCCAGTTGCAGGGCGGCAAGGACACCGGTTGCGATGATCAGCATGATCGCCAGAATGCGGCGCGGCGACATGGCGATATGCGTTGCCGTCTGATCGGCCGTGACGCCACTCATCTGGTTTTTCCGGTCGTCTTGCTTGCCGGCGCCGTCGGTTCGCTCATGCCGCGCGAACGAGAACGCCCTGAATAAGAAACCGCCGGGTCAAAACCTGCCCGGCGGTCTGCATGATGATCGTGAAAAGCGATCAATACGGACAGTTGTCGTCCGACATATAGTCATGCACGGTGATGTTGCCGGCGATGATCTCCGCCTTGGCTTTTTCAACGGCCGCTTTCATGTCGTCCGTAACGAGAGCCGCGTTGTTTTCGTCGAGTGCATAGTCGACGCCGCCCTCAGCCAGGCCAAGAACATTGAATCCGTAACTGAAATTGCCGTCCTTTGCGTCATTGAACGCGTTGTAGACGGCAACGTCGACGCGTTTCATCATCGATGTCAGGACATGGCCCGGATGAAGTCCGTTCTGGTTGGAATCGACACCGATGCCAAGCTTTCCTTCATCTGCGGCGGCCTGGAGAACGCCCACGCCGGTTCCTCCGGCGGCATGATAGATGACGTCGGCGCCCTGGTTGATCTGTGACTTGGTGATTTCGCCACCCTTGACCGGGTCGTTCCAGGCGTCCGGTGTCGTACCGGTCATGGCCTGCAGCACCGTTGCATCGGCATTTGCGGCCTTGACGCCACCGACATAGCCGCACTGGAAGCGGCGGATGAGCGGGATATCCATGCCGCCGACAAAGCCGACGGTTCCGGTTTGCGAGGCCATGGCCGCCATCATGCCGACGAGATAGGAGCCTTCCTGTTCCTTGTAGACGACCGAACGCACATTCGGTGCATCGACGACCATGTCGATGATCGCGAAATTGGTATCGGGATAATCGGCGGCCACTTTCTCAAGCGCCGATGCCCAGGAAAAACCGGCCATGACGATCGGATTGTTGCCGTCACGTGCAAAACGCCGCAATGCCTGTTCGCGTTGTGCGTCGTTGGAAATCTCGAAATCGCGATATTCGATACCGGTTTCGCTCTTGAATTTCTCGGCCCCCGTATAGGCGGCTTCGTTGAAGGATTTGTCGAATTTGCCACCGAGATCATAGATGATCGCCGGCTTGATGTCCGCCGCCAGTGCGGTGGCGGACAAGGCAGCTGTTGCTAAGAGTGTCAGAAGGGTCCGTTTCATGGATGCAGCCCTGATTGTTTCTGTTGATCTTTTGTCGGGTCCTCCCGCAGGTCCGCCAAACCGGACCGCTATGCGGAAACGCCGGCGGTCACCTGCCGGGTTGTTTTCATCCTTGCACGCCTGTGACAAGATTTCACGCGGAAATTTCAAGCCTTGCAAAAATGCTTCCGTCGCGACCGGATTGTCCGATCTCGACCCGGTCAGGACGCGGCCTGATCAAGAGCCGGGCACGACACGCCGGTTCCGCGCAAACCGCAATAGCCGCCGGGATTCTTGGCCAGATATTGCTGATGATAGTCTTCGGCGAAATAGAACGGGCCGGCGGGGGCGATTTCCGTCGTGATGGCGGATGTGCGTCCGGCCGCTTTCAGGGCCTCCTGATAGGCATCACGCGTCTCGAGCGCCATTGCGGCCTGGTCTGGCGAGGTCGTATAGATCGCCGAGCGGTAGGTGGTTCCCACATCGTTGCCCTGGCGCATGCCCTGTGTCGGATCATGCTGTTCCCAGAACACGCGCAACAGATCACGATAGGAAACGACGCCCGGATCGTAGACCACCCGCACGACCTCGGCGTGGCCGGTCAGGCCGGTCACGGTTTCCTGATAGGTCGGATTGGGGGTGATGCCGCCCGAATAGCCGGCCGCCGTGACATGGACGCCGGGCATTGCCCAGAACAGCCTTTCGACGCCCCAGAAACAACCCATGCCGAAAATGGCAGTCTCGTATCCGTCCGGATATGGTCCTTTCAGGTCATGGCCGTTGACGAAATGCGTGCTGGCGGTTGCAATCGGTTCTTTTCGGCCCGGCAGGGCGTTCTTGTTCGTCGGCATTGTCGTCTTCTTGTTGAACATGTCGATCAGAAACATGGGTAATCTCCTGAAGTGATTTGAATTTGGACCCGCAACGCCCTGGCTGGCAGCACATTCGATCAGCGTGTTGAAAACCCGTCATCGCGGATGGGGCGGCGATAGCCGGCCAGATAGAACAGCAGTGACAGCACGAGAAAGACCGCGAAGGTCGGTTGCAACAGCACCCATTGTATCATCGGATCCCAGATGAAGGGAAACAGATAGCGCTGCACCGCAGCCTGGGCGGTCGTCAGCGATATCGGATCGAGAGCGTACCAGGTCGCGCCAAGCGGTGTGATGGCGACATGCGATGCGGCAAGCGATTGCACCATGTCGGAAATGGCCGCAATCACCGCAATGATCAGCGCCAGCATGCTCAAAAGCCTGAAAATGAATTTCACTCGGCACCTCCCCTCTCGTTGCGTGTCATCGCCAGGGCCTGGAATGATACGGGATGGACAGGAGATAAGCCTCCCTTGTGGCCGATACAACGCTGTGGC
>Ga0272441_10010030_pt1 | contig 14455 bp, 11 predicted proteins | sample SSMProp6N_FD_193582 | JGI IMG/M metagenome (GOLD analysis project Ga0272441, IMG submission 193582) | Marine sediment archaeal communities from Little Sippewissett salt marsh, Falmouth, MA, United States - SSM-Prop-6N | ecosystem: Environmental > Aquatic > Marine > Wetlands > Sediment ... | reverse complement strand
ACTACACTTGGACAGACCACATCGAGATAGTCGATTCAATAAGTGCATCCCCGTCAGACAGCAATCCACACCTCATCATCGAAATCAAGATAGAACACATGCACTTTGAGATTGGAACGCCCCAATGGCTCAGATTGGCAGTATACGACGAAAGCAACAGTGCCGCTGGGGTACAAGCGTGGCCAGAATCAAGTGTCAACTCTCCCGACGAGTGGGGATTGGTTGACGTCAAACTATATGACACTCTTCCAGAGGACACGAACCCCGAAGAACAAAAGTATAACGAAACAGAGGACACTCTGGATGGTGCAAACTATGTTGTTGCTATTCCTGACGACTGGAATGGGATGCTTGTTGTCACTTGCCGAGGTTTAGAGGTAACCATGTCTGAAAATCCTCGAACCCATGTGTACAATGTATCCCAGTCTCTGTGGCTAGATGAAGGGTACGCCATAGTCGGGTCCACCTACGGCGCAGGGGGTTTCTGTGTTGCGGAGGGCATGACTGCGACACATCAATTGACAATGCACCTTATCGACACCTATGATATTACAGGACCTGTTTTCCTAATGGGGACCTCTCTTGGCGGGGTTATAATGCTGTTGCTTGCAGAGAAATACCCTGACGTTTACAGTGGAGTGCTTTCCATCACAGGTGGCATCGACCCAAAGACGATGTACGAGTACGGCGAAGCCCTTCAAAACATGACAATTGCTGAAATCCGTGAACACTTTAATGTGTCTGAATCAGTTCCTGACTCAGAACTGGCGTACGCCAAAGGTGTCTGGAGTTTCACCTGTCCAGTTATAGCTGATTATTTTGGCGGTACTCCTGAGGAACAACCTGAAGCGTATGAAGAGTTGTCGCCGTTGCAGCATGCAAACATAAGCGTACCCGTAATGTATCTTGCGGGAGAAATGGACTACGTAACTCCGGTGTCCATGATTCAGCAGTATCAGGATGCAGTTGAGGCTGCTGGCAGCTCATCTTATCTCCGTGTGCATGTTGTGGCTAACGGAACGCATGGACAGGTTGGCCAGTTTGACGAGTTTGTTTCAGCGGAGATTCCCACCTGCTTCGATGAGCTTGTGTTATGGGTTCCAGAGGGCTTAACCTTCATGGTCCTGGCTTTGCTGTCGTCGGTCTCGCTGCTGGTCGGCACACGTTATCTACGGAAGCGCTCAAAAACGAATAAAGCTGTAAAGATTCAACGACACGTAAAACTGTTTACCTCAAAACCCTGAGCAAACTAGCTAACTGTCCGACGTTTTTCCGTAAGAACTGCAATCGTGTTAGCGTTTAAGCTTCTTTTTGGCTATTAGGGTGGTTAGGGTTGCTGTGCCTAGTAGTGTAAGCGTAATCAGCGAAGAAAATTCGGGTATTACCGTTGTGGCGGTAATCTCTATCATGTGTGCGGCGGGTTCGTACGTTATGCTGAACAGATGGTGGGTACCATTGTATGATTCGGTGTAGTCTACATTTTCGATTAACAAAATAGCGTCTATGTAGATTGCGAATTCACCTGACATCAACTCTGACGGAACTGTGACGTTGCATAAACCCGCTGTTCCAGAGTCTCCCTCAACTTGGAGTCTGATTGCTGTTCCGTTGAAAACAAACTCTGACACGCTTGAATTGCTGACCGTTTCAACGACGTAGGTGTCAGTTTCTACAGTCACATTGTGTCTGATAGTCTCGAAGCTGTCCGGAGGAATTACCGTGAATACCGCCCACGCTATCATGTTTCCAGTAATTGTATGATACCACGGGTTACTTGTTTTATCATCTCCATAAATCCAGCGTTCGAATGTCCATCCTGAATTTGGAACCGCCGTGATGTTAGCCACTTCCCCTAAATTGAACCCTAAAACGTCGCCCGTGTGAAGTGTTCTATTCACGTAAACTTCTCCGCTTCCGAGTGGCTGGACAACACCAAGAGAGTAGTCTGAAACGACCATACCCGCAGTCACAGTAAACTGTGCGCCCTCAGACTCGCTTTCGCCGTCGTTGACAATAATCCAGTGAAGCCCATTGGGTGCAGGCGGAATGGTTACCACCATCATATATGCGCCGTTGTTATCTGCCGCTGTTGAGTTCAGCACCAGACCCGTCCGGTTGTCCCAGTACGCGCTTACAATGGTGAATGCAGAGGCGCCCCCAGGACCCGCAGCAACCGTCACCTTTGTGCCTGGAGGACCAGAAGTTGGGTTAAGCGTTGGTTTCGAATATATTTCTGCGCTTGCCATCGGCAAAGCCGCCAGTATCGCTGATACAGCCAGTATAATTATAATCAGAGGTGCTAGTTTTTTGTTCAACGCTAATTTACTCTCTGATAAGATGTATTGAACTGAGCGCCTATTATGGTTTACGAAATTCTCGGTTTCAGCACCTATGCGACGATGCACATGCAACACAAAAAACCAAGTAAATTCTGCAGTTATGCATGCATTCTCGATTTTTTGATTTCATTTTGTTCATTTAAGGGGTTTGGTATATCCTTCCAAAATTGTTTGACACTAAAGAGGCGTCGCTTGTCGGTGGTGTTGCTATGTAAATGTCGAAAGAGGCGTCTGAATTGTCGTTGCAATTGTTACCCTGTATTATTGCGTTGCTATTTCCAGCATCCAAAAACATGCCTTTGTTGCCATTTTGGGTTAAGATTGATGATGTGACTGTTATGCCATTTGTGTTTGAAACTTCTAATCCATACTCGGTGTTGCCTGTAGAAATGACCGTTGAGATTGTGGTGCTGGTGGAATTGCTCAATTTGACTCCATTTATGCGGTTAGTGAAGAAGGAGCATCCGGAGAGCATTATGTGACCTGCGCTATCGCTCTGTAATCCGTTTCCAAAATTTGAACCAGCCCAAGCGCCAGTGAAGTAATATCTGAATCCGCTGCTCAAATAATATCCGTGACTGCCATTTCCATCTGAGATAGTACCTAACAGATTAACCCAATGGCAATTGGAAAAAAAGAATCCATATCCACCATCCCCGTAAGAAGTTACGGTCGGGTTAGCAATTGCGCCTATCAATGTTATTCCATCGCAATCATCAAAAGAATAACCTAGTCCCGAGGGCTGATTATGCAATACAATAGTGTCAGTCAAGAAAACGTCGATTGAATATCCAACAAATTTGAATCCAGTTGAAAAACTGGTTTTGTTGCTCCATGCTTTACATCGGTAAATGTACGTTTTCTCTGTGCATTCAATGTTGTATCCAGTGTTAAATTGGTTAATTGAAAGGTCACTAAGGTGAATATCGTTCATGTATTTTATGAAGATTGCCGGTTGTGTACTTGTAGTTGTTGAATTTATGGCAAGGTTTGACATGCTAAATCTGGCGTTGCGTACATCCGGGCCTGTTCCTGTGATGTTGAATACACAAATGTCTGAAGGTACCTGTATTATTGATGTTTCTAACCCCGAACCAGAAATAAATATGTCATTTTTGCCGAAAATGTTGACTGTTGAGTCTAAATAATATTCGCCTGGAAGGAAATAGCACGTTTTTCCTTGAGTAATCACAGCGTTCAAAATGACTGCTAAATCTGTTCCTGAATAGTCAACAGTTCTTGTTGTCCCATTTTCGGCGTAGTAATTCCCGTTCCCATCAGTGAATATAAGGTAACTGAAACTGGTCGATCGAAGTAGCTCATAATCAGCAAGAAATCGGTTATACCTCGCATACAGAGCGGAATAGTTAGCCTGAAGGTTGTCCTGTTGTGATTCCATGGTGGACTGGTTTGACCTAAGTATGTCCTGCTGAGATTGTAAATCAGAAAACTGGGACTGGAGGTTGGTGAGTTCGCTTTGAGCGGTGCTATAGTTCTTTTGTAGTTCGCTGAAGTTTGCTTGAAGACCAAAATATTGGGAGTTGATGTCGTCGTACTTTGACTGAAGAGCGTTTTGGTCAATTTGCAGTTGCGTTATGGCTGAATAGCCTAAGTAACTGACAACCGTGGTTACAGCTAACAAGGTTAGACAAGTAACTGCGAATATCATTCTGCTAACTGACTTTCTAGCCTTTTTAGAGATACCCATAATTTGACACCCCAACCCTTGTGGTATTCTGAAGTTATTAGCTTAAAAAAATTGTTCATCTCTAGAACGTTATATTCTACGAAGAATCGTTACGACGACATACACAACAATACTGTTAACCGTTCTGGTTTCTACAGTATATGCCGTAGAGCTGAAGGCGAACACTCCAATAGGGCGTAAGAAAGAATGCAGAATCCACTTGATTATGTTTGGATTTAAATTTTAACCTACCAACCAATGAATCAATGTGCGTGCTCATCTTTTTGCAAAGTAAATGAATTCGAAATTCATAAACCCTATTTTGCATTAATATCATGCTTGTTACTGGCAAAGTCGTTAGAGGTTTTATCCGACATGCTAAATCTGACACCCAAATATCGTAAATCAATAATCGGCATGTCCATAGGAATCGGTTTGGGTCTATTCTTAATTTCGAGTATTTCCTTTATGGGTTTTTTATTAATGCCTATTGCACTTGCTAGTTTAGCAGCTCTTATAATCGGGGTTCTATGGTTCACTATTGAGCATAAAAACATTGGATTAAGTCGAACTGCTTCAATTTTAACTGTTGTTTTAATGCCAATTGCTACTATTCCACTTTATTTGATTTATGTAATAAGTCTAGGCTTCTTTTTACAGGCACTATTCGATGGTTTAGCCCTCTTATTCCTTGGTTCTGGTTTTTCAGCAATTGGTCTTGTAGGTGTTTATGCTAGAAAAAGTCCTAAAAAACTGGGAATCTTTTTCATGATTTTAAGTTCGATATTTCTTCTCGGCATCCCCCTTGTTAATGAATACGAAGTTTTGGCTACAAGATGGGGTACTTGGATTGCTACTCCCTATGAGGGTTATACAATACCTCTCATTCTTGTAGGTGCTGCATTTTTTCTCTTGGGTTGTGGGCTAATTTTCCTTAAGAAATCATGGGATGCAAAGGGTTGGATGTTAGACACAAAACAATTTGAACTGAACAAAACAGAACAAGATACGACTCATGAGACAAACGTGCCAGAAACTGTAGCAAAAAAATGTGATATTTTTTCAGGCAATTTAGGATTTATGTGTTTGATTCTGGGTTCATTAGGTCTTATTTTAGCAGCTGCTGTTTATGCTCCTAATGGACCGACTCCATTGATTTGGGGAATTGGGCAGACTCCTAGTAGAGAGCTTACACTGGCTTTAATTATTTTGAGTGCTGCTTTGTTTATTCTTGGTCCAATACTTGTTTTGTATGAGAAATCAAAAGGATTAGGTCTTTATTTGGGAGTTTTGGGTTCACTTTTTCTTGTTGCAGCAGGTTTTGCTCATGGATTCAGGATGGATGTTGCTGAACTAGTTTTTGGACACGTTCAGGTTATCCATCGCATAAATCCTTTTAGAGAATTTACGCTAGTGTTGGTTATGGCGAGTTTTCCCTTTTTTGTTTTAAGTTATATGTTGATGCTTAGAAGAACAGCATGAAAGTCTATTTTTTCATTTCTTTTTTCTGAATCACGCGCTGGTAAACACGCGTCCGTGCAAGCAGGTGCATATGTTTGGGTTTGGGGTTAAATTTTAAGGCACATGCTTCCTCTATTATGTTGGGGTGAATGATGACCCATCAGTGGGAAGAACTGATTCAGAAACTGGTCAGAAACGGTGTTCTCAAATCGCCTAACGTTATCAGGGCTTTGCGTCAGGTGCCTCGGGAGCCGTTTCTCCCCGAAAACGTGAAAGCCAGCGCAGCATCGGACTGCCCGCTTCCTATAGGTTCAGGGCAAACAGCTTCCGCGCCTCTCAGTTGACACATTGCGGTCAGCTGGGCGAAACATGGTATCCATAATGGATGAAGCCCTTGAGCTGGAAGTGGGACACAAGGTTCTGGAGGTGGGTGCGGGTTCAGGTTGGCACGCCGCCACCATAGCAGAGATAGTAGCTCCCTCAGATGCCTCTGAGGAAGAGTGGGGATACGTCTACACAATAGAACGTATAGCCGAGTTAGCAGCATTCGCAGACCAAAACATCGCCAAAACAGGATACGGAGACAGAATCACCGTAATCCATCAGGACGGAACCTTAGGATACCCCGAAGAAGCTCCATACGACCGCATCCTAGTTGCAGCGGCTGGTCCAGAAGTGCCCAAACCGCTGGTTGAACAACTAAAAAACGGCGGAATCCTTCTCGTCCCCGTGGGCGGAGCCCAGTTCTACCAAAACCTAATTCGCATCAGAAAAACTGACAAAAAAACAGTTGAGGAAAACTTGGGCGGAGTCGCCTTCGTGCCTCTAATCGGCAAACACGGCTTCGAACCGTAATCCTGCTCTAGCCGAACCAGCTCTCCAACGTTGTTTTGCTCTTAGCCTCTTTTATTCCCGCAGTCATCTTGCCTAGGGCTTTACGAACCCTATCCTCGGAGAAGTCTCTTTCGCGACAAAGAAACTCTACTACACCATCGACGTTAGGTTCCTTCCATTCCAGCTTGTAGTTGTCCGTAACCTTTGGTTTAAGAAAGATTTCCCTTATTCTTTTCGGCTCAGCCGGAAACTCAGCATCTTCCATCTCAGCCACAGCCTCTTCGATGCTTCCATGCTTCTTTATCAGTTTCAGCGCTGTCTTCGGTCCTACACCCTTCACGCCGTCAGGATTAAAGTCCGTTCCCACCAGAATCGCCACATCTATAAGCTGTTCACGGCTAATCTCCAGCTCTTTGAGGACCTGACCCAGCTTCATGACTTCAGGCACAACTTCAACGTAAACCCGTTTTCTTGGAAGCTTCCGTCTACCACTTATAGTCACGTTCCTCACAAGAGCCTCTGCTCCGAAGAGAAGACTATCATAGTCCTGACTGCCACAATAGTCAGCGTCCCCCTTCATAGTCAAATAGGCAGCCTGAGCTTCACCTTCAGACGGAGCCTGAATCCAAGGCACACCCAACTCTGTAAGAAGCCGCTTCGAATCCTCAGGCATGTAATCCTTGAGCCTAGAAGTCATCTGAGCGTAGCTTCTTGCTTCCTCCATTTTTCCTGCTTTCACGGCTTTTTCATACTTGACAAGAGCCTCAGCCTTAACTTTGGCTCGGCGTTTAATCTCTGTCTCTTTGAGTGTAGGAGGAACCCCATCAAACACATAGGCAACCTTGATGCCCATCTCAACCAGATTAACTGTCCGATAAAATAATCCGCTCAAATGACTGGTTATCCTGCCAGAATAATCCTTCAAAGGCGTGCCGTCTGGCTGCCGGATGATTGCCAGAAACTGGTAAAGAGCGTTGTATGCGTCAATGGCTACAGACTGTCCGCTCAGACTCTTGAAATCAACCTTTGTTTTAGACACTAACCCTCTCAAATTCACGCCCAAAGTTCTGCACCGCCAGACGCTGGCTAAAGACGCAACCCAAGAAGAGAATCGAGGGCGGTCTCAGCTTCGTTCGGTTAATTCAATTCTTCTTTTCCCTTTGGTGTGGGCTGACACATAGATTTTTCCCTCAATCTCCATCCTCATCAGAGTCTTGTTCAGTTCGCTGAATCCAACGCCTTCATGACTTCCCTTCACCAAATCGTACAATTCAACATCAGTCATTGGACCCTTCCTTTCCAGAAACTCCTTTATCTGCGTATAGAGGGGATGAGGTTTCCAGTTTTTCATCGTCATCTATTTTTCACTCCTGAATTGTGATGCTACGCCACAGGTGTCGTGGGCTTCTTTAACTGTCGAATATGCTTCATGAATCCTCTGTACCAATTTTCCATGTTCGGCATTATCGAGGGACCAATCTTTTCGGTGGCTTTTTTGAAGTCGCTGGCAGTAACTTCTTTGGCTTCGATGTCGTTCCGCAGCGCATATAATCCCGCTTCTCTACAAAGCGCCTCGATGTCTGCCCCCGAATACTTCTTCGTCATGGTAACCAACTGGGTCAAATCCACATCTTTCGCCAGCGGCATGTCCTTGGTGTATATCTTGAAGATTTCCATCCTGCTCTCAGTTTCGGGCTCCGGAACGTAAATCAGGCGGTCAAACCTTCCGGGTCGAAGAATCGCAGGGTCAATTATGTCTGGCCTGTTGGTTGCAGCGATTATAACCACATCCTCCAGAGAGACAAGCCCATCCATCTCGGTTAACAGCTGGCTGATAACCCGCTCTGTAACTCCGCTGTCAGCGTAGCCCATCCCTCTTCCAGGAACCAAAGACTCGAACTCGTCAAAGAATATCACAGCCGGCGAAGCCATTCTCGCCTTCCGGAAAACCTCGCGGATAGCCTTCTCTGACTCGCCTACCCACTTAGAAAACACTTCTGGACCCTTTATGGTTATGAAATTCGCCTCACTTTCCGTAGCCACTGCCCTAGCAAGCAGCGTTTTTCCGCACCCCGGAGGTCCATAAAGCAGGATACCCTTTGGGGGACGTATGCCCATCCGAGTGAAGACGTCTGGGTTTTTGAGCGGCCATTCCACAGCCTCTATGAGGTCTTCTTTCACATCTGCTAATCCGCCTATGTCCGTCCAGTTGATGTTGGGTACTTCTATGTACACTTCCCTCATGGCTGTCGGCGTGATCTCCCGGTAAGCATTTAGGAAGTCTTCCATTCGAACCTCCATTTTCTCCAGAACGCTGGGGGGGATGCGCTCTTCCTCTAGGTTTATTTCGGGAAGGTATCTGCGTAATGCTTTCATGGCTGTTTCCCTGCTCAGAGCGGACAAGTCTGCTCCTGTGTAGCCGTGAGTCATTTTGGAGAGCTTCTCCAAGTCCACGTCTTCTGTCAGCGGCATTCCGCGGGTGTGAATTTGCACTATTTCGTATCGCCCTTTTTTGTCGGGTACGCCAATCTCGATTTCCCTGTCGAAACGTCCAGGTCGTCTCAAAGCTGGGTCAAGGGCTTCAGGTCTGTTTGTGGCGCCTATGACTATGAGGTATCCTCTTCCTGAAAGTCCATCCATCAGGGCGAGAAGCTGAGCCACAACGCGTCTCTCCACCTCTCCAGTCACCTCTTCTCTTTTTGGCGCTATGGCGTCAAGCTCGTCGATGAAGACTATGCTGGGGGCGTTCTTCTGAGCCTGCTGGAACATCTCGCGGAGTCTAGCCTCTGATTCGCCGTAGAATTTGCTCATTATCTCTGGACCGTTTATGGAGTAAAAGTTTGCTTCTGACTCGTTTGCAACTGCTCGGGCTAGAAGGGTTTTTCCGCATCCAGGCGGACCGTGCAGCAGCACTCCTTTTGGGGGGTCTATTCCAAGCCTTTGGAAGAGTTCTGGGTGCCGTAGCGGCAGTTCAACCATCTCTCTTATCCGCTGGATTTCCTCGTGGAGTCCTCCGATGTCCTCGTATGTGGTGCGGGGTACGCCTTTGGTTTCGGGGGCGGGTTCCGCTAGGATTTGGACGGTTGTGCTGTGGTTGATTCTCACGATTCCGTGGGGACGAGATTTGGTTACTCTGAAAGGTATGGCGTGTCCCAGCATCATAACTAGGGTGGTGTCTCCCTCCACGAAGGTTCTTTCCATAAGCCGGGTTTTCACGAAGTTTGTGAAGTCGTCATCCACGTTCAGTTTCATGTCTATGGGCGCCAGAACCACTGTTGAGGCGTTGGTTACCTTTGCTGACCGAATCATAACTACTTCGTGCATTGCCACTCCCGCGTTTTTGCGGGTGAATCCGTCGATTCGGATGATTTCTCTGTTCTGGTCTTCAGAATATGCTGGCCAGGCTATTGCGGCTGTGTTTCTTTTTCCAATGATTTCGATCACATCGCCCGCTGAGATGCCAAGTTTCTTCATGGTCTGCTGGTCAATTCGGGCGATTCCTCGGTAAACGTCACGTTGTCTTGCGTCTTCTACTCTAAGCTGGATTTCGCTCATTTGCTTTCCTTCCTTTATGTGTGATTGTGAGGTTCCACGTTTTTCGAAGGATGCATTTCATATATAAACTTTGACGAGTCTAGAGTCTGGTTAGTCCTAACGTGTGAATTTGACCGACTTCTTCAATTTCAGTGAGTTTTTTCTCTGTTTTGTCCAAAATTCCGTCTTCTTCAGGTAGAACCATGTTAACTTTCAGTGCACAGAGCCCGAAAGCTATAGGCTCTTCATCGAAGCGATGACTGGAAGCAATGCCTGTTAGTTGCTTCTTTATTTTTTCTTTTAACACTTCAAGGTCAACTGTTGATTCGGACGGAAGAATCTTGTAGGCAATCACTATTTTTCCCATATTCTTTATCTCCTAAATTTTCGCGTCAACATGCTTGTGTCAAATTATGAAGGAGTGTCCCTGCAATTTGCTGATGTGAACTAGCATGCTAGAATAAGAGCTGACCTATTAACCTTACTGTGCACTTTTCTGAGACAACAGCACCAAAAGTTCACCTAAATAGGCGACATGTTTTCATTTTCTACTTATCTGTCTCTATGTTACCAGTGGTTTTTGGTTCCTGTTTTTTCTTCTTATCTTTGAAGTGTGGGCAAGCGTTTCCGTTAGGGTTCACCGTGATATGAAGGACTTTGCAGCGCCCATTCTCGAAGTTAGCGCATTCCCCATGTTTGTGTTCCACAAAATCGGTTGTCGGAAGTTTACGTCGCAGTTGTCTCATGATTCTCCGCAGTCGATTCATTCTTGGCACCTTCCATGTACTTTATGTAAATATAACCAAACTCTTCACTATTCAGTTTGGTCTTTTGCGATTAAGTGGACGCTGACTATTGTCGAACATCAAATAATCGCAAACATCCATTCTGATACCCTGAAATGGTGGAAACGAATAGTGTTGTCTGCGTGCCTTTGGATTATTTTTGAAATTTATTGTGCAGATAAGTAGGCGTGTATTGATTTGGCTGCTTTTCTTCCTTCTCCTAATGCCTGAATAACTGTTGCTCCGCCACTTATGGCGTCACCGCCAGCGTAGATGCCTCCAATGTTCTTCAGGTTTTCGTCAACCTCAATTATTCCCCGTGATGTGGTCTTCAATTCTGGTACAGTTCTCAGAAACAGCCGGTTAGGTCTTGTGCCGATAGCTTCCACAACAGTGTCTAACTCCATAGTGAATTCGCTTCCCTCTATCTTCTCTGGTCTTGGTCTCCCGCTCTTATCTGGTTCTCCAAGCTTCATTTTCACCAACTCAATCCCTGTGACCCAGCCGTTTTCTCCGAGTATTTTTGTTGGGGAAACCAATTCCATGAAATGAATTCCCTCTTCCAGAGCGTGACGCTTCTCTTCCTCTCTTGCTGGCGAATGTCCTTTAGTTCGCCTATAAATGATATACACTTCAGCCCCGTTTCTTAGTGCACTTCTGGCAGAGTCCATTGCCACGTTGCCGGCGCCGATTACTCCCACCTTTTTCCCAACGAACAGAGGTGTATCGTAGTCTGGGTTGTATGCTTTCATCAAATTTGTTCTGATCAGGAATTCGTTAGCTGAGTAGACTCCGTTGAGTTCTTCACCTTCTATACCCACGAAGAAAGGAGCCCCTGCTCCTGTGCCAATGTAAATTGCGTCATACTCGTCCCTTAACTCGTCGAAGGACACGTTCTGGCCTATGATGTGGTTAAGCCTTATGTCCACGCCGATTTCTTTCAGGTATGAAAGCTCCTCATCCACAACTTTTTTGGGCAACCGGAACTCGGGAATTCCATACTGGAGAACTCCACCAGCCTTGTGAAGAGCCTCGAACACGGTTACCTTATAGCCATGTTTTCTTAAGTCAACCGCGCAGCTAATACCGGTTGGTCCTGAACCAATCACAGCAACTTTTTGTCCATTCTCTTTGATTGTAAACTCTTCTCTGATTCCGTTTCTTCTCGCCCAGTCCCCGAGAAACGCTTCCAATTTACCTATGTTTATGGGATCTCCTGCTTTTCCCATGGTGCAGGCTCCCTCACACTGGTTCTCTTGAGGGCAAACGCGACCAGCGATTGCGGGAATAGCATTATCCTCTTTTATCTTCAAGAAGGCTTCCTTGAAGTTTCCTTCCGCCAACTCTTTTATGAATCCGTTTACGTCTACGTTAACTGGGCAATTTTTTGTGCATGGAGAATCCTTGCATTGAAGGCAACGTTTTGCTTCATTGATTGCCTGTTCTTCGCTGTAGCCTAAAGGAACCTCGTTGAATGTTTTGGTTCTCTCTTCCACGGAAAGCTCTGGCATTGGAACTCGATTTTTTATTAGTTTTACCAACATCTTCACCTCATTTATTGTAGTTTTCCAGGGCGGTTGCTTCCTGTTTTTTAAACATTTTCACCCTGTTTAGGAGTTCCTTGAAGTTTACCTTGTGTGCATCAAACATGGGACCGTCAATGCAGGCTAACTTCATTTCTCCGTCAATAAAGACGCGGCACGATCCACACATTCCAGTTGCGTCGACCATGATGGGACGTAAAGTGACCATTGCGGGCACATTATATGCTTTAGTGAGCTCTGCCAGCAGTGGATACTCGCCAGTTCGTCCACCCGCAAAAACCATGTCAATCTTTCCCTCTTTCATCATCTTTTCCAGAACGTCACGGTAGTGACCTTTTATTCCGTAGGAGCCATCCTCAAGCGTCATGTAGTATTCATCGCTTACTCCTCTCAACTCATCCTCTAGATACATCATCTCTTTTGAGGGGAAGGTCTGCATCGAGATAACATGATTCCCTTCTATCTGGCGTAGCGCCTTACATAGAGCATAGTTTTCTGCGTGACCACAAACTAGGTCGGAACAGACCGCGACGTTGCCATACTTTTTCACTTCAACCGCGGTGCCCATAGGGCCAATCACATTCTCGAAGTGGTCTCCCACTTTGTAGGTGTAAAGTTCAACGCTGGTTTTTCCCAGTTTCCTTATGAACATTGTGACGTTGCCGTTCTCAGCTTTTTGCACAGACATCGGTATCCTTTCGCCCTTTGCGTGGGTCATAAGAATCACGAATTGTCCAGGCTTGATTTTTTTGGCTACCATGGGTGCTTCTACCTCCATCAGGTAGTCCTTTGGGTTAAGGTCTTCTTTACGGATAATTTCATGTCCCATTTTCCATTCTTCCATAAACGTCTTCTATATAGAATCTGAAATATGGACATATGCACACTAAAAAAACTTTTGGCACATATGCACATAAAACGATACTTGTTTGCATTGATGCAAATTTCTTTTTTCAGTCAATCCCTTTCCATTTAGATTCAACTTTCTGAATTCTTCCTTCAGCTCTTCTGTAGGCAACATAAAACTATGGCGCTTTAGCCATCACCTGCATCCATCAATTGAGTATATGACGTATCTGTCGATTTTAGGCACGGTTAAGATGGAAAAGCTTAATTATACGCTGTGTAAAAAACTACACCGCGACACAAAAACTGCCAAAAGGCGAACAAACATGTTTAACATAACAAAGAGCACCCCAAAAACCAAACTCATAGCAATACTGTCAATATTCACAGCCCTATACGCTGTACTCAGAATAATACCCACCGTGCCAATGATAGGCGCCTCAGGAGCCTCATTTTCACTATCAGACGTCGTCGCCCCCATTTATGGACTAATCTTGGGACCATACATCGGCGGCTTAAGCGTGATAATCGGCTCATTGATAGCCTTTTTCGGAAAACCGCCAGTCTTCATGGGTCTGGATTTCCTCCCCGCAACAGTAGCCGCAGTTTCGGCAGGTCTACTCGTTAAAAGAAAATGGATATATGCAATTGGACTAAATGCTGTTCTGCTTGCAGCGTTTCTTATACATCCAAATACAAGTGTCTTCGTTGACTATTCCATAGGTAGCACAGCACTTACTTTTCCATTTGCGTGGCTACACCTCATAGCGTTTATAGTACTTATTTCACCTCTGGGACGTAAAGTAGCCCAATGGGTCAAGACAACTAACACAGCGAAAATCACTGTAGCCGTAGCAATACTGTTTTTTGTTGGAACCATGATGCAGCACCTCATGGGAAACCTGCTTTATGAGACCATAATGGCTCAACCCCTAGGTCACATACCTGTGACGTCATACCCAGCAAATTGGTTGTTTGTATTCCCTTTATATCCCATAGAACGGTCGGTCCTAGTTGTTTTCGGGACAATAATTGGAACATCACTGCTAAAAGTCCTCAGAAGCACTTCATTATTTCCAGAAGAGTAAGCAGATACCTGAAAGCATTCAACTGCCAAATAATATGCTGTCCTGAATGTACTCTTTTCCTGTAACTAACGCGATTTCAGCCTTTGCCAGTTCGCGCCCCAAGTATGCTGCGTGGTCAAGTCTCGTTATAAGGTGCATTTCCTCGATTTGGAAGAATACGTTCTCGGCGGTTTTGCCTTTAATTATCACGTTCGGCTTGTCCTGTTGGCTGCAGAGAATGTGAACCGCAACGATGACTCCGCTGTTGTGGTCTACAGCGATTTTGAAAAGCCCCTTCTCATCCATAACTTCGGATTCAATGCTTTCGGCTGCCAGTATGACGGGCGCCTCTGCTTCT
>Ga0272441_10010029_pt1 | contig 14455 bp, 2 predicted proteins | sample SSMProp6N_FD_193582 | JGI IMG/M metagenome (GOLD analysis project Ga0272441, IMG submission 193582) | Marine sediment archaeal communities from Little Sippewissett salt marsh, Falmouth, MA, United States - SSM-Prop-6N | ecosystem: Environmental > Aquatic > Marine > Wetlands > Sediment ... | reverse complement strand
GATGTGAACGCGCTGTGGAAAGCGGCTACTATCTCGGATGCATGTACGCACAGTCCAAGAACGACGTGAAGCAGCTCAAACTGGCTCTGGCCGCGTTGGAGTATGCGCTCAGCCTCCACCAGAAGGTGGGCAAGTACCGCCGACCGATCGTGGAGCCAGCGTCTATCGAGGCCAAGCGGGCTTGGGTCAAGAAGCGGCTCTGGGAGATCGCCGCGGGGAAGCTGAGGGTGCTCTTTGATCGAGCCGAGGCGCTTCGCAAAGCCCGGAAGTATGGGGCAGCCATCAGGATCTACCGCCGGATTCGTGCGGCTTTTGAGGGACACCATCTTTCGGAGCTTTCGGGGTACCGGATTGCGCAGTGCCTTCTGGCGGAGGGCAAACTCAAGGAGGCAGTGAATGAGGCCCGGGCTTTTGCTGCCCGGGACCCACTCGGCGCCTATCGCGGGCACGCACACCTGCTGATCGGCGACATCCAGCTCGAGCGCTTCTTCAGCTTGAAGGAGAGCGAACCCGAGTTCCGCTGTATCCTGGACCCTGAGAATGGCCGTCCGACCTGGATCGAGTCCGAACGCCGCAAGCTGGTCAGCCACCGCAGGCTGGATCCCAAGAAGACCCCGCCTTCGGAGCGGGTACACAAGAGTTGGAGGGGAGTGCTCTATGCCGCGCACGAGCGGGTGGGCATCCTCGAGTACGTCCGCAGGAACTTCGACAAGGCCGCCAAGCACTTCGAGGCCAGCGCGAAGCTCAAGCCTGTCGGGGGTGTCTACGCCGGGGATCGCAACGCGGGCATGACCCAGGTGGCGGCACTGTGCCGCAAGAAGAAGATGCCGCTGAACGAGGCGCTGCTGGCACAGGGTGACGAGCGCTCTCGCCTGGTGCTCTTTCTCGGCGCGGTCTACATGACCGGTTGGAAGGACAGGCGCGCGATGGGCCTGTTCGAGCGCGTATACCGGAACGAGTTCAAGAAGGCTTCGCTGGACCAGCGTGCCTACGCTCGTTCACGCATGGGGGCGGGCTATCAGCATTCGGGCAGGTACGACGAAGCTCTGAAGGTCTACAGGGAATTCGAGAAGGAGCCCTTTTCCAAGAGCATCTACGCCGGTGACGTGTTGTTGCAGAAGGCGGCCGCAACCGCGAAGACCGGCAAGACGTGGAGTGCGGCGCGCATGCTGGAACAGTGCGCTGCGCGCTATCCCGGAACGCGTTGGGCGGAAGATGCCGCGTACCAGCGCGCTTTCTTCGCCTACTGTCTCGAGACACCTGACGACGCACTGCAATGGTGCAACAGGGCGTTGAAGGCTTACCCGAAGTCGGGATGGTCGAAGCGATGCCGTCAGTGGGTGATGATTTTGAGAACGAAGCGCGAACAGAAGCGAACAGCAGGGGATGAGAAATGAGAATCACGCTGCTCTGTCTGGCAATGGCCGCATTTGCCCTCCTCGCATCGGCGGGAGAACAGCCGACGCCTCCGGGCTCAGTCACTCACAAAGTAAGGCGAGGTGCCGTCGTAGGCGTCAAGAGCTTTGGCGAGTACAAGGAAGGCTGGCCTCACGTCGAGGTCCGCGTCAAGCCGGATAACAAGACGGTGAAGTTCGACGGCAGCCCATCCTGGAAGATGGACCGGGATGAGTACAAGCCCTGGCTCCTCCACATACCGAAGGAGATCCGGAACAAGCCCAAGGAGATCAAAAAACTGTTGAAGCAGGAGCATCTGTGGATGGGGACCTTTAAGGAGACCCACCGCGTGGATGTCCGCGTCCGGGGACGCTATGTCCTGGTAGCTTCGCAGGGCGGAAAGCCTGGCGCCCCCGGCGGGGGCGCTCCGAAGGGTGAGAATGTCTGGACGACGCTCTCCCTGGACTGCGATATTGATGCCGACAGCGACCGCAAGGACGGAGTGGTGGGGGTGGGCGACAACTACACTCGCGAAGCCCACGAAGAGGACAAGGTGGAGGACGTCGACAAGAACCCCATCGGTGCGATTGTGACGGTCGGCAAGAAGTCCGACCTTATTGTCCGCCGACTGCAGGCCACGGTTGCCGGAGTCCAGAGTCATGATCCTGAGGGCAAGCCTCTGTCGGAGCTGATCGACGGGCGTCTCTACCTTCTTCACGTCGATACCGAGGACGATGCCGAAGATGAAGGCGAGGGCGACCGGAATCACGGCAAGATAGACCTGTACTACGATGACAACGGTACGTGGAAGAAGGCCATCGATGATTCCTCTATCCTGGTCAAGCCGTTGTGGCAGAAGATCGTCGGCGGGAAAGACGTTGGGTTGAAGATGGAGGGTGTGGCACCGGGGAGGGTGAAGCTGCTGGCACTGCTATCTGTGAAGCCCCGCGGGGCCGAGAGCGACTATGACACTGTTGTGGAGTTCTCCGACAAGCTCCGAATAACGGTTCTCAATGACGCGCGATTCGGGCTCGCGACAGATATCGATGGCGACGGGAGCATCGACGCCGATAGCGACAGTGCAGACCACAAGTACCAGAAGGCACCGGGTGGCTGGGTTCTGGTCAACGACGACAACGACAACAAGAACACCTATGACTGGAAGTCTTACGACAAAGAGAAGAAGCTTCCCTTGGCCGACGTTGATGAGACTCAGGAAGTCAAGAACGAGGACGACCTGAAGGAACTGAGACTCCTTATCCCCCCGAGGATCATCAACGCACCGAGCGCGACCGTCACACTCACGGCTTCAAACGAGGCCGACAACGGCACGGTCAAGGTGTGGCTGCGGCGCTTGAAGAGCAACAAGCCGCTCTTCGAGAAGGGCGGAAACATCAAGACCTGGTCCTGGTCGCCCACGAATGCCCAAGGCAAGGTCGACCTGATCTCGGCTATCAACAGCCGCCTCTGGGTCGAGGGGGTTGACGGCGGCGACGTCGAGTTGAAGCTCGAGGCCGAGGGCATGCCGGGCCTGATTGAAACCGATACCATCAAGCTCCTGGTGGTAGACGACCACAACGAGGGCGTGTCGGGCAGCGGTCAGGGTCAGTTCGGGTCGCTGGAGCCCACGACTGCGGCGGTGGCCGATATCGCAGAGGTGAACCTGACCAGCGGCAACCTAGTCGCGGAGTTCCCCGTCACTCAGATCCGCGGCAACCTCATGCCGTTCAACGTCACGTTCTACTACAACAGCCGCTCGAAGATGCCCGGCGCCGAGCTCGGAAGGAAGTTCCGACACAACTACGAGATGTGCGTCCACGTGGTCGGCGCGCCGAAGCTCGAGAACAGTTCCGAGGGCGGCCGTCTTCTGCTCATCGAGGAGGACGGCCAGCGCGTGTGGTTCATTCGCGACAGGGATGAGACGGAGCGCTACGTCTACAAGTCCGAGTCCCGCCGGGGGCTCTTCGCCCAGATCGAGGCTAAGGTCGAGGAGCAGAACGGCCGGTACGAGTTCCAGGGCTTCATCCTGAAGCGCAAGGGTAACCTCTTCTACGAGTTCGACGCCGACGGCCGGCTCTTCGCCATCATGGACCTGCACGGCGGCAATCCCGATGCCGAAGACCTCTTCGAGCAGCCCGGTCCCAACAACGCCGTGAGCCTGGCTTACTACCTGGGCGGTGACAACGACGGCAAGCTGAAGGAAGTCGTCGGCCCCTTCAAACGGAAGATCAAGTTCTCCTCCAAGAAGGGCGAGATCACCGTTACCGATCCCACGGACGCCGCAGTCACCGTCAGCCTCGGCGGGGTCAAGGGCAAGCGTGTCGAGGACTGGACCCTCAAGCCGACCTCGACTGAACTTCCGGAGATGCTGAGCACATTCACCAATGCTCGCGGCAACGATTACGTCGTAACCTACGATCCCAACAAGCAGGGCCTGGCGGTGGCCGTCAAGCGGCCGGATCCGGGGAAGACACTGGAGAAGGGCGAGACGAAACCGCCCGTGCAGGCCCCGAAGCACATCGAGTACGTGCCGCACCTGACCGGCGACAAGACGGAGGTCTACTCCTGGCACAACAAGGGCGAGACCCAGATCCCCAAGCGGGAGTTCACGGTCGACTATGACCTCAACGTCTGGACCAGTTTCACGATCTTCATGGGCGGCGGCACCAACAACCCGGATCGCACCGCGCAGCGGAAGTTCGATCCGCCCAAGGGCGGCGCGGAGCGGCTTCTGCGCCAGGAAGTCACCTTTGGCGGCAAGGAGTTCTCGGAGTGGGAATACTACGAGGACACCGGGAACGTCAAGAGCAGTCACGAACTCCGCACCGTGGGGGCGCCTGCTACCGCCAAGTGGGAGTATGAGTATCACGATACACTGGGGCTGATAACCAAGATGTACAACCCCGCGGTGGCCAGGACCAAGCCTAGCTCCTTCGGCTACACGCAGTACGGAGACCTGGCGTGGAGCGAAGACCCACTCAAGAACAGGACCGAATTCCGCGACCACGACGATCATGGACGCGCCTTGACGAAGCAGCTTCCTAAGGGCGCGATCTACACCTACAAGTTCGGGGCGAACGGCGACCAGCCGTACATGACCGAGACTTCAAGGAAGTACAGCTATCGAGCGGAGAATGACAACCTGCCTCGCATCCAGAGGACCGATACTCGCCAGCTGCTCAGCAGCATCACCGGCTGGCCCCTTGACGAGCAGGACTGGCGAGGGCACTGGATCCAGCGCCGCTACGACGAACTGGGCAATCTGCGCTTCCTGGCCGGGCCACGCAAGGACAAGATCAAGGCACCCGACGCGACCAGCAGGCTCAAGCCGCCGGACGGCGACTACGAGGAGGTGACCTATGTCAGCGGCACCAGCCTGCTGCTGACCAGCCGGAACCGGGGCGGCGGAACCACGACTTACAAGTACGACGACCTCGACCGTCCCTGGGACGAGGTGTCGGACATTCGCTTGACCCCGAAGCAAGTCGCGCATCGCAACTACGTGTACGATGGCCGCGACAACATGCTCAAGAGCATCGTGCATGACGATGTGGCGCTTTGGGACGCAGGAAGGGGGGGCTACGTCCTGGCCCGCAAACAGGCGATTACCACCGTCTATACCTATAATCACGCTGACCAGCGAACGTCCCTGAAACCGCCTCAAAACAGTGACAAGCAGAAGTATGGTTACGAGTACTATGCGAACGGGCGCTTGCAGTACGAGACGAACCCGCTCGGTCACAAGTGGGAGCATAAGTACTGGCCCAACGGCATGTCCAAGGAGACCATTGATCCCCTCAAGCTTCGAGTTGAGTACCGGGAGTACTACAAGGACGGCAAGCTCAAACTGGTCAGGGACGCGCTGCGCGAGATCGCCAGGTATGTCTATTCCGATGCGCGGGTCCTTACCAGAGAGACGGTCCGGGGTGTCACCAAGATTATAGAGCGGGACGCACAGTACGCTCCGAAGGTCATCAAGACCCCTCACATGGACAACGGCTATAGCCACACGGTCATTCACACCAACGAACTCGATTGGATCGAAGCCGAGGACCTTGCCGACAACGGAACGTCCGGCGAAAAGGCGAGCATAAGGTACTTGGTGAGGAACAAGAACGGTGATGCCGAACAGGTCAGAGATGCGTCGGGGTTGGTAACGATCTTCACGGTGGACGCGAAGGGGCTTGTCAAGTCAAAGAGGATAGACGCGACTGTCGTGCGCCGTGACTTCCTGCACGCCAGGTGGCGTGGCCGCGAGGTGAAGTCACTTGCCCAGGTCGCGCACAACAACCTCGGTGTTGCCACCGGGGCCGACATCGGTGTCATCACGCCGATTGGCATCAGGAAGCTCACCGGTCTCAACCACAGGACGACCCCAGACCTTCTCGGCCGTGCGAGGGTTGCGATTCATCCGGACGGCAAGACGAGCCGACGCGAGTTCGACGTACGTGGCAATCTTGTCCTGGTTGAAGATGAGAACAGACACAAGACCCGCTACCTCTACGATCTCAACAGCCAGCTCGTGCGGCGCCACGATCCCGATGGTGCCGTGTGGTGCTTTGCCTACGACGTGGCCGGGCGGTTCACTTCCAAGTGGGAGGCAAGCTTCCCGAAGAACGCCGAGGTTGTTGGGTACGACGACAGCGGGCGCATTGCCGAGAGAAGAGATGGCTCCTTCTTCGACAAAGAGAAGATGAAGCCGCGGAAGTGGACGTACACCTACTACAACGACGGACAGGTTGACACTGTTACGGACGCTCTGGGGCAAGTCAGGAAGTTCATCTACCATGACGACACCGGCCGACTGTACCGGGTGTATCTGAACTACAGAGGCGATGGCGACAAGGGTTACTTCACTCAGCGCACCTACTACAGTTCCGGGCAGGTGAAAAGGGAGTTGCGCGCCAACGGCGACCACAATGAGACCACGTATGATCGTCGAGGACGCGTTGCGACAGTCAAGCGGTTGCCAGAGAAGATCCCGGTTTCGTACTCCTATGAGGATGACTACTTCTACTCCCCGCCCGGAGGTGGACAGGTTTGGATCCACGCCCCACTTGTGCGCGTCTGGGATCCAAAGAAGGATGCGCGCAAGTACCACTACTCACCATTTGGCGGTGTTGCCGTCGAAGAGCTTCGGACCGAACAGACCGGATACGTGCCCGTGCACCTGCGGGGCTTCGATGCGGCCGGGCGGCTGGTATCTGAATCACCGGGGAACTCAAAGCGGTTGATAAGATACGAGCGCAATGCTCGTGGACTGCTTGGGACGAGGATCGAGAGCGTTCCGGATCGTGATTACACACTGCGCTTCACATACTACGACAACGGGCAACTGGAGACACTGAGCGGCTGGACCAAAGGAGGCCGGGTCAGTGAGGAGTGCTTCTACGATGAGATGGGCAGGCTGACTCACAAGTACGACTATGTTGCCTACAAGGTCAGGGTAAATAAGTACAACAGGCGGGGGGCCGGCGTCCGAAGCACTTTGCGAGAGATCGATGACAAGCAGGCAGCGCTTGCGCTACCGCCGCTGGGATCTCTTGCGGCACCTCCCAGTCCTCCTGACGGTGAGATCCTGCTCGACACCGTATACGGTCACGACGGGGCCGATCGCCTGACCAGCGTTACGCAGCAGGGCAAGACGGCCACGTTGGAGTACGATGCCAGCGGCCGTCTCGACCTGGTAACCAAGCCCAACGGGATCAGGACCAGGCGCGACTACGACCGCTACAGTCGCCTGCGCGCGATAACCCACAAGAACGCCGACGGCGAGTTCGTTGCCGGCGTCAAGTACCGGGACGTGGACCGCAGCGGTAACGTCAGGCAGATAGATTATTACCTGGAGGAAGCGACGCCCTACTGTACCAGTCGCTTCAACTTCGGACGCGCGAACCGTTTGGACTACGAGAAGCACGACATCCTCGGGCGCGGGGAATACCAGCGCTTCTACAAGTACACCGACCGCGGCAACCGCTACTGGGAGCAGCAGATCGGGCCCAAGTCCGACGGTGATCCCGGGGAAAGGGAGACCAAGGTCTATCGCTACGTGTACCAGGACGACCAGCGACTGTTGCGCAGATACCAGTCCGCGGACCCGAGCGATCCCGGCGAAGAAGGCCAGCTCCCTCCGGCAGTCGAGAACACCGACACTCACTACGGTTACGACAGCCGGGCCAACTGCGACTTGATCACTCGCCCGGTAACCCTGGATGACGGGACGTTCGGGGGATACGAGAGGCTCCGCTTCGATTACAGCCCCCGGAATTACGTGACTAGTGTGTTCCTGGAAGAGGATGTAGCGGACCCACAGGGCCTTCCGGGCGGGGCGGAACGCACGCTGCGGAAGTACGAGTACAACGCGTTCAGCTGGCAGAAGACGAGGGTTCAGGACTTCGATGAGAGCGGGGCCATCGTCTCGGACAGGACACACGTGTACGACGGTGCCTCGCTTGAGGCCGAGTTCGATGACGAGGGTCGCCTTGTGGCGCATCACGCTGGCCGGGGTATCGACCAGACCCTCTGGTCGGTCCGGACCGACTTCGACGCTGATGGAAATGCCACGGGCAAGCTCAGCACGCCGTTGAGTGGTGGCCACACGCTGATGGCCACCGCCGGTGATACTGGTGAAGTGTCGAGCCTGCATCACTTCTTTGCGTACGGAGAGGAACTCAAGCTGGCAGGTTCTTCGCTGCAGGAGTTCGAAGGCGCGTTCCAGGGCCGGCACTACAACTCCAGGATGAAGCTCTACGACTATCGTCTGAGAACCTACGATCCGCAAACCGGACGGTTCCTACAGCCCGATCCGGTCGCTGATCCGGAGAACTTCTTCAACGCCTACGCGGCCATGGGTAACAATCCCAGGCGCAACATCGACCCCATGGGGAACGATTTCATCGATACCGTCGGCGGAAGTGTGCGGTGGAACATCGAGATCGATCTGATCGACAACGAGACGCTCCGGGAAATACCGATCGGTTCGCCGGCCCACGCCGGACACGTGAATCTCCGTTCAGACTGGGGCAGGACCTGCGGCGTACAAATGGCCGCTCTTAAGAAACAGGCCGGTAGTATCTGGCAGGTCGAGCCTGATCTCTGGCGGAGGAGCGCAGCATATCAGAACGGCGCGGTCAGGCGCGCCATTGGGCGCGCAATTGGTGACAGGCGGTCGTACTCGCTCACGCCCGGATATGACTTCAGCCTCGGAGTGGCCAAGACATTCTGGGAGCCCGTGGCTCTTGTCTACACCGGGGGAAGGACTGCGCTGTACGCGCTGCTGCACTTCAGAAGGATGACCAGTGCCGATCTGGACAGGTATTGGGATAGCGCTCTCTTCCAGTACGGCGGTGCGCTCAAGGACCAGGGCCACGGATGGGGCGGCACTGCCGTTCGAGTCTTCGGCACGACGCTGGTACGGGGCAACCCTGTCGGCGGCATGATCTACGGCGCAGTGGACATGTATCAGGGCTTCTCCACCGGCGACTACGAGCGAGCCGGCGGGGGTGCTGCCGGATTTGGCATGTCTGTGGCCGCAACTTACTTCGCAGTCAGGTCCGGCGGGGTAGGCCAATGGAGAGCGCCCACCATAAGAGCCGCAGCGGCGGCCATTCGCACCAATGGTTTCCGCGCGGCAGCCGGCGCGTTCATCAAGACGCAAACAAGGATGCCGACGTTCAGGAGGTGGGGGGGGGGCTTGAGAGCGGTCTGGCGTAGGGGAGTGCGCCTACTACGCCGCATGCGGCCTCCAAGAAGGAGGAGCTTCATTGACGGCATGGCTCCCGATGAAGCGGCCCGATATCGGGCCTATTGGGAACGGGCCGAGAACTACCCGACGCAAGGAGCCCCCTACCAGATCAAGACATGGCTCCATCCGGATGGAAAGATAAAGACGGTTCAGACATACAACAGATTTGGACATGCCCATAGGCAATATGGGTTCTCGGAACGAAATCAACCGTTCCATCAGCACAACTTCATTCCAAGGAATACTCGTAGAGGCAATGCACCCGTGCGGGAGAGAACTCCACGGCATCGTCCAGTTGATGAGTAGAGGGAAGCTGCATGCAGCGGATTAGCAGTCAGAAAGAACTCAATGAGTTGCTGGCAGACATCAACTCTGCCGGCGGTCTCTTGCGAGAAGCGCATCTGTTGTCGTCGTCATATCTCATCGAGGATGACGGCAAGGTCTATTCGACCTCGGGCCAAGGGGGAGACCTCCTGAGGATTCTATTGACTCTCTGCGAGTCTGAGAATGGCGCCGTAGAGTTGGTGCTTGAGGGAGTTAGCCAGTCTAACATCCCTTCTGGTCTAGAACTGCACATGCATGGCGAAGTGAACGATTTCCAGGCTTCTATTCGATTTGGCCTGGAGCCTGCGGACGGCTTCGTGAATGCCAAGAAGGTCTACTTCCGGTATCACGACAGGAGTGTGTGGGGCGAAAGGCCCTACTACGCTAAGACGAGCCCGTTGGATGAAGAGGGCAATCTCGTTCTTGAGCAGTTGTAGGTGCAAGCTCTGCAAGGGTATGTCTATAATGAGCCGAAGCCCATTTGCGTGACTCATTGAGCAGTTCGTGGTGATTGGCTCAGCACTTTCTTTGCTTTCGTGTCAGTTGGCCATTTGCTCTGCAAGGCCCGCACAATATCATCCCGCGTGATCCGGCTGGTTTCCTTCTTCAGCGCCTCGATCAGGAGATCGCGGGCCTTGTCGCCTCCCTTGGCTGCCAGCGAGTGCACTGCGGCGTTGCGCACCGGTGCCTGCTTGTCGCGAATCGCGGTTGCGAGCAGTGATATCACCGCTTCGTCGGTGCCTTCTATCTTCCCCAGGCAGTGCGCAACGGTCCGGCGAACATTGTAGCGCTCGCTCTTCAACGCATTCCCGAGAAGCGGCAGGGCATCCTTCTTGGGGTAGCGTGGCAGGAGGGCGATAGCGGCTTCCTGCACGTCTGTGTGTTTGCTGCTCAGCGCCAGCTGAGTCTGCTTCCAGCCTTCCTTGCCCTTGAGGCCGCAGAGGAGCCGGATCCCCAGCATGCGCAGAAGCTGGTCGTCACTGTTAATCGTCTTCTTGAGGACGCCGAGCGACTGCTCGGGTGACATCTTGTACCTGGGCAGGTAATCGGCTGCGGCCACGCGAACCTGGCTGTCCTTGTCGTCAAGCGCCAGGAGCAGCAGGGGCAGGGCGACCTCGACGGTGCGCTTGCGCATGCTCATCATGATGCCTCTGCGGGTGTTCGTCTCGCCGGTCTTGAACGCCCGCTCGAGGATCTTGAAGGCCTTCTTGCCGTGGATACCCCAAAGCACGTGGGCGGCGACGTATGGTGCCCCGTCGTCCTTGGAGTGCAGCGCGTGCGTGAGCGCGGCAGTGGCCTTCTCGCCCCCGCGGTCCTGGAGCGCCCTGATCAGTTCCTCGTCAACCTCGGTCTTGTGGCTCTTGAGCGCGGCGATCATGATATCCAGTGCGTCGTCGCTGCGATAGCGGCTGAGCGCCTTGATGGCGCTGGCCGCGATCTCCGTGTCCTTGTCGCTTAGAAGCTCCTTCAGGAAGGGCAGAGACTCCTTGGAGCGCAGGCCCGCGACGCTCTTCTGGCGCAGCCGGCGCATCTTGCCGAAGCGCTCGTTCCGGGTCATCTCGAGCATCTTGATCTGGTCGGCTTCGCTCAGGTCGCAGATGCGTTCCATGGCGGCCAGACGCGCTATGGGATGTTCGTCCCCGGCGCCGGCCAGGATCAGTTCGCGGTACTTTCCGGGGTTCTCGCTGGTCAGGGCCTTGAGCGCGCTGTAGCGGATATTGGGGTCCTTGTGCTTGAGCTGCGCCTTTAGGATGGTCTGCGCCTTCTCGCCGCCGATATTCCCTATCGCCTGGATCAAGGCCAGGCGAGAGTCCTCCGGTGCCTTCTTCAGGAGTTCTTCCAGCTGGGGCAGGGCCGACCTGTCCGTGAACGTCCTGAGTCGCTCCATGGCCGCCACGCGTACCCAGTCCTGATCGTCAAGAGCGGCTTTCTTGAGCAGGGGGAACGCGCTCTTGTCGTCCAGCCGCTTGAGTGCGGGGGCGCTCAGCATGCGAACCATCGAGTCCTTGTGGGCAAGGGCCTTGGAGAGAATGGGCAGGAGCTTCGCAAGCGGCAGCTCCGGGATGCCCGCGGCAGCCGCACGGCAAAGGGTCTTCTCTTCGTCATCAAGCGCGCGCGTCAGGATCGCGACGGCCTCGTCCGTTCCCCGTTGTGCGATGGCCTTGCCCGCGGCGTGTGCCACGCTGCCCGTCTCGTCTTTGAGTGCGCCCTGCAGGGCCTTCAGCGATACCTTGGTCTTGATGTGTCGCAGGTTTCGCACGGCCTCGGAGCGGACGTGCTCGTTCTTCTCCTTGAGCAGGGCGGCATAGAGCGCGTCGGCGCCCTTGCGCTTGTGTCTTCCGAGACCGTAGGCGATCGTCTGGCGGACGCGTGAGTCCTCGTCCTTGACCATGGTCGAGAGTATGACAACGGCCTGGTCATGCGGCGTGCTGCAGAGCGCCGCGGCCACGGCGCGGCGAACCTGGCTGTCCTCGTCTTCGGCGGCTGAGGCCAGATGCGGGACGATCCTGGTGCCACCGATGTCCCTGAGGCTCGCGACCGCTGCCTTGCGCACCTGAGCGCTCTTGTCCTTCAGGGCTGCGGCGACTATCGGAATGGCGGCTTCGTCTCCCTTCTTGCCCAAGGCCTTCACTGCGAGCACACGGATCGCAACCGACTCGTGTCCAGCAGCCTTGCCGAGAGCTTCCCGAGCCTCCTTGCCGCCGATGCGCCTGATGGAGGCGACGATTGCCACGGTAACCGTGCTGTCCTTGTCCGGAAGATGATGAGCCAGCAGTGTCACGGTGGTCGCGCCGCCGATCCTGCCCAACCCGGTCGCGGCAACGAGTCGTGCCGCCGCGGAGTCGTCGCGCAATCCCTTGGCCACGAGAACGTGATCCTCTTCCTTGGCGGAACTCGAGAGCATCTTCAGGGCCTGCACGCGAACCGCGGGAACGACGTCCTTGAGTGACTTCCTGGCTATGCCCAGGCTGCGCTCGCCCGGGACGCGGGCAATCGACTCTATCGCGGCGACTCGAAGTCGTGCCGACTCGGCGTCCATGAGTGGCTCAAGGGCAGGGAGCGTTAGCGTCAGGCGGGTGTGTCCCAGCGCGCGAACGGCCGGGATGTCGTCATCAGAGGGCTTCTTGCCTATCGCTTCGATGATGACTCGTGCCGCCTCGGGACCGCCGAGCCGTCCCAGCGCCTCGAGTGCGGCAAGCCGGACGCGCTTCTCTCGATCCTTGAGCGCCTTCTGGAGAAGCTTCGGGGCTGCGGAGCCGCCGATCTTCGCAATGGCCTTGACCGCGTCGGCTCGAATGTCGGGTCTTGCATCTTCGGCCATCTTCGCGGCAGCGGGCAGCGCAAGGCGGTGCGGCGCTCTGGTGAGGTGCGAAGCCAGACGATGCTTGGAGAAGGCGTCCTTGTCACCCGCGGCCTTGAGCAACCTGGGACGAATGGCCGCATGGCTCCAGTGAGAGAGAGCTTCAGCGGCAGATTGCCGAGCTCTGCTGTCGGGGTGTTCCAGGGCTTCGTCGAGAAGGGCCAGGCTGATCTCAGCGTCTCCGCCACAGGCTCGCAGGTTTCGCAGGACGGATTGGCGGAGCTGTCTGTCTCCGTAACGATACGCCCAGGCCAGTGCTTCCTGTGCCTTGCTGCCTCCGATGTCTGCAAGCTCGTTGACTACCGCCCCTCGCAGGCGAATGTCTTGACCTTTAAGAATCCCGACGAGTACTCCGAGGTTCTCCTCGCCGCCCATGGCACCCATTCCTTGGACCGCCGCATGGCGTATCTGCCTGGATTTGCTGTCAAGAGCTTGGGAAAGCAGTTGCCGGGCCTCATCTTCGTCCAGAGCACCCAGGGATTCTAGCGCCGTGCACCGAACATTTGCGTTTGAGTCGGACAGCGCCTTCTTCAAGAAGGGCATTGCCTCTGTGGCAGGAAAGCGCCAGGCTTCTGCAACGGCCGCCTGCCTAACGCTCGGAGATGTGTCTGCGAAAGCGCGTTGAAGAGCCTTCCACGCTTCCGGAGTCCCCAGGCGCCCGAGTGACGTGGCCGCTGCGCTGCGGGTGTAGCTCCTGCGAGCGCTGACGTACTTCCTAAGCGTGGGCACCGCTTCCCTGGTCCTGCCCCACGAGAGAGCCTCGGCGATGTACATGGGAGCGCTGGGCAGGACATCCGCGAACTCGTCCAGTCTGGCAATTGCTGCCTTGCCACCGCTTGCGGCCAGTGCCTGGAGGATGATCTGCCGGCGTTCAGAGGCCGTGTAGTCGCGGGGAGGCTTCTCCCCGGCCTTGAGCTTCGAGATGTATTCGGTGATGGCGTCGAGGTCGGCAACCAGGTGTGAAAGGGCGGTCTTGCCGCCGAATGTGGCGAGGGCTTCGGCAGCGTCGGGGCTGTGATCCTCGCGGAAGGCTTTGACCACGAGTGGAAAAGCGTTCTTCGGGCTGATCGCCAGCACCGCGCGCCAGCCAATCCTTCTCAGACTCCGGCGTGCACAGGTCGCGACATCGGCATCCCTGCTTCGGGCCAGCCTGACGAGTTCAGGGATTACCTCTGGACTGCTCATCCAAGCGGCCGACCAGGCTGCCTTCATCCTGACGTCACGGTGTTCGGACCTGAGGTTGGCAACGCAGGCCCGGGCCTCCCCAGGACCCGAGTCACGATACAGAACGGCATGTTCTGCCTTCTCTCCCCAGTGCACAGACAATCCGTCGAATCCTGCCACACCCGCGATGAGGGCCCTCGCGGCTGTGTTCGTGTGCCGAAGAGCAACTGGCACGACGAGCCGGCGCCTGCGGCCCATCAGGACTACCCGCGGCCCGCCCCGGCGGGCCAACTCGTCAAAGACCTCCCAGGCGTCATACGTTCTGGGCGTTACCTTGACCTCGGCCGGTTTGGGCCCGGCCTTTTCTCCGGGATAGGAGACCTCTGGAATAAGAAGCAGGGCAGCAATGAGTGCAGTTGCCGTTATAGCTCGGGGCATGTCGTTCCTCGCGATCGGATTCGGAATGG
>Ga0272441_10010027_pt1 | contig 14458 bp, 8 predicted proteins | sample SSMProp6N_FD_193582 | JGI IMG/M metagenome (GOLD analysis project Ga0272441, IMG submission 193582) | Marine sediment archaeal communities from Little Sippewissett salt marsh, Falmouth, MA, United States - SSM-Prop-6N | ecosystem: Environmental > Aquatic > Marine > Wetlands > Sediment ... | reverse complement strand
AGAGCAGCGTCCGTTCTGGAGTCGTCGGTCGTGAGCATCGAGGAATTGGTCGACCCTTGCATTGATCTTTCGCTTGAGCCGCAGCACATCTGCGCCCCGTTCGTCGGAGGGCGCGTCCAGTTGCTTCAGGGCGGTACGTCCGAGAGCCATGGTCAGTTCGAGCAGACGGTCGATCTCGGCGCGGGCTGCGTCGGAGAACCGGCTTTCCTTTTCGGTGTAGGCCTGGCTGATCTCGACGATGTTTTCCGCGTGGTCTCCGATGCGCTCTGCGTCGTTCATGATGTGAAGAAGGAGGGGCGGCCGGGAGAGCAGGTGCGCGGGCGGCCCATGGCGCGCGATATCCGCGAGGTAGTGCGCTACGGTGCGGTACAGATCGTCGACCAGCGCTTCGCGCTTGAGGACCAGTTCCTGCCGCATTTCGTCGCGCTCGAAGAACGCGTGCACGGAGTCTTCGAGCATCTCGAGGCAGATCTCACAGATGCGGCGAATCTCGCGGGAGGCGAGATCCATGGCGGCAGCGGGCCGCGCCAGGGCATCGTAGTCGAGAAAGGCGGGCGTAGCGTTGAGCGTGTCCTCGCCCGGCGTGATCTTCTCCACCATGCGCGCGAAGACCGTTGTGAGCGGGAGGAACAAGAGCGCGTTGATCAGTTTGATGGCCAGGTGCGCATTGGCGATTTGCAGGCCCAGGCCGGGGGCGGTCCGCGGAATCACACGCATGTAGAGCGGGAACAGCGCAAGCGTGAGCAGAACGCCCATCAGGTTGAAGAGCAGGTGCGCCACCGCGGCGCGGCGCGCCGACAGGGATGAGCGCATCGAGGCGAGCAGGGCGGTCACGCACGTGCCCACGTGCGCACCGAGCACGAAGCAGATTGCGATGCCGAGGTCGGTGAGAGCCCCGTCAAAGGCCAGTGCCTGGACTATAACGATCGTGGCCGCGCTACTCTGGAGAATGGCCGTGCCGATCATTGCGACGACGAAGGCCAGTGCTCGATCACGCAGGCCGCCTGTGGCGTATGCGGCCAGCCATACGCGGATTTCGTCGTGGTATTGTCCGACGGCCAGTTTCATCAGGGCGAGCCCGAAAAAGAGCATACCGAAGCCCATACAGACCAGCCCGGCCTCACGCAGAACGCGTTTCCGGCCGAGGAAGTTGATCAGGAAGCCGATGCCGAGCAGGGGGAGCGCAACAGCCTCGATCTTGAACCTGCTGGCGAAGGCCGTGATTTGCGGCGTGACAGTTGTTCCCACGTTCGCGCCGAGGATCAGCCCGACGGACTGCGGAAACGCGAGCAGCCCGGAGCTGATGAATCCGACCACCATGACCGTCGTTGCACTGGAGCTCTGCAGCAGGGCGGTCACGAGGGCGCCGGTGAGAAGGCCGTGGATGCGGGTGCGGGTGAGCCGCTTGAAGGCGGTACGCATCGCCTTGCCGGCGGCGCGGCGCAGCGCCTGGCTCATCATCTCGATCCCGTACAGGAACAAGGCCAGTCCGCCGATGAGCCATAGGACCGCCATGAAGATGCTCTGGGGCGCATCCATCGTAGGGTGAAGATAGATACTCACCGGAGGTATGGTCGAGTCAGAAAGACCCGGATCCTGTGCGGGACGTGCAGCGGACAGGTTTCAGGTTTCGGGTTTCCGGTTTCAGTGTCCTGATGCCTGGAACCGGAAACCCGGCCCTCGCGCTTGTCGCGCGGGGGGTTCGTTGGTAGCGTGTTTCTGGAAACACAACGAAAGGTCCTACTCATGGATACCATCTCGCTCAACGGTGCCTGGCGCGTGCGCCGGGAGGGTGACAAACGCGGCATACCGGCCACGGTGCCCGGCTGCATTCACACCGATCTCCTTGCGGCCGGCAAGATCGAGGATCCGTACTACCGGATGAACGAAAACGACGTGCAGTGGGTCGGCCAGACGGACTGGACCTACAGTCGCCGCTTCAGGGCCGATGAGGGATTCCGGCAGAATGAACGGCAGGTGTTGCGCTTCGACGGGCTCGATACGCTGGCAACGGTGGTGTTGAACGGGCGCACGCTTGGAAAGACGGACAACATGTTCCGCACGTGGGAATTCGACGTGACCGGGTGTATTCAAAAGGGGTGGAACAGCCTGGAGATCCGGTTCCGTTCGCCACTGCGAGCGATCGCGGCGATGGAACGGAAGTATCGTCGCCTTCCCGGCTGGGGTACGAAGGCGCACAAGCTGGATCCCGGGGGCTGGATCCGCAAGGAGCCGTGCAACTTCGGATGGGACTGGGGCCCGAAGTTGCTCACCTGCGGACTGTGGCGCGATGTCGAACTCGTGGGATACAACCGTGCCCGGATCCGGGATGTCCACGTGCGGCAGCAGCATTCGCGGGGGCGCGTGAAGCTGGACGTGACCCTGGAAGCCGAACGGCTTGGGCGTGGACGGCTCAGTGCGTTTGTCACGCTTTCCTTCGAGGGTCGACTGCTCGAAGAGGTGATGGTCCCCATGCGCGGCGCGAGGGGAAACGCTACGCTTGTGGTCAAGAAGCCGCAGCTATGGTGGCCCAACGGAATGGGCGAGCATCCGCTGTACGAAGTCACGGTCGACCTGCTCGACACCGACGAGGAACTGCTCGATACGAAGACGCACCGGATCGGGTTACGCACGATCCGGCTGCAACGGAAGAAGCTGCGCGACGGCGAGAGCTTCGGGTTCGTCGTCAACGGCGTTCCGTTCTTCGCCAAGGGCGCCAACTGGATCCCGGCGGACACGTTCGCGCCGCGTGTCGATGCCGATGACTACGCGCGCCTGCTGACCGATGCGGCTGCGGTGCACATGAACATGGTTCGTGTCTGGGGCGGCGGAATCTACGAAGCGGATGTGTTCTACAACCTGTGCGACGAACTGGGGCTGCTGGTCTGGCAGGATTTCATGTTTGCCTGTGCCACGTACCCGGCCTTCCACAAGGAGTTCATGCGGAACGTGCGGGCCGAGGCCGAGGACAACGTCCGGCGCATCCGCCACCATGCCTGCCTTGCGCTGTGGTGCGGCAACAACGAGCTGGAGCAGGGGCTGGTGGGCGATAAGTGGGACGAGTCCCGCATGTCCTGGAAGGACTACGGCAGGCTGTTCGACAAACTGCTTCCCGAAATCGTGTCGCGACTGGATCCCGATACGGACTACTGGCCGTCCAGCGCGCATACGCCGGGCCCGAATCGTGCGGACGCACAGGACCCCACCTGCGGCGATGCCCACATCTGGTGGGTATGGCATCGTCATCAGCCCTTCGAAGACTACCGGAAGTCCATGCACCGGTTCTGCTCGGAGTTCGGCTTCCAGAGCTTCCCGGAGCCCCGGACGGTGCGGTCCTTCACGCTTCCTTCGGATCGCAATGTTACGACGCCTGTTATGGAGCACCACCAGCGGAGCGGGATCGGAAATACCACGATCATGCGCTACATGCTGGACTGGTTCCGGGTGCCGAAGAGCTTCGACATGACCCTCTGGGCAAGCCAGATCCTGCAGGGACTGGCCATCCAGTATGCGGTTGAGCACTGGCGCCGGCGGTTTCCCCTGACAACGGGTGCGCTGTACTGGCAGCTGAACGACTGTTGGCCCGTGGCGAGCTGGGCCTCGATCGATAGCTACGGCCGATGGAAGGCGTTGCACTACCTCGCCGGGCGGTTCTTTGCGCCGGTACTCGTGTCTGCAGTCGAGGATGCCGACAAGGGCACGGCGGCCATCTACGTCCATAACGACCTCGGCTTCCGGTTTCGGGGCCACGGGGTCTGGCACTTGACTACGGCGCGGGGTGAACCGATTGCGGGCGACCGGTTTGCCGTATCGGTGGAGCCGCGTTCCGTGTCGAAGGTCCAGCTCCTGGACGTCCGCGACGTGGTCGAGGAACTGGGACGGCAGGATGTTCTGCTCTGGCTGGAACTCGTGTCCGGAACGGGGGTGCACTCGTCGAACCTGGTCCTGTTCGCCAAGCCGAAGGCCATGAACCTGCAACCGCCGGAGATCGACGCGCAGGTGCGGCGCGTGAAGGACGTGTACGTCGTGACCCTCGAGGCCAAGGGCGTTGCCCTGTGGACGTGGCTCGAGCTGGCCGGAATGGAGGCGGTGTACTCCGACAATTTCGTGCATCTTCGTCCCGGCGTACCGGTCCGGATCAGCGTCATCCCGGCCCGGGGGATTCCGGTTGACCCGTTCCGCAAGCGGCTCCGGGTCCGGAGCCTGGTGGATACGTACTGAGGAGTGGCAAGTGGCAAGTGGCAAGTGGCGAGTGACGGATGCGACGCTTCTCCGACTGGCGTTGCGCCTGATCGGCCTGATGGAATTCGGCGGGGTGATCGGGATCGTCATGCCGACGGCCTGGATGGCGACGGTTCACGAATGGCTCGGGCTGGGGCCGTTCCCTGTCGGGCCGGTAACGCCGTACATGGCGCGCTGCCTGTCGGCCTTCTACGTAATGCACGGCGGATTCACGTGGGTCGCCTCGAACGATGTCCGTCGCTACTCGGGACTGATCCGTTACATCGCGTATAGCGGGATCCTGTTCTCCATCCTGGTGTGTGTGCTGGACGTGGTGGCGGGGTTCCCCTGGTGGTGGCTGCTGGCGGAAGGTCCGACCCTGACCGTCGCCTGCATGGTCTTCCTGGTCCTGGACTCCCGGATCCGACGGCACGGGACGTAGACCGCGGGCTCCGCTGCACCCCGCATCCCGTATCTCAAGACACCACAAACGCGAAGACACGAGTCGTGGGAGCCCCCCACGTGGCGTTCAGCGTGAGCCGGACGGCGTCGCAGTTGCCGCGGACCTGCATGCGGACCAGGCGCTGATAATTGTCCCGGACGTCTGCAAGAACGTGCCAATCCTCGCCTTGACGTCCTTCGAGCGTGAAGGCGCGCGTCATGGATTCGGGCACGTGGGTCAACTGGTCATCGTGCTGGTGCAGGCTCATCGCGACCAGCTTCTCGAGCGCGCTGTCGAGAACGAGGGAGACCTCCTTCACGTCTTGTGGTTCGTCCCACTCGTACTGCAGTGTCGCGCCGGGGGGGGAACCGGTCCAGGCGTGTTGGTCCTTCCCGATCGGTCGGGCGATTCCGTCGCGGACCGGTTCCGGGTCTCCGCCGGACGCGGTCAGAGTGGCCGACCGGGTCAACGCAGGCATCTCCCGGCGGATGCCCGGCAGGTACGCGTCATCACAGATCAGGGCCTGCTGCACCTCGCCGATACAGTCGTTCAGCGCGCGGGGGAGAACGCCTTTTGCGACCGCGAGGGCTGCGGCGGTGCCCACGGCCTGGCCCATGCTGCACCCGGTTCCCATTACGCGGGTCGAGCTCATGGCCGCGTGTGTACAGCTCGCATTCCGGCCCGCGAAGAGGAGATTGTCCATATTCCGTGAGTACAGGCAGCGGTAGGGGATCCGGAACGGCTTGGGCGTTTCGAAGAAGCGGGTGGGCGGATCGCCGCTCTTCACTGCCCAGAACCCGCTGGGGTGATGGTCATCCAAGGGCCAGCCGCCGTACGCCACGACATCCGCAAACGCGACATTGTCCTGTATGTCCGGCTGGGTGAGCAGGTGATCGCCCACGTAGCGGCGGCTTTCGCGCTTGGCCGGGAGGAACTGGATCCACTCGAGCGCCCAGTTGTCCGCGTCGCAGCAGGGACAGTGATTCTTGATGTGGTCCCACATGCCGTAGCAGATCTTCAGGAGTTCGTCGCGGAGCATCTCGGTGTCGTGGATACTGTCGTAGTCGCCTCCGAGCTCGACCCACCAGTATCCCATCGTCCACCAGCGGTGCCCGCGGGCGCCGCGAGGAACGTCGTCGCAGGTCGGGAACGTGTATGCCCAGGAGGGCGGCTCGAACGGCTGTGGGCTGTCGTATTCGCGTGACTGGAAGAGGCAGGTCATTCCCATGGTCTTGCGGTCGGCCGTTTCGGGAGCAATCGACTCGTTGAACTCCGAACGCGCTTCGCGTCCCACACGGAAGTCGGCGCCGACCATGGGAGCGAGGATGGCGTAGCCCGAGCAGTCGGCAAAGAGTGTCGCTTCGACTTCGTGGCGCGTGTACGTGGTCGTCTGCCAACCCATGACGCTCACGATACGGGACCCGTCGGTCGTGGCGTCGAAGCAGGAGCAGTTGAGCAGGACCGTCAGGTTGGGCTGGTAGCGCACGGCATTGAACAGGACCGTGTCCCAGATCGAAAAGTTCTTGTTCGGATTGCGGCGCAGGTTCTCCATGCGGAGCTCTTCGAGGATTCCGGTCTCCCGCAGGTTGGGATTGCTGTTGTGAACGTCAGCGCCGGAGACATGCACCCTGCACTCGCTGGACGCATTGCCGCCCAGCACGGGCCGGTCCTGCATCAGGATCACGCGGGCGCCGCCTCGCGCGGCGGCCATTGCCGCGCAGATGCCGGCCATGCCGCCGCCGATCACGCAGAGATCGGCTTCGTGCAGGACTCGCCTCGGTTGTTCAGGCATGGGACGGAGTGTGTCGGGCGGGAGCCGGCGGGTCAAGGGGAGAGTGGAGCGGGATGCGGGAAGGGGCCGCTACTGCAGCGCGCTTTCCCAGGGTTCGCCGGAGTGGCCGCGGCGGTTCGTCCGGTTCACGATATTGCTGGCCGATTGGTAGAGCCGTCGGCGTGTATCGTCGGAAAGGTCGGCCTGTGCGACCCATTCCAGCGCCGCGTCGATGTCCGTCCGCATCCAGCGGAAGGCAACGGAGCTTACGGTGCTGTCGCGGGACCGGGCGTCGGCAATGGCCAGAGCCCAGTCCATCGCGGTTGCGGGGTATTCGCGGGCAAGCTGGCCGGCGAAGCGGCGAATGCACTGATCGCGGAACGCACCTTCCTCCAACGACGCGATGTACTCTCCGGCGGCTTTGGGATCCTTGGCGGACCACGCGCCGACCGCGGAAACGATGGTGGATTCCCGCAACGACTGGCTCTCGATTCCTTCCGCCCAGGCGATAGCGAACGGCGGGTCAGAACGAGCCAGGGAGAAGGACAGACTTCGTGTCGCGTAGTCGCGGGTCCCTGCCTCCGTGAGGGTCAGGACCCATTCCGCGGCGGCCTTGGGATCGGTCTTTCCCCAGGCCCGGGCAATCTGCGAGGCCACGGATCTGCGCAGGTTGGGGTCCTTGATCTTGGCGTACCAGTCGGCCGCGAGGACGGGGTCCGCCGGGGCCGCCTGCTGGATAAAGGAATGCAGGGCCCTGTCCTTTCTCGTGCCGTCGGGAAGGGCCTCGACCCACGCGGCGGCCGCCTTGGCGTCGTTCCTGACCCAGCGTGCCAGGAGATGGCGCACTGCGTCGTCTACGTTCCGGCTCTGCGGCTGGCTCGCGATCCAGTCCGCCAGCCCCTTGGGGTCAACGGTGGCCCAGTCCCGCAGGGCTGTCTGCAGTTTTCTGCGGTCCGCCCCGCTGGTTGTGAGACCGGCGATTGCCTTGCGAAAGTCTTCCCCCGAGACATCGAGTCCGACTCGGGACAGCTCTTTCCATCGGTCGCTCCCGTTCCCGAGAAGCACGGCCCGGATTACAGCGTCGCGGCTGTCATCGCCGAGCCCGGCCCCAAGGGGGGCGTGCTCTTCCGATGGTGCGTCCGGGGCGGCGGTCGCCGATACCTTGCCGCCGGAACGGGCCTGTTTGCGCCAGAAGTCCCGGTCTCGGCGCGTCTCCTTGAGTTTCTTGCCGGTCACGGCGAGCTTGCCTTCAAGGCGCTCGGTCTCCGCCTTCAGGCGATCGACCTCGGCGGTATACTCGCCGGTCTTGAGTTGGGCGATGACTCCCTTCGCCGTGCGAAGGCGCGCGCCGAAATAGGCCGCTGAGGCGACGGACGCTGCGAGCAAACAGACCCACAAGAGGGAATTCCTCTGCATAGGCCGAGCTTGCCATTGCAGCATCGGGATGTCAATGGTCGCTTCCGGCGTGCGATGTCCTCCTGCCCGCCTGTTCGGGTGCGGCAGACGGCGGCGCGTCTCCTCGTGCCACTCTCCTCTTGACCCGCACGTGTGGAGATTCGACACTCCCCTCCATCGCGAACGTTCGGCAGTGCGCCGGGAAGGAAAGACACGATCATGAAGCGAAAGAAGATCGTCCGGGTTGGAATCGTGGGTGTCGGGAACATGGGGTCCGGCTATGTGAAGAGGTTGTCGCAGGGGGCCATCAGTCGAGCGGAGTTGACGGCCCTCTGTGACGTGAATCCCGCGCGGCTCGAGGGCCACCCGGACGACGTCCGGAAGTTTACGGACAGCAGCAAGCTGATCCGCTCGGGTGCAGTGGATGCGGTCCTGATCGCCACACCGCACTACGCTCACACCACGATCGGCGTGGATGCGTTGCAGAACGGGCTGCACGTTCTGGTTGAGAAGCCGATTTCGGTGCACAAGGCGGACTGCGAACGTCTCATTGCCGCGTCCAAGGGGAAGCGGCGGGTGTTTGCGGCCATGTTCAACAAGCGGACCGACCCGGTCTACAAGAAGATTCGTGCCATGGTGCGGGGCGGGGACCTGGGGCGCCTCATGCGGGTGAACTGGATCGTTACAACCTGGTTCCGCTCCGAGGCATACTATGCCAGTGGCGGATGGCGAGCCACCTGGGCGGGCGAAGGAGGAGGAGTCCTGTTGAACCAGTGCCCGCATCAGCTCGACCTGCTGCAGTGGATCTGCGGCATGCCGAACCGGGTCGCCGGCTTCTGCAGGTTCGGGCAGAATCATGACATCGAGGTCGAAGACGAGGTCACCGCGTACCTCGAGTACCCGAACGGCGCGACGGGTGTTTTCGTGACCACGACCAGCGAGGCGCCGGGCACGAACCGCCTTGAGATCGTGGGCGAGAACGGCAAGCTTGTTCACGAGGGCGACAGGCTTACCTTCGTGCGCAACGAGATCAGTTGCCTGGAATTCAACAAGAGCACGCAAGAGAGTTTCGGGCGGCCGCCCGTATGGAATGTGGAGATTCCGATCAAGGGCAGCGGCGGCGAGCACAGGGAGGTTCTCCAGAACTTCATCGATGCCATCCTGGATCGCGTTCCGCTGATCGCACCGGGGCGAGAGGGGATTCACTCGGTCGAGCTAGGGAATGCGATGCTCCTCTCGACCTGGCTGGGGAAGCCGGTTGATCTGCCGCTCAATGCCCGCGTGTTCGAGAACCAGATGAAGAAGCGGATCAGGACGTCGCGTTACAAGGGCGAGTCATTCGACGAAGACGTCGAACAGGATATGTCGAAGTCGTTCGGCGCATGACCCCCAGGGAAAACGCTCTTCGTATCGTGCGCTTCGATGACCCGGAGCGGGTCGCGATGGGCATGCCGTGTCTCGGCGTGGGCTACCTGGGGGTCAACCACGAGGGATACGATGCGCCGGGCCACGACGTGCCGGTTGGTACCACCTGGGTCGACGTCTGGGGGACCACCTGGCACAAGGAGCAGCGGGGCGTGATGGGGTTCCCGCGCCGTCACCCCATGGCCGACCTGCCGACGGCCCTGCGAACGCATCCATGGCCGGATCCGTCCGACGACCGCGTCTGCGGGCGGATCTACGAGCAAGCCGGAGAACACGATCCTGACACGCAATTCCTGCGGGGATCGCATCGCGAAACCCTCTGGGAGAAGAGCTATATGCTCGTGGGGATGGAAGACCTGATGTGCTATATCCACACGGAACCGGAGGCCGTCAAAGAGCTTCTGCACCGTGTCATGGATTTCGATCTCGCGATCGCGGAGCACTACATCAAGGCCGGCGTTGAGATGGTAGGCATGGGAGACGACCTCGGAACCCAGCAGGGGCTTCTCTTTTCGCGCGAGGTACTGGCTGAATTCTTCGTCCCGGAGTACCGGCGTCTATTCGAGTTCTACAAGGAGCGCGGGGTCCTGATCGAATTCCATAGCTGCGGACGGATCGAGTCGATTGTGGATGTCTTCATGGATCTCGGGGTCGACATTCTCAACCCGGTCCAGGCCACGGCCAACAATCTTGACGTCGTCCGCGAACGCACGCAGGGCCGCATGGCCCTGCACGGCGCCGTCTCGTCAGGCTTGATCGTCAGGGGACCGATCGAGGCAATTCGCCACGAAGTCCGTCGCCGTCTGTGGCAGCTCGGGCGTGGCGGCGGGTACTTTTGCGGCGCGGACCAAGGCATGCCCTGGCCGGAAGAGCACTACGATGCTCTGAAGGAAGCCGTGGAAGAGTTCGGGACGTATCCCCTCGAGCCCTTCGAGTAGTCCGTTGGACGGCGGCCGACGATGCCGGCAGCGTCCATGAGTTCGGGCACAGAGGCCTGTGCCCCTCCCGGGAGGGACGCAGGCCTCAGCGTCCGAGACCAGGCGCAGGCAACGCTCTCTCGCCGGTCCCTTTCCTCACTTGTTCTTGAACAGCGGCAACGGTTCCGCGCCCGTCGGCATAGGCGGGTAGTCCGGCATGTCGAGGCCTGTGACCAGTTCGTCGATCTCAATCGTCCGTTCTTCGAGCATGGACTTGTTGGCCGCGACGCCGCAGAGGATCGAGTAGGCGCCGGCCCGGTGGTCGGCGGCGCGCATGTACTTGTCGGGGGGCGTGTTGTCGGGGTCGAAGATGTAGTCCAGCATCACGGGGTCTGCGCCGCCGTGTCCGCCCTTGCCTGTCCAGAGATCCGGCTTCCAGGCCTGCTCGCCGTGCGGAAGGACGAGGATTGAACTGCCGACCAGTTCGCCCGGGACGCTGCCGTCGCCGCTGACGTACGACGTCTCCCGAATGACGTGCTCGAGCCGGCCCTTCGTGCCGTTGAAGTGGACAAGGTATCCTTCCCACGGGGAGTAGCTGGTCAGCGAGTAAGCTACAAGGACGCCGCTCCGGTACTCGATCGTCGCGAACATGTCGTCCTCGATATCGATCGCCGGGTCGTACGTCTCGCCCCGGAAGTCGAACACGCACTTGTCGCGCCGGTACCCGTCATACTTCTCGCAGTTGACGTACATGTTGACGTAGTTCTCCTTGGCTCGCAGATCCAGGAAGAAGGGGCACCGCTCGGTCTCCCCGCACTCAAGGCAGCGCCGTCCGCGGTTCGTGAGCCCGTACCGCTCGGCCGTCCCGGGTGTGTAGAAGCGACGTCTGCCTTTTGCGTACACCGCCTTCGGGACATCCGAGAGCCACCAGTTGATCCCGTCGAAATGATGGGTGGCCTTGTGTACCAGCAGGCTGCCCGAGCTGGTCTTGTCCTTGTGCCAGCGGCGGTAGTAGTCCGCGCCGTGTTTCGTGTCCAGGAGCCAGTGGAACTCGACCGACAGGATTTCGCCGATCACGCCGGACATGAGGAGGTCTTTGACCTGCGTGCGGGGAGGGGCATAGCGGTAGTTGAAGGTGACCGTGCACTTGCGGCCGGTCTTTTTCCGGGTATCGACGATGCGTTGGCACTTCGTCTCGTCCGTCGTCATCGGCTTCTCGCTGATCGCGTTGCAGCCGAGTTCCATGGCGCGGCAGATGTACTCGTCGTGAAAGCAGTCTCGCGTGGTAACGATGACGCAGTCAGGCTTCGTTTCGGCGATCATACGGTCGAAATCGGCGGCATCGTAACCCGGGATCGTGATGCCGGCCGTCTCTTCGGCGTCTTTCACGGCCAGTGCAAGCCGGCCCGGATTGCTGTCGCAAAGGCCGACCATCTCCGAAGTCTCGGAGTACTTCCCGGTCACCGCGCGACGGAACATGACATGACGTCCGCCGAGTCCGACTTGGGCGTAGCGTGTACGCTTCGGCATTCTCTCTCTCCTTCTGCGATCCAAAAGAGCGACGATGCCGTGCCCGCGGCAGCGACGCAAGGCAAAAGCCGTCCCGTATCTCACATCCCGTACCGCCGGTCCCGCAGCCGACTTCCCCCTTGCCACCCTTTGGGGGCGTACCTAGACTTTCTGTGAACGGCACAAGGGGTTTGGGCGCTGCGAGAGAGGAAGAATGACACTGCGTCGAACAGCACTGATTCTCGGGGGAAGCTCATGCCTTGCCGCCATGGGGCCGGCAATCGGACAGACGGCCGGGGCGCCGCAATCCGAGGAGCTTCGCACGCTGCAGGCCACGTATATTGAGTCCGTGGCCAGGATTGAGACCCGCTTCCGCGAGGAGAGTATGGACTGGCCGGGGCGGTACCGGGAAGGCCTCAGACTCCTGCAGAAGAAGATGCAGGCGGCCGGCGATTTCGATGGATGGAACGCGGTGCAGAAGGAAACCGATCGATACGCCAGGGAGAAGACGGTTCCCAGGGACAACTTCACGGACAGCCCCGCCGAACTGGGCGAACTGCAGAAGCGGCTGCTGGAAGCGCAGCGGGCACATTCTCTTCAGAAGAGCCGGGACATCCTCGAATTGACGTCCCGGTACACGGAACGGCTGGAGCAACTCCGGTCGGACCTGACCCGCGAGGGCGATATGACCGCAGCCCTCGCCGTGGACAAGGAGATCAAGACCGTACGGGAGAGCCCGCGCGTAACGGCCGCGGAGTTCGAGGTCAGCATTCTGTCCGGCGGAAAGGACGAGCCGAAGACGGAACCGGCCGAGGGCCAGGAGCCCGAGCAGGGGGAAGAAGATGAATCGGCGGCGCCGAAGGAGAAGCAGGAAGAAGTGCGCGCACCGGGCGTCGTGGTCCATGAGCCCGGGAAGAAGCCGCCGAAGATGGAAGGGCTGACGCCGAAGCGGCTGATGCTCGGGCGGACGGACCACACGCCCGTAATCACGCCGGTTTCGATTGATGCCTGGCGCGGCGGTTCGAGTGACAAGCCGCCCTTGATTCGTCTGGGAGTCCGCAGCCGGACTACAGATACGGTCATTCCGAAGCTCTACGTTGTTCTCGAGTACTACACGACGCCTGAGCACAAGGTGCGGCGTGTCCGACCGGAACGATCGGCGTCACGGTACATGATCCTGAAGGACGTGTCCTCGAACCAGTATCACCTTGACTTCCATCCCCTATCCTGGTTCTGGGCGCGCGATCGGTCCTCGTTGACGTACTGGGAGCGGCATGTGTTCGAGCGAGGGTACGATCTCTACGGCGTGATCGTCAGCGCGTACGACAAGGACGGCAAACTGATCTACCAGGGGGCGTCGCCGCGCCAGTTGAAGGAGGCGGCACGCGTCGAGCGGGCGGACCGGATCAAGGAAGAAGAGGAGCGTCTTGCCGTTGACGTGGCCCGGGAAGCTGCCGATGAGGCACGGGACGCTTTCTTCCGGGGCCGCGGGGGAGATGCCCGGCAGAGATGGGAAGCCCTGCGGAAGGTTCTCCAGGATAAGGAACGTCGGTTCAAACGGGATCGGGCCAGGCGATTCAAGGAGGGGCAACGCGACGGGGAGTGACCGCCGGCAGGGCTGCTCTCCTGCTGCTCTGCGGAGTATCCTGCCCCATGGTTTCTGTTGCGGGAAGGCGTGGCCCGCGAAAGCGGGAAAGCCCACTCACCGATCTTCCTTGACGCCCGCACCGACTCACGCCGAATGTCTCCTGGCATGACGATTCGAGCGGTTCTTCCTGCAGCGCCCGGAAGCGGCACGTGGCTGGCCTTCGAGTCTCCTGCGGGCGTTTTGAGCACCGCGCAAGCGGGCGAAGTCCTTCCGCTGCTGCGCGAGATCGAGGCTGCCGTGTCCCGGGAGCGGCAGGCGGTCGGGTTCCTGTCCTACGAGAGCGCTCCCGCCTTCGACTCGGCTCTTACCGTGCACGAGGCGGGTGATGTTCCGCTGGCGTGGTTTGCGCTGTTCGACTCCGCACGCGAGGTCCCGAGGCCGGAGGCGGGCGCCGGAGGCTACGATCTCGGTGAGTGGAAGCACTCGGTCTCACGTGCCGAATACGGGAGTGCGATTGCGCGGATCAAGGAATACCTGGTCGAAGGCGACACGTACCAGGTCAACTTCACCCTGCGCCTTGCCGCATCGTTCTCGGGCGACCCGTTGAAGTTGTTCGGGCGGCTGGCGCGTCTTCAGCGGGCGAACTGTTGTGCGTTCATCGAGACGCCGGAATTCGCCGTGTGCTCGGCGTCGCCCGAGCTGTTCTTCCGGCGGGAGAACGATGTCCTGGAGTCGCGGCCGATGAAGGGAACGGCGCGCCGCGGCGCCACGCTGGAAACCGACCGGGAGGCAGCGGAAGCCCTGCGACGTTCGGTCAAGGACAGGGCCGAGAACGTGATGATCGTGGACATGGTCCGGAACGACATGGGCCGCATCGCGCAAGCGGGAACGGTTCGTGTAAGGCGCCTGTTCGAGGTCGAGCGCTATCCGACTGTGCTGCAGATGACGTCCAGCGTGGCGTGTCGGACGCGAGCGTCGCTACCGGAAACGCTGCGGGCGCTGTTCCCGTGTGCGTCCATTACCGGTGCGCCGAAGGTGCGGACAATGGAGATTATCCGGGAGTTGGAGGCGACGCCGCGCGGGGTCTACACCGGGAGCATCGGGCTCGTGAACGGGCCGAGGGATGCATGGTTCAACGTTGCCATACGGACGGTATGGATTGACAGGCGACGCGGGCGGGCGGAGTACGG
>Ga0272441_10010025_pt1 | contig 14460 bp, 10 predicted proteins | sample SSMProp6N_FD_193582 | JGI IMG/M metagenome (GOLD analysis project Ga0272441, IMG submission 193582) | Marine sediment archaeal communities from Little Sippewissett salt marsh, Falmouth, MA, United States - SSM-Prop-6N | ecosystem: Environmental > Aquatic > Marine > Wetlands > Sediment ... | reverse complement strand
GGTTCCAACGTTCACCATGCACACTCATCGTCATGAAGTTGATATTGATATACGTCATGATCGAGCCACAATTACGGTTCGGGCCACGTTCTATAATCCTGCTCCCAGAGACCTGGAAGGGGAATATGTTTTCCCTGTAGGAGAGGGACTGGTAAAATCCTTTTCAATGACATCTGACGGTGAAACGCTCGAGGGGGAATTGATACCCGCTGATACCGCACGGGAGATCTATGAGGATATTGTACGCCGCTTGCGAGATCCCGGACTTCTTGAATATGTGGGGATGGGGCTCATAAAGGTTCGTGTTTTTCCCATAAAGCCCGAAGCCGAATTGACCATTGAGCTGGTATATGAACAATCAGTGGAGCGAAGTGGCGACTCCTATTACCTGCGATATCCGCTTCGTTCGGCCAAGCCCGTGAATGCTTCGGGTACCATTGACGATATTCTCATTACTGTTCGCGTCCATGATGTGGATCCGGTGGCGACATTATACTCACCGACACATGAGTTCGAATTCGAACGAATCGATGAGATGTCAATCAAAGGTTCGTATGAAGTACAAAATTCGGTCCCGTCATCGGATGTGACACTCTGCTATATAAAGGATCGGGAGACAGTCAGTGCGGGGCTTATGGCGTTTCGGCGCGCACAAGATGAGGCCGGATTTTTTCGTCTCACGCTGAGTCCCTCTGCGGCACCGGTGTCCAGCCGCGCGATTCCCAAAGACGTATTGTTCATCATCGATACCTCCGGCAGTATGGCGGGGAAGAAAATGGAACAGGCACTTGGAGCACTGAGATACTCACTTAACAGCCTGAATACCAAAGACACGTACAATATCATAACATTCAGTTCCACCGTTCGCGCATTTCATCCCACTGTTGTTCCGTTGAATGAGTCAAACCTCGAGCATGACATATCACGTCTGGATGATGTCAGGGCCCGCGGCGGAACGGCGTTTTACGATGCGGTGAGTTTCAGTCTCGAGCATGAACCAGTTGAGGACAGGGTGGCGATGGCCGTGCTGTTGACCGATGGACTCCCCACGGTGGGAAACACCGACATTCCTTCAATTCTTGAACTCGTTGATTCCAGGAATACGGGGAAGATGCGATTCTTCGTATTTGGTGTAGGGGATGACCTCAATACCGATCTATTGGATGGACTTGCTGCCCGTTCGCGTGGTACCCGGATCTATGTTGCGGAGTCCGAAGATATCGAAGAGAAGGTTTCTCTGTTTTATGAGCGGATCTCACAACCGGTTCTTACCGACCTCCACATCGATTTCGGCGAAATCGATGTGTTCGATTTCTACCCCGTGCAACTTCCCGATCTCTTTGCGGAGGAGGATCTTGTTCTTGTCGGACGATACAATGCAGATGGTGTATCTCGAATTCGATTATCCGGTACTCGAGGCGATACGCGGATTACTGAGAATTTTGAATTCGAATTTCTGCAGAATGATCAATGGAGCTTTATTCCCCGGGCGTGGGCCGGTTCAAAGATAGCCTATCTCCTTGATCACATCCGGTTGAATGGACCGGACGATGAATTGGTGGAAGCGGTAACGGAGCTGGGAAGGGAATATGGAATCGTTACGCCATATACATCATTCCTTGCTATGGAGGATGAGAAGGATGTCACGGTTTCTCACCATTTTCATGAGTCCAGAAGGGTGCTGGAACGTGAGAAAGTCGGTGCCGGTGCCGTACGGGCTTCGCGGATGATGGCGGATCTTCAATGGTCCATGAAATCCACAGGAACGGCGCCGGAGATGCTATTACCACATGCATCAGATAAAAAAGGCGAATCAGTGCTCATGGAGATACAAAATAGAATCACCCGGCGCATTCATCGGGTCCATGACAAAACGTTTTACGTGAATGAACAGGGCATCTGGGTTGATAGCAGATATGATGAGAACGTTCATGGCTCAAAGATCAGAACCATTGAATTCCTCAGTGAAGAGTATTTCAGATTTATACACGATAATCCGGAGATGGGAAAATACCTTGCCGCACATATCGGTATGTTGATTCTGCCGGAAGATGAAGCCTATCTGATCGAATAGTGAAATGAGAGGGATACGACGATCATGCGGGAATAGAAGAAGCAACCATGACGTTGTTTCTTCCCAGACGCTTTGCCTGATACATGGCGGCATCCGCCCGCTGCACAAGTTCATCAAGGGATGTTTCAGTCTTCATTTCCGAGACGCCGACACTGATTGTTATTGAGAAATCCCGGCCGGTGGTGCTTGTCAGTACCATGGATTCCACGTCTCGTCTGAGGCGTTCCGCCATCTTTTCTGCGCTGTGTTCATCCATGGATATCAGTAAGATGGCGAATTCATCTCCTCCCAGGCGACCAAGAAGGTCTTCTCTCCGGGTTCCATCCTGTAATCGGTCGGCGAGAGATTTGAGTGTCCGATCACCGGTGGCGTGACCGTATTCGTCATTGATGCGTTTGAAGTGATCGACATCAATCATCAATATGCTCATAGGACTATGCGACTTCCGACATAAAGCAAACTCCCTGGACGCGATTAGAAGAAATTGACGTCGATTGGCTGTTTCGGTCAGAGCGTCTACGGATGCCAGATAAGAGAGTTCGCGGGTTCGCGATTGTACTTCACGTTGCAGGCGATCTCGCTGATGTTTTATACTTCGTATTCGAAAAAGGAATGCCAGGGAAATGATTCCAAGGCTTGAAGTGATGAGAACCACACTGAACCAGGATCGTTCCCATAGCCTGGGCGCGATGCGAAGTCTGAGGGTTGCTTCCGAGTGCCCCCAATGATCCGAAGCATTGGAACAGTTTACCCGGAATGTATAAGAACCGGGGGGAAGGTTGGTATAGGTTGCTGATGGAACCGTACCCGTGTCGCGCCAATTCGAGTCATACCCTTCCAGCAAACATCTGTATCGGAGACCTTCAGGATTGTGATAGTCCAAACCCACGAATCCAAGTGAGATATCCCGAGTATTCGGTCCAAGTATCAGGAGTTCATCAGCGCTCCATCCGTCAAGAAAATGCCGGATCCTGCCCTCATATGTGACGGAATTTATGACGATCGGGGGATCGTATTTCCTGATGGCAACGGATTCAGGATCCAATACGACCACGCCATCTATGGTCCCGAAATACATTTTTCCTGCTTTACTGTAGAACGATGCACCTTGATTACACTCCCGATTCGGCAGCCCATCCGCCGAACTGAAGTTCTCAAATCGTTTTTCAGTTCGGTAATATCTTGAAATTCCATTATTGGTCCCAAGCCACAGATCGCCACGCGAATCGCTCTCACAGGCATTGATTATGTCACTTGGCAGTCCGTTTTTAACAGTGTATGAGATGAATTTGTCCTGCTCCGTGTCGTAGCGATGTAATCCACCGGCCGTTCCTATCCACATCACGCCATCACCGCTTGTTTCCATTGAGAGGATTTCGTGATTTCTCAAGCCGGAACCGGAAGTCGAGGTATAACATCGTATCTGACGGGTTACAGGATTAAGCACATAGAGACCATTGTTGGTTCCAAGCCAAACTTTTTCGCGGTTTTCAGCGAGAACTTCAAAAACGAATTCGCCTCGAAGCGTTCCACCGACGAGATTTTCGAAGAAATGCGTCTCCAATCCTGAATGAGGATCTATATGATAGACGCCTTCATTCAATGCGGCGATCCATATCCCGAATCCGGTGTCCTGTTGGGAGTTGCCCACCATACGGGTTGAAGCCAATCTTCGGTACGTACGCGTTACGGGATTCATTTGAAGAAGACCGAGAGGGTATCCACCGATGATGATTTCTCCCGACGCTGTTTCACCCAGGTAACAGACATTCCTGATTTCGACGATCCCTTCCGGGCCCGTAAGACTGTGGTACGTTCGAATTGTCCCGTCAGTTATGTCGAAACAATCGACTCCATCCATTAATCCAACCCACACATTGTGATCGCTGGATTCATACACCGCAGTGACAATGCCGCTACTCAATCCCGATTCCGCGCCGCAGCCGGGTATGAGGAAACCGATATCGTGCGTTTTGATCCGTATCAAACCTCTATCCAGAGATCCTGCGAGGAGTAATCCTGAGGGATCCCGTACCAGGTCAAAATAGTGATCACTGGGCGGACCGCATCGGCCATCTCTTCTGGTAAATTGTTGATATTTCCCGCGCCGTTCTTCCACTCGGAACAATCCACCCCCGAACGTGCCGATCCAGAGATGGTCATCGGTATCATACTCAAGTGCCGTAACCAGAAATGATCCGTCATGGAGGAACGCGTTCAGCCGGCGGTTCATGGGACGGATTGATCCGTTCTCTGGATCAAGGACGAATATACCCTTTGTTCCGATACCTGTTATGATCCGATTCTCTATATCCGTGGTTATTACCATCGAGAAAAGATGATCCTCCTCGGGACCGACCCACTCCGTGTCGTATAGATCGAACCGGCGCTCGACCGTACCTTCGCCGTCCAGGTGAAACATCACACCATTTCCCGTTCCCACCCATACTGTACCGTCTCCAGCCATATGGAGAGCAGATATATGACCCGTTCCCAATACACTGTCCGGATGAGTTTCTATTTCGGGCGGTTCATAAGCCTCGGTGGAGAGCCGGAGTATCTTAAGGCCCTCCTGCGTGCCGATCCACAACACCGTATCATTCATAGCCGCAAGGGCGGTTATATACGAGTCAGGCAGTCGAATGCGAGCATCTCGTGTATTCCATGATTGCCTGCAATTTCCTGTTTTCAGATCAAGCCGGCAGAGACCGGTTCTGGTTCCGACCCACATAATTCCCGATGGACATTCGGCCAGAGCAATGACTTCATCATTCGGTATACTCGAGGAATCCTCACTATCTGCTCTGAACACAAGGACGGTATGACCATCATAGACGTTCAAACCGGCCTGGGTGCCTATCCAGATAAGACCGCGGGAATCCAGAAAAATGCATTGAGCCGTGCTCTGACTGAGTCCCTGTTCGAGATAGACATGTTCGAACGTTACATTCTGGAATCCATACACCGAACCATGACCGAGCATCAAGAAGCAGAGAGAGGCAAGAAGCGGTATCACACGGTGGAGCAAGCGACGAGACATCTGGGGAATCTCCGGTTTCATGAACTTCGGCTTTCCGCACCCATACCAGTGGTTACGTTGCATGAGTGTATTCCATAACCCGAATAATATGTATCGAAAACCGAATCATGACACGTGTGGCATACAAAAACATGCTCCGCTTCAAAATGTAATTGTGCATCGCTCCGATTTATTCAGAGTAGTTGATACGATTCACGGTCCGGTACAGTCGGAATCGATACAGTGCGTGGCGATGATTTGTGATCGCAGGATTACGGAAGGAATCGAGTAGATCAGTCAATATCAACAAGAGAGAGAAACTGCTTGCCCGCAAGCTGTTTTACTACTCCTTTCAGTTCCAGCTCCAGCAGTCGGGCCAGGAGAATTCCCGAAGGATGTCCCGTTAGATTACACAGAGTGTCAATGTGAACGGGATCAGTTCCCATGATCGAGAGCAAGTCTTGTTCTTCGTCCGTGAGTTTTGGCATATCGATATGCTTCGGAGGTTGTTGCGTTATGAGGGGTTCTCCAAGCGCCGCGAGGACATCATCGGGATCTTCAACCAGAGCTGCTCCTTGCTTGATAAGACTGTGAGGGCCTTTGCTGACCCGCGCATTCACCGGGCCGGGTACCGCCATAACCTCCTTCCCCTGTTCCAATGCGCGGCTTGCCGTGATGAGAGCACCACTCTTCATACTTGCTTGAACAACAACCACGCCTAGTGACAATCCGGCTATTACCCTGTTGCGTCTCGGGAAATGCCGGGGATTGGGAGTAGTTCCCGGGGGAAATTCGCTAATCACGGCTCCCGAATGAACAATGGATTCCATGAGGGATCTATTCTCCGGGGGATATGCCAGATCGGGGCCACATCCGAGTACAGCAAGGGTACGACCCCCTGCGTCGAGAGCACCCTTATGCGCGAAACTATCTATACCGCGGGCCAATCCACTCACGACGGTTAATCCCATACTTCCAAGTCCGTACCCGAGATCATACGCAATCCGCTTTCCGTATTCCGTGGCGGAACGCGCACCGACGATAGCCACCGAACGACGGTCCTCCTCGAGTACTTCTCCCCGCGTAAACAGCATCACCGGGGGTGTATGGATATTTCGCAGCATAGCCGGATAATCATCATCCCAGAGGGTATACAGTCGAAAATCACCATTCAGGAGTATATCGATTTGTTTACGAAGGAGGGGAGATTGCGCCGATTGTATCGCGGAGTTCATCTGCCGGAGCGAAACCCCCAACAGCTCGGATAACGATGCAGGGGGCTCATGAAGTACTGTTTCGGGATGACCAAATTTCTGAACAAGAACCGCGATCTTCTGATCTCCTATTCCCGGCAATCGCGACAGGACCAGCCAGGCCTCCATTTCCGATCTGGGAATGGAAGCCGTTACCCGACTTGTTCTTTTCTCCATCGTTGTATTATGAGGTCAAGAATATGTTCAGGCTCCGTCTGAATCAACCAACCCGGTAGCTGCTCCCCCGTATAGTCGGGAACGGCTTCCTGCATGGGACAGAGTATCCATGGTTTATGCTCGAGACCGTGTCCATATGCGGTGATTTGATTCTTGAGCATCTCGATTTCGGAAGAAGCAGTTTCCCCGCCGGAAATGACGAAAACAAGGAGAGATGCCCGTTCAGCATGGGCAAGTTGACTATTACCCAATCCTTTGCCCGAAGCTGCCCCAGGGAACAGGGCGGGGATTTCGCCGATTACGAGTGGTTCGAATCTATCGGACAAGACCGCGCCCAATATCGGTACGGCGGTCGTAAACGGCCAATTTTCTATACGTGGCCTGGCATGGGTTAGAGCGGCGAGTAGCGTTGATTTTCCCGTATTTGGCGGGCCGATAAGAGCAATATCAACGATCAGTTTCAGGAGCAGGGAGATTGTTCTCTCTTCCCCGGGTTCGCCCATATCAGCGTCCCGGGGACATCGATGAGTCGAGGTGGCTCTTCGTGCATTACCGATACCGCCGATCCCACCAGATGCCACAAGTAACTCCTGTTGTTCGGATATCATATCACCGAGAATCCTATTTGTTTCAGCATCAACAATGAGAGTACCGGGCGGCACATCGATAAAGAGGTCGGTTCCATCTTTCCCGGTGATACGATTTGAGCTGCCGGGTTTACCCGGACCCGCAGCCCACTTTTTTCTCCCTTTCAGATGGGAGAGGTCATATCGCTGGGGATTCGATCTGATGTAGACATTCCCTCCTCGGCCTCCGTCCCCTCCGTCGGGTCCTCCACGGGGGAGATACTTCTCCCGACGAAGACTGGATGACCCCGTTCCACCGGAACCCGCACGAACATGAATAACAACGGTATCAACGAGTTCTCGGGGGGATCGTTGTCTCATGTCTGGCTGTCTTTCTTACCGGTAGTTCCCGTGGATGTTGCCGAGGAGTCGGTTTTGGTACTTGTTTTCTTCTCGGATGATCCGGTTGATTCCGGTTGATCTTTTTTTGCCTGTTTCTTGTAGTCTTCACTTCGATAATCAGTGATGTAGAAACCGGATCCCTTGAAAATAAGACCGCCGCCGGTACTGATGAGCCTTCTGACTTCTCCGGCGCATACCGGACAGGTTTTCAGAGGTTCGGCGGTTATATTCTGGAACTCTTCAAATCGATGTCCGCAGTTGGTACATTCATACTCATAGGTAGGCATGCCCGTATCCTCAATGCATTGTTACATGATACAAATCAATGCACTGTATCATGTCGTCTACTATATAATTGCCGGTTTTTCCGGTTTGGCGAGCGTTTAGCTCGACGCGGTATCCAAGAAAAACGATCTCATACAACGCTGAAAACCGTACGATTTTACGATTTAACAATACCGTACGGTTTTCACTCTCCCTGTCGAATTATTACTTCCACTGCCCCTTTATCCAGCGCCATCCTCGATTTGTCCTCTGCCATTGTCCCGGTACCCACGCTTTGCCCGGCCTGGCCTTGATCCAGTACCCCTCTCTCCATACATATCGGTTTCCCGTCCATTCAAAATGTCCCGGTACCCATACGACCTTCTGTCCTTTTGGAGGTGGGGGTTGATCAACCCGAGGGGGATCGGGAGGAGCAGTCTGAACATACGTTCCTCCTGAACATGCCGGCAACAGCCCGAGAACGATCGTTACGACTAGTAGAGAAAAGAGAATTTTACGTATCATCCGGAACTCCTTTCGGTGTGGGGAGCAGATCATATTCACTGACGATCGACTCCGGTACACCCGAGCCAGGGCGGAGAGGATTCGATCGTTGTACGTCGCGTCCTCCGTGAAACGGTGTCTGTTTTCTATCATGAACCTTTGTTTTCATTCCCACTGATTCAAACATTCAGCGTATGACAATTACTCATGATTCGTCAACCATTTTTATGAATAAAACGGAATGACGCGTGGAGGTTGTGCATTGTTCGGAACACGTATATCCACAAAAGACTGTTTAGACATGGTGAGAATTACGGGGATAAAGATATATTGTTCGGGATAAAATGACACTACTACTATGGATTCCGGGAGCGTTACTCATGGCTTTGTCCGTATATAATTTTCTCACGAAGAAACAGGAAACATTCAAACCGATTCAATCGGACTATGTCGGCATGTATGTCTGTGGACCGACGGTGTATGATGATGCACACCTCGGACATGCCAAAGTGTATATATCGTTTGACATTATTCATCGATACCTCCGTTACCTCGGGTACCGTGTACGATATGTCCAGAATATTACAGACGTGGGTCATCTTCTCGATTCAGGGGAGGATCGCATTGAGGTGGGCGCGAGCAGGGATAAACTCGAACCCATGGAGGTGGCCGAAAAATACACAACGAATTACCTTCGAGATATGGATGCCTTGGGAGTATTGAGGCCAAGTATCATGCCTCGCGCTTCCGGTCATATTCCCGAACAGGTAGAACTCGTAGATAGACTCATTGAAGCCGGCTATGCATATGAAACAAACGGTTCGGTCTATTTCTCCGTCGAAAAACTGGCGAGCTACGGCCGATTCGCCGGGAGAAATATCGACGATCTCATGGAAGGCGCCAGAATCGACAGCAGAAGCGAAAAACACAATCCACTGGATTTTGCGCTATGGAAGAAGGCGGAACCCGAGCATATCATGCAATGGAACAGCCCCTGGAGTCGAGGATACCCGGGGTGGCACATAGAGTGTACGGCAATGTCGGCGAAGTATCTGGGAGTTCCCTATGATATACACGGAGGGGGTATCGATAATCTCTTTCCCCATAACGAGAGCGAAATCGCGCAGGCGGAGGCCGCATACGGGGAGGGATATGCGAATTACTGGCTTCTTGCGGGTACACTCACCATCAATGATGTCAAAATGAGCAAGTCTCTGGGCAATACCGTACGAATACATGAGATCCTGCAAAAAGAAGATCCCATGACGGTGCGATTGCTGGTTCTCACCGGTAATTATCGTTCACCTTTGTCATACTCGGAGGAAGCGCTGGAATCGGCACGAAATGGTGCAAGACGGTTAACCATCGCGCGCCAGAAACTGATGAGGTATCTGGAGGAGAAACCGAGTCAACGGATAGTTGATCATGAGGATCTTGATGCTGAACTCAAAGATTACCGTGAACGGTTTATCGAGGCGATGAATGATGATTTTAATACGTCCAGGGCTCTGGGCGTATTATTCGATATCGCTCATCAAACCAACAAGGTTATAGATGCCGATGCCACGGCCTCCTCAAAACTGGCAGGACTTGAATTCCTTTTTCATACGATGGGTGATGATGTTCTCGGGGTCTCACCACGCGCGGCGGCGCATAGTGATGATGTCCTCCAGTCGGTGATGGATCTCATAGTGGAGCTCCGCTCGAAACTGAGATCGGAAAAACACTACGAGTTGGCGGATACGATTCGGTCACGGTTGTCGAAAGCGGGTATCGTTCTTGAAGATGGACCACAGGGATCCGCATGGAGAATCGAATAGCCCGCATTTCTCACCGGGTTTGGTTGCGAAAGCTGTTGAGAAATGCGGGCTGGGACCGTAACAGACTGAAATCCGATGAAGGTGAATGATATTTTCATTGAGATCGGGAATTCCTCGGATCCTCTGGATTTGTTAACGCTTTTCGAAAATGATAATCCGGTTGAAGTAGAGGTGGGTTCGGGAACAGGACGGTTTATCAGTTCAGAGGCGCTCAACAGACCCGATATCAATTTTCTTGGAATTGAATTGGCGAGGACATGGGCGCGGAATGCCGCCCGGCGTATCCAGACAACTGATGTGCGGAATGTGAGGATTATCTCCGTGGAAGCGGCCCGGTTTTTTCGAGAAAGTGTACTCGACGGAACAGTGACGGCGGTTCATATCTATTTTCCGGATCCATGGCCGAAACGAAGGCATGCCAAACGACGTCTGTTCACACCGGATTTTGTTGAGGATCTGATCCGAATTCTTGTCTCCGGTGGACACATACGCTTCGCCACGGATATCCGAGGCTATTTCATCCATGTGCAACGCTTGTTTACGGCCCGATCTGAACTCGTACAGAAAAGAGACGACACTGGTGCGGTGCAAACCGGATATGCGCAGAAGTTCCTCGATATCGGGCGACCCGTTTTCCAGACAGTATTTCAAAAGCAATAGCTCCGAAGGCGGTGTGTCGTTATCAAAGCGCTTTCAGGAACTCTGTGGACCCGGGCGTTCTCCATCTATTGATTTGCTCGCGGAAGTATCGTCGAGAAATTATATTCAGAGACGAAATCACCGACGGAATGGTGTGACACCAACTCGTGTGATGAATTGTTTTCTGAATCGACCACTATAATGATTCCGTGCGACGTATGCACTAGCATGTAGTCAGTTTGGTTTTGATTTCATTCGAACCGTCGGCTATGTAATCAATGTATCGGAGTGTTCTATCCCTCGATATTGAGGAGACTATGATGGTAATCTTTGACAAGGTGGAAAAGACCTACCCGACGGCGCTGGAACGGGGTTCGGTGCGAGCTCTGCGGGGCGTGAGTTTTTCAATGGAACGGGGTGAGGTTGTTGCGTATGTGGGGCGAAACGGAGCGGGGAAAACCACCAGCCTCAATATCCTTCTCGGTCTCATTCGACCAACCGCCGGTACGATCCTTATCAACGATACTCCTCCGGTGGAATCGCATGTGCGAAATCATGTGGGATACCTTCCCGAACGACCGTATTTTTATGAACAACTTACGGCTCTTCAATTCCTCCGCCTTATGGGAAAACTGTCGCACATGAAGTCTGCGGATATCACAACCCGGGCGGAAAGTCTTCTGGAACGACTGGATATTGCATCGGTCTCGCATCGAAGACTGCGGTCATTCTCGAGGGGTATGCTGCAGCGTCTGGGTATTGCCCAAGCCATGATACATGATCCTGAACTCCTCGTGCTGGATGAACCTCTCGGGGGTCTTGATCCCATGGGGCGCAAACTTGTGCGTGACGTTATCATGGATGCGCGCAAGTCCGGCAAGACGGTTCTGTATTCAAGCCATATACTCTCGGACGCCGAACTCATTGCGGATCGCGTAGTTGTAATCAATAGGGGTGTCATACTGAAGGATGCTCATCTTGATGAGTTAAGGGAGACATCACGTGGTCTCGTTGAGGTAACCCTGGGACCGAGCGCGACAATAGGGCTCGAGGAACTGAGTGCACGCTGGAATCAGGGGAAGCGTTCAGGCGGGGCTTTCACTCTAACCGTTTCAGATCACGAATTACAACAGATTATCAGTACGGCTCTTTCTATTGGTGCGGAAGTGAGGGAAATCTGTACGCCGAGAGTATCTCTGGAGGACGCCTTGGTGGAACTCATGGACGAATCCGCTCATGAAGGAGGTGTCTCATGAGTATCGTGGGCACCCTTGCGATGCATTCTTTCCGGGAAATTCTCGGAACTCGGGTTATGTACAGCGTTATCGCCTTTGCGGCGGTGGTAATGATTTTTGCCATATTGGCAAGCCAATGGACAATCGGTGAAGAGGTACGGTTTGTAAGTGATGTAGGGATCGGAGCAATGCTTGCTCTCGGGATCGTTATCGTTATCACTCGTGGTGCGGTAACGCTCAGCCGCGAGATCGAACGGAAAACCGTGCTCGTTGTGTTGGCGCGACCGATTAAACGGTGGCAGTTCGTGGTTGGAAACTTTCTTGGTCTCGCTTTGATCCTTCTCCTGCTCGTGGCGTCTCTTTTTATCGTGCTCTCACTTATCCTGCTCCCGTTGGGGGGAATACCCGGCGTATCGCTCCTCGCGGCTGCATGGGGTGTGTATCTGGAGCTTCTCATGGTGTCTGCCGTGGCGATATTGACGAGTAATCTGTCTTCTCCGATTCTCGCAATAATCCTTACCCTTCTTGTTTTCATGGGCGGGCATATGGCGTCAACGCTCTTTGAGTGGACGTCTGTGGGTTTTGATGTACACGATTCTCATCTTACACCTTCCATGATGCGTATCGCAGAGATGTACCAGACGGGACCGGCTCACTGGTTTCTTCGAATCGGTTACTATCTGCTGCCCAATATGGGACATGTAAATTTTAAGATGTATGCGGCGAACAATCTGCCGATACACACCATGCGCGTGCTTATCGGATCGGTATATTCGGTGGTTTATTCCGCAATCGCGGTATGGCTGGCCGTTGCGGTGTTTTCTCGGCGGGATATGAGATGAACACCCTGAAGCGGATCGTTATATGGGTTGCGGGCTTTGTTGTTCTCATCATAGTTCACGTATCCATCGATGGTGTGGCATGGAAGTTTGAACCCGAGTCCGATCCAGTAATCCGTGGAACGGGTATACCTCCCGGGGTGGCAATACTTCTGTCAGCGGGGAATCGACCGCTTCTGGCCGACTACCTGTGGATCGATACCGTTCAGTATATAGGAGGAACCCTTGGGCATCATAAACATGAACATGTCGACGGGCAGATTATGGAGGTCGGCATGCAAGGAGAAGATGTTAGAGTCGCATCTCGGATCTTGTATGAATTAACGAATAATATCGCCTATGTGGATCCTCAGTTCATATTTCCATACTATCTTGTCTCTCTGTTTCTTGCCGATGCTCACGGGTATCCCGATCTGGCGGTGGATCTGTTGGAAACCGGAGTCCATTATAATCCACAAAACTGGGTACTCAGATTCTGGTTCGGATTTCAAACCCTGCTCATACGCCAGGACCGTCAGAAAGCAATTGAAGAGATATTTATCGCCAGAGACCTGCCGAATGCCCCGGTCTTTGTTGCCCGGGTTTGTGATGTACTTGCAACGGCATCCGACTCTGATATCGCCCGGCTTATGCTCGTGAATGCACTGAAAGAAGCGGAGAGTGAATTCGAGCGTGACAGGCTTCAAACGATGATACATGATCTTGAAACCCACCGGAATCCGGATGTGGCGATCGACAGTATCCTTCAGTACATCGATCCCGCATAGCTACACGAAGTCATTGATTCCGCAGGGATATTTCATAGTATCCCGCCTATGGATTGCCGTGGATTCCACCCCACGGGCAATCCATACCCACATTCCTGCATTGTCTATGGTACCCGCCGCGCGGCGATATCAATGAAATAGGGAGCGATGAATATGGCATCCAAGCGATTTGGATTTATAGATGATATGCGAGGACTCGTTGTGGTCATGATGGGACTCGGGCATGCCTCGTATTACTTCCACAGTATGTGGAAAAGCCTTGATTACACGGATCCCTTTTTCGACAATCTGGGTCAGTTTCTCATACGTTATCAGGGATATCTCTGCGCTCCCGGGTTTCTTATCCTGGCGGGAGCCATGGTGTGGTTATCCTATTTCAGGGGACGAAATCGGGGAGTCAGCCAGAGTTCACTCACGTGGAAGTTCATCAAACGGGGTCTCTTTCTGATTCTCGTGCAAATTACCTGGGTTAATGCGTCGTGGGGCGCTTTCGCTAAGCTTCGGCTTTTTCATATGGGTATAATCGGGTGTATAGGATTCTCGGTGATTATACTTTCATTCCTTGTATCCCTGGGATGGCGTATACGTCTTTTAATCGGCGGGGCCATTACCATTCTTCTCCCCGTATTGACGACCATTCCCTATGATGATTCGGTGATGTGGCAGTGGGCACTGGCACAGACATTTCTTGATGCCGGTTCTTTCAATGTCTACCCGGTGGTTCCGTGGTTTGCGCTGGCGATCCTCGGCTCGGTCATGGCAGAAGGGTGGTTTCATCGCTGGAATTCTGAAACCGAACAGGCACGGAATACTCTATTTGTCGGATTCGGAGCATTGCTTCTTGGTACGATCATACGCGTAATCGGGATGTATGGTAATACATTTGCGTACGATGGAATCG
>Ga0272441_10010024_pt1 | contig 14460 bp, 9 predicted proteins | sample SSMProp6N_FD_193582 | JGI IMG/M metagenome (GOLD analysis project Ga0272441, IMG submission 193582) | Marine sediment archaeal communities from Little Sippewissett salt marsh, Falmouth, MA, United States - SSM-Prop-6N | ecosystem: Environmental > Aquatic > Marine > Wetlands > Sediment ... | reverse complement strand
ATTTGCGTCTTCCGCCGTCATCAACGCCACGGGTTCCTGGGCCGAGGGACTGCATCCCTCGCCGAATTCCGGCACCCATCTGAGACCGCTCAGGGGAAGTCATCTCGTTTTTCCTGCCTGGGCGCTGCCTGTAGCTCAGGCCGTCTGTATCATACATCCGCAGGATCACAGACCGGTCTTCATCATACCCTGGGAAGGTGCGGTCCTGTTCGGTACGACAGACATCGACCACGCCAACGATATTTCGCAGGAACCTGCGATCACCAGTGATGAAGTTGCATATCTCATGGACTGCCTGCAGGCGTTTTTCCCTTCACTGGATATTTCTCTTGACGATTGTCTCGCCGCATTTGCCGGAATCAGACCGGTCGTAAGCGAAGGGAAACTCTTGCCGTCGGAGGAATCACGTGAACATATCGTCTGGGTTGATGAGGGGCTTATCACGATTACCGGTGGCAAATTGACTACCTTCCGCAGGATGGCCTGGGATGCCCTCAGGGCCGCAGAACCCTTCCTGCCGTCAATCCGGATACCGGATCATGCCACACCTGTATTTTTCACCCCGCATGAGTTACCCGGTGCGGCCCATACCCTTTCTCAACATATGTGGCGCCGGCTTTGCGGCAGATATGGTGAAAAAGCCCGGGGGATTGTGTGGTCGGCCACACCGGAGGATTGCAGCCTTATACCGGGCACGCACACACTCTGGGCGGAAATAGTGCACGCCGCACAGAACGAACATGTTCGGCATCTCGATGATCTTTTGTTACGGCGAGTGAGGATCGGTCTGACGACCCCCGGGGGCGGCAGCACCTTCATTCCCCGCATTCAAAAACTGTGTGAAGCAGCTCTGCCGTGGGATACACAACGATGGCACGAGGAAATCACACGCTACTGCGACATCATCAATCGTGCCTATTCTCTGCCATCAAGAAAAATTACATTTCCGGAAAAGAAAAAGAGATTCTCCGTCGAATCGCTGCAACACGCTTTTAGGCGGTTGTTCCGGCGTTGAAACAGCCGGCGATTATTATGTAATATAATACTGTTGACACCATAATGAACGAGGAACATCGTGGGCGCACAAGACCTTATTTTATCAATAGACAACGGCACTCAGAGTATGAAGGCACTTGTCTTTGACCTTGAAGGGACACTGCAGGCGATGCAGCAGATACCGTTCACCCCGCCCTATTTTTCACAGCACCCGGGATGGGCCGAGCAGGCTCCCGAAGTTTATTGGCAGGCGCTCTGCCGGGCCTGTCGGGGTCTCTGGCGGGAGTTGAAAATGGAGAAGGAACGGATTGCGGGAGTGACCCTGACGACCCAACGAGGGACCCTCATCAATGTCGACCGGAACGGCAGACCCCTCCGCCCGGCCATGCATTGGCTGGATCAGCGCAAGACACACGGCCAGCGGCCCATTGGAGGCCTCTGGGGATTGCTCTTCAATCTCATCCGCATGAACGGCACGATTGCCTATTTTCAGGCCGAGGCTGAGGCGAATTGGATCAGAACCTACCAGCCTGATATCTGGGAGAACACATACAAGTACCTGCTCCTCTCCGGGTACCTGACCTATCGCCTCACCGGTGAGTTCGTCGACTCCGTCGGCTGTCAGGTCGGTTACATTCCCTTCGATTATAAAAAGATGCGCTGGGCGGCGGACTGGAACTGGAAATGGCGGGTTGTCCCCATCGATCCCGACGCCCTCCCCACCCTCGTCCCGCCGGGAGACCAACTGGGAAGCGTGACCGTGCAGGCATCCCGTGAAACCGGCATTCCGGTGGGATTGCCCGTGATTGCCGCCGCTGCGGACAAGGCCTGTGAGGTTATCGGATCGGGCAGTCTCCTCCCCTCCATCGGTTGCCTCAGCTACGGCACCACGGCCACCATCAACGTCACGCACAAAAAATATGTCGAGGCGATTCCCCTCTTGCCACCGTATCCCTCGGCAATCCCCGGTTCTCATACGATCGAGGTCCAGATATACCGGGGGTTCTGGATGGTAAGCTGGTTCAAGAAAGAATTCGGTCACTTTGAAAAACAGGAAGCCCATCGCAACGGTGTGACAGTCGAGGAACTTCTGGAAAAACTCGTGGAACACATTCCGCCCGGTTCCATGGGGCTCGTGCTGCAGCCCTACTGGTCACCGGGGCTGAAGCTCCCCGGTCCCGAAGCCAAAGGCGCCGTCATCGGATTCGGTGACGTCCACACACGGGGTCACATCTATCGGGCTATCCTGGAAGGACTGGCCTATGCGTTGCGTGAGGGCAAGGAACGCATCGAAACACGCACGCATATCCCGATTACGAGCCTGCGGGTCTCCGGCGGCGGTTCGCAGAGCAGAAGCGCCATGCAGCTGACGGCGGATGTGTTCGGCCTGCCGACGGCCCGGCCGCACCTGTACGAAACATCCGGGCTCGGTGCGGCGATCGACGCCGCTGTTGGTCTCGGGCTCCATCCCGATTTCGAAACGGCCATCAAGGCCATGACCCACGTGGGCGACGTCTTTGAGCCGAACTTGAAACATCATGCGATCTACAACGAACTCTACCGGGATGTCTACAAAAAGATGTACAAACGACTGAAGCCTTTCTACCGGAGAATCAGAGAAATCACCGGCTATCCCGCGTGAGTTTTGTTGCCCCTTACAATGGCATCAGACTGTTGCGGCCATCGGTCCCGCACGGCTACGGTGCCCCCATCTGCCGCCGATCCACTCACATACATTCACTGCACTACCCACTTGCAGAGACGGCATCGGGAGCAGTAAATATCTTCATGACCCATCCGAAGGTGCCGTTCGGCAGCTCCGTATAAAACCACTCCCCGGTCTGGCCGCGAATTGTCATTACCGTACCCCAAGTCACCCGGGTCAGAATTGGATGATCCGTACCGGGACCCGCACGAACATTCAGAAGTTCGGTCGTTATCGTCACACGGACACCATTACCCATCATTGATGTGTCGGTTACAACCTCACCGGACGGTGCATCAGCCACCACATAGCCCGAGGGAATCCGCCGATACCAGACCCCCTGCAGCCGGTAATAAGGCATACCGCCCGCAATGACTACCTGAAACCCAGGTGAAAGGGCCGGCACAACTGCCCCGACGGGTGCCTTGACGACCACGAACCCACGGCGGCCTTTTCTGTAAAATACGCCGCCCCGATAATGGCACCGTACAGGACCAACCCGCACCTCAATAGAGCCCGGAGGCAGCTTTACCACCACGGCACCTATGTGCAGGCTGTGACGATTCGGCGTGAATCTGCCATGATGCGGGGCGGCGGCCGCATTCCGCCCCGCCCATATGAGCATCAATATCAGTATTACCACAAAAATGATATTTCTCATCCGTGATGGTATGTTGTATCCCATCATTCAACGCTCCTTTCCCCGGCTATGCAGCTTGCCCACGTTCGTGTAGGTGACCTGCCGCCGCCTACTTTGTAGCGCAATGGACTCTATCCCACCTCGACGCCAACGCGTCCCTGCCGTCCGGTACGGTGGTCAACGGCATGGAGAATGATATCCTGTCCCGGCTTCAAGGTGTCTATGCACGCGGCAAAACTTTCCATATCACGGATGGTCTCTCCGTTTATTCTCAGGATCACATCATTCGGTTCGAACCCGGTCTTTCCGAGGGGCCCTTCAGAATCGAGGCTGACAATAACAACACCCTGATGCGGAGGTAGCCTGTACTTGCGCGACTCTTTCACCTTGACGGGACGAAATTCGCCCCCCAGGTGTGTTTTGAGCGACGCGGCACATTTCGTGACGGCATCTTTTCGGTTGCCCACGGTAACGGTAAGTTCCTTTTTCATACCGTCGCGCATAACCGTGATCTGTGCGTCTTCGCCGATCGTGGTCAACGCCGCTACGTTGCGGAGGGCCGCCGCATTTACGATGTCGTTACCCCCGTAGGCAATGATGATGTCATCCTTCCTGATGCCTGCCCTGTCGGCCGGTCCATCCTGCACCACATCGACAACGACCACACCTTTCCCGTTGTCCCTACCTGCTTTGGCAGCTTTCCATGACGAAAGATCCTGAATGGTCACGCCCAGCCATCCTCGGGCAACCTCGCCATGGGCAATCAGTTGTGCGGCCACGTACCGGGCCATGCTGCTGGGAATGGCAAACCCGATTCCCTCAAAGCCTCCGGAACGGGATACGATTGCCGCATTGATTCCGATGACCTTCCCGTCGAGATCCAAAAGGGGACCGCCACTGTTGCCGGGATTGATGGCGGCATCCGTCTGCAGGAAATCCTGGTAGCTGCTCGGATCGGTGATGCCCGTCCGGTGTTTCGCACTGATGATGCCCTGGGTCACCGTCTGGTCGAGTCCTCGCGGATGGCCGATGGCCACAACCCATTCGCCAACCCTGAGAGTATCGGAATTACCGAACGTAATGTGGGGCAAAGGCGACGTCGCAGAAATCTTCAGCACGGCAAGATCGGTCTTGGGATCCGCCCCAATCAGGGTGGCCGGGTATTGTGTACCGTCGGCCATTATTACCTCGATCCTGGTCGCACCGCCGACAACATGGTTATTGGTGAGAATGTGTCCTTTGGCATCGATTATCATGCCGCTGCCCAGTCCCTGAATCTCGCGCTTGAATTTTCGCGGCATCTGCGGAAACCCGAAAAAGCGTTTGAACAAGGGTTCATCCGCAAAAGGGGCCATCGGGCGCGCATTCTCGCGGCGTTCCGTTACCTCGATATGCACGACAGCCGGAATGGTCGTTTCTGCAACCTGCGCGATGGCAGTTCGAAGATCGACAGCATCAAATGCATGTGCCGCCGTGACGCCGGATGACTGGCTGCCGGCACCGGCATCCAGTCCGGCCCAGAGCGTCGCAGATAGGCCCATGACAACTGCCAGGACAATCAGCAGCCACATCACTTTTTTAACGAAATGTCCAGATGATACGCAGGTGCTCTTTAGATTATGGTTTTGCATGATCTGTCTCCTTTTCTTTGTGATTCATGGTCACGATAATGTATCGTAGGGCATTTTTCCCACGGCAATTATCTCTCATGGCGAAACGGCACGTCCGGTCTGTCGGACCGATCCGTTTCGAAGCATGTTCAATGTAACGGGAAAGTGTGAAGAAAATATGAAGAGACTATGGGGAAACAATGAGGGTTGGGGGATCATGATATCGAACTGCGCATCACAGGCCGCCGACGAACAGTCAGACACGATTCTCACGGAAGCGGCGACACGGAACAAACGCAAGTTGCAGCCTCAGCGTACTCTTCCCCGGCATTTGGGATCTGACATGCCAGTTGACATGAATGCTTATACCGGTTTCATACCCCATACTGCGGCACACCTGTGACAACCCGGCAACCATCGATCACAATGATCAATCATTCCCTTTCACAGGGTCCCATCATCCATCTTCCGGTCAGAGTAACGGATACACATAATCATTCTCATTCAGGAAACTTGCATGCCACCCAATCACACAATCGCTTACGTTCTACCCCCCAGTGTCTTATAAAGTTCGACCATATTTGTGCGTTTGGCCAGCTTCAGGAAAATCAGCACCTGCTGTGCACTGTAGAGCGAACGTTGCGCATCGAGGACACTGAGATAGCTGTCGATTCCCTTCGTATATCGCGCATTGGAGAGTCGATATGTCTCCGCAGTCGCCTTCACCAGAGAATCTTGCGCTGAGACCTGCCGATCCACCGTGCCTCGCACGGCAAGGACATCCGCAACTTCCCTGAAGGCCACCTGGATAACCCGCTCATACTCGGTCAGAGCGATTTTTCGTTCCGCTTTGCTGACCCTGAGCGCCGCCCAGGTACGGGCATCAAAAATCGGCATCGTGATCCGCGGGGCGAAACTCCAAGTTTCCTGACCGGACTTGAAGAGCCCCGACAGTTCGGCGCTTGCAGTTCCGATGGCGGTTGTCAGAGAGATACGGGGGAATAAAGCCGCTCGGGCTGCGCCGATAAAGGCGTAGGCTCCCTTGAGGCGATGTTCTGCCGCCATAATATCAGGCCGGCTCAGAAGTACGTCGGAAGACAAACCCGGGAAAATATCTATAGGAGAGGTAACGCTGCTTAGATTCGTCGGCAGGATATCTTCAGGCACCATCGAGCCAGCCAGAAGGTTCAGGGTATTCTGATCGCGTGCTGTCAGTTGCGTGTAGCGGGCCACATCCCCCCGGGCAGCATCCACCTGCGTTTGCGCACGACGTAAATCCAATTCTGTGGCAAGCCCGACTTCATAGCGTCGCTTAATCAAGGCATAGGCGGCCTCCTGTGACGCAAGAGTGTCTCGGGCCAGTGCGAGGGTTTCCCGATCCGCCGCGAGGGCCAGATATGTCTCGGCAACCGCCGATACTAACGCAATCTGCGCACTGCGGTGGCCCTGCTCCGTGGCCAGGTATTCTTCCAGCGCCTGATCTTTCAGGCTCCGGATACGGCCGAAGAAGTCAATTTCCCAAGAAGTGATGCCGAGATTGACCCCATACTTTTCGGATGTCACAGCATGACCCGAGCTTGCAAGATCGGCCGGCACGCGTTCTTTACTGCCACTGCCAACCGCATTGATCGCGGGAAATAGTTCAGCCCGCCGAATACCGTACAGGGCGCGAACCTTTTCCACATTCAGGGCGGCAAGACGCAGGTCCCGATTGTTGTTCAAGGCAAGCTCGATGATCTTTTGAAGAGATTCATCCGTCAAGAATTCCTGCCACGTCAATCCCGACACCGTCTGTGGGGTTTCAGCGGTTTTTATTTCACTGTAGGCAGCACCGGTCGGCCACGCATCAGGAATGGGCGCTGCCGGTCTCGTGTATTCCGGGGCCAGCGTACATCCTCCGAGAAGAGCGACCATCACACTCAAAATAATATATATGTTTCTACTCATAATCATCGATCCTCTGCCGGTTTTAAATCTGCTTTTTCAGCTGCCACACGTTTCAACTTCCTTCCGAAGATCCGTTCAATAATCACGAAAAAGAGCGGCGAAAAGATGATCACCAGAACCGTGGCAGTCACCATTCCTCCCAATACGCCGGTGCCGATGGCGTTCATGGCGCCTGCTCCTGCGCCGGTGGCTATTGCCAGCGGCAGGACCCCAAAACCGAATGCCAGCGAGGTCATGACGATCGGGCGGAAGCGCAGCTTCGCACCCTCTAGGGTGGCATCGATGAGCCCCATCCCCTCTTCCATACCACTCTTGACAAACTGGACGATGAGGATGGCGTTCTTGGTGGTCAGCCCCAGTGTCGTCAGGAGGCTGATCTGGAAATAAACATCATTAGGCAGTCCTCGCATACTTGTGGCGATGATGCCTCCGATTACTCCGAGAGGCAAGACCAGCAGGATGGAGATGGGAATGGTCCAGCTCTCGTAGAGCGCGGCCAGGCACAGGAAGATCACAAAAATCGAGAAAGCGTATAAAAGAGGCGCCTGGGAGCTCGATATCTTCTCCTGGTAGGAGAGCCCCGCCCAGTCGTAGCCAAACCCCCTGGGCAGTTTCTCCACCGCTTCTTCCATGGCCTGCATGGCCTCTCCCGAGCTCCTTCCCGGAGCCGGTTCCCCCCAGATGTTAATTGACGGGAACCCGTTGAAACGGGCCAGCTGGGGTGAACCGAAGCCCCAGTGGCCGGAGGCGAAGGAGGAAAAGGGCACCATCATGCCCGCGGTATTGCGGACATAGAGGTTTTCCAGGTCCTTGGGAAGCATGCGATAAGGCGCATCCGCCTGAATATAAACGTTTTTCACCCGCCCGCTTTTGATAAAATTATTTACATAGGCGCTGCCGAAGGCGGCCGAGATCGTATTGTGAATGGGGGTTATTGGCAATCCTAGGGCACCCGCCTTATCCCAGTCCACGTCGATCCGGTACTCCGGTACGTCTTTCATGCTATTGGGACGAACATAGGCCAATCGCGAATCCTGGGCAACTATGTTGAGAAGCTCGTATTGTGCATTCATCAGATCGGCATGCCCCATGCCTCCCCGATCCAGAAGCTGGAAATCGAATCCCTTGGCGTGGCCGAGTTCGATGACCGCCGGAGGTGGAAAGACAAATACCATGGCACTTCGAATATTGGAAAGTGCAGCCGTTGCCCGTGCCGCAACGGCCTTTACCCTCAGGTCTTCACGGTCGCGGAGATCCCAATCTTTCATCTTTATAAACACCATGCCGTTGTTCTGTGCCCTTCCGGAAAAACCGTAACCGGACAGAACCATGGTGGACTTCACCGCCTCTTGTTCATTTTCCATAAAATAACGAGCGATTTTCCGTGACACTTCCTTGGTCTGCTCCAGGGTGGACCCGGTCGGCAGGATTACCTGTGCGAAGAGTGTTCCTTGGTCTTCATCGGGAAGGTAGGCGGTGGGCATTCGAAGGTACAGAACTCCCAGAGCTCCGACAATGAGAACAAAAACGGTCAGGTACCGTAGTTTTTTTGCCAGGGAGTGACCCACAAGTCGGACATACAAGTCTCTCAAACGGAAAAATATTTTGTTAAACCATTTGAAGAAGGGACGCAGAAAAAAGATGGCATTTTCCGCCTCCTGTCCCTCCTTGACCGGTTTGAGGAGCGAGGCACAGAGTACCGGTGTCAGGATCAATGCCACGACCACCGACAGGAGCATGGCAGCGATGATGGTCACGGAAAACTGGCGGTAGATCACACCGGTAGAACCGGGGAAAAATGCCATGGGACCGAAAACGGCCGAGAGCACGAGCCCGATGCCGATCAGGGCGCTCGTGATCTGCTCCATCGATTTGGCCGTTGCTTCCCGGGGCGGAAGGCCCTCCTCGGCCATGATTCGTTCAACGTTTTCCACTACTACGATAGCATCGTCCACGAGCAGGCCAATTGCCAGCACCATGGCAAACATGGTCAGCATGTTGATGGAGAATCCGAAAGCCCCGATGACGGCGAATGTTCCCAGAATAACCACCGGGACCGCAATGGTCGGAATCAGCGTCGCCCGCATAGTTCCCAGAAAGAGCCACATAACCAGAAAGACCAGCACAATGGCCTCGAAAAGGGTCTTGACCACTTCATCGATAGCCACCTTGATGAACAGGGTGGTATCCACAGGATAGACGTAATTCATTCCTTCGGGGAAGAAACGGCTCATTTCTTCCATCTTGGCTTTGACGGCATCCGCCGTGTCCAGAGCATTGGCACCGGCGGCCTGCCGGATGGCTATGCCACAAGAAGGCTTGCCGTTGAATGCGCTCTCGATGTCGTATAAATCGGTCCCAAGTTCAACGCGACACACATCATCGACGCGTACCGTTGAACCGTCGGGATTGATGCGAATGGGGATAGCGGCAAACTCGTCAGGCGTTCTCAGCATATTCTGGACAATAATGGATGCGTTCAGGCGCTGCCCCTTCACCGCGGGCGCCCCCCCGAACTGACCGGCCGAGACTTCCACGTTGTAGGCTCTGAGTGCGGCGATCACATCTGCCACGGTAAGATTGTAGCTGGTAAGTTTCTCGGGATCGAACCAGATGCGCATGGCATACTCTGCGCCAAAGACACTCGTCTCGCCGACACCGGGCACCCGCGCCAGTGTGCTCTCCAGGTTGGTTATGGCAAAATCCGAGAGATCCGTCATATCCATACTGCCGTCTTCCGATATGAGGCCTATAATCAACAGATAGTTCCGGGTGGATTTTCGGACGGTGATGCCCCTGCTCGTGACGACTTCGGGCAGACTCGCCATGGCGAGCTGGAGCTTGTTCTGCACCTGAGACCAGGCAAAATCCGGATCGGTTCCCGCCTCGAAAGTCAGTTCGATGCGGGACATGCCGGCAGAATCACTGGTGGCCGACATGTACAGGAGGTTGTCGAAGCCGGTCATCTTCTGCTCAATGATCTGTGTGACACTGTTTTCCACCGTCTCCGCCGACGCCCCGGGGTAGGTGGCGTAAATGGCAATGGTCGGCGGGGCAATGGGTGGATACTGCGATATGGGCAGGTTATAGATCGCCAAGCCCCCGGCCGCCATGACAATGATGGCGATAACCCAGGCAAAGACGGGACGTTTCAGGAAAAATTTCGATAACATCGCACCCTCCGTCAATTCGATTTGGCTGCCGTCGGGGTCGTATTTTTCTGATTCCCGCCGTTCTTGCCGGAATCCGCACCAAAAGGAACGGCCTTTACGGAAGCGCCGGGTCTTATTCTCTGAACCCCTTCGACGATTACCCGGTCACCGGAGGAAATGCCTGATGCAATCAGCCACTGATCACCGATTGCACGGTCCAGCGACACACGCCTCTGCTGGACTTTCCCTTCCTCGTCTACGATCAGTACAAGAGGGTTCCCCTTCGGATCGCGCTGCATGGCCTGCTGGGGAACAAAAAGTGCCTGTTTTTGGACTCCCTCCTGTACCACCGCCCGTACGAACATTCCGGGCAGAAGCACACCCTCCGGATTGGGGAAAACCAATCGCAGAATGACCGAACCGGTGGTTGGATCGACCGATACGTCGCGGAATTCCAGGGTTCCCCCCTGAGAATAAGCAGTGCCATCATCCAGAATAAGCCTGACCTTTTTTTGGTCCGATCCATTACGAGCCAGGCGGCCTTTCTCGAAACTGCTTCGCAATCGCAACAGTTCTGTTGTCGACTGGGGAACATCCACATACATCGGTTCCATCTGTTGAATCGTCGCCAGGGCAAGAGGCTGATATGCCGTCACGATTGCACCTTCCGTCACCTGTGATCGACCGATGCGCCCAGGTATGGGGGCCCTGACACGACAGTATCCCAGGTTGATGCGGGCCGTTTTCACCATTGCTTTCCAGTATTCAATATCCGCTTCCGTCTGTTTCAGTGCGGCGGTTGCATCGTCATAGTCCTGCTGACTGACCGCTTTATCGGCCAGCAATTCCTTCAGACGCTCGGTCCGTAAGCGGACCGCCTGGAGATTGGCCTCGGATCTGTTGAGCGCAGCCTGAGCATTGTCGAGTGCCGCCTGAAAAGGAGCGGCGTCGATCTGGTAGAGTGTCTGGCCAGCCTTGACATCGGACCCTTCCGTAAACAGACGTTTTTGTATAAGACCGTTCACCTGGGGGCGGATCTCGGCAACACGAAAGGCCGTGGTGCGACCCGGCAGTTCGGTGGTAAGCACAACCTCCTGCGGTTGCATCGTCACCACAGCCACTTCCGGCACGGGACGAGACGGGGATGATTTCGTCTGGCTGTCACAACTCACAAGCAAAAAACCGCCCAACAGCGTCGCGAAGGCAATCGTCATTTTAAGAAGAGTTATGTAATCACTATTATTGGGTTGCATCATGTTCTCCTTTATAATTCATATACGAATATATCGATAATATCCTTTCCAATGCCTCCGGAAACACCGCCGTGGATGCATTACATCATCACTTCCATCGCTGCTTCACGGCAGCGACTGTCATCTAATCCGGGTTCCCCACCAGCAACACACGATCATTACACCGCCGACGCCGGGTTACCGCTCACACCTTCCACCCATATGGAATGATTCGCCACGCCCAGAGCACCAATCGAGTCTACTATTCTCAACCCCATGGGGCTTTTCCGAGGCGACATTGTTTCAGACTCCCAGTAAAGATGAATGCACAGGTCACTTTCCACAGTGGCATGATGATACAGCTTTATCGCTGCCGGCGTTATCCCTTTCTCCATCATTTTGAAATCATTAAATATCTCGGCAACTAGCAGGAATTCATCCTCACTGACCGTCCGTACCTTGATAATTTCGATCCACTTCACCGATTAAGTCCTCGCACTCCAAGATTTTGGACATATGTTTGCGCAAACCGTGCCACAAGATTAATCATCATATTATCAATATGTTAGGCGTATAGGTTGCACCAATCTTACGCTATGGCGAAATTCCACTTCCCCTATGGCGTAATTCTGTGTATAGTCACGCCCTGGCGTAATAATCAACGTTTACAAAAATAGGATTTTCAACATGAACATTGATAAAAATGAATTTTTCAGGCAAGTCACAATCCGCATCTGTGGCAGCCTCGACATTAAGACAGCTCTCGAAAACAGTCTCGAGTATATGCGGGATATTATCCCCATTACTTCAATGTCAATGTTTATCTACGATCCGGAACTGAACATCGCCCATATTATCGCCTCCGTTGGGGATGAGCTTGAAGCGCGCTTCGGAAACAAGGTCGTTCTTCCTCCTGAGGGAGTGGAATTCAGGGCTGCCCGATGGGCATCCATGGAACCCGTCACAATTGTCAATCGTCCCGATCTTATCCCTGAAAGGGTGCAAGTCTATGAACAACTCGGCCTCGACATAAATGTATCGTCAATCGAAGTTCGCCTGGAACTGGAGGGCAACCGCATCGGTGGTCTAAACTTGATGGTCAAAGGTCTGGATCGATACACTGAAGAGCACGCCCAAATTATGCGGATTGTCCATGAACCTTTTGCCATTGCCATGGCCAATGCTCTCAGACACCAGGAGGTGTCAAAACTCAAGGATATGCTTGCCGATGACAACCAGTATCTACAGCAACAACTGCGGCAGCATGCGGGAGAAGACATTGTCGGCGCCGAATTCGGTCTCAAGGAAGTCATGAAAGCAGTCGGCCAGGTTGCCCGCCTCGACAGCCCCGTGCTCCTCTACGGCGAAACCGGAGTGGGGAAAGAGGTCATCGCCAACGCCGTCCACTATTCTTCACCCCGGCGGAACGGCCCTTTCATCAAGGTAAATTGCGGCGCCATCCCTGAAACGCTTATCGACAGCGAACTGTTCGGACATGAAAAAGGGGCCTTTACCGGTGCCGTCACGCAGAAGCGAGGTCGCTTCGAACGGGCGCAGGGCGGCACCATTTTTCTCGATGAAGTGGGCGAACTGCCCCCGCCGGTCCAGGTGCGACTCCTCAACGTCCTCCAGAACAGGGAAATCGAACGCGTGGGTGGAACCAAGACAATTCCCGTCGATATCCGCATTGTTTCGGCAACACACCGTCAGCTTGAAGACATGGTCAAAAGTGGAGCGTTTCGGGAAGATCTCTGGTTTCGATTGAACGTCTTTCCCATTATCATTCCGCCGCTTCGGCAGCGCAAAGAGGACATTCCGGCCCTGGTGCATCACTTTATCGAGCAGAAAAGTGCGGATATGAAACTGGGTGACATCCCTGTTATTGCATCCGGCTCGCTGGAGCGGCTGAAGGCATATGACTGGCCGGGCAACGTCCGTGAATTGCAGAATATTGTGGAGCGTGCCCTGATCCGGAGCAGGAACGGCGTGCTCAGGTTCGACAATGGAATCGAATTGCACCGTAATAGTGAAGAAGAACCCTTATCTGACCACGTGCCGCCCATTCTTCCCCTGAACGAGATAAACGCGCGTCATATCAAAAAAGCGCTTATTATGGCCAATGGTAAAATCAACGGAATCGGCGGTGCCGCAGAACTCCTGAGTATCCACCCAAACACGCTCAGAAAGCGGATGGACAAGCTGGGAATACCGTATAAAAAAAACGATCATTAAATATTGGCATATATGGGTAAAAGAAGAGAAGAGGCGCATGATACCAAAGCGAGCCCCCATGGATTGCCTCGGTATGCTTCACATATCTCTTACTACGCTGTCCGCGCATTGAAAACACAGATATGATTCGCTGAGAAATTGAATATAAAAGCTGCAGGTGATGAACTCAACCAAGGCATAGCAGCAATCACAAGAATGTGAAAAACACATAAAAAGTCTTAAGAAAAAATCTGGTATCTCCGGTTGCTCTTGCCAGACCCGACGGGAGAAGTACCTGAAAATTACATATGCGCTTTCCCGGTTTTCACTGCTCTCGCCGGAGCGCGCTGGTGCATATCGCTGCGGCTGAAAACGGCACGAAGATCCTCCACCGCCATGTAAAACGCCGGTACCAGGATCAGGGTGATAACCGTCGCGAAGAGTACCCCGAACCCGAGAGAAATCGCCATGGGAATCATAAAACGAGCCTGGCGCGATGTCTCCATGATGATGGGCATCAAGCCGCCGAACGTCGTGAGAGAGGTAAGCAGAATGGGCCGAAATCGCTTGACGGCGGCCTCGCAGACAGCATCACGCGGTGCCATCCCTTCCCGCTGTCTTCGGTTGGCAAAATCGATCAGCACGAGGGAATCGTTTACCACCACCCCGGAGAGTGCCACGATGCCGAACAGGCTCATGACACTGAGGGAGTACCCCATGAGAAGGTGCCCGAACACCGCCCCCACGATTCCGAAGGGGATGCTCACCATGACGATAACCGGCTGGATGTAACTTTTGAACGGCACCGCCAAAAGGGCAAAGACTGCCAGCATGGCCAACGCGAGTCCCGTAAAGAGGCTGTGCATACTGTCGGTCAGATCGGCGTGACGCCCCTCGAATCCGTACCGCAGGCCGTCGTATTTTTTCTCCAGGTCAGGCAGGGCTTTTTTCTTGAGAGTCTCCAGAA
>Ga0272441_10010023_pt1:5000-14460 | contig 14460 bp, 10 predicted proteins | sample SSMProp6N_FD_193582 | JGI IMG/M metagenome (GOLD analysis project Ga0272441, IMG submission 193582) | Marine sediment archaeal communities from Little Sippewissett salt marsh, Falmouth, MA, United States - SSM-Prop-6N | ecosystem: Environmental > Aquatic > Marine > Wetlands >... | reverse complement strand
GCTCAATGTCTCCCACCCGCTCCCGTCGGCGTGCAGACTGCTGTACAGCACCCCCTTTTCGCCGTCATCTTCTGCTCGCAAAACTGCCGCCCCTGCCCCGTCGCCGAACAGGATGCAACTGGTGCGATCATCGTAGTTCGTAATGCGTGACAGCACCTCCGCCCCCAGCACTACCGCATTGTTATACTGACCGGTTTCAATAAAGGATGCCGCAATCGCTATCCCGTATATAAATCCGCTGCACGCTGCCGACAGATCGAACGCACAGCAACAGGGGGTTTTCAGGCCGTTCTGCACGAAACATGCCGTCGCCGGAAACACCATCTCCGGCGTAATCGTCGCACAAATTATAATCTCAACCTCTTCACCTTTTAACCCGGCCCGCTCCAGCGCTTTCCGCGCCGCCGACAGCGCCAGTGTAGCCGTACTCTCGCCCTCGGCAGCAATTCTTCTTTCCTTGATTCCCGTCCGGGTAGTGATCCACTCGTCGGATGTATCGACCATTTTTTCCAAATCAGCGTTGGTGAGTATTTTTTCCGGCAGACAAGAGCCCGTAGCCGCAATGACGGCTCGCCGCAATCTCTGTCCCGCCCGGCCCTGATGAATTTTGATCATAGAAGAGTCTATTCTTTCCGGCTCCTCATCAAGACAAGCTCTCTTCCACCTGATCGCATTGCAGTTGTTCACTGATCGTGCGATTAATGTCAAAACGTAACTGCTCACGCACTGTTAAAATTGATCTTTCGATCGCCCGGGCATTGCTGCTGCCGTGACAGATAATACACGTACCATTAATCCCCAGCAGCGGTGCACCTCCATATTCAATATAATCATGCTTGGCATAAAGACTTTCGACTATGGGTTTGAAGTGTTCGATAATATCCGGCTTCTGCCGCTTCAATTCCACCGCTATCGTCTTGAACAGCGCCTCGGCCAAACCTTCTGTCAACTTCAGTATTACGTTGCCCACAAATCCGTCACAGACCAATACATCCGCCGGATGATTCAAAAAATCTCGCGGCTCAACATTTCCTACAAATTTCAGACGCTCATCATCACGCATCATTTGATTAGCCGACCTTACTATCTCATTGCCCTTGGCGTCTTCCTGCCCGATGCTTATCAGCCCCACCGTCGGCGCCTTCATGTGCATAACTTCCCGCATATAGATCGTCGCCATCACTGCATATTGATGCAGATGACTGGGCTTGGGAGCAATATTCGCTCCCACGTCACAGACTGCCACCGGTCCCCCGAAGGTCGGAAACACCACTAAAATCCCCGGCCGCAATACGCCCGGCAGTTTGCCCATCCGCATTTGGCTCCCCGCCACGAACGCCCCCGTATTACCAGCGCTGATCAAAACGTCCGCCTCACCATCCGCCGCCATCTGGATCATCACCGCCAGCGAACTCTTTCGCTTCTTGCGGATCGCCTCCACCGGCGACTCGTCCATCTCCACAACTTCCGGAGCATGAACAATTTTCAACCGTTTCTGTAAGCTTGGCAGATTTACCACGGACTTCGCCTCGGCCGAACTCGTGGCCGTCTTAGACAATCGTTCCAAATGGTCTTTTATTACCGGCTCTATACCTACCAGGATAATCTGATCGTTGTCATCAATACTGTTTAGAGCCGCTACCGCCCCGGCGATGATTTCACCCGGCGCTTCGTCCCCACCCATCGCATCCAGTGCTATTCGCATCGTCATTCACTCTCAGCTATTTTTATTGACAGAGAAGGATTCACATAACCACATTCGCACATCCCATGCGGCAGCTTTGCCTTGCCACACTTATGGCAGATGGAATAGTTCGCCGGTTTTAACGCCTGATGGCTCCGACGAGTACGGGTGCGACTTTTTGATGTCTTTTTTACTGGAAGCATTAGCTAATTACCTTATATTAAACAAGTTACATCCATAAACACAAACAACCATCCCTCCCACCTCTAGGGCGTACCATAATAGGTATGGAGCCATGGAATTTATGAAACTCTCCTTCTTTTGTCAAGTAAAAATAACGACTACAGGTACTTATTTGACAAGCCCCTATTCTGGCTTTATACTTCACTCATAAATTAACCTAACCCGTGGCTTGGCTTTGAATTAGCCCCCTGCGTTAGCGGGGGGTCTTAAATAGCCCCTGATGTAAAATCGAGGGGGTTATGCTGACCACGGTTTACAGTCAATTATTTTTGCCGTAGGGCGGAAAGGACTCTCCCATGGCCTCAAAAAATAACAAACTCACACTCATCGAGCTGATCGACAAAGGCAATGTCTCCACTCCCGGCTGGTTTTACGGCCGTAAAAAGGGCAAAATGCAGCTGCTCCGCAAGTCCTCCCAGCCCACCACCACACCTGTCCTCACACCCCCGGACAAAATGCCCGCACCGCAGCCCGTACCCAAACCCTCGCCCCAGCCCGATACCACCCCCCACGAAGCCGTTAAACCCAAGCCTCTCTCTCCTCCCCCGCCTAAACCTCAACATTCAACCACCGCTGAAGGTTGGCTGGCTCTGAAAGATAACCGGATGACGCTTTCCTTTCCCTATAGGAGAGTTCTCCCCCTGGTAGGACTCGGCCTGATTTTATTCTTTTTGATCGCCTTTTGGTTCGGCCAAAAAAGTTCCCCTCCCTCTGCCAGCCCTTTCCCCACGGAGGTGGCCCAGGAAGAACCGTTCAACGATGCTTCCCCCAGCAGCAAGCTTCTCAGTGCCCGCAATCAACCCCTGCGCTCCAACCTGGTCAATCCCCCCGTAACCGATACTAGGCCTTCTCGCTCCCCTGAGAAAACCACTGCCCCTGCTTCTTCCATTTTGAATCCCAGTTTGCCTCCCGCGCCGCCCTCTATTGAAACCGCCCCGGCGGTCACCCCCCCGCGCACTGGTCAATGCCTGATTATTTGCAGCAATCTAAGTCATGACACCTTAAAACCCGTCCAGGAATTCTTCGCCGCCAACGGACTGCCTACCGTCATTGGTCGTTTTGGTGGCAGCGCCGTCCTGGTTACCTCTCAATCCTTCGCCGGCAAAAACACCCCCCAGGCCCAGACCTTCCAGAGAACCGTCAAAAGCCTTGGCGCCCTCTACGAAAAAAACCGCCCCAAATCCGCCGCCAGCTTCGCCGACGCCTTCAACTCCATGTGGTGGATCAGCGCCTCCCACCCCGGCCTCCAATTCTAAATATTGAACCGGTGGCATACTCATACGCAGCATAAACATGTTTTTTAGAGTTAGTCCGCTAATTCAACCAAATAGTAGCCCTTTTTTTCTATTTTGTAAATATATTTGACTCGAGTATTGAGTGTTTAGGCTCTTCGATGCGAACACAATCAGGCCCGGCCACGAATATATTGTTTTGGATTATGGTCTCTGCCTTTTCGGCCCGGATGGCCAGGTTATTAGTATGAGCATTAACATTAATCGGAGTGTTAAAGCAATTACCAGTCGCAATCAATTTTGCCCCGGCCTCGGCCCTTATATAATCTGGCCCCCCAAAATTACAGTTTGATACTTGCGCCAGCGTATCCGGCCCCAGATGAACCGCAGCACACCCCGCCCCCGGTAGCGTAAAACGGCTCTCGGTTATGGTAACACCTCGCTGAAAATCACTATGCTGGATCCGGATTAAATCGTATGGGGCCAGATATTCCAGCGGATACCATCCGTGAAAGAAACAGTGCGAGAAATATATCAGCCGCGGAGCATACTTTTTATTTTCCGATCCTATCTGCACCCCGATATAACTCGGCAGCAGAATATATACCTTATCAAAATGCAGATTATTGTTAGAGTCTCCTTCCTGCTGTGAATCTATTACCAACGTAGCCTCTTTATTTTCTAGGCTGCCGTTATTATAGCAATGGATATTCCGAAACTCAGTCTCCATTACCGTGCTATCTAAATACAACGCCGCCCCATCGTTGGTCACATGTATCCACAGGTCCGCAAAATTGCATTCGCTTAGTCCTTTCAGGTATATCCCCTTACCGTGGCCGTAACCGACTATAGCCAATGACCGAACATTAACTCCGTACAGCCTCTCAGCGCACAGATCATCCAGCCACTGCGGTATCTTTCCTTTCTTATCCCCCCAAACCCAATCCGACAATACCGGACTCCTTTGCGTCTTCTTGACACAAAGGGCAAATTGATTAGCTGGCGGCACCAGAATTGTCCCCCTTCCTTCTCCCGAGATGGTACAGGGATAATCAACCACCACACTTCTTTCCAGCCGGTATTCCCCTGCCTTTATCCTCACTTCCCCGCCGTCTTTACACAGATCTACCGCCTGCTGAATAACCTCGCTAACACTTTGTCCCTTATCAGTCCCGGCCCTGATTACCCCGGCCGAGTCCATCAAAAACACATTGCCCCCCTCCCTAAACACAATAGCCGTATATGGTACAATACGGTGATTGATCTGCCCCATCACCCCAACTGTCCCACAGCCACTAAAAACACACATACCAAACAATAAAGCTATAACAACAAGAATGTCCTTTTTAACCATAATATACTCCTGATATAAATTTTGCCGCTTCATATTATACTTTTTAGTACTTATAAATAAAGATTGTTATCATCACAATTATTTGTACACTTAATCAGGTTTTAATAACTCAAGGCAACCTCTAAAAATCCCCCGTAGGATGGGCTCTTCCTGCGGTGAGCATTGTCGAACCGAGCCCATGCGGTTGCTGGTAATCTTCACGGTAAAAGTATATGATCAACTTCAAAACATCTTGCAGCGTTCTTATAATTCATTTCTTCTCTACTTTTGCCTCTGCCGTCTCCATCGAGCCGACTTTAGTCCTCGACCGACAAAACTCGCAAGTGCGAATTACCGTAAATGGCCGTACAGCTCTCATCAGCCCGCAAGAAGGCCTCTGGTCCATTGCCACCTCCTGGAAAGATCAATGGCCCGCCGATTGGCAGCATGCCCACTTTAAAAAAGTCGAGAAAGTCAACGACTGGACTATCTGTTCTGGAACCCTCTCACTTGACCAGGGCGACTGGCAGCTCCGCGAGAGCTACCGTCCCGCTGCTGACCGGATCGAAGTGGTACGCCGTTTCAAATGGCAGGGCAAAACCACCCTCGAAAAATGCACCCTCTCTGTCCGTTGGCAGACCCCCTCGCTAAAAGTCAAACCCCTCATGCCCGGCATCCTCTATTATGGCAACTCGTCCGGCGCCAAAAGTGGAAGAGTTGCAACTTTCCCTAAAAAGGCTCCTGAAGCAATCTTCGAAGAGCACCGCTACCCCATGCCCTTCGCCTGCCTCGAAACCCGCCCCGACAATGATGCCGACCGCTTGGCCGTTACCTTACATACTATGCCTTGCCCTGTACCCTACGCCAATAAAGCTGACCAATGGTGGTCACTCGGTGCCGCCCAAAAAGACAACTGCACCGAACTGCTCTTGCTTTCGGGCCCCTGTGCTGCCAACGGCAAACACAGCGTAGTCAAGGCCCTCCAGAACGGCTTTCTGGATTACCCCGACACCTACCTCAATATTCCCCCCGGTGCCATAATTGAAAAACGCTACTATCTCCAGGCCGCCGCCGACTTCGCTCAGGGTTCCGGCTTCCGTCCTGCCGTAAGAACCAGTCTCGACATCTTCAAACCATTCGCCCTCATTGATCTGCCCTCTTATGACCGGATCCTCAAGGCAAAATACCGCTTTGCCCTCACCCGCTGGCACGAAGACCAAACCTCTGCCGGCTTTGGTATGTATCCTAACGACGACTCTCCCTACGTTATGGGCTGGTGCGGACAAGCTGCCGCCCCCGGCTATGCCTTCATCCCCCTGGCTGGCAGAATCGCTGATCCGCGCATGACCGAAATGACTCAACGCTCCCTCGATCACCTAACTACCTCACCTTTCAACCAGAACGGCTTTCTACTTACCTATGACCCCAAAACGAACAAATGGCATGGACAGGACCACCTCTCCCAGGGCCAGGCCCTGGAAAACTTCGCCTCAGCTATCCTCGCCGCTCAAGGCAAAGCTCAATATGACACCGCCAAATGGCGAACCTTCCTCAAAAAAGCCTCTGACATTCACGCCGACCGTATCCTCGCCGACAACTGGCGCCCCGTCTCTACTAATGAAGCCTTTTTCATCTCCCCGCTGTGCAAAGCATATAAACTATTCGAAAAGGAAAAATATAAACGCGCTGCCCTTAAAGCCGCCCATCATTACGCCTCCCGCCATATCACCATGGAAGAACCATACTGGGGCGGCACCCTCGACGCCAGTTGCGAAGACAAAGAAGCCGCCTGGGCCGCCTTCCAGGGCTTTCTCGCTGCTTACGACCTCACCAAAGACAAACAGTTTCTTTCGTATGCCTCTCACGCCTGCGACGTCGTCCTCACCTACGCCTGCGTTTACAACATCGAAATGCCCCCCGGCCGACTTTGTAGCCATCGTTTCAAAACCCGCGGCTGGACCTCCGTCTCCGCCCAGAACCAGCACCTCGATGTTTATGGTGTTCTTATAAGCCCCGCGCTTTACAAACTCGGCCTTCTCACCAACCGCCCCGATCTCCAACAGTTTGCCAAAGTCATGTACCGTACCTGCGGCCAATTGATCGATCCTTACGGTTCGCAGGGCGAACAGATCCAGCAGACAAATTACGCCCAGAGCGGCGATATGTCCAACCTCTCCAATTTGCGCGGCGGCTATTCCGAGCATTGGACCGTCTTTTGGATCACTGCCCACTTCCTAAGCGCCTCCGCCCAGTTCCAGCAAATGGGTGTATCACTCGAACTGTAATCAAGCGTAGGGCGGGCCATGCCCGCCGCTTATCCTGACTCCTGGCTCCTGACTCCTGACTCCTGACTCTTTCTTTTCTTATCTCCTTATCTCCTTGAGTCTCAGGCCTTAAGTCTTAGGTCTTTTTATCTATTCCGTATTCCGTATTTTGTATTTCGTATTTATAAGGCCGGTTCATCGGCCTCGCCGCGGCTATTCGCCGCGGTCTAGGCCCGTGCTTCTAGCACGGGTATTTATGATCGCCTCAACCCCTTTTAGATCTTCCCAGCCCGCTTCAGCGGGCTTAAAACCATAAGGCTTTAGCAACCTCGAATATATGATCTTTTCTCATCTCTTGGCTTACTATTACCGCTCAACAATTACAGCCTTCTAGCCGATAATAACCATAGTTCCCGGCACCGGGCAATATTGAATAGATTAAAAAATCGGACAAGGCGACCAAATGAGCGGCACCAATAAGCACTACCGGAATTATATAACGTATGGAGTCATTTTCATCTTTGCGATTGGTATGATTATGACTTACATGGGCGGATGCAAAAAGAAAAGTAATGACTTAATCGAATCAATCAAAAAAGACCTTCCCCCCGGTACGTCATTGGCCGAAGTTGAATCATATCTTAAAAAAACAAAGTGTGAATACAGTTACAACGAGCAATCCAAATGTTTTACCGCAGTATTGCGTGATGTTGACAAAGGAATAATTGTTACTGGAAGCATAACCATGACCATAAAAATGGATGAACATGATAAGTTGAAAGATTTAGATATTAAAGTGGTTCATACCGGTCCTTAATCTATATGACTATTGACAAGGACTTTCAATCATGAGACCAAAATTCAAGTTGTTTATTCTTATAAGCTTTATATTGCTATTATTATTTATAAGCGTTATCAGCATTCATACCCACATTGAACGCAAATGTTTCGATCGAATCTATAACACCGAAATGTCACTTTCTGCACTTAGAGTCAATCTCGCCCTCTTCGCCAGGAACGAGGCCCATCCTCCGGACAACCTCAAGGCATTGGAAGAATATATCAAATATCATCCGGACCTTGATTCTCACAAAAGGACCACCAGGGAATATATCTCATGTAAAGAAGGAAACAGCCAGGAATATTCAACTTTGAATGGCCTGGGTGGCTGGTATTATGATAATCAGACAGGTGAAATTAAGGTAAATCTCTATAAACCCATAAAAAAATATATGAAATTATTTTTTGCAAACAGCCGTAATGATATCCCTTCAAATTGGTAATCAGGGCCGGCCCTGACTGCTGTGATCTTGCCGAACCCACTCATGGCGAGCCTTGTCGAACCACCTGCGGTGAACTTTGTTGTCGAACCGTGCCCATGCGGTTCTTCTAACGTCGCGTTCCCACTATATCTATAGGATTTATATACCTCTGCTCTCTATCCTCTTCTTCTGATTCCTGGCTCCTGACTCCTTCTTTTGCCTTTTACCTTTTTCCTTTTAATTTGTTTAAATGGTGATTCCCCGCCTACCCCCATTAAGAACATATAAAATATACCACACTTTTAATAAATAGTCAAACAGTTTCCGTAAAAACCCAAGCCTTTTTTCGAAGTTTTACCCACCTTTTACACAGAAAAAATGATCATTTTGAAAAAAATATCCCTATTTCGAGAAAAATCTCCCGAATTTCACCCCAAAAAGTTCCATTTTCTATATTACCCATCTTATCTAATACCTACATACACACATCTATATCTATATTTCTTTTCCCCACAAATTTCGGAAAAACTATTGACTAATCCCTATTAACACTGATATTATAATGAATTGCGAGTGGGATGAGTGGTCTGGCATATTTCTATCCTGATTTGGGTGGAAATTTGTGTAAATTTTTATTTTTTTATTGACCACCGCCCCCTACTCTGGTAAATAGCGTAGTTCACTCGATAAACGTAAGTTGTTTATCAGGTTATGGTTATCGGGTGTTGGCATCAAGACGAAAGAGTCGGCCCCCAAGGCCGCTGAGCAAGGCAGGCCCACGGGCCTATAAAGCAGCAAGGGCTCATAGCTCAGTTGGCTAGAGCGCACCGCTGATAACGGTGAGGTCGAAGGTTCGAATCCTTCTGGGCCCAGGAAATTCTTTATTTGTAAAGAGTTACGACTGGTGGCTGATGAGTGAAGGTTTATAAACCACAGACTCAAAGGCATATAAACCGCTGCCGGAAAGGCTCGTGAAAAGTATGACAGAGCCGATTTTAGCAATGCGAGCGATACGTTGGCTGGGCATGATTGTCTTTGCCGCAGCCATATTGGGCTGGTTTTATCAATGGATTAAGGATAAAATCAGTTAGGACGATAATGACACCAGCGTCAAAAGTCCAAATAAAACCTCGTTTTTGACTAAAAAACGGAGGTTTTTAAGTTTTTTTGGAATTTTTGCTGTAGAGTCTATGAAAAAGATCGGCGGCAGAACCGAAATTTGGGGGCCGTAGCTCAGCTGGGAGAGCGACTGGTTTGCAACCAGTAGGTCGTCGGTTCGAGTCCGATCGGCTCCATGAATAAAATAATAATAAAAAGAGATAAAAAGGAAAATTTTAATAGCAATCTATTACAGTAAGTAGTACTATGCTTCGCTTTGAGATTTTTCTATAGTTCTTTGACAACTTAATATGAGTTAATAAGTGATATCAACCGAATCCCAA
>Ga0272441_10010022_pt1 | contig 14463 bp, 11 predicted proteins | sample SSMProp6N_FD_193582 | JGI IMG/M metagenome (GOLD analysis project Ga0272441, IMG submission 193582) | Marine sediment archaeal communities from Little Sippewissett salt marsh, Falmouth, MA, United States - SSM-Prop-6N | ecosystem: Environmental > Aquatic > Marine > Wetlands > Sediment ... | reverse complement strand
TTCTGTTCCTCCAGCCTGGCGTTGGCCTCCTCCAGCTTTTCGGTGCGCTCGCGCACCCGGCGCTCCAGTTCCTCGATGCGGGCGTCGCGGGCATCGGGCGACACGGTCAGCTTAACCGTCGCAGGCTGCTCGGAGTAGACCAGATCCCGGTCCACGGCCAGGACCTCGAAGGTATACTCGCCAGCGGGCAGGTCCTGGTACTCCACGCGCTCCTCAAACGTGTTCGTCCAGGCATCATCGCATCCCTTCAAACGATACCTGTAAGCCATTGCACCGGAGCGTGTTTTCAGGTTTGACCCGTGAAATTCAAAGGTCACCAGCCCACCGGTCGCAGGAACCGTGACCGCGTCCGACGCATCGTAGCGCCGGTCGGCCACCACGGCGTCTACAGCCGCCGAAGGAGGAACCGGATGCGGCTGGTGGAAGCGCGTTGCGCCGTCTGCGGTTCCGAACCAGATATCGCCATCCGCGCCCTGGCAGACCGACCACACAGCATTGCTCGCCAGGCCATCTTGCCGGGTCAAGCGCTGGAACACCTGCCCATCGTAGCGGCTTGCGCCACCCCACGTGCCGAACCAGAGATGCCCCTCCTGATCCTCGCAAATGGAAATCACAACATTGTGCGCCAGCCCATCATCGACGGTAAAGGTGGCAAACGTTTGACCATTATAGCGGCTTACGCCGCCGCCCGTCGTGCCAAACCAGAGGTATCCCTCCCGATCCTGGAAAATGCACCGCACATTGTTGTCGGCCAGGCCGTCATCTTCAGTGAATATCGTAAAGCCCTCACCATCGTACCGGGCCACGCCGCTGTGACCGCCAAACCAGAGCGTTCCGTCCCGGTCCTGGAAAATACACCGCACTCTGTTGTCGGCCAGCCCATTCTGTGTGGTGAATGAGGTTATGCGCTCACCATCGTAACGACTCACACCGCCGCCCTGCGTGCCGAACCAGAGATGCCCCTCCCGATCCTGAAAGACCGAGAATACGTATGGATTCAACAGGCCGTCTGCCGTAGTAAAGCTTGTGAGGCACTGCCCATCGTAGCGGCTCACGCCCCCGGTCGTACCAAGCCAGAGACAGCCATCGCGATCCTGACACATCGACCGTATCCTGTTTCCGACCAGGCCATCGGCCTCGGTGAGCGTCGTGAAACCGCGCCCATCGTAGCGGCTTACGCCGCCGCCATAGGTACCGAACCAGAGCACGCCCTCCTGATCCCGGAGAATCGACCGCACCTCATCGTGCGCCAGGCCGTCTTCCGCCGTACAGGAGGCAAAGGTCGGGCCGCTATACCGGCTTACACCCGCACCGCCGGTACCGAACCAGAGATGCCCCTCCCGGTCATCACACATCCTCAGCACAGAATTCCCTGCCAGGCCGTCTTCCGTCGTAACGGTAGAAAATATTCGCCCGTCGAAGCGGCTTGCACCGTCTCCCCCAGTGCCGAACCAGAGCAACCCGTCCTGATCCTGGAAAATCGACCACACCAGCTCGCCCGCCAGGCCGTCTTCCGTCGTAAACGTGGTAAACGTCCGACCATCGTAGCGACTCACACCCCTGATGGTGCCAAACCAGAGCGCCCCATCCCGATCCCTGAGCATCGACAGAACGCTATTGCCGGCCAATCCCTCCTGCGCCGTGAAGGTGGTCCATGCCTGCCCGTCGTAGCGACTCACTCCACCATAGGTTCCGAACCAGAGCGCCCCATCCAGGTCCTCAGCGATGGATGTCAGGACATTGTGCGCCAGCCCATCATCCACGGTGAATGTGGTCCATTTCCGGCCGTCATAGCTGCTCACGCCTCCGGAGGTACCGAACCAGAGCACGCCCTCACGATCCTGAAAAATCGACCCCACTGTATTGGATGCCAACCCATCCTCTTCCGTGAAGGCAGCCCAACCCCGGCCGTCATACCGGAACACCCCACTCTCCCCTCTGGTACCGATCCAGATTGCCCCCTCATGATCCTGAAGCATCGAACTGACAATGCCGCTCGCCAGGGCCTCAGGCATTGCCGGCTTGAGGAATCGCCGGCCATCGTATACGCTCACACCGGCTTCGGTGCCAAACCAGAAGACACCCTCCTGATCCTGGAGCATCGCATAAACCCAGTTATCCGGCAATCCGTCCATCCCATCGAAGGTGCGCCAGAAGGCGCGGCCGCTGCCGGCAGATACGGATTCGGCAGTTCCGACAGAGGCCGTGTAGATCTCCAGGCGAAGGGTTGGGTTCAGTCTGCCAAAAGCGACGCCTTGAAAGGAGCCGATCCCCAGGGCGCCCAGGGCCTCGCACCACGCCGGATCTCTCTCGAGCGCTTGTCGGGCCTGTATGATGTCCGACGGGGACTGCGCCTCGAGCAGCCGGCAGAAGAAGCCCTCGGCGGGCGGGCGGCCGCGTTCGGCAGATGGGGTCAGGCCGTGCTTTTGGAGGATGGGCAGGAGTTTTTGCTCGTAGGCGGACTCGAAGTCGGGGAGACGCGCCGGGGGGAGTTGGAAGAAGAGGCGAGCTAGTGTGGGAGATAAGTCAGACATGGGTTGGGGTCCGGGTGGAAAGGTGGAATGGGAATTGCATGGGAGATAGGGAGAGAGAAGACATTATCAATTATCAATTATCAATTATCAATTATCAATTATCAATTATCAATTATCAATTATCAATTTAGGTACGGAGGAGAAAACATGACGTCGGTGGAACTGTCTGAGAGGTTGATGGATTTTGCGGCGCGAACTGGAAAAATGGTGGATGCATTGCCGGATACGAGACTGGGACGGCAGATTGCGAGCCAATTGGTGCGTAGTTGCACGTCTCCGGTGGCGAATTATGAGGAAGCCTGTGGCTCCGAGAGCCGGCGTGACTTTGTCCACAAGCTGAGCATCTGCCTCAAGGAACTCCGCGAAACGCACGCCTGGATACGCCTGACTATAAAGGCGGGGCTCCTTCCAGAAACAAAGCTGGCTGAGTTGCGCGAAGAAGGCCGAGAGCTTTGCTGCATCATCGCACAATCACGGCTGACGGCCAAAAAAGACAGCACAAAGGAAAAAATAAACAGCAAATGAAAACGGTTTTTCAATCCATACGAAGGGCGTAAGCCATCAATTATCAATTGATAATTACTAATTGATAATTATCAATTTATCTGCCCCATCATCCCTCGATTCCATACCTCTCAATCTTCTGGACCAGTCCCCAGCGGCTGATGCCCAGGGCGCGGGCGGCGTGGGTGCGGTTGCCGTGGGTGCGCGCCAGGGCCGAAGCGATCATTTCGCGTTCGATCTGGGACAGCGTGGATTTGAGAGCGCCGCTGGTTTTGCCTTCCGGAGCGATCACGGCGGATTGGCCGCGCACGGACTCGGACAGGTGCTCGGGACCGATATGGTTCGCATCGCCGGCCAGGAGCAGGGCGCGCTGGACCTCATTCTCCAGTTCCCGCACGTTGCCGGGCCAGGCGTAGCGGCAGAGCAAATCCATGGCCCTGGGCGTGAACCGGGGCTGGCGGTCCGGGGCGTAGACGGTCAGAAAGTGTGCGGTCAGCAGGGGCACGTCTTCCTGGCGGTCGCGCAGGGGCGGCAGTTCGACCGGGAACACGTTCAGCCGGAAGAACAGATCCTCCCGGAAACGGCCTGCCTTCACTTCCGCCCTCAGATCCCGGTTCGTGGCGGCCACCACCCGAACGTTCACCTTGCGGTCCGAAGTCTCCCCTACCCGGCGGATCTCGCCCTCCTGTAAGACCCGAAGCAGCCGCACCTGCATCCCGGGCGACGTCTCGCTGATCTCATCCAGAAACACGGTGCCGTCGTCGGCGGTCTCGAACAGCCCGGGTCGGTCCTCCAACGCGCCGGTAAACGACCCGCGCCGATGGCCGAACAGCTCGCTCTCCAGCAACTCGGGCGGCAGGGCGCCACAGTTTTGCGTCACGAACGGGCCGTCCTTCCGGGGGCCGTTGAAATGGATGCATCGCGCCAGCAGCTCCTTGCCCGTGCCCGTCTCCCCGGTAAGCATCACGGACACATCGCTGTTGAGCACCTTATCAATCAGATCGTAGACCCGCGCCATTGCCGGGCTTTGCCCCACCAACCCCTCGAACCGGAACCGCTGCTGTGCGGCCTGGCGCAACTGCACGTTCTCCTGTTCCAGCTTCTGCCGCGCTTCCTCCAGTTCCCGGTTCAGATTCAGGATCTCAGCGTAACGGCGGTCCAGTTCGGCGGCCATCTCGTAGCTCTGGATGGCCCGCCGCACCTCCAGCTTGAGATCTTCCGGCTCCCAGGGCTTGGCAATGTAGTGGTAGATGTGCCCGGCGTTCACCGCCTTGACCAGCGCATCCATATCCGTGTAGCCCGTCAGCATAATCCGCATGGTCCCTGGCGCCAAGTCCATGGCCTGCGCCAGGAATTCCGCGCCGGTCATCTCGGGCATCCGCTGGTCTGCGATAATCACGGACACATCCTCCCGCCGTAGCGCCGCCAGCCCCTCCCGACCACCCTGTGCAGCCAGCACATCGTAGTCGTCCTCAAACGTCCAGCGCAGGGCGTCCAGGATGTCGGATTCGTCGTCTACGATGAGGATCTTGTGACGGGGCATAGGATTTCCTTTTGAGCCGAGGAAGCAGGGAAATGAGAAAGACAAAATCTGGCATGATCCGAAGCCGGGTTACACATCGTCGGCTCCGCGCGGGGCTGAACCCCCGCGCTACGGTTACAAAGCCCGGACAAGCCGGGCTCCTCATCTCATCTCTGCACCGTCCTGCGTTGCCGCGATGACCACCAGCGTGAGGTCGTCGTCCGGCGGTGCGCCGTTCATGAACGCGTCCACGGCCTCACAGACGGCGTCCTGTACGGCCTGTGCGCCCTCTTCCCGGCGTTCGGACACAATCGCACGAAGACGCTCTTCCCCGAACATATCCTCGGTCCCGGCGCCGGCTTCGGCCACACCGTCGCTGTAAACCACCAGCACATCGCCCGGCGCCAGATCCACGCGCTGCTCGGTACAGGGCACCGTCCGTGTCAGCATCGGGTCCATCCCGGCCGGCAGGCCGGCTGCGCCTTCCACATCGCACACCGTCCCATCCGCGCGCGCCAGCACCGGGTAGGGATGGCCGGCGTTCACGAACGTGAACGTCCGCGCGGCCGCATCGAGCACACCGAAACAGAACGTGGCGAACACCTCGGGCGCGGTGGCGTGGAACAGCCCCTCGCTGACCCGCGTCATTGCCTGCGAAAGCGACTGATCCCGCTCCATCTCCGCCCGGAACAGCGCCCGCAACGTAGCCATCGTCAGCGAGGCGGGCATCCCCTTGCCGGACACGTCTCCCAGCGCGAGCCACAGGCGGCCGTCGTCGTCCGTCACCGCGTCATAGTAGTCCCCACTCACCACCCGGCTGGGCCGGCTGATGCCGGCCACCTCGAACCCCTCGATTTCCGGGATCGAAGACGGCAGCAGGTGCATCTGGATGCGACCGGCCACGGCCACCTCCTCTTCCAGCCGCTTCTTCTCCAGGGCCTCGGCGTAGAGTCTGGCGTTCTCGATGGCGATGGCCGCATAGTCCGCAAACCCCATCAGCAGGCGCTCGTCGAGCTCGGTCACGCGCTCCCCGGCGCTGCTCCGGTCGGCAAACAGCACGCCGATCTGCAGATCCCCTGTCCGCAAGGGCGCGGTCACGAACGACCGAATACCGATGCGATGTGCGGTCTCCCGATCCACGGGTACGTGAGCATCCTCCACATCCTCCACCAGGATCGGCCGGTTCTCCTTGAGCGTGAGCACCACGGCCACGTCGCTCCGATCCAGGTCGTATTCCAGCTCGGACACATAGCTCAGCGCCTCGTCACGAACGCCTGCGCACCCCCGGTAGCGGAGCGCGCCCGCATCCTCGTCCACCAGCATCAGGAACGAGCGATCAAACCCGAGCGTATCCACCACACTGTCCATAATCTTCTGAACGACCTTATCCGGGTCCAGCACCGATGTGATTGACGCGCCGATATCGCACAGCGTAGCCAACTCCTGCATCCGGCGGTCCAGCGCCGTCTGCAGTTCATACGCCTCCACGGCCCGGCGCACGTCCATCTCCAGATCTCTGGGTTCCCACGGCTTTGAAATATACCGGTAGATGCGCCCCTGGTTGACGGCCTCCACAATCGCATCGAAATCCGCAAACCCGGTCAGCATCATCCGCACAGTCCTGGGGGAGATCTCCATGGCCTTTGCCAGGAACTCCACACCGGTCATCTTTGGCATCCGCTGGTCGGAAATGATGAGCGCCACCGGATTCTCGGCCAGCAGACCCAGCCCATCCTCCCCGCTGGTGGCCGTCAGCACGTCGTAGTCCAGTTCCAGGGAAAGCTGCAGGGAATCCAGGATATCGGGCTCGTCATCCACGATCAGGATAGTGTGTCTTTTCTCGGGCATAGCGCCTATCCCCCCGACCCCCTTCCCGCTCAGGGAAGGGGGAGAACGTTGCTGTTTGAGCGGCGGTTAGGATGCGGAATCACAAAGGTACGAAGGAGCACGAAAGACACGAGGAAAGACAGAAAACGGGTGCGCACGGCAAAAAGCCGGCGTCCAGGCAGGGTAAATCACCCCGACTGCTGGACCCCGGCTCCCATTTCGTTGATGTCTACGCCTCTGCCTTGGGCTCGGGCGGCTGGGTCGTGAAGCTGGCCACGGCGCGGTCTACCGAGTCCAGCGTACGGAAGATACCGGCCAGGCGGGTCACCATCATAATGCTCTCGATCTTCTTGGTGATACCGGTCAGCCTGAGATCGCCGCCCTCGTTGCGCAGCGTGGTCAGCGAGGCCGTCATCACGCCGAGCATCGCGCTGCCGAACCACTTCACCTTGGCAAAATCGACCACGACCTTATTGAGGCCGTCCTTCACCATACGCTTGATGTGGTCGTGGAAGGCTGCCACATCCGGGCCGCTCATCAGCGCGCCTGTCACGGTCAGCACGGCGATATCTTCTCGAATCTCTTCCTTGATATTCATCTGTTTGCTCCTCCGAAATATATCGTGGTAAACTGGGGCATACACGGCAGGATCTCAGACGGATGATTTTGGACAGACCAATGCAACGGGTATGCCAAGAAATTCACATCATCGGCACAACCGGTATATCTTAACGAAAAAACAACGTGTTATCCCGAAAATATTTGCATCGTCCCATAGGCGCTCCCTGCTTCCCGACCGCCAATAAAATTGACACTTGCACTGAAATATAAGATGATATCGCTTAAGAAACAAGTGTTTGGACTGAGCGACAACAATATTGCCATAGCTGCCAATATCATTGTCAACTATAGGCTCAACAGCGAAGAAACCGGCGGGCAAACACAGGGTTCACCCCTGCAAACGTGTATTGCTTGATGTGCAGGCCTCAATAAAGCCTATCCCGAGAGACTCTCAGCGTCCTCCACCCGCATCACCACGCACGTCATGTCACCGGACGGCAGGGCATTGCCTTTGAACTCAGCGACTTTGCCTAGTGGTAGACAAGGGGAACGCGCACGGTGAATGTGGACCCTTTGCCTGCCTCGCTCTGCGCACTGATCGATCCACCCAGCAGTTCGGCAAAACCCTTCGTAATGGGCAGCCCCAGTCCGGTGCCCTTGTGCTGGGGGTCCGTCCCCTTCACTTGCCGGAACTCCTCGAAAACCGTGCCCAGCGCATCGGCGGGGATGCCGGTTCCGGTGTCCGATACCGAGACGACCAGTTGTCCGTCTGCGACTGAGGCCCGAACAGCCACCTCCCCCTTGTCGGTGAACTTGATGGCATTGGACAGCAGGTTCATCAGCATCTGGCGCAAGCGTCCCTGATCCGTGTTTGCGACCCCGACATCGTCCGGCACGTCGTACGCCAGTCTCACATCCGGTTTCGCCATCACCAGCGGCTCCACTTCCGCGCAGCATCCAGTGACCAGGCTTTTGACCTCGAACCGCTCGATATTCACGTCCATCCGGCCGGCCTCAATCTTGGACAGGTCCAGGAGATCGTTGATGAGCGCCAGCAGGTGGTCGGAAGCCTGCATCACCGTCGCGAGATTCTTCCGGTGCCGTTCGGGTATGGTATCGCCGATGCGTCTCAGCACGAGACTCGTGAAACCCTTGATCGCGTTCATAGGCGTCCGCAACTCGTGGGACATGCTTGCCAGAAACCGGGACTTGCGCTCGGTGGCCTCCCGGATCTCCCGGTTGGCCTCCTCCAGCTCCCGGTTTGCGTCCGACAGCGCCCGGTTCTGGACTTCCAGACGGCGGAAGTCCAGGTACCGGGCGTAACCCAGAGCAACGGCGACGGAGAAGTCCCGGAGCGATTGTACATCTTCGGCGGTGAAATCTCGGATGCCCGACGCCGTCATCCGAAGCCGGCCGTAGTGGGCAATGGGGACCTCCGCGATGGCCCCGAGGTCCGCGTCCCGCCCCTGCCATACCCGCCCGTCGACGAAGCGTTCGATCTGTCCCCGAATGACCGGGGGAAACGGCGCCTTCAGAAGGTAGGATTCCTGCGAGATATGGCCTTCCGGATCGACGCTGTAGGTGGTATAGTCGAACCCCACATGAAGGAAGTGCGCCATGGACGGTTCGTCCACGGGAAGGTCACCGACGCAGGTGTGGGATCTTCGTTGAAATCGCGGTCACGTGTCTTCGCCTCAAAGATATGGTCGCCGCTGCCCAGCGCCAGAAACACATCGCTTGTCTTCCCGGAATACGCAGACCAGCCGCCCCTATCCATCCGCCAGGCATACTGAAGCGCCTCATCCGGCGTGTCGCCCCAGGCATCGGTCCCTTTCCAGGCCAGGGTCGTATTGCCCGGCTGGGACACTTCGTCCAGGGAAAGCGTAATCTCCGTTTCCGGAGGATCGACATCGGGCCTGTAGCGAATGGACCTGGCCATGCCAAAGATCCAAAGCGCCCCATCCCGGGACTGCCAGAGTTCCGGTCCAGTCAAATCCAGAGGGAGGGCATGGGTTGTCCACGCCTGCCCGTCAAAGCGGCTGATGCCCTCTGGCGTGGAAGCCCAGATGCTCCCGTCTTCCGTTTGAAGGATGTCCCGGATGCGGCCGGCCGCCAGCCCGTCTTGCTCACTGTAGTGCTGCCAGGTCTGCCCATTGAAACGGAAAATCCCGTCCGACCGGGTGCCGACCCACAGGTGATCCTCGTCGCTCCTGTGAATGCTCCCCACCCAGGATGACACCCCGTATGCATACAGATTGCTCCAGTGCCCACCGACCCAGAGCGTCCCATCCTGTGTCACCAGAACAGAGGGATTGCTGTTGTGAGCGACGACTTTGTCACTCAGGCGGAAGTGGGTCCAGGCCTGTCCGTCGAACCGGTTCACACCTCCGTAAGCGCGCTCGGAAACCGTCCAGATGCTCTGATCCGGGGTTTGAGCAATGCGTGGCCAGGACCCGACATCCAGCCCATCTTCTGCGGTATAGAGCCGCCAGGGCGTGGAAGCGCCCGATTCGGCGCACCCGATATCGTAACGCAGGATCTCCCCCCCGTAGAGTCCAAACCACATCCGGCCCTCTCTGTCCTCGTACACGTCGTACACCCGGGGCTCAGCCCCTTCCGGCAGCGCGACAAACGTCACGTTCAGTTCGGGCCGAACGGTGCGCAGGGAATCCGTCGTATACAGCGTCGTCTGTTCCCTGGAGAAATGGACCGCCCCGAGCGACGTACCCGCCCACAGGCTGCCGTCCGATCCCTCCAAAAGGTCGAATACATCGCAGGCGCCTTCGTCCGGGAAAACACGGTCCCATCGCCCATCCCGGAAACGGCTGATCCCCAACACCGTGCCGGTATACACGCTTCCGTCACGCGTTGCGCAGAGTGTCTGTACCGGCGCGCCCAGCAGCCCATCTTCGGGTGTGTACGTGGTCCACTTCACCCCATCGTAAGACACGGCGCCGTCGTCTACGCCGAACCACATATTCCCCGCTTTGTCTTCGGCCATACACTCCAGGCCCAAGCCCTTCAGTTCCGGAAATGATCGCCAGCGCCACGGCTCCAGCACCGGGTCGGGATGCACCGGCTGATAGGGCTGCACAGCCTGCGCCTCTGCGAAGGACAGCATAAGGGCGAACAAGAGGATCGTATACCTGAACATCGCCAATCTCCAGAAAAAACGGGTTGCCCCACGAACTCAGGTTCTGCGCAGACGCCTGTCCCGGTTTCGGGCGTTGCGTATGGACTTCCTGTTGCGGTAAGGTACGGCAGGAAGGATGGGAATGCAACGGGAAAGCGACCATCGGGAGCCGACGAGATCGCAGATGGGCGATCACGAGGATCGCCCCTACTGCCCGCGGAGAAGCGGTCTGATAGCCATCGGGATCTCCCCAGTTGTGTGGGATGTCTAGTCGTGCTGATTTGTTGTGTCTGTTTCTGATCTGAGTTATATGAATAATTGCTCAAATAATATATCATTCAAATACGGGATTCCTCCCGTCACAGGCCTTCTGCGCCCCTCAATATTCCGATCGTTCGGACCATTGACCTGGCTCAAACGAACAGCCAACGCACCCGTGTCTTGCACACGGCCACTCGAGACCGCCTCTGCCTCGCCCTTCCACTGCCGCGGTCTCAGGAGTACCCGACGTCAAGACCCTGCACCGATCGTACCCGGACGCTGTCGTCAGGGCCTTCCACCGGGCCAAATTCTCACTCTGCCTTCACTCCCTCAATCTCCAGCAAGCCCGCCACGCTCTCCAGCACATAATCCGGCCGGACTTCCGATTCATCCAGCAGCGCCCGGTCCGTCACCCCGCTGAGCACCAGCGCCGTCTTCATCCCGGCGGCCACGCCCATTGCGATATCGGTCTCCAGCCGGTCGCCCACCATCAGGCACGCCTTCGGCGGCAGGCCCAGGTATTGCGTGACCGTGCGGATCATCGCCGGCGACGGCTTGCCCAGCACACCGTCTATCCGGCGCCGCAGCAGCGCCTCCAGCGCGGCAATCGTCGCCCCTGCGTCGATAATCTCATCGCCGGGCATCGGGCAGACCAGATCCGGGTTGGTGGCCATCACCTTAGCGCCGGCCTTGGCCGCGTGGTAGGCAAAGTGGATCTTCTCGTAGCTCAACCCCCGGTCCAGCGAAATCAGCACCAGGTCGGTCCGGTCGGGCCGTTCCGACAGCCGCAGCCCTGCGGCCTCCAGTTCTCGAATCAGTGGCGGTTCCCCGATTACGTAGACGCGCGCGCCGGGCATCTTCGCCGACAGGTAACGCGCCGCCACCAGCGAGGAATTGATCACGTCCTCCTCCGGCGTGGGAATGCCCAGCCGGGTCAGTTTCCGGGCGTAGGACACGCGGGTCTGAATCGGTTTGTTCGACAGGAACACCACGCGGGCGCCGGACGCACGCAACTGCCGCACCACCCGGCCTGCGCCCGCGATCAGCCCCTCCCCCAGGTAAATCGTACCGTCCAGATCGAACACATAACCATCAAATGCCACCCCAACTCCCTTCTTACCGAAAAAATGCTTGAAATGGGAACGCAAAGGCCCTAATATTGCGCGTTCGGTCTCGCGGGCGATCACGAGGATCGACCCTAGAGCAAAACCGCAGAAACGATCCCAACACCACTTCTTACCCTGAAAGAGGCCCACGTGTCACCATCGCAACTGCCGTCCACCTGGCCCACCACACCGTCCGAAGAGGCATTCTGGCAGGACATCCGGGGACAATTCATGCTCGCCCCAGACGAAATCTACCTGAACACCGGTTCCTGGGGGTCGATGCCCCGCTGTGTGTTCGGCTGCCTGGTTGAGGAACTGGGGCAGCTTGAGCGCAATCCCACAGTCAACCGGGGCGCGCTCCACAACCGGGTCACCGGCGCCCGTGCCCGTCTGGGGCGCTTTGTCAACGCGCCTCCGGAGGACCTGGCTTTTACGATGAACGTCACCGTGGCCGTCAATATGGCCGTCCACGGCCTGGACTGGCAAGCCGGGGACGAAATCCTGGCCTCCGACCAGGAATACGGGGCCATAGACAACTGCCTGCACCACGCTCAGCAGCGGTGGGGCGTGGTGGTGCGCCGTGCGCGCATTCCCATCCCCCCCGCCAGCCCGGAGGACGTCCTGCACGCCTTTGAGGAGGCGTTCACCGAGCGCACCCGGCTGGTGGTCTGCAGCCACATTGCCACATACACCGGCCTGATTGCGCCCGTTAAGGAACTTGCCGACCTGGCCCACGCGCGCGGCGCCAGAATTGCCGTTGACGGCGCGCACGCCCCGGGAATGATTCCCCTGGACCTGCAGGCGTCCGGCTGCGACTTCTACGGCGGGAATTGCCACAAATGGCTCTGCGCGCCCAAGGGAACGGGATTCCTCTACGCGCCGCCCGAGGCGCAGGAAAGGCTCCACCACATCGTCGTGAGTTGGGGCTACAGACAGGAGGGCGTCCAGAAGGGGGAGAACGGCCGGCCGAAGATCGGCAACGGCCCGTTTATGTGGGGGCTGGAGAACTGGGGGACACGCGACCTGGCCTGCCTGGCGGCCGTGGGCGAAGCCGTGGGCTTTCAGGAACGGATCGGCGCGGCGCGGATTGCCGGCCGAGGTCGCCTGCTGGCCGGGTATCTCCGGGAGCGAATGTCGCAGACCGGCTGGGCGGAGCTGATCAGCCCCTCCCGACCCGACATGTCCGGGCTGATCTCGACCTTCCGCCTCCGCGGCTTTGACCCTGCGAACCTGCGAAAGGCCCTCTACGACCGATACCGGATATCCACCCCGGTATTCTCGGGAGAAAAATACGCCACCCCACGCGTGTCCACCCACCTTTACAACAGCTTTGAGCAAATCGACCGACTGATGGACGCCCTGACGGAACTCAGAGAAGCGAAAAGCAGTCCAGAGTCCAGGGTCGAGAGTCCAGAGCAGAAGCGGTAACCGTATCGTTTTCTGTTTTTGCCCTGGATCGGCCTACCGGAATGATCCCAGGACCTTGAGTCCCTTTGGCCGCAGCACCCAGTCCAGCTTGCCCTGCCCCCGGAACGGCAGGCCGTCAACCTTAATGCAGCAGGCCATTCCCTTCTTGAAGACCACCTTTGAACTCGGCGTGTCCGTCAGTTGCGCGGCCATCCGTTCCATATCCGGATTGTGCCCCACCAGTGCATACCCCCCGTCCTGCTGGCGGCCCTTGAGCGCCCGTGTCACATCATCGGGCGACCACTGCCCCGGCGCCAGGGCTGACAGCACTTCTACAGCGTCACCAAATCCGGCGGCAGCGGCCACGAGTTCCGCCGTCTGCACCGCCCGCACCCCCGGGCTGGTGAGCACGCCGTCGAAGACAACGCCCAGCTCCGCCAGTTTCTGGCCCACCCGGCTCGATACCTTCCGGCCTTTGGGCGTCAGAAAACGCTCCCAATCGGCGCCAATGCCCTCAGCGCTGTCCACGGCGTGCGCGTGTCGGATCAGGTAAATCTTCACGGCGTCACCCATCCTTTCTCGGTATCGGCATCAGTCATCGCAGCACACCCCTTCACTGGCAATCTGCTGCCCGTCCGGATAAACCCAGACGACCAGGTCGTAGGCCCACACCATCACGCGTACGCCGTCCGCAAACCGATAGGTCCGTCTCAACTTGCTGGGTCTCTCTCTCATCAAGAGATCCTGCTGCAGGGCAGCCGGCTGGGGGAAGTCTGGACGGTTCATCCCTTTCCTCTCTATTATTCCAGCCCTCAAGAATGCCATACGACTGGCAGAATAACGCCAGCTTGCGTCGGAAGAACACGCATCGGACCCGCCGTGACCGTTCCTGGCAGACCGTCATCCTGCCCAATGCTACCTTTCGGCCGATTTGCCGATCCCTACAGTGCTTTCCTCAAACGACAGCGTCCAGGCGTCTCCACAGGGCCGCCCGTTCGGCATAAACTAACCCTCACCCCCCACAAAGTCAAGTCAAGAAGGTCCAGAACGCCCGAAAAGCGCGTCGAAATTTTGTGTAACCCCTAGTAGATTTTTTTCTTGCATCATTACCCGGTTTATATCTATATTATACAGCAACTTGTTGAGCCAGAAAATGGGGAGGATGCAATGACGACGACAACAAAGAAGGATCTGGCGCTCAGAATATCGGAAACGCTCGGGGTAAAAAAACAACTCGCCTACGAAGTTGTGGATACCCTCTTCCAGGCCATGCGCGAGAGCCTTATAGCTGGAGACCGAATCGAGATTCGGGGATTTGGCGTTCTTGGGGTTAAAGACACAAAACCCAAACCGGCCGCCAGAAACCCGCGAACTGGAGAAATTGTTTACGTCCCTGCCCGTAAAAAGAGCTACTTTAAGGCCGGAGTATTGATCAAAAAGGCTTTGCATCGGCCCCTGAAGAGGGCGCAAGCGTCTGCCTCGCCGGAGATCTCGTCTCCCGGGAATGGCGGGCAATCACTGGACCGGCAAGGCACAAACGCAGACGAGTAGTCGCGACATATACAAGGTCACCCGAATCGGGGGCCCACCCGCAGGTCGGGCCCCCCA
>Ga0272441_10010021_pt1 | contig 14464 bp, 9 predicted proteins | sample SSMProp6N_FD_193582 | JGI IMG/M metagenome (GOLD analysis project Ga0272441, IMG submission 193582) | Marine sediment archaeal communities from Little Sippewissett salt marsh, Falmouth, MA, United States - SSM-Prop-6N | ecosystem: Environmental > Aquatic > Marine > Wetlands > Sediment ... | reverse complement strand
GGCCAGCGAAATAACCGCGAAGCAGCGGGCCGCGTCGCGACGCTTGTGGCGGGAGCCGGTCGCTCAACCCGACCCCGCCTGCCCGCTGCCACTCGGGGCGCGCACGTCGTCAGTACGTCTCCTTCCTCCCATCCCGCTCGGGCACCACGTAGCGGGCGAACCACTTCTCGAGCTCCGAGCGCAGCTCCCCGATGCGCGCGGCCTGGGCCGGGTCGCCCGCCAGGTTGCGCCGCTCGTCGGGGTCGTTGGCCATGTCGAAGAGCTCCGGCGGGCCGTCGGGATAGCGGTCGACATACTTCCAGTCCTTCGTGCGGATCATGCGGACGGGGCCATACTCGTCGTAGACCACCACCACCTCGTGACCGCCCATCGACTCCCCCCGCCACAGCGGCGCACAGCTCCGGCCAGGCAGGTTCGGCTCTTCGGGCACCGGCAGGCCCAGGTAGTCGAGCAGCGTCGGCATGAAGTCGTACGCCGTCGTCATCGCCGTCTCCACGCGGCCCGCGGGCACGTGGCCCGGGTGGCTGAGCACGAAGGGCACCTTGATGGAATTCTCGTACATGTTGCGAGGCCGCGTGCCGTTGCCCTTGCCCCAGAAGCCGTGGTGGCCGCACGAGAAGCCGTTGTCGCTCGTGAAGACCACCAGCGTGTTCTCCCGCAGGCCAAGCGCCTCGATGCGGTCCAGGATGGCCACCACGCCGCGGTCCATCGCCGTCACCGCCGCGAAATAGCCCTTGAGCATCTCCCTGTTCCCCAGGCAGTTGTCCGTAAGCCCGATCGCCCACGGGTGGCGCGGCTCCTGCGGACAGCTCTCGAACGGGCAGTCGTCGTAGGAATCCACGATATCCTGCGGATGCCCCGTCCACGGACTGTGCGGAGCCGTGTAGTGCACGCTCAGGTAGAACCGCTCGGCGTGGTGTGCGTCCAGGAACTTCAGGGCCTCGTCCGTGATCACATCCGTGATGTAGCCCTTCTCGATGATGCGCTGGCCGTCGCGGACCACCGGCGCCGCGTTGTAGTCCCCGCCGCCCGTCTGGTGCACGTACCACGAGCTGAAGCCGTGTTGCGGCGTCTCGCTCGCCCCCATGTGCCACTTGCCGCTGATGCCGCACGTATAGCCCTGCGCCGCGAGCACATCCGTGTAGGCCACCTCGTCGCGCAGATACTCGATCGAGTCGGGCGCGCAGTTGCCCTTGCTCACCCACTCGTGGATGCCGTGTTGCGACGGGATCCGCCCCGTCAGATACGTCGCGCGGCTCGGTGAGCACACCGGCGTAGCCACGAAGAAGTTCGCCAGCCGCGTGCCCGTTGCCGCGATGCGGTCGATGCCCGGCGTGCGGATCTCCGAGTTCCCGCAGCAGCTCGCAGCCCACGGACCCTGGTCGTCGGTCAGGATGAACACCACGTTCGGTCGCTCGTCTGCCATCGGCTTCAGCTCCTCCTGGGCGGCGGGGTCGGGATGGACGTGCCGCCCGAGCATAGCCGGCGCAGCCACCGTATGCAAGGCAGGCAGCCGGGTCACACCGCGGCCCCCTGGGCCACCCTCCACGCCCCTCCTGTCACGCGTCACGCATCATCTTCCCGATCTCGCCCTCGATCTCGATCTCCCTCTTCCCCACACAGATGTCCCGACCCCCTGCCAGAACACCCGGCGCCAGGGAAGCCAGGATCGCCCCTTCTTCCCTCTCCCCTCGCCCCCCGACCCTCCCCGCCCTCTGTCGCCCCCTCGGGGCTGGGGGAGGGGGAGGGGGGCCGCCCCCCGGCGGCTTCCGCCGCCGGCTATCATCTTCCGCCGCCTCGCGGCTAGCCCGCATTTCTCGCCAGCTCTGGCCGCCAGTGTCCTCCGTACGGCGGATCGCGTGTGCGTCCTTGCCTGAGACGAGAATGGGCGCACTGGGCACGCGCAGGCGGTGTGGGAGCGGGCCCCGGGGCCTGAGCCTATCCCCCGCTCCTTCCGCGAGATGCTGCGCTCACGCCCAGAGCTGGTGAGAACTGCGGGCTAGTCGGGCTCACGGCGCGGCGAAAAGGGCAGAAAGCCCTTGACAAGCAGGGCGCTAACGATATGATGGGCACGGTCGGCATGGGTCTGTGCCATATGTGCCGGCCCGTGGCGACGGCCTCGTTGTGCTCCAGCGAGGAAAGCTCGATCGGGGATGTGTGAGGAGGCCCCGCGAGAACGGGGCGACGTGAACCACAGAGGAGTGGTTACCACGCACGTGCCCGGCGAGAAGACAACTCGGGGGCCGTGACCTCGTTCCTGGGCGCCTCTGTGCGTGCGACGCAGCCTGGCCGGGTGCGCCGGGCACCGTGTCGCAGCTTTCTGCTGCCGCTCTATTCGGAGGAATGAAATGGCGGTTGCTGGCCTTGTTCTCGGTATTGTGGCGATTGTGCTCTCGTTCATCCCGTGCGTGAATCTGTTCGGCTTCATCCCCGCGGTGCTCGGCCTGATCTTCAGCATCATCGGTCTGAGCAAGTCGAAGAAGACCGGCGAGGGCAAGGGGATGTCGGTCGCAGGCCTGATCTGCTCGATCCTCGCGCTCGTGTGGATCCCGATCTACTACTTCATCTTCCTCGCCGCGGCCGGCGCTACCGTCGGCGGGTTCGAGGAAGCCATGAAGAAGGCGGTTGAAGAGGCCGCCAAGGCCGCCAGCAAGACGCCCGCGGTGAAGTAGCCGGCGTCCTGCCCAGAGCACACGCCTTGACCTGGATGTCTGCGGAACCGGCGGGCGGCTCCCCGAGGGCCGTCCGCCGTCCGTCTTCCCCCGCCGGCCGGGGCGACGGTGAGTTGATGCTGCCATGTCCTCCGATGCCTTCCACATCTACTGCCCGTCGTGTGGCACGCGGCTGAAGGCCCAGCCGTCGTGGGCGGGCCGCCAGGCCCGATGTCCCTCGTGCCAGACGCCCATGCTCGTGCCATCGCCGCCGGGTGCACCGCCCGTGCGCCCCGTGGCGCAGTCCGCCGGCGCCCCGCCCGCCCAGGCCGCCTATGGCCCGCAGCCGCCCGTATATGCTCCCGGCTCCGACCCGCCGAGTGCGATCACCGTGGCCCGGGTGATTCTGTTCATCGAGGGCGCCTTTGCCATGCTCGCGGCCGTGGTCATCGGCATCCTCATGGCCGTGGCCACGCAGGCAGGAATCCCCGAGGGGGTCGCGGGGATCATTGCCGGGGTGACGTTCTTCTTCGCGCTGCTCTACTTCTTCGCAGCGTCGGGGCTGCTCAAGGGCCGCCGGGCCCTGGCCACGTTCCTCGCCATTCTCAGCCTGCTCTCCATCCCCGTCGGCACGGTGCTCGGCGTGATCGTGCTCGTGTGCATCTATTCGAGCGAATCCTCGGCGTGGGCACGCCAGCGGCGGCGGCGATGAGCGCGGCCTCCACGAACTCCTCCACCTGCCCAGACGCCTCCCGCCACACCGGGGTGCGCGTGTTCCATCTGGCGGCGTTCGCCGTGATGGCCGCGCTGGCCGTCTTCCTGTCCGAGGCCGAAGTGGCGGAGGATTTCGACGGGATCATCGTCGGCGGCCGGCGCATGCCCTCCTCGTGCGTCGTCCGGCGCATGACGGGCAAGCCCTGCCCCGGCTGTGGCACCACGCGGGCCATGGTGTTGCTCTTCGACGGCCAGGTGCGCGCCGCCGCCGCCGTGCACCCCTCGGCCCCCTGGCTGGGGCTGTGGCTGGTAGTCCAGCTCGCCGTCCGCCTCACCGCGGCAGTGGCTCCCGCACCCTTCCGCCGGCGCTGGCCCCTCGATCTCGCCCTCTCGCTCGCCACCCTCGGCGCGGCCTCGTTCGTGCCCATCATCCTCCGTATGCTCGCCGGCTGAACCCGCGACCCCCGAGCGGCTTCCCCAAACCAGACTATTGTCCGCGATCATGCCCCGCGCTACAATGCGCGTACGAGCCACCGGCCCGCTCGGCCGGCACGGCACGCAGGGGAAGATAGGTCGCCTTCACGAGAGGAGGACGATGATGGACGAGAGAACCGGACTCGTTACGTTCCAGGGCAACCCGCTGACCCTCGTGGGCACCGAGGCGAAGGTGGGCGATGCCGCCCCCGACTTCCAGGTGCTCGACGGCAGCCTGAACCCCGTGACCCTGGCCGACTCCCAGGGCAAGGTGCGCGTGCTCGTCTCCGTGCCCTCGCTCGACACGCCAGTGTGCGACATCGAGGCGCGGACGTTCAACGAGCGGGCGGCCGCGCTCGGCGACGGCGTGGCGGTGCTCGTCATCAGCATGGACCTGCCGTTCGCGCAGGGCCGCTGGTGCGGGGCACACGGCATCGAGAACGTGACCACGCTCTCCGACCATCGCGACGCGTCGTTCGGCGGGGCCTACGGCGTGCTCATCGCGGAGCTGCGGCTGCTGGCGCGCGCCATCTTCGTGGTCGACGCCGAAGGCACCATCCGCTACATCCAGCTCGTCAACGAGGTGACCGAAGAGCCCGACTACGACGCCGTTCTCGAGGCCGTCGGCAAGCTCACCGCCTGACCGCAGCGGGCTGGCCGTGCCTTGGGGGAAGGGAGGCGCTATGGCGTGGCGCTCCGCACCGCTCCTGATCGCGGCGCTGGCTCTCGGGCTGCTCCTGGGGTGTGCGCCGCCTGCGCGCGTCGACCCGCCCGAGACACATGGCGTGCCGGCGGGGGCCGTCGGGCCACAGGCCGACCTGCCCGCGCTCTCGCCCAGCTCCACCCTCGCCGATTATGTCCGCTACGGCGCCCTGTCGAACCCCGGGCTCCTCGCTGCCTTCGATGCCTGGCGAGCGGCGCTCGAGCGCGTGCCCCAGGTCACGTCCCTGCCCGAGCCGCGCCTCACCCTCGGCTACTACCTCCGCCGCGTGGAAACCCGCGTGGGGCCGCAGCGCTTCCGCGTGGGCATCTCGCAGATGCTGCCCTGGCCGGGCAAGCTCCGCCTGGCCGGCGCGGTGGCCGCGGCCGAGGCCGAGGCGGCACGCGAGCGCCTCGAGGCCGCACGCCTCGCTCTTACCTACGAGATCACCGCCGCCTACTGCGAGCTCTATGCACTCGCAAAGGCCATCGCGATCACGGGCGAAAACGTCGAGCTCCTCCGCTACGTCGAGGGCGTGGCCCGCGCCCGCTACCGCGTGGCCACCGCTCAGTATCCCGACGTGGTGCGTGCGCAGGTGGAGCTCGGCAAGCTCCAGGACCAGCTCCAAACACTCGAGGAGCAGCAGCGGCCCCTGGCGGCGCAGCTCAACGCCGCGCTCAACCGCCCGCCCGACGCGCCCCTGCCCCTGCCGTCCGACCTGCCCCGCGAGACGGCTCGCCCCGACCCCGCTCAACTCCGCGCACTGCTCCGCGAGGCGAGCCCAGAGCTCAAAGCACTCCGAGCCCAGATCCAGGCACGCGCCGCCGCCATCGACCTCGCACGCAAGAGCTATTACCCCGACTTCACCGTCGGCCTGAGCGCCATCGAGACGGGCTCGGCGCGCATGCGCACGTCGGACAGCGGGAAGGACGCGGTGGTCGCCGAGGTGGGGATCACCCTGCCCATCTGGCGGGCCAAGTATCGCGCCGCCGAGCGCGAGGCACGCCTGCGCCACAGCAGCGCCACCCACGCGCTCGCCGAGCAGGACAACCGCCTCGTCGCCCGCGTCGAGCGGGCCACCTTCGGCCTCAACGACGCCGAGCGCAAGATCAGCCTCTACCGCGACAGCCTGGTGCCCAAGGCCCAGCAGTCGCTCAAAGCCACTCAGGCCGCATACCAGGCGGGCAAGGCGAGCCTGACCGACGTGATCGACGCCGAGCGCACGCTGCTCGCGTTCCGCCTCGGCCACGAGCGCGCCCTGGCCAGCCGCGCCCAGCGCCTCGCCGAGCTCGACATGCTCGTCGGCCGCCCCGTGCCCCGCAAGCCCGCCAAGCCCAAGGGGTAGGCAGGGGCCGCCAGTTTCAGACGACGACTCCACGGAGGGTCCGCCGATGACCACGTGGAACGAACAGGCCAGATCGATCTTCGTGTGGCTCGCCGCCCACGTGACTGCCATGGTGGTCGTGCTGCTCCTGGCCTTCGCCGCGGGCTTCGTGGTGCGGGGCGTCGTGCGCGGCGCCTCGCCGCGGCCGCCTCACGAGCCGCACGCCCAGCCGTCCGCCGGGACATCCAGGGAGCCCACCCTCTGGACCTGCTCGATGCACCCGACCGTGAAGCAGCCCAAGCCGGGCAAGTGTCCCATCTGCTTCATGGACCTCATCCCGCTCGACCAGGGTGCCGCACAGGAGGGTGAGCGCGCGCTCGCCGTGTCCCCCGCGGCAGCAAAGCTCGCCGAGATCCGCACGAGCCCCGTCGAGCGCCGATTCGTCGACGTCCAGGTGCGCATGGTCGGCAAGGTGGCCTACGACGAGAGCCGCCTGGCCCACATCGCTGCCTGGGTGAGCGGCCGGATCGACCGCCTCTACGTCGATTACACCGGGGTGCCGGTCAAGGCGGGCGAGCACCTCGTCTACCTGTATAGCCCCGACCTCTACGCGGCGCAGGAGGAACTGCTCCAGGCGCTCAAAGTCGTCAAGGAGCTCCGCAACAGCGAGCTCAAGGAGCTTCGCGACACCGCCCAGGCCACGGTGGCGGCGGCGCGCGAGAAGCTGCGGCTCCTCGGGCTCACCGCCGAGCAGATCGCCCAGGCCGAACGCACCGGCAAGGCCCAGGACCACGTGACCATCCACGCCCCCGTGGGCGGCATCGTGGTCCACAAGAACGCCGTCGAGGGCATGTACGTCCAGACGGGCTCCCGCATCTACACCATCGCCGACCTCTCCCGCGTGTGGGTGAAGCTCGACGCCTACGAGAGCGACCTCCCCTGGGTCCACTACGGCCAGCAGGTCGAGTTCGAGACGGAGGCCACCCCCGGCCGCCGCTTCGCCGGCACCGTCTCCTTCATCAACCCCGTGCTCGACGACCGCACGCGCACCGTCACCGTGCGCCTGAACGCCGAGAACCCCGCCGGGCTGCTCAAGCCGGGGATGTTTGTGCGCGCCGTGCTGCGCGCCCGGGTGGCCGACGATGGCCGCGCCATCGCACCCCATCTCGCCGGCAAGTGGACCTGCACGATGCACCCCGAGGTGCTCGACGACGGGCCGGGGCGCTGCCGCGTGTGCCAGATGCCCCTTGTGAGCACCGAGAGCCTGGGCATTGCCGGCCCCGATGCCGAGCCGCGGCCGCCCCTGGTCGTCCCCGCGTCCGCACCCCTCATCACCGGCGAGCGCGCACTCGTCTACGTGCAGCTTCCCGGCACGGAACGGCCCACCTTCGAGGCCCGCGAGATCGTCCTCGGACCGCGAGCCGGCGATTTCTACGTCGTCCGCGCGGGCCAGCTCATCGAGGGCGACCTCGTGGTCACCCAGGGCAACTTCAAGCTCGACAGCGAGCTCCAGATCCGCGCGAAGGCGAGCATGATGAGCGCCACGCCCCGCTCGGGTGCTCCCCCGCCTGCACCGGCGAAGCCTGGACGCTTCGAGACCCCCGAGCCGTTCCGCCAGCAGCTCACGGCACTCCTCGATGCCTACCTGGCCGCCTGGCGCGCCCTCGCCGCCGACAAGGCGGCCGACCCGAAGCCCATCGCGGACGCCCTGGCCGTCGTAGATATGAAGCTCCTCGAGGGCAAGGCCCACGAGGCCTGGATTGGCGACCAGCGCCGCCTCCAGGAGGCCATCGGCGTGTTCACCAGAGCGGAGGATATCACGCGGCAGCGCGAAGCCTTCGACCTGCTCTCCCAGGCCCTGCCGCCCGCCCTCCGGCGGTTCGGCCACTTGGCTCGCAAGCCCATCGCCGAGTTCCGCTGCCCCATGGCCTTCAACGACCGCGGCGCCACCTGGCTTCAGGACTCCGACGACCTTCTCAACCCCTACTTCGGCGCCGCCATGCTCAAGTGCGGGGTGAAGGTCGGGAGGGTCGAGGGTCGGGGGTCGGGGGTCGAGGGGGGAGGGGCGGACAAGCCCGGACCCCATGACCACTGAGGGAGGACGTGCGGTGGCACAACGCGCACTCGCTGAGTTCGGGGCGTACCAGAAGGCCACTGAGCTCTTCCATCTCGTTGTCGACGACATGGGTCCGCTCCGGCGCGATCCGCGCTGCTACAAGCTCGTGTCGCAGCAGGTTGCTGCCGTGGACTCCATCTGCGCCAACATCGAGGAGGGCTACGGCCGACGCTCCACCAGGGAGTATGTGAGGTTCCTCGTGATCGCGCGCGGCTCCGCGCGCGAGGCGCGGGGTCGCTACACACGCATGGCCCACTGGCTCTCCGATGGCGTCGTAGCGGAGCGAGCTGTCCTGTGCGACGAGATCATCGGTATCCTCACCGCCAGCATCGGCAGGCTCCAAGGGGCAAGGACGGGTCGATGAGCGAAACACCACAGCCTCCCACTGACGCCTCGCCGCCTTCCCCCGGCGACCCCTCCCAGGTCGGATCCCCTCGACCCTCGTCCCCCGTTCCTCGACCCTCGACCCTCGACCCTCCCCGCGGCCCCATGGCCGCCTTCCTCGGCTTCTGCCTGCGCAACCGCCTCGTCGTGGCCCTATTCGTGATCTTCGTTGCCGCCTGGGGCGTGCTCGTGGCGCCGTTCGACTGGCACCTGGGCGGCCTGCCGCGCGACCCCGTGCCCGTGGACGCCATCCCGGATATCGGCGAGAACCAGCAGATCGTCTTCACGCCCTGGCCAGGCCGCTCCCCGCAGGACGTCCAGGACCAGATTACCTACCCCCTCACCGTCTCGCTCCTCGGCATCTCGGGCGTGCGCACGGTCCGCAGCGTCTCGATGTTCGGCTTCTCCTCCATCTACGTGATCTTCACCGAGGACGTGGGCTTCGACCAGTCGCGGAACCGCATCGTGGCCAAGCTCAACAGCCTGCCGCCCGATGCCCTGCCCGAGGGGGTGCGGCCCGCCCTCGGCCCCGAGGCCACGGCCCTCGGCCAGGTCTTCTGGTACACCCTCGAGGGCCGCGACCCCGAGGGCAAGCCCACGGGCGGGTGGGATCTCGATGAGCTGCGCTCGATCCAGGACTGGTATCTGCGCTACGACCTCATGGCCGCGCGCGACGCGCAGGTCGGCCAGCCCGTGGCCGAGGTTGCCTCCGTGGGCGGATTCGTCCGCGAGTATCAGGTGGACGTGGATCCCGACGCGATGCGCGCCCACGGCGTGCGGCTCACCGAGGTGTTCGAGGCCGTGCGCCGCGCGAACCTGGACGTGGGGGCACGCACGATCGAGATCAACCGCGTCGAGTATGTCATCCGCGGCCTCGGCTTCATCCGGGGGCTGGCGGACATCGAGAACTCGGTGGTCAAGGTCAACGACAACGTGCCGATCTACGTGCGCACGGTGGCGCGGGTGAGCGCCGGGCCTGCCCTCCGCCGCGGCGCGCTGGACAAGGAGGGCTCCGAGGCCGTCGGCGCCGTCGTCGTCGTCCGCCACGGGGCGAACCCCCTCGCTGCCATCCAGGCCGTCAAGGACAAGCTCGGCCAGTTCGGCCAGCGCCGCGAACACGAGGGCAAGACCCTCTGGCTCCTCCACGCGCACAAGAAGACCCTGGCCGACGGCACGGTGTCGCACGTGGCCGTGGTGCCCTTCTACGACCGCACCGGCCTGATCTACGAGACCCTGGGCACGCTCAACCAGGCCCTGACCGACGAGATTCTCGTCACCGTGATCGTCGTCATCGTCATGCTCCTCCACCTGCGCAGCTCGGTGCTCGTCTCGGGCCTGCTCCCGCTGGCGGTGCTCATGTGCTTCGTGGCCATGCGGGTGTTCGGTGTGGACGCGAATATCGTGGCGCTCTCGGGCATCGCGATCGCGATAGGGACGATGGTGGACATGGGGATCGTGGTGTGCGAGAACATCCTGGAGCACCTGGAGGCTGCCGCGCCCGGGGAGGATTGCCTGGCGGTGGTCCACCGCGCGGCGGCCGAGGTGGGCGGCGCCGTCTTCACCGCCATCGCCACCACGGTGGTGAGCTTCCTGCCCGTGTTCACCATGCAGGCGGCGGAGGGCAAGCTGTTCCGCCCGCTGGCCTACACGAAGACGTTCGCCCTCGTGGCCTCGGTGATCGTCGCCCTGGCCGTCATTCCGCCTTTCGCCCACATCCTGTTCACGGGCCGCATCCGCCGCCGGGTGCTGCGCGTGGCCTTCCACACGGCGATCGTGGCCACTGGAGTCGTGGTGGGCGTGGTGTTTGCCTGGTGGGCGGGAGCCGTGATTGCCGCGGTGGGCCTCTTCCACCTGGCCGAGCCCCACCTGCCGACTCTGCCGCGCCGCGCGCTGCTCTACGGCGCCAACGCCCTGGCCGCCGCAGTCGTCGCCGTCCTGCTCACCCGCCACTGGCTGCCCCTCGGCCCCGAGCCGGGCCTCGTGCGCAACCTGATCTTCGTGTGCGCGATCATGGGCGGTGTGCTCGGCCTGTTCCTCGGGGTCCGCTGGGTGTATGCCCCGGTGCTGCGCTGGTGCCTGCGCCACAAGCTGCTCTTCCTGGCAATGCCTGCGGCGCTGGTGGTGTTCGGGCTCGTGGTGTGGCTGGGCTTCGGCCGCGTGTTCGCCCTCGTGCCCGGCGCCGCCGAGCGGGTGGGCATCCGGCCCGAGGCGATCCGCTCGACGGACTTCTGGGTGCGCGCCCACCACGGCTTCCCGGGCCTCGCCAAGGAGTTCATGCCCCCGCTCGACGAGGGCTCCTTCCTGCTGATGCCCACCACCATGCCCCACGCCTCCATCGGCGAGTGCCTCGATGTGCTGCGCAAGCAGGACATGGCGCTCCGCGCCATCCCCGAGGTGGACACGGTGGTGGGGAAGATCGGGCGGGTGGACAGCCCGCTCGACCCCGCGCCCATCTCGATGATCGAAACGGTGATCACCTACAAGGGCGAATATGTGACGGACAGGGACGGGCGGCGCCTGCGCTTCCGCTACGACGCGGCGAACGAGTCTTTCGTCCGGGATGCTGCGGGCAACCTGGTGCCCGACCGCCGGGGCCGCCCCTATCGCCAGTGGCGCCCCGAGGTGCGCAGCCCCGACGACATCTGGGACGCGATCGTGCGGGCCACGAAGCTCCCCGGCACCACCTCGGCACCCAAGCTCCAGCCCATCGCGGCCCGTCTCGTGATGCTCCAGAGCGGCATGCGCGCGCCCATGGGCATCAAGGTCAAAGGCCCGAGCCTCGAGGCCATCGAGGCCGCGGGAATCGCCATCGAGCAGATGCTCAAGCGGGTGCCCTCCGTCGAGCCCGCCACGGTGTTCGCCGACCGCATCGTGGGCAAGCCCTACGTGGAGATCGACATCCAGCGCACCGCCATCGCCCGGTACGGCATCGACATCCGGCGGGTCCAGGACGCCATCGAGATGGCCATCGGCGGGCGCCGCGTGACGACCACCGTGGAGGGCCGCGAGCGCTACGCCGTGCGGCTCCGCTACCTCCGCGAGCTGCGCGACCGCATCGACACGCTCGGGCGCGTGCTCGTGCCTGCCCCGAACGGCACCCAGATCCCCCTCACCCAGCTCGCCGAGATCCGCTACCTGCGAGGTCCCCAGGCCATCAAGACCGAGGACACGTTCCTCGTCGGCTACGTGATCTTCGACAAGCGCCCCGGCTTCAGCGAGGTGGAGACGGTGGACGCCTGCCGCCGCTACCTCGACGAGATGCGCGCCAGCGGCGAGCTCGCGCTGGCCGCCGGCGTGACCTACGAGTTCGCCGGCAGCTACGAGAATCAGCTCCGGGCCGAGCGGCGCCTCACCCTCATCCTCCCCCTCGCCCTGTTCGCCATCTTCATCATCCTGTACTTCCAGTTCCGCACGGTGGGCACCACGCTCATTGTCTTCTCGGGCATTGCCGTGGCATGGGCCGGCGGCTTCCTGCTCATCTGGCTCTACGCCCAGCCGTGGTTCCTCGACTTCTCGGTGTTCGGCGTGCCCATGCGCGGCCTCTTCCAGGTCGGGCCGGTGAACCTGAGCGTGGCCGTGTGGGTCGGCTTCCTGGCGCTTTTCGGCATCGCGACCGACGATGGGGTGGTGATGGCCACCTTCCTGCGCCAGTCCTTCCTCGCCCGCGAGCCGGCCACGGTGGAGGAGCTGCGCGAGGCCGTGGTCGAGGGGGGCCTGCGCCGCGTGCGGCCCTGCCTGATGACCACGGCGACCACCGTGCTCGCCCTCATCCCCGTGCTCACCGCCACCGGGCGCGGAGCCGATGTGATGGTGCCCATGGCCATCCCGTCCTTCGGGGGGATGCTCATCGAGGTCGTCACGATGTTCGTCGTGCCCGTGCTCTTCGCTCTGGTTCAGGAGACGCGGCTGCGAGGACGAAGACCGGCTTGATGGGGGACGGATTCGGTGGTAAAGTAGCTGAAGTCATGGGCGGAGCCGTGAGACGCGACGAGGCGCGGATGTTGCGTGCCGTCGAAGGACACTGAGACACGCCGATCCCTCGTCGCCCCAGACCATAATGGCAAGAGCCGCGGAGGAAGGGACATGACACCAGGACGCTCGCTCGTCCGATTCTCTCTCGACCATCCCCGCATCGTGACCGTAGCCATGGCCCTGCTCACGGTGGGTCTGGGCGCCCTGATCCCCCTGGTGAAGGTGGACACCGACCCCGAGAACATGCTCGCGGAGACCGAGCACGTCCGCGTGTTCCACCACGAGATGAAGCGCGAGTTCACGCTCCACGACATGGTCGTGCTGGGCATCGTGAACGAGAAGGACCCCGACGGGGTGTTCAACCCCGCGTCGCTGGCGCGCATCTACGAGCTCACGCGGTTCATCGAGACGACGCTGCGGTGGCCCGACCCGGCGAACCCGGGCAAGGAGATCGGTGTGATCGACATCGATCTGCTCGCCCCGTCGAAGGTCGACAGCATTTCGCCCGGGCAGCCCGGGGAGGTGCGGTTCGAGTGGCTGATGGCCGAGCCGCCGAAGACTCGCGAGGAGGCCCGGGCGATCCGCGAGAAGGCCCGCGCCAACCCCCTGCTCGATGGCACGCTCGTCTCCGAGGACGGCAAGGCGCTCTGCCTCTACCTGCCGCTCACCTCGAAGGACCTCTCCTACCGGGTCTACAGCGAGCTCCAGCGCGAGGTCGCCACGCTGGGCGGCGACGACGAGTTCCACATCACCGGCCTGCCCGTGGCCGAGGACACGTTTGGCGTCGAGATGTTCATCCAGATGGCCATCTCGGCCCCGCTGGCGATGCTGGTCATCTTCATCCTCATGTTCGTGTTCTTCCGCAAGCTCGTGCTCATCGTGAGCCCGATGATCGTGGCCATGGTGTCGGTGGTGGGCACGATGGGGCTGATGATCGGCCTGGGCTACACCGTGCACATCATGAGCTCGATGATCCCTATCTTCATCATGCCCATCGCCGTGCTGGATTCGATCCACATCCTCAGCGAATTCTTCGACCGCTATCAGCAGACGAAGGACCGGCGGGCGACGAGCACGAAGGTGATGGAAGAGCTCTTCTCGCCGATGCTCTACACGTCGCTCACCTCGGCGGCAGGTTTCGCCTCGCTGGCGCTCACGCCCATCCCCCCCGTGCAGGTGTTCGGCGTGTTCGTGGCCATCGGCGTGATGCTCGCCTGGCTGCTCACCGTGACGTTTGTGCCCGCGTACACGATGTTCATCAGCGAGAAGTCGCTGGCGAACTTCGGCGCGGCGAGCCACGACGAGGCGCCCCGCTCGGCACTCACGCGCCTGCTCCACGCCCTGGGCGGAGCCGCCTACCGGCGCGCCCACGTCATCCTCGCCGTCACCGCCGTTGCCGCCGCTCTCGCCGTCTACGGCATCACCCGGATCAACATCAACGACAACCCGGTGAAGTGGTTCAGCCGCAGCCACCCGATCCGCAGGGCGGACACGGTGCTCAACAAGCACTTCGGCGGCACCTACATGGCCTACCTGGTGCTCGAGCCGGAGGAGGAGGGGCGCGCGACCGACGCCGTGGTGGCGGGCCTCCGCGCCCGATTCGACAAGCAGGTGAAGGACCTCAAGGAGGACTTCCCGGAAGCCCTGCCCACGATCAAGGCGGCGGGCGCCCTGCTGGCCGAGCAGGCCAAGGCCGCGACGTCCGGCGATGCCCTGCTCGACACGCTGGCAGCGGAGGTGGCCCGCCGCGAGAAGGCCGCGACCGGCGACGAGGCGGATGCATGGAACGAGGTGAAGGGCGCCGTCGGCGCCGAGCGACTCGCCAACCAGACCTTCAAGCGCCCCGACGTGCTCCGCTACATGCGCACCCTCCAGAAGGCCCTCCTCGAAACGAAGGTGGTGGGGAAGTCCAACTCCGTGGCCGACATCGTCCGCAAGGTCTACAAGGAGCTCATGGGCGGCGAGGAGCAGCACTACCGCATCCCCGACACCCAGGCCGCCGTGGCCCAGTGCCTCCTGTCGTTCCAGAACAGCCACGACCCCGACGACCTGTGGCACCTGGTGACCCCCGGCTACCGCAAGACAAGCCTCTGGGTGCAGCTCAAGAGCGGCGACAACCAGGACATGGA